>Ga0070711_100000722_pt1 | contig 17259 bp, 11 predicted proteins | sample LARL53metaG_FD_65452 | JGI IMG/M metagenome (GOLD analysis project Ga0070711, IMG submission 65452) | Corn, switchgrass and miscanthus rhizosphere microbial communities from Kellogg Biological Station, Michigan, USA - LAR L5-3 metaG | ecosystem: Host-associated > Plants > Roots > Rhizosphere ... | reverse complement strand
CAGAAAGACCACGGTTCACGCCGGGGGCTTCTCATGCTGGTCAGCAAGCGTCGCCGCCTGCTGGACTACCTCAAGTTGTACGATTCCGAGCGTTACAAGACGGTTGTTCATAAGCTTGGCCTGCGCAAGTAGGTTTCAGCCATGCCGTTTCCGGCTCGGGGTGTTCTGGCCGGACCACCATCGGAGTCACTGTCGAATGGTCGTCACCCATTAAGGAAAAAAGCCGAGAACGGTGTGTTTCCGGCAATCTCCAAAGCGCTACTGGCTCTTGCCCTTCACCTGTGCAGTTTCTTCCAAACGCACGCGCGTGTCCTCCTGCCCAAAAGGAAATGAATCATGACACAAGAAGTATCAGTTGAACTTGCCGGCGGTAAACGAATTTCATTTGAGACTGGAAAGTTAGCCAAGCAAGCACACGGTTCAGTCGTGGTGTGCATTGGCGACAACGTCGTTCTGGCCACCGCCACCGCCAATCCCGATCCCCGCGAAGGCATCGATTTTTTTCCGCTGACCGTCGACTATCGCGAATATACCTATGCTGGTGGACGAATCCCTGGCGGCTTCATCAAGCGAGAAGGGCGTCCAAGCGAACGCGAAATCCTCACTAGCCGTCAAATTGATCGTCCAGTACGCCCTCTGTTCCCTGAGGGGTTCCGCTGCGAAACTCAGGTTATCGCTTTTGTTCTGTCCGCAGATACCGAAAATGATCCTGATGTCGCCGGCATCAACGGCGCTTCGGCCGCGCTGACCATCTCCGACATACCGTTTCAGGGCCCGATCGGTGCGGTACGCGTGGGCCTGGTCGACGGCGCTTTCATCATCAACCCCACCTACGGCGAGATGCGGGAGAGCCTATTGAACATCATGGTGGTCGGTACCGCCGACGGCATCGTGATGATTGAGTCCGGCGCCAAAGAAGTAAAGGAAGAGACGGTCGTGGATGCGATCGAATTCGCGCACACTGAAATCAAGAAAATCTGCACAGCTATAAATGAACTGAGGGAAAAAGCAGGGAAGCCGAAGCGGGCAGTCACCCCGCCTGAATTCGATCAAGCTTACTACGATGATCTGAAGAACCGCGTCGGAGCTGATCTTGCTGATCGCCTCGATACTCAGAAGCATCCCAAGGCGGAAAGCTACACCTTGGTTCGCGAGCTGAAGAAGCAATTGCAGGCAGACATCCCCGCGGATGACGAAGTCGGCCAGAAGAAGCTCAAGACCTACTACGAAACTCTGCGTGAGCGGATTTTCCGCGAGCAGGTGATCAACAACAAACGCCGTCCTGACGCTCGCGGGTTCGATCAGATTCGCGACATCTGGATTGAAGTCGGAGTGCTGCCGCGCACCCACGGATCGGCCATCTTCACTCGCGGTGAAACCCAGGCTCTGGTAACCACAACTCTCGGCACCAGCGACGACATGCAGCGCCTGGAAGTATTCGAGGGTGAAGCCAAGAAGCGCTTCATGCTTCACTATAACTTTCCTCCGTTTTCGGTTGGAGAGGTTGCGTTTCTACGTGGTGCCGGCCGTCGCGAAATTGGGCATGGAGCACTGGCTGAACGTTCAATTGCGAACATTCTGCCGGATGAAGATAAGTGGCCGTATGCCATGCGCGTTGTCTCCGACATTCTGGAGTCAAACGGATCGTCATCCATGGCGACCGTTTGCGGGGCTTCACTGGCATTGATGGATGCGGGAGTCCCGCTAAAAGCTCCGGTGGCTGGTGTTGCCATGGGGTTGGTTAAGGAAGGCGATCAATATGCCATCCTCACGGACATCGCGGGCGCCGAAGATCATTACGGCGATATGGATTTCAAAGTTGCTGGCACTAAAGACGGCATCACCGCCCTTCAGATGGACATCAAGGTTGGCGGCATTACTGCGCAGATCATGCGCGAGGCGTTGTCGCAAGCCCAGCGTGGCCGGTTGTTCATCCTGGGGAAAATGAATGAAGTATTGTCGGGACCACGCGAAAAGGTTTCGGCTTTTGCGCCACGTATCTACACTCTGCAGATTCCGGTGGACAAGATTCGCGACGTGATTGGACCCGGCGGCAAGATGATTCGCAGCATCATCGAGCGTACCGGCGTGAAGATCGACGTTGAGGATTCCGGCAAGATTAATGTTGCCTCGAACGACGAAGCTTCGGCCGCTAAGGCTCTCCAAATTATTGGCGACCTGACCGCCACCGCCGAGATCGGAAAAACTTATCTCGGTACTGTCACACGCCTGGCGGACTTCGGCGCTTTTGTCGAGATCATTCCGGGTACCGACGGCCTGCTGCACATCAGCGAAGTCGCTGAGCATCGTATCAAGGACGTCCGCGATGAACTGAAAGAAGGCGACCAGGTATTGGTGAAAGTCCTAGCTGTGGAAGGCAACCGCATTCGCCTGTCGCGCAAGGCCATCCTCAAGGAGCAGCGCGCCAAGATGGGTGGCGGCGACCTTCCCCCCGATGGCGGTGGAGGAGAAGCAATAAGCGAGCCCACCCCCGCCCCAGCATTGACTATCGAAGGCGGCGCTGATTTTGCCGACGATGAACCGAACTTCAACCGGGATGCACCGGTGGCCGGAGCTTCAACGGGGGATCGCGGGCCGGAGCGCAGCGGAGATCGTCCAGACCGAGGCGGCGATCGTGGACGCGGTGGCCGTCCAAGTGGTGGCGGCAGAGGTCGTGGTCGTGGGGGTCCTGGCCGTGGAGGACGTGGTGGCTTCGGCGGCGGTGGTGGCGGAAGACACTAGGCTCAGCTTGGGTGGCGTGGGAACCTTGCCCCGTGTTTTTGGGTGGCTTACTTTTAGGACAGCTGCGATTTGGATCGTTTCTCTGTAATGTTTGTTTACTCTGCAATGTTTGTTTACAGGGAAGGTCTTTCGTGGGCGTGCCCGCGCCCATTTGTTCCCGCGACTGGGCTCACGAATATTCTTGGTTCATGGACAAGAGGGAAATCGAATCTCCAAAACTCACCGCTAATTTTCTTGTCTGGATCGGCGCATTCGTGGTCCTATTGTTCGCCTCGATTGCTCATTTTTTGTGGAGGGTTTTCTAGAGGAATCGTCTTTGAACACGGAAAATGCCCCACCCTTCGCAATGGCGGCCAAGGATGGGGCACCCTCCAAATTTTTGATATCGAGAACTTTTCACGATTCAGACCCTGGATGGCGCTGCCGCTTTTTTGGGCAATATCTCTCCAATGCGGCGAATTTGAGCGCCTACTCCCTTGAGTTTTTCTTCAATGTGTTCATAGCCGCGATCGATGTGGTAGACGCGGTCGATGATGGACTCCCCTTCGGCTACCAGTGCCGCCAACAGGAGCGACGCGGAAGCACGCAAATCCGAAGCCAGTACCGCCGCCGCGCTCAGCGGCGTCTTGCCGCGGATAATGGCGCGTCGCCCCTCGATCCTGATGTTTGCGCCCATGCGCATCAGTTCAGAGACGTGCATGAAGCGGTTCTCAAAAATATTCTCCGTAATCACAGAGGTACCTTCGGCCTGTGTGGCTAAGGCCATGTATTGCGCCTGCATGTCCGTGGGGAAGCCTGGATACTCTTGGGTAATGATGTCCGAGGCCTTGAATGGACTATCGCCCATAACTCTCACGGTGTCGGCAGATTGAGCGGTCTTCACCCCAACCTCGTGCAATTTGGCTATTAGTGCGTCGAGGTGAGCTGGTTCACACCCGGCGATGTTCATGTCTCCGCCGGTTAAAGCGCCCGCGATGATAAATGTGCCGGCTTCGATGCGGTCCGGAATGATTCTATGTTTCGCGCCGTGTAATTTGCCGACGCCTTTTACTCTAATGGTCGGTGTGCCCGCGCCTTCGATAAGAGCGCCCATCTTATTAAGCAGCTCCGCCAAATCGGCAACTTCGGGTTCCCGCGCGCAGTTGTGCAGGACGCTTTCGCCGTCGGCCAGAGTTGCCGCCATGAGCAGGTCTTCCGTGCCGGTGACGGTAATTTTCTCGAATGAAATTTCTCCGCCTTTGAGCCGGTCAGCGGTGGCCTCTACGTATCCGTGGTCTTGAGTGATTTTGGCGCCGAGTTGTTCGAGCCCCTTGATGTGAAGATCAATGGGGCGGGCTCCGATGGCGCAACCTCCGGGAAGCGAAACCCGGGCTCGCCCGCAGCGGGCTAGCAGCGGACCCAGGACGAGTGAGGACGCGCGCATTTGCTTGACCAACTCGTAGGAAGCTTCGGGGCTGGTAAGGTTTCGGGCGCAAATTGTGGTACGGTGCTGGGCGCGTCCGTAGCCTAGTTCGACCTCGGCGCCCATGGCCGCAAGCAATTTGCGCGTAGTTTCGATGTCGCGCACCTGCGGGATGTTTTCCAGGGTTACGGGCTCGTCGGTGAGCAAGGCGGCGGCCATGGCTGGCAAGGCAGCATTCTTGGCGCCGCTGACGCGTATCGTGCCGAGCAATGGATTGCCGCCACGAATTACAAATTTATCCATTTCGATCGGTTTCCAATGTGATCGTTTCTATCTTGAGTCGTTGCAGAGTACGTTGGTTGCGTCCGGCTATTCTAACGGGAAGCACGGTGCGGGTGGCGTCAGATTGTTAAATCGGGAGGACAGGGACCGGGGTTTGGGGAAGAGGGGACCGGAGGAATCCCTGCGGGCAAGGCGTCCACCCGACAGGGCCGGGAGCCGGTGCTACAAGAGCTGACCTGAGGGCTGGCTTTTTGGTTGGGATGAGGAACACCATGTCCCTCCACTGCGCTTCGCTCCGGGATGACAGCTTTTTTTGCCGTTGATCCTGCAGAACAGAAGGTTAACTCCGAGATTTTGGACTACAAGCTGCGGGCTGCGGTAATGGCCTGACGGACGTGGCCTTTGGCGGATTTCAGCGCTTGCTCTGCATTTCGGCGATCAACGTCCGCGTAAAGCATTACCACGGCGACTGGTACGCTATTCTTTGCGGCTTTCAAAGCCTGCTGTGCTGTTTTCTTGTCCACCCGTGCCGCTGCCTGGAGGATGCTGATGGCCCGTGCAAACAGTTTCGAGTTCTTGGGATTGACGTTGATCATCAGATTCCCATAGACATATCCCAGGCGCGTCATGGTCCCGCTAGAGAACATATTCAAAATCATTTTTTGAGCGGTGCCAGCCTTTAGTCGTGTGGATCCCGAGATTACTTCGGGACCCACATCAGCAATGATCGCCAGATGCGCGGCCCGTTCCATGGGCGTACCGGGATTGCAGGTGACCGAGATAGTTGTCGCGCCCTGACTGCGCGCGTATTGGATGGCGGCCAGCGTGAACGGCGTGCGCCCGCTGGCGGCGATTCCGACCACCACGTCGTTTCGTCCCGGTTTCTTTTTTGCCATTTCGCGCCGACCAAGGATTCGGGAATCCTCGTTGGCTTCTAGCGCGGTGGCCAGGGCCTTGGGCCCTCCCGCCATCACAAATTGAACGAGCTTGGAATCGACACTAAAGGTGGGAGGGCACTCTGCCGCGTCGAGTGCCGCGATACGGCCACTGGTTCCGGCTCCTACATAGATCAGCCTGCCGCCTCGTTCCAACGCGTTCGTGATCAGGTCTATTGCCCGAGCGATTTGCGGCAGAGCGCGCCGCACTGCGGCCGCCACCTTTGCGTCTTCGGCATTCATGATCCGCACGACGTCGAAAGCCGACTTCATGTCCAGGCCAGCGGAAGCCCGGTTGGGTTGCTCGGTCGCCAGCCGATCCATATCCTCTGGTCTCTCTCCGGGCAGCCGCTTCAACCGCTTTTCCCCTGGATATCATTTTCATTTTGATCTGTCAGTGCTGCAACGATGGCGTCATAAAACCTGGGACGTACCTGCTTGATCCTCTGGTTGGCGCAGTCGGGCCATGTGCGATTGGTGAGCAACGATATTGAAAGCTGGCGGACGGGATCAATCCACAGGGAGGTCCCGGTATACCCAAGGTGGCCGTAAGAAGTGGCGGAAAACCGCTTTCCTGACTGTGAAGGAGAAGAGGGCGTGTCCCAGCCCAAGGCACGGGAGGTTCCGGCTGGCCCGGTTTCCTTCCGGGTAAAGATCGCAAGAGTTTCGGGACGGACCGGTCCTCGGCCGCGCAGCATGACGTGGGCGAAGGTCGCTAGATCCTCGGCGGTGGCAAACAGACCAGCATGTCCGGCGACGCCGTCCAACACGCTGGCATTTTCATCCTGTACTTCGCCCTGAATGATGCGGTGACGGAAGGTGCGGTCATCGGCAGTCGGTGGGATGGAATTGCGCCACGAGGCTGGCGGATTGTAAGCGGTATGTGTCATTCCCAAAGGACCAAACAGTTCGCCCTGGCAGAAGCGATCGAGGGTTTCGTCAGCCAAGCGCTCGAGAATCACTCCAAGAATGATAAAGCCAAGGTCGCTGTATTCGGCTCTGGTGCCGGGCTGAGTGGTGAGAGGAGTCTTGAAGGCCGTAGAGAGTAGGTCGTCTCTGGTGGCGGCCTTGAGAAACAATTTCTCGTAAGCGGGCAGGCCGGAGGTATGTGCCAGCAGCATATGCACTGTCACATCGCTTCGACGCCTGTCGACAGCAGTGACCCCATGCTCGACAAACTCGGGCGCAATGGCCGCGACCGGAGTTTCCAGATCGAGCAGGCCGCGCTGGTAAAGAAGCATGGCCATGCTGGTGGTGGCGACGACCTTGGAAACCGAAGCCAGATCAAAGACGCTGGCGGTCGTGACCGAGGGCGAATCGGCATCGTAGGTGAAGCCGCCGAAAGATTTCAGCGCAACCAGCTTTTCTTGCGATGTGACCGCGATCGAAGCGGCAGGAAAGGCACGTTGTGTCACTGCGCTTTGAAGAACCTCAAAGGCTTCACTGAAAATCGCGTCTTGCCGCTCATACGCAGGAGCGGGGAAGCGAGTCGCGGATGGGCCGCCAGGGCTCGGCAGGAAAGAATCTTGTGACAAAGGGATCGTATGCTCGATGTTCGGTTTATAACAAAGTTCAGGAAAAGGGTAAAGACGCGCAGGTTGGCGAGTTTGATTGAAATTGTTAAGGGGCGAACGATCAGCCGCTGATCGACTTGAGGTAACGCTCTGCGGAGCGCTTTACAATCTGCCTTCCATTCGCCGGGATCGTTCTTCTGGGGAAGGCTCCGTAAATGCGGTCAAATTTGACCGAGTCGAGGCGGCGTACGATTTCTTTTACCGCCTCTCGCCCAAGCGGGATGTAATTTGGGTAGCTGTACATAAATGACACCCAGCTCAAATCCATACAAACCTGGGGCTGATCGCCGGACAGTAGCACACCCTGGCCGTTCGATCCGGCGGCCCAATGAAGAACCTGGTATCCATCGAAGTGTCCGGGAGTGTGAATTAGCTGAAGGTCCGACAAGGGATTTGTGAGGTCGCCTGACCAGAAATGAATATCCTTGTGTTGCCGCATCACCCAGTCACGATCACTGGAGTGAAGATGAATCGGGGCGTTTTCGAATGCCAGGCTCCATTCGACCATGGTCGTGTAATAGTGGGGATGTGAAATGGCGATTGCCGCGATGCCGCCTAGATTGTGGATGGCGTCAATGGTCTCCTGATCAATGAGAGCAAGGCAGTCCCACAGAATGTTGCCATCGGTTGTCTGCAAGAGAAAGGCGCGCTCGCCGATCGCGAAACCCGGCTCGGTAACGATCGAATACAAGCCGGGCTCTTCCTGCTGAATCCTGTTTCGGTGGCTTCCGAAAAGTTGTGACAGCGTGGTCCATCGTTGGCCGTCGAGGCCGACGAATTGGCGCGAATCCTGGCAGATAGCGCAAGAGGCTGGCGGCGTGGGGGCAGGGGAATGCTGAGTTCCGCAAGTTACACAAATGTAGCTCTTCTCATCGAGTTCGGGCATTTACGATACTTTCTTCTGTGAAGGATTAATTATCTCCGAATGGCGAGCGCAATGAACAGTCTAGATTGCCCTTTGTCCAGCCCAACCCAAGGTGGGTTGCTCGCAGCCCGTGGAGCGCCCAAGCTGCGGCTGAGTGGTCATCCGCCTGTTGACCGCCTTACTTCGGTTCCTTGAGCTACCTATCTTGATTTGTGTAAATTCAAAGGATCCACCCAATTTCCACAACTCGTTTTCTGCAGAAAATCCTGCCTGTGACACTTGTCTTTCTCGTGAGTGTGGCTTGGGCTGCTGAAAAGGCTGTTTCGCAGCCCTCGGCAGCCACCCCTGACAGTTCCGGCAGACTCAACGTCCGCGTCGACCCCATTGTGCGCGATGCCATCCGCGACGGGCAGATTCCTGGGGCAGTTGTACTGGTGTGGCACAACGGAAAGGTAATTTACCGAAAAGCTTTCGGCAATCGCGCGATTGAACCTCGCAGGGAAGCAATGACGCTGGACACGATTTTCGATATTGCATCTCTGACGAAGGTCGTGGCTACGACGACGGCGGTAATGCAATTGGTGCAAAAGGGAGAGGTCCGTACAAACGATCCTGTCGCGAAATATATTCCCGAGTTCGCGGAGAATGGCAAACAGGACATTACGGTTCGCAATTTGTTGACTCATTTTTCTGGACTAGCGGCCGATCTGGATTTGACTGGCTCTTGGCAAGGGCACGATACGGCGCTGCGAATGGCTTTCGCGGAAAAGCCGACTTATCCACCGGGTTCGCGCTTCCTTTATAGCGACATCAATTTCATCACGCTGGGGGCACTGGTGGAACGGGTTACGGGAACTACGCTGGATGCGTACTGTGCCCAGAACGTTTTCATCCCATTGCACATGACGCACACCCGATTTCTTCCTCCCGCGTCCTGGCGGTCGAAAATCGCTCCGACTCAATTTGACGAAAAAAACCTCATGCTGCGTGGCATCGTCCATGACCCGACATCCCGTCGCATGGGGGGTGTGGCCGGCCATGCCGGAGTGTTTTCGACGGCTGACGATCTCTCCCGGTTCGCACAGGCTTTGATAGACACAAGCCCGGTACTGTCAAAAGAAATTGTGGAGAAGATGACCACTCCGCAGCAGCCGCCTACGGCCTCGATTTTGCGGGGCTTCGGGTGGGACATCGATTCTCCATTTTCCACCAATCGCGGTGAGCTATTACCTGTGGGATCATTCGGGCACACAGGATTCACCGGTACATCCATATGGATCGATCGGGCGACGCGAACTTTTATCATCTTGCTGACGAACTCCGTCCATCCTCGCGGAAAGGGAACTGCGGTGGCGCTGCGGGCCAAGATTGCGACGGCGGTGACGGCGGGCCTTTCGCTCACTGTCACTGAGAAGGACTCGTTACGCTGGCAAAGTATTACGGGATACAACGAAGCGCAGACAGCGGCGCGCCGTGTGGCCTCACGCAATGGAGCGGTGCAGAATGGAATTGATGCCCTGGAAGCGCATGATTTCGATCCAATTCGTTCGGCAAACCGTACGAGGAGAATCGGGCTTCTGACCAACCAGACCGGAGTCGATCTGCAGGGGCGGCGAACCATCGATGTTTTGGCCCATGCGCCGGGCGTTTCCTTGGAGGCAATTTTTAGTCCAGAACATGGGGTAACAGGCGAGCTGGATAGGACCGATGTTGGCAATACCAAAGACATAACGACCGGAGTACCGGTATACAGCGTTTATGGAACGAGCGATGCCGCACGGCGGCCATCGCAGGACGTTCTCAAAAACCTTGACGCACTAGTTTTTGATATTCAGGACGTTGGCGCGCGTTATTACACCTACGAAACCACGCTCGGCTATTTTCTGGAGGAAGCCGCAAAAGCGGGAATTGAGCTTATCGTTCTTGACCGTCCGAATCCGGTCACGGGTTCGTTCGTGCAAGGTGCAATCCCCGACGCCGGACATCAAAGCTTCATAAACTATTTTCCTGTCCCCCTCCGTCACGGCATGACGATCGGTGAGTTGGCGAAGATGTTCAATACTGAGCGCAACATCAACGCTCGGCTAACAGTTGTACCAATGGAAGGCTGGATGCGCGGCGACTGGTACGATTCGACGGCACTTCCGTGGATTAATCCCTCGCCTAACATGCGCAGTCTTACCGAAGCAACCCTATACATCGGGGTAGGCGTCATGGAGTTCAACAACGTTTCCGTAGGACGGGGTACGGACACCCCGTTTGAATTACTTGGTGCCCCGTGGATCAAATCCAGGGAGCTGGCGCAATATCTGAACGGGCGGGATATCTCCGGAGTGCGCTTTGTGCCGGTCAGTTTCACTCCCAGTTCGAGCGTTTACAATGGGCAGAAATGCGAAGGCGTCAATATTGTGCTGATCGACCGCAATAGCTTCGACGGCCCGGAGCTGGGTCTGGAGCTGGCTTCGGCGCTGCACAAGCTTTACCCCGAACAATTCAAGATGGAGCGAATGATCGAATTGCTGCCCAACCAGGCTGCGTATGACGCCGTGGCAGCCGGTGAGGATCCGCGACGCATCGCTGAAGGCTGGCGAGAGCCGATGGAGAAGTTCATTAAACTTCGCGAAAAGTACCTTATTTACAAGTAGACAAGGTTACTGGCGTTGCATCTCACTTCCGCTAGAATGTTCTTGCGGTGCGATTTGTTCTGCTTGGAGCAATAAATGACAGCCGGGAAGTCTATGCCTGTGGCAAATCTGATGTACCGATGCGCCGGTCCCAACTGCGGGACACTCAAGGGAGTGTCCGATCGCTGGTGGTTGATGTGGACCTCTTTCCTGGAGTTCAACCGACCCGTGCTCTACCTATGTCCGTGGAATGACGAAATTGCGGTTCGGGAAGGCACGTTGCACGTCTGCGGGGAGCTTTGTGCGCAGCGGCTGCAATCGCAGTTCATGGGGAACGTCAGGGAAAACGAACGATCCGCCAGCGTCTAAAGTCAGCTCCCGTAAAAAGATATTTCCCGACCCGGTGGGCTCTCATGGGATTTCCGGGTTTGAGTATTCTTCCTCCCAAAGATTTGATAACGTTCAGCCTTTAGTTTGCATCGTACTTTTATCAGGCTAGGATGGGTTTGGGGGATACTGATGCGGACAATTCTTTTTTTGGTATTGGCGGGCATTTTGGCGGTGGGACAAGTTCCTCCGCCCGCGCCAGGTGACGCCTCGCATGCTTTGCCGGCGAACGATAGCCGACTTGTGATTCCCTCTGGAACCCGCGTGCCCCTGGCGCTGAAGCAGGCTATTTCGACCAAGAACGCTCGCGACGGGGATGCTGTTTACGCTGTCACTACCTTTCCGGTTGTAATCAATGACCGCATCGTCATTCCGGCTGGGACATACGTGCAGGGTAGAGTCAGCAATGTGAAGCGCGGTGGACGAATCAAGGGTCGGGCGGAGGTGCTGATGCATTTCAGCACGCTGATTTATCCCAGTGGCTACACCGTGATCCTACCAGGGTCGATCCAGAATGTTCCCGGTGCCGAAAAGACCTCCATGAAAGACGAGGAAGGAACCATTCGCCAGGATAGCCAAACGGGCGAGAAAGCGAAAACGGTTGCGACGGCGGCGGGAACGGGAGCGGTGGTGGGCGGGCTGAGCGACGGGGCCAAAGGCGGTTTGATCGGCGCCGGGGTCGGCGGAGCAATCGGGACCGCAATCGGCATGTTTTCCCGTGGCAATGACGTCAGGATGGACGCTGGTACGACTCTGGAGATGGTAATCCAGAGGGAGGTGCCGCTGGACGCGAACCGGGTGCCGAAATAATTCTCATCGGAGCTTCGTTTGGCCGAGCAGACCCGATGCCCTCAATGGGTCATCGTATTATTTCAGAGCAAATAGGGCGTTGACATGGGCGGTCACAGACACCGACTGCGGGGTGAACTCCTCCGTTGGAGCGGGCGCGGCTCCGACATTCATTTTCATCATGGCTCCGGCGATGGGTGCCACGCGCACATTCTCGAAGGTATCGACTGAGGCGTAAGAAAGCTCTCCTAGTGTGCGTCCGCTGCTTCGCGCCAGGGCTGTGGCGGATTCGCGAGCTCGGTAGTAAGCGTCCTCTACCGCCTTGGCCTTGGCCGCATCCATATCTTCCAACGTGTAATTGAGAGACTGGTTTTCACTGACGTCAGTGTCAGCCAGTTGTTGGACGATGGGCGCAATTTTGGAGAAGTCTTTCAGCTTGAGAGAAACGTTGGCATTTACCCGGTACGCGATGAGTTTGCGTTTTGCGGTTTTGTAATCGTAAACCGGTTGAAGCGAAAAGTAGCCAATCTCGGCGGACTTGGGTTCGATTCCATTTGTGCGCAGAATCTGGCGTACTTGCTCGGCAAATTTGGAGGCCTGATCGTAGGCTTCGCGAGAGGTCGCTTCCTGAGCCGAGATATTGAATTGCATTAATGCGGTGTCGGGATTTGCCTCAAATTTGCCGTCAGCGCCGACGAAGACGGTGTTTGGCTGCGCGCTAGTGGTGGGGCGATCTTGGGTTATCGCGACCGAGGCAGTCAAGAAAATAAAAATCAGGGCGACGGTTACTCTCATGAATCATCTCCTAGAAACCTTGGATTGTGATCGTGTATTTCCCCGGGCGGGTATTGTCTCGCGTTTAATAGCCTAGCGCTAGTGTTTGGAAGTCGCGACGACAAGTGTGGGAAAAAACAAGCATTCGCGAGATGTTTAATTTTGTCCTATTTAGAACGAGACAAAGCCCCAACCTTACCGCCCCAGTTCCAACGGACGGTCTAGGCGAATTTCCAACCTCGTTCCTTTTCTCAGTTGCAATCGCCGGTCGCTGAACAACGCGTCAACCACGCCCACAGCCGCACCCAGATTCGGACCATGGCTCCCATCACTGTCTGCTCCTCCTCGTGAGGAGTCATGACCGTTGCCCGCTTCGCGCTCAATCTCACCTTTTTCGCCATTGACCTGCAGTCCGTGCTCGCCCGGGATGGCAGTGATCGTGGCCATCAATGGTGCCCATCCGTGTTCGGTTTCGATCTCGTCGAAGCTCAGAAGCAAGCTTGGATGGAGACCGTTGTCGACCGAGCTTACGTGACCGTTAATCCGGCTGTTTCGGAGAAGACGAGTTGCATTGGATCCCACGAGGTTTTGCTCCAGGCTGGCATGAAACCTTTTGCCTGGCCGGGCACGAGCGGCATCGATCGTCTCCTGGAGGCGAATGAGAAAAGTAGTTCCGTCGGCGATGGAGCGAGGTGGAACCGCGCCTGGTTGTTCCGCCCAAAGGAGCAACCCGGCCAAAACCGTCATTAGAGAGGCAATCCAGCGCGAAACTTTCATACCCCAGCCTTACTTCTCGAAACACCAGTTTGGTTGGATGTGAACGAGGAGGTAATTGCTGCCTGTGTAAAGAGCGGTGAGTGGGAGAAATGGGTTAGGACGAGACTTTGGCGGCCGTGGAGTACGCGAAACGCTGAACCTGGCCATCAACTTCCTTACGCAGGTCGGGCCAGATCTTTTCGTCCATTTCGAGGAAAACTTTAACCACTTCGGGATCGAATTGCTTTCCCTTCCAGCGGTCGATTTCGGCGCGAGCCGCGGCCAGGGATTGCGCGGGCCGGTACGGTCGATCGGAAGTTATAGCGTCGAGAGTGTCAGCGACCGAGAACATACGAGCTCCTAGCGGAATTTCTTCTCCCTTCAGGCCACGTGGATAACCTGTGCCGTCATAGCGTTCCTGATGAGCATAAACGATTTCCGCGGCTTCGTTGAGGAACGGAATTTTCTTCAAAATTTCGTAGCCGTGGTAGCAGTGTTCCTGCATGATCAGGATCTCGTCAGGAGTGAGCTTGCCAGGCTTGCGAAGAATGGCATCAGGAACCGCCATCTTGCCGATGTCGTGCAGAAACGCGCCCCGAGCAATGATGGCGATCTGATCCTTCGACAGCCCCATAGCGCGAGCGATCGCGATAGTGAATGCGGTCACTCGTTTGGAATGGCCTTCGGTCTCGGCGTCTTTTTTGTCGAGAGCGTCGCCGAGTGCTTCGAGCGTGATGTCATAGGAACGCTCCAGGTCGACAATTGCCTTGCGGAGCTGCTCAGTGCGCGCTACCACTCTTTCTTCAAGGTCGGTTTGGTACGCACGATTTTCCAGCTTGAGGCGGCGATTCTCCAAGGCTCGACGTACCGTCGCCAGCAGTTGTTCGCGCTCGAAAGGCTTCAATAAATAATCGTAAGCACCGTTGCGGATTGCGCCGAGAGCAACGGAAATGTCGTGAACCGCCGTGACCATCACGACCGGCATGTCGGGAAAACGCTCCTTGGTCCGCTCCAACAGGCCAATGCCGTCTAGATTGGCCATCATTAAATCTGAAAGCATGAGTTCGAATTTTTCGCCGGATTCGAGCAAAGCCAGAGCTTCGTTACCGGAAGACGCCTGATGACACTTGTAGCCCGCGGTCGTCAGCATGGAGCTGACAATTTCGCGAATGCTCTCCTCGTCGTCAACTACCAGGATGCGATCAGCGGCCATGGGATGTTTTTAGTGTACGGCCAATTCTACCGTAGTTCCGAGATTCCGAAAGTAACCAGAAGGTCAGGAAAGGCCATTGGTCATTGGGGTAAGCATGCTATTAAGGGAATGAGCTCTTAATTCCTGGTCGCAATGACTCTACCGATCTTCTTAGCTTGGGCGGCGGTTGGGGACACCCTTGTCTCCGGCTTAACGCTGCAGGACTCGGCGGCACTGATTCTTCTGGCCGCCAGCCTGCTGGTTTTCCGCACGTTTCGTGAACGTTACCTGCTGATTTGGACCGTCGGTTGGCTCGCATATCTTGTGTCCCGTTGGACGCTCCAAGGTCTGGCACCCCTGTCCACGCCGCATTATCTCACCGCGATTTCCCAGGCCGAATTCGTACTGGCGGTTGGCATGTTTGCCGCTGCGATCATTGTCTACACGCACGCGCGTAAAGTCCTTCCGCGAGTGCTGGTTATGACCTTGGCAGTGATGGGTTTTGCTGTCGCCCGGGCCTGGTATTGGCCCGATTCGTTCGCCCTACGCCTCGTCCTGGAAGTCGCATATCGGCTTATTGCCCTAACGGCTGCTTTCAAACTGATTCGATATCGCTGGGCGCGTCCAGAGATTGTGCCGTGGATTCTTAGCGTCAGTATGTTGCTGTTGTATTTGCCCTGGGATCCGGTTCGCCGCTATTTGCCGTTCGGATCCGGTCTATTCGTGACTCTGCTAGCCGGACTGAGCATGCTGCTGCTGGTGTTTGACGATTACAAGCTGCACATGCGCCGTCTGAGAGTTGTGAACGCGATGACCACCAGCATCACACGAGCTCATCAGCAAGGGCCGATGATGGCGACGGCTCTCGAAGAACTTAAGAAGCTGATGTCCGCGAAGGCTGCATGGTTTCGATTGCTGGATGGGGACAAGATGGTTCTTTCCGACCATATTGGCCTTTCCAAAGCGTTTCTGCGCGAGCGGCTCGCGGTGGCGAAAGATGACGACTTCGAGCAGACTCTCAATGCTACTGCGCCGATTGTAGTGGTGACTTCGAAGGCAGCAGAGGCTGTGCGTCCGCATCTGAAACAGGAAGGGTTTCACCATGTGGTGATGGTGCCGGTGGTGGGAAAGAAATCGGTGATTGGCACCTTGGCACTGGGCAGCCGTCACTATTTGTCTTACACGCCCGACGAGATGGAGTTTCTCACTACCACCGCCCACCAGTTGGGATTGGCGGTTGAGAACCTGCGTTTGGTGGAACAGATACTGCGTTCGCATCGCCAGTGGACGAATACATTCGATTCCATCCACGACCTGGTTTTGCTGCACGATTCGGATTTCCGGGTAATGAAAGCGAATCACGCTCTTCTGGAGCGTTTGAGCAAGGCTCCGGCCGACGTGGTTGGTCAGTTTTGTGAAAATGTCTTGCCCCGCAGCCAGGCTCAATGGAAAGAATGTCCGTATTGTGGGGGCGAGGAAGAAGGGTTCTACGAAGGAACCGACCCATGCTTCGGCGGATTCTCGATGGTCTCAACCTCGTCATATGTGGAGCAGGGTGGCAAGCAGAAAGGGACGATCCACGTCGTCCGTGATACCACGGATCGTCGCATCGCGGAGGAGAAGTACCGGTTACTGTTCGAGCAAGTGCAGGAAGGTGTCTTCGTGGCCACGCCCGAAGGCAAGCTGCTCGACTGCAATGATGCATTCATGCGCATGTTGGGACACACCCGGCGCGAAGATTTGATGGGCGTCAACGTGGATACCGATCTTTATGCTTCGCCCGAGCAGCGGGATGTTTTCCGTCGTCAGGTTGAACAGAACAATTATGTGCGTAATTTCGAAGTAACTTTACGGCGCAAAGACGGAACGCTCCTAAGCGCGATGGAAAGCAGTTTCGCAACCCGCAACGCGGAAGGGAAAATCGACCGTTACCAGGGCTTCCTGCTCGATATGACCGAGAAGAAGCGCGCGGAAGATGAAATCCGGCGTCGCAACCGCGAATTAAACGCGTTGAACGCCATGGCTGTCATTGCGACGCAATCATTCGATCTTGACGAAATCCTCAATCTCACGCTGCGGCAGGTGATCTCGCTGCTGGGAGCGGAGACGGGCTCGATTTATCTTTGTGACGCCGACGAAGCCACATTCCGTCGCCGCGCAGGTTGGGGACAGCGGAGCGCAGAAAGAGCACGCTTTTCGGAAGTCAAATTTGCAGATGGTTTTGGCGAATTGGTGACCCGCTCGCGCACCGAGGTGGTTACAGCCGACTATCTGCCGCATCTTCCCGCGCTGGTGGCGGAATTTATTCGAGCCGACGGGCTTGCGGCCTGGATCTGGGTGTTGCTCTGGGGCAAGGATAAGCCAATTGGCATTATGGGCATCAGTAGTCGGGAAAGCCGGGAGTACACAAGCAACGACGAGAGCCTGCTGGTAGCGATTGGGCGGCAACTTTCCACGACGATTGAGAAAGTTCGTCTCTACGAAGAAACCTGCCGTGCCTATGAAGATTTGCGTCACACGCAGGAGCAATTGCTGCAAAGCGAGAAGATGTCGGCGGTAGGGCAGTTGATCGCCGGGGTAGCGCATGAGCTGAATAACCCGCTGACCGCGATACTGGGTTATGCGCAATTGTTGGAGAGTGAAGGGCTGGCGGACCGTGCAGCCGACTTCGTCGGTAAGTTGTTCAAACAGGCGCAGCGCACACATCGGGTGGTGCAGAATCTGCTGTCCTTCGCCCGTCAGCGCAAACCGCAGAAACAGCCAGTCGACATCTGCAAGGTGTTGGACGAGACTCTGGCACTGCGGGATTACGACCTCAAGGTCAACGACATCAAGGTCGAGCGTGAAATCGAGACCGGAATTCCGACGGTGACGGCTGATCCCCACCAGTTGGAGCAGGTGTTTCTGAACATAATCAATAACGGTGTGGATGCCATG
>Ga0070711_100000721_pt1 | contig 17272 bp, 11 predicted proteins | sample LARL53metaG_FD_65452 | JGI IMG/M metagenome (GOLD analysis project Ga0070711, IMG submission 65452) | Corn, switchgrass and miscanthus rhizosphere microbial communities from Kellogg Biological Station, Michigan, USA - LAR L5-3 metaG | ecosystem: Host-associated > Plants > Roots > Rhizosphere ... | reverse complement strand
ACGGCATCCCCACGACGCTGCCGTGGGGCGTCCGCTTTCCGCAAGGAATGCCGCCAACCACCGCCGAGAGCCTGCGCGAGTTCCATGTGGCGGTGCCAGCCGGGGCGGCGCCCGACACGGTGTTCGCCGTCCATCCCACGCAGCTCTACGAAATCGCGGCGATGCTGGTGGTATTCGCCCTGATCTGGCGCTGGCGAACATTGCCGCGGGGCACCGGCTGGCTGTTCGGCGCGTACATGGTGCTCGCCGGCATCGAGCGGTTCGCCGTCGAGTTTCTGCGTGCGAAAGATGATCGGCTTCTGGGCGAATTCAGCGTGGCGCAGGTCGCGTCGGTGGTCATGGTGATTGTCGGCGCCGTGATCATCACGCAACTTTCTCCACGGCCGCGAACCCCGCCGGGAGACTGGCTGGTGATGGGGTCCCACGGCGGGGCGCGGAAGGCCGCTGGCACTACTTGACAGGTCCAGAAACGGCCCGTAGCATTGATCGGAGCGGCATCGAGACCTGATGCCGATTGAAAAGTCCCAGGACGAAGAAGGGTGGAGCGAACACATCCGTTCGACTCCGTATACTCAGGGGGCGTTCTGGGACCTCCCAAGCGAAGCGGCCTGCCAATGGCGGGCCGCTTCGTCTTGCGTGCGCCCCTCACTCACCACCGCTAGCGCTTGCTGATCTCGTCGGCGCTGCTGTCCACCACCGTCTGGCGGAGCCGTTCCACCTCGGCCTTCAACGCTCCCAGGTCGGCCTCCATCCGTTCGAGCGAGCGAAGCATGATCGCTTCGGGCTCGACCTGCCCTGCGGCCGGATCGGCCACGGGATCGTCATTCTCCGCTGCAGTCACCGCGTCACGCCGCACTTGCGCCGCAGGCGCGATCGCGTCGCGGCGGTGCTGCACGCCAAAGATCCAGAAGAGCGCCACGGCAGCCAGCAGGGCCATGATTGCCTGCGCCAGCATCGACTCGACCGTCGGATAGATGCCGAGCGCGGCGACGCGCGGCCAGCCGAGCAGGATGGTGTTCGACAGCACCCCGCCGTCCTGCAGTTCGGCGACGCCCTTGCCCGCAAAGACGAACGCCATGTAGTAGAGAAACGCACTGGTAATGGCGAAGAACGGCTTGAGCGGCAGGCGAACGCCCCACCGGTTGATCGCGACGTATACGATGGCAAGCACCACGCCGCCGACGGCGATGCCGGCGGTCACCGGAAGGAAGGTGTCGCTGAGGGCTCCGCCCTCGACAAAGAGCGCCTTGTAGAACAGCACCGTCTCGAACCCTTCGCGATACACAGCCAGGAACGCCGCCGACGCCAGGGCAAATGCGGAACCGCCCGTGACGGCAACCGCCAGCCGCTGCTTCACGAATGCCGTCCACTTCGCCACTTCCATCTTGGAAAGCAGCCAGTAGCTCACGTAAAACAGCACGCCGACCGCGACAATCATCGTCGCGCCCTCGAGGGCCTCGCGGTGCGCCGCGGAGAGCACGAATACCGTTTCGAGCAGGACGGCCGTGAGCAGCGACATCGCCACGGCGGCGCCCACCCCGATGTGAATGTCGCGCTTGCGGTGTGCCGCCCCCGCTTTCATCAGGAAGGCGATCAACGCCCCAATGATGAGGATCGCCTCGAGTCCTTCGCGCAGGATGATCACCAGCGACTGCACGAAGAGGTTGATCGGCGACATCCGGTCGCTCACCGTTCGCTCTGCCTGCTCCAGCGACGCGAAGAGATCCCGCTCCACCCCGACGAGCTCGGCCCGGTCGGCACCGCCGGCGGCCCGCGTCCGAAGGTTCGCAAATTGCGCCTCCAGCCTCGAGGCGAGCTCGGCGTTCTTTGCACGCACGCCGGTCTCGACCTTTTCGAATTCCATGTAGGCATCGAACGCAGTGTTGGCCGCCTGGTCGTGCTGCCCCGCGTAGGCGAACTGAAGCGCGCGGGTCACCCGGTCGCGAACTGCGGTGAACGCCGCCGCGCTGGCGCGCGGCTCGTCCCGGGCTGGCTGGTACGCGCGAACCGCCGCGAGGGCTGACCCGGTGGCGCCCGGGCCGAGCGCGGCGACCACGGCCGAATCCGTCATCACGGCAACGGTCGGGAACGCCCGCAACGCCGCGGGAACGTCTCCTGCCGGAGGCACCTGACGTAGCGTGGAGGCATACAGCGCCACCGCCCAACGGTCGGCGGGTGGCAACCGCGTTTCGAATGCCGGCATGGCGGTCCCCGCCACACCGATGGTGACTCGCTGGTAGAACTCCAGTGGCGTCACGTGCGCGAGATCGCGTTCCAGGGTGAGGTCGGCAGGCGGCGGGTTCAGCGCCCGGGCGCCCGCTCCGTCGCCGTGCCCTGTCACGCCATGGCATCCGCTGCACTCACGCTTGTAGATCTCGGCACCACGCTGCAACGAGGGCGTGCGATCGGGGATTTCGTCGAGCGACGCTCCCAGCGCGGTCGCGAGCTGGGCGGTGGCACGACGTGCGCTCGCCGCAACGGAATCGGGAACCGCGGTCCGCGCGACCAGGTCCAGAAGCCGATCGATGTCGGCGATGGTCCCGGCCGCGATTCTGGCCGGAAGGACCTGGGCGGTGCGCCGAGCCTCGGCGAGAAACAGCCGTGCCTCGTTGATCTCGGCCGGCGACGTCAACCTGCCGGCCGCAAAGCCGTTGCGATACTCCTGGGCCGCGAGCTGCACGCTGGCCGCGATGCGGCGGCCGGCAGCCAGCGAATCGGTCCCAGGCCCGCTGGCTATGGCAAACGCGCCCAGCACCGCGTAAATGAGATTCATTCTCAAATGCTTTCTGACATGACCGCAGAAACTAGAATGGAGACGAGCGAGAGGCTAGGCCTGCGGCGCCTAGCTGTCTTCGAGAATGGCCACGGCCGCCGCGACGTCCCGGCTGTGGCTCAGGGAGAGATGAATCGTGACGCGGTGCGGAGCGAGCAGCTCGGCTGCACGCCCGGTGAGCTCGACCTCCGGGCGGCCGTCGGGGAGCCGGCGGACGCCGATCTCTCTCCAGCCGACGGCGCGCGCTCCGGGGAGTACCTGGAGTGCCTTGTAAACCGCCTCCTTGGCAGCAAGGCGCGCCGCGAACGCCGGCGCCGGATCGCCGAGCGAAAGGACGTACGCGCGTTCGCCGGCTGTCAGCGTGCGGCGAAGGATGCGGTCGCCGTGACGGTCGAACAGGGCTCGGGCGCGCGGCAACTCGACCACGTCGAGACCGATCGCGACTATGGCCATAGACGCCACCAGAAGTCGTTGATCGGATGAAACCACCGCGGCGCGGTGACGTCGCCACTCAGCCACGCTGCCACGATGGTCGTGCCGAGCAGGACTGCACCCGAGATGATCCACAACGGTGCGGTCGGCCGGCGCCAGGTTGCCACCCGGACCGAGACCGCCTGCCATCGCAACTGCTCCGCCCTGGCCACGGCGCCCGCGCCGTCCCACGATTGTTCCAGCGCCGCAGCCCGGGCGCGCCGTGTGGCCGGATCATCCGGCATGCCCTCAAATCGCTCCAACGGCATTCCCTCCGCGAGCAGCCGCTGCAGGAGAGTGTCGGCCACGTCGGCATCGGGGAGTAGCGCGCGCAAGCGCCGGGCCGGGTAGCGCGAGTGGCCGGCGGCAGCGGCCAGCTGCTCTTCGGCCTCCGCGAGCAATCGCATCCGCAACGATCGCATTGCGCTGCTGAAGACCGTGTCCCATGCCGCCTGGTCCAGCCGGCCCGTGGCCTTGGCCGCGATGAGCGCGTCAAGCATGGCCAGCCGGATGTCGTCGAACCGCTGCGATTGGGCCGGCGCGGCGAGACGACCGAGATCCGCAGCGAGCACCGCCGTCATGCGACGATGGCGTGCAGCACGGCCGCCGTATCGGCCAGCGTGGCGAACGTGGCGTACGCGCCGGTGGTGGCCAGTTCGGCGACGGAGAAATTCCCGGTCGCCACCGCAACCGCCCGTGCCGCGATCCCGGCTCCGCACGCGACGTCGGCCGGCGTGTCGCCGATGATCACCACTTCATCGCCACGCGGCGGCCGTCCGAAACGTTCGGCAGCCCGTTGGGCGGCAATCGCCGGCAGGTCCGGACGATGGGCACTGTCGGAGCCGAAGGCGCCGATCGCGAAGCGGCCAAAATCGATTCCCGCCGCGGCGAGCTTGAGTCGGGCGCCGGGAACGATATTGCCGGTGAGCAGTCCGACGACGACGTCCTCGCGCGAGTCCAGCGCATCGAGCAGCGCCGGTACGCCGGGGCATGCCTGCACGAGGTGGCCGCGATCGCCGATCTCGCGCTCGAGGGCTGTGAGATAACGGCCGAGCAGGCGCTCCAGCGATTCCTCGGTGTGGCGTTCGGGACATCCGGCGGCGGTGTGCAGCTCGGCAACAATCTGGGGATCGGTCTTGCCGTCAAGGCGCACGGAGTCGAAGAACGAGAGGTCGCCATATTCGCCTTCAAAGGCCGTCCGCAAGGCGCGGCGGCCGGACTGTGCACTCACCAGCAGCGTCCCGTCGATGTCGAAGAGGACCAGTCGCCGCATCAATCGACGCGGCGAACCGCCACCAGCCGGGCGAGCAGCGAATGTGGACGGGACCCCGGCGCGAGCGTTTCACGGACCACGCCGCCGGTATCGACGGCGCTGTGCACCAGGGTTTCGTCATCAGCGAGGATGGCGACGTGACCGATGCGTTCGCTGTCGCGCGCACGGAAGAACAGCAGATCGCCTGGCGCACGGCGTTCGAGTTCGACCACGGTACCGTGCGCCGCCTGCCCGTCGGCGTCACGCGGCAGGGTCACGCCCCGGGCGAGAAAGGTGTTCTGCGTGAGTCCCGAACAGTCGATGCCGGCGCCGGTGACGCCGCCCCACAGATACGGCGTGCCGGCGAACTCGCGCCAGGCCCAGTCGGCAGGCGCTTCCCGGCGGGCCGCTTCGATGGTTTCGGCATGGGAGCTGACGGTGCCCGACAGCACCTCCGCGCTTTCGCCGGTGGGCAATTGCACGCGGCCGTCGGCCTCGAGCATCAACCGCGCGCGGTGCGGCGCCCGGATCGCCATGCCGCCGCGGGTGCTCAGCAGCGCGCCCTGCGACCACGCCGCCGTCGCGAGCCAGGTCTCCACCTCGGCCAGCGGCAGCGGGACGACATAGCCCTCGGCCAGCCAGCCCTCGTAACTGTCGAGCAGCGTACGAACATGCAGCATGTCGTAGTGCGAGTCGAGCACCTCGGCACCTTCGCCGATCACCAGTTGGGAGACCTGCTCGCTGCGCAGGGAAGGCGTGGCCAGGAGGGGCGCGACGGCGGCGGTAACCAGGAGGCCGTTCATACCGGATTCAGCTTGGCGGCACAGGTCCGGCACCGGGTCACGCCCCGGATGGTGCAGACCAGGCAGACGAAGGTACCGCACGACTCGCACGGATACCCCTCCGAAGCCCGCTCCTCGCGGCCGCAGGCGCGGCAGATCATCGCGTCACGCTCGGTCTTGGGCGGGGGAGTGTTCATGTCGGTTGTCACCCCGGGATCGCGTAACGCTTGATCTTGGCGATCAGCGTCGCGCGAGAGATGCCGAGTTCCAGCGCGGCACGCGTGCGGTTGCCGGCGTGGTGCTTCAGGGTGCGATCAATGTGCATCCGCTCGAGCTCGTCGAGCGTCAGTGGCGTGTGCCTGCGATCGAGCGGGGAGAACCGCGCCCGGAATTCCGGCGGCAGGTGCTCCGCGCCGACCAGCTCGCTGCCCCGCGCCAGTAACAGGGCGCGCTCCAGCACGTTGTGGAGTTCCCGGACGTTGCCGGGCCACGAATGCTTGAGCAAACGTTCGAGCGCGTCCTCGGAGAGTCGCGTCGGCGCCCCGGGGCTCGCCGGCGAGAGCTCCTTGAGGAACCGCCGGATCAGCGCCAGGAAATCGTCGCGGGTCCGCTCGCGCAATGGCGGCACCGTCAATGGCATCACGTTCAGCCGCCGGAAGAGATCCTCGCGAAATCGTCCGGCATCGACGACCGCCGCGAGCGATCGCGCCGTTGCGGCGATGATGCGAACATCCACCGCGATCTCGCGCCCGCCGCCCGCGCGCCGGATCGCCCGTGTTTCCAGCATCCCGTTCAGCTTGGCCTGCATTTCGAGGGGGAGATCGGCGATTTCATCAAGGAAGAGCGTGCCGCCATCGGCAACCTCGACCAGCCCCTGACGGCGTTCGGTCGACGATTCACCGCCCGAACCATTCTCCCGGCCGAACAGCTCGGCCTCCAGCCACGCAGCATCTCCCGCTCCACACGCGACCTCGATGAATGGAGCCGATGCCCGGGGCGAAATGTCGTGCATGAGGCGTGCGACCCAGCGCTTCCCCGCTCCGCTCTCGCCCTGCAGCAGCACCGAGTTGCGATCCCCGTGCGCCAGCAGCGTCAGCTGCCGGGTGACCTCCCGCATCAGCGCGGAGGTGCCCAGCCCATCCAGGCCTTCGGCCGTGGCGCTCTGACCGATCAGCGTGCGGTTGACGCGCCGCAGCCGGACTTTTTCCACGGCCCGGTCGGCGGCGGCCTGCAGGTGCGACAGGTCGACGGGCTTGGTGAGAAAGTTCTCCGCGCCGGAACGCATCGCCTGGACGGCCGTCGGCACATCGCCGTCTCCGGTGAGGACGATCACCGCCGTTTCCCTGCCGCGCAGTGCCTCCAGCACTTCGAGTCCATCCATGCCGGGCAGGTTGAGGTCGACCAGGACCACGTCGGTCAACGCCCGCTCGAAGGTGCTGACACCAGCCTCACCGCTCAGCTCCCGGTATACGTCCCAGCCCCGCTGCTCGAAGAACGTCCCGAGCACGCGGAGCACGCTGACGTCGTCATCGATGAGCAGGATGGAATCGGTCATGGATCCCGGTGGCACATTGTTTTACACCGTCGCACGCAAGGCTCTCGACTCATCGGTCCTGCGTCGTGCGTCGTGCGATCGCAATGCCTGACACTCACGCGGCTGCGCGGATCACGGTTGGGCGACGGCACCCAGCGCAGCGGCGTCTGAGCGTTGATCAAATATCGCACGCCGGACGACCCACGACCCTGCTGCTGAAACTGCCCCATCCCGCCACCGGCCGCTACCCCTCGGGATGAATCAACTGGATCGCGCCGGGCATGACCGTCGCGACGAAGGGGGTTTCCCCCGTCGGCTCACCGTCAAGTTGCACCGGCTGGGCCCCGGCCGGTGTGGTCACGCGAATTTCAGCCCCGCTGACCCGGGTCGCGAACACCGTTTTCCCGTACTCGCCCTTCGCCTCGCGGACCACATGCCAGAGAGCACGCACGCCGCCGCCGACCGAATTCGCACTGAGGATGATCACGTCGAGAATGCCATCATACGGGCTGACGTTCTGGCCGAGCTTGAACAGGGGCGGGATGATTTCACCGCAGTTGGCGACCAGGATCAGCGCCGCCTCGAAATCGTGGCCCACCCCGTCGGCCTCAATGTGGAAGGGGACGCACTCCACGTCCGCCAGCAGGCGGAGCGTGGTCGCGACGTACGCGAGCTGACCCCACCGCCGCTTGTGCGATGACTGCGTGGCGGCCATCACCCGGGCATCGAGCCCGGCGCCGCCGCCGACGGCGAAATAGTGGGCACCATCGGGACGATCGAGGCGACCCAGGTCGAAGGCGCGCGGGGTGCCGCGAATCAGCGCCGCCGCCGCGCGAACCGGATTGAACGACAACCGCAGGTTGCCCGCGAGCTGATTGCCCGTACCTCCGGGGAGCACGCCCATCGGCACCTGGGTTCCGACCAGCGCCGCCGCAACCTGCATGATGGTCCCGTCCCCACCCAGCACCGCCACGACGTCAACGCTCTGCTCCAGTCCGTATTGCGCCAGCTTGCGTGCATCACCGGGGCCTACTGTTGCCAGAGTCTCGACCTGCCACCCTGCAGTATTGAAGACTCGCTCGATTTGGCGCACCACACCGCTGTGGGTTCGGGCCGCACCGGGATTGGCGATCAACAGGGCACGCGCCACTCAGTAGTCTCGCTGCCAGAGCAGGTCGCCGCCCAGCTGATAACGGCTCAGGCGCGTGAAGACATCGGTCGCACGGTTGGTGACACAGGTCTGCACCGGCTCCGCCGCGGCCTGGATCCTGAACTCGCGGGCGAAGCGATACTCCAGGGAGGCGCCGAAATTCCGCTGTTGCAGGCTGTTGGACGACGAGCCGAGACAGAGGCCGGCATCGAACGTCACGAACCAGTTTGAGCCGAGTTGCCACCCGGCCGCGAGCTGGGTGATCGACGATCCCGGAACGATACCGCCTGGTGCAGCTCCCGGCTGGATCGTGAGCGTGCTGACGCCCAATCCGCTGTTGACCAGCGTGTGCTGCAGCTCGTTGGCGAACGCGCCGAGGGCCAGGCTCGCGGGGTTGATACCCAGGACGTTTCCCTGCTGCTGTGCACCAGTCAATTGCAGCTCCGAACGGCTGAACAGGACGTACGATACCAGATCGCGCTCCGACAGGTCGCGGCCGGGCGCCGAAAGGTTGACCTTGGGCTCCCGCATCGAGCCGGTAATCGTCGCCACGACGTTGAACTGATCGCCGTCAATGGTGCGCACCTGGTGATGGGCCGTGATGTTCAGGTCGGGATTGAGGTCCGGGGTTCCGAAGTACCGTATGGTACCCTGATCGACGCTGAAATCGGCCTTGGTCACGCCGACATCCACGGTGTAGCTGCCTCGGGGAGCGTTGAGGAGGCCCGTGAGTCCGTACACCTTGCGCTGCTTGTCGACGACGACGTCGCCCTCGAGCTGGATATTTGCCTCCGTCGATCGCAGCCACACGTCACTGCCGATGTGGAGGCCCAGGCCATTGATGGTCAGCGAGTCGAGAAACCGGATCGAGAACTGGTTGCCGAGTCCCTGGCGGCGGAGCGCCGTGGTGTCGATCAAGGCGGCATTCTCGGGGTCTTCGAGGTCCACGACCGTCTTGGTGAGGATGTCGGTGAAATAGACCACGCTGCGCGACAGCGTCACCTCGTCGCCGGTGAGCACCGGCTGCAACAGCGGACCACTGAGGTGCATGTTGCCCGTCGCTCGCAGCGTCATGTCGGCAGGCACGTCGATCGCCAGAAAATCCGTGGCGTTGATATCGAGGTCCATCCCCGGCCTGGCCAGCTGCTCGAACCGGATGCCCCCCTTGACCCTCAGGCCGCTTTCGCCCGTTCCGACCTGCAGCGAGTCGATCACCATTGAATCGGCGACGAACCGTGCGGTACCGTTGATCGGACCATATCGCTGCGCGCCGAGCGACGGAATGGTCAGGCCGCCGTTCTGCACGGCGACTCGTCCGCTCAGTTGCGGAGCGAGCCAGGTTCCGCGGCCGTTGAGGTCGAGGCTGAGCGTGCCGGTCGGGTTGCGGACCGTGGGGATCATCGCCGTGACGATCGCCATGTCGACCGAGTCGCCCTGCGCCGTGATCTGCAACGCGCCGCCGAGCTTGCGGGTGGTGCGTGCGGTCAGCGCCAGGTCGAGCGGCAGGGAGACGGTGCCCGTGAGCACCTTGCGTCCCGTTCGCCAGAGCGAAACGTCCGAGTGCAGCCGCTGCGCGGCGTAATCGAATGTGGCCTGCACCGACGGCAACTGGGCGTCGCCGATGACCGGGCTGATGACCGAGGCGCTCCCCTTGAAGGTCGGGCTTTCGCGCGTGCCGGCAAGATGAAGGTCAAGCGACCCCCAGCCGTCGAGCGAAGTGGTGTCACGCTCCAGCACGCCAAACACGTCGAGCAGGTCCAGGCCGCTTACGCTGGCGTCGAGCTTGCCTGGCGCGTCGCCCGGCACCGTGCCGCTGACGCGCACCTCGCCGCTGCCATCGGTGGTGCGAAGTCGCAGGGTGTCGTGCACGTTCGCCTGACCGCCAACCCATGAAATGAGCGCCGGAGCGGCCAGTGTCCAGCTCTGGTGCGGGAAAGCGAGCGAGAGCGAGTCGAGGCGCATTTGCGATTCGCGGGTGCCGGGCCGCCAGGTGCCGCCGCCGCTGCCGGTGAGCGCCACCATGCTCACGCTGCCGGCGATCCCCAGCGAGTCCGGTTTTCCCGCGACAATCGCGTGCATCTTGTCGGCCACGCGCGAGCCCTTGCCGATCGTATCAGCTGTGGCGTCGATGCGGAACCCGCGCTGGCCCAGCGAATCGGCTCGCAGCGTCGCATTCACATCGGCGGCGTGCCAGTCGTCGAGCACCACCTGGGTGGCGTTCACGCTGCCGGTGACGGTGGCCGAGTTTCGGGCGCCGGCGATCACCAGCGAAGCCTTGGCCTGGCCGTCGAAACGATGCGGATTGACCGTGTCGGCGGCAACGCCGGTGATGGCCCGCACCAGCGAATCGAACGGCGCGAGGGAACTCGCTGCCGCCTGCACGGTCAGGCTGCCGGAATCGGGCGCCGCCCAGCCCAGTGTTCCCCGAACGTCCACCCGCCCGGCGCTCCAGATCACCGTCCCGGTATCGACGGTCAACATGCCGCGGTCGGCATGCACGACGCCGGTGATCGCGTCGACGGTCGCCCCGCCGAGGCGCGAACGATCGAGCGCCACATTCAGGGTTCCGCTCGGCGGGACACCGGAGTCCATCCTTCCGTGCACGATGACGCGGCCGTTGAGCGCGGTCGACATGCCGCCACCCAGCGCCGCCTCGACGTCGAGCCGCTGCATGTCCACGACCAGCGACTCGGCCCCGAAATGCGGCGCGTCAATCGTCACCCGGCCCCGGGCGGTAAAGGTCCCCAGTTCGCCCGTGAGGTTCGCGTTGATATCGAGGCTGTCGAGGTTGCCGTTCGCAATCACGTGGCCCGTCAGGCCGCCGACCGACGGCAGGCCGGGGTACCCGGTGCGCAGGGCGTCGAACGAGAGCCGGTCGAAATCGGCGTCGAGGCCCACGCCAAGGACCGGACCACGCGTGTCGAGCCGAGCATTCCCGATCAGTCGCGAGAGCGCGCCGTCGGGAGCCGCGTGCTCGGCGGTCCCCGCAAAGCGGAAATTCTTCCACGGCCCGTCGAGCACGCCGGTCAGACGCAGGTCGCCGGTGATCAGGACCGACGGCACCAGCTGGTGGACGGTGGCGAGCGCGAGCGTGGACTGGTTCAGCCGGAACTGCTGGAACACGGCGCCTTCGGGCCCGCCGAAATGCATGATGCCGTCGATCAGGAAGTGCGACGCCGGTGCCCCCGCTACCAGGGCATCGGCGTAGACCAGGTCACCACCAAGCCGCAGCGAGTCGAGAAAACCGTTCGCGAGTAGATGCCCGGTGAGCGTGCCGGAGACCGGCAGCGTGTCGAGGTACGGGCGCAGGATGTCGATGGGCGTCCGGCGAAGCTGCATGTCGAGGCCGCCCATGCCGAGGCCTCGCCGGTTGTCGGTCATGACGACCACCTTCCCGGCCGCGCTCGCCGTGCCGTCACCGAGGTCGAGATTATCCAGCTTGAAATCGGCTCGCGAGCCGTTGTACGACTTCGCCACCACGTGTCCGTGTCCTTGCCAGTCCGGAAAATCCGGCTGGATCCACCAGAGATCTCGCAGGGCGACTCGCGGCGCGTCGAGCGTGAAATCGAACAGCAGCGTGTCGTGCGGCCAGCGAACGGCTCCGCCGCCGGTAAATCGGGATCCTGGAAGCGACAGGCTGTCGAAGGCAAATCGCAGGCTGTCGCCCGCCGTGAGGATCCGCCCCGTCAACTGGGTAATGCGGAGCTGTGGATCGCTCAGGTCGGCCCGCAACGCGACAATACGTGCCTGCAGCGGATCATGCCGCGGGGTCGAAACCTGTAACAACGAGATGGCGGCATTGAGTCCGGTGGCGAGATACACGTGCACCGGACCATCCGCCGTGGTGTCGACCCGGGGTTGCATCGGCGTGCGTGCGTGGCGCGAGGCCGGCCGGTGCGGCGGCCCCGGCGTGGTCGGCACGTCGATCTGCAGCGTCGCATTGGTTACCTGGAGATCGGTGAAGGCCACGTGCGGCGGCGGCCGGCCGTCGCCGGGACCTTCACCCAGGTGAAACACCGCTTCGTAGTTCCACCGGCCGGCGCGCAGCCTCACCAGGTGCAATTGCAGCGAATCGGCGCGCACGTGATTGAACACCAGGCGCCGCGCGAGCAAGCCCGGAAGGAGATAGCTGGCCTCCACATGCGGACTGCTGATGACCACCTGGCCGCGCAGGTCACGGACCACCACGCGGTCGAGTTCGATGTGGTTCCAGATGTTGCCGCGGATCGCTCCGATTTCCATCTCGCCGGCCACCGCCCCGGTGATCCACTTGCTGGCGATTCGCGCCAGCAACCCGTGCCCGGGACCGGTGAATACGATGGCGCCGGTCGTGCCGATCAGCACCGCCACGAGGATGACGAGCGGCGTGAGCAACGCGGCGATGATGCGCCGGACGACCCGCATCAGAAGGCCTGTCCGATCGAAAAGTGCCAGGTCCAGCTCCCGTTGCGCGGCTTGACGAATCCTTCATCGATCAGCGACAGCGATCCGTCGCTGCTGATCTTGAACAGCTGCCCCGGCTGCAGGGAATGCGTGTTGTAGCCGACGTCGATGCGGATCGGCCCGATCGGCGACGAGTAGCGCAAGCCGGCGCCGGGCGTGACGCGAACCGGGGACGGACCGTCGGCGTTGGAGAGCATCCCGGCATCGACGAACACCGCCGCGCGAAGCCGCCCGGCAAAGAACGGCGTCGGCACCCGCAATTCGACATTGCCGATGGCGACCCTGGTACCACCGATCGGCGCCACATGCACCGACGTCTGGCTGAATTGCGGCGTCCTGGCCGGATCGATGGAGTCGGCTGGCACGACGTACACCAGCGGGCCGAGTTCGTTCTGGTCGTAGCCGCGCACGTCATAGGCGCCCCCGGCGTAGAATCGCTGGTCCGGCGGCACGAAATTCCCGATACTGCTGTCCGAGACATTGATCTGCGGCGCGAAGATGATCCCGCCCCGGAGGTGCGCGGCAAGAACCACGCTGCGGGTGAGCGGCACGAACCCCGACACGTCGCCCACCATCCGGAAAAACTGCTGGGTCGCCGAGGACCCCAGCACCCGGGACGACCACGTGACCGACCCCGACAGGATGGTGCCGCGGAGCGGGTCCAGCGGATTGTTCACCCGCTGCCGCAGCGCGCTCAACCCCAGCGTGCCCTGCACGCGCCGCTGCTGCAGCGCGGCAATGAGCGCGGGCTGACAGGTGTTGAAGAAGGCGCAGAACGAAGCCGCATTCGCCGTCGTCGTTCCGTCCGCGATCCGGTACGTCAGGGTGATCGGAATGTTCGACGCGTCCAGGTGGGTGACCGAGATCGAGGTGCCGACTTCGCGTCGCAGATAGACCTCGAACTCGCTGTGCCGGGTCGCAAAGACCGAGAGGATCAGCGAGTTGGTCGGGCCGATGAACGCATTGCGGCGTATCGAGGCGTTGATGCCGTAGTTGGCGACCCGCGAGCCGACGGAATCGTTCTGCAGGGTCCGGCAGAGGTTGTTCTGCAGCCCGAATCCCAGCGGATCGCCCACCCCGATCTTGGAGAGCTGGGTGGTCACGTCAAAGACCAGACCGCGGTTCGGAAAGTTGCGGGCCGCCCACTCCGTGCCGACCCGGAAGCAGTCGTCAGTGCCGTACCCGGCCGACGCCTTGGCGCGATGCCCGAGGCTCGGGATCACGCTCACGGCGAGCGGTACGATGCTGTCCTTGGGATTGTAGCCGGTGGTGTCGATGCCCACCGACGCGACCCGATACAGGTCCGACGTGTACAGACTTCGCTGCGATTGCAGGAGCGCATTGAACCGGTATTCGTTGCCGGGACGCGCGTTGATCAGCGCTGACACGTGCGACGTATCGACGCCCAGCGGGGCGGTCACGCGAATGGGCCCGAACTTCGAGTGAATGCCCGGATGGGCAACCAGCCGCGCGTTGGTCTTGTCGGCGCCCCCGCTCTCGTCCACGCCCACCGTCGCATTGGGATAGCCGTGGTTCCAGAGCCGGAACGTGATGGTATCAGCCGTTTCGTGGAGCTTGTAGTCCGACGCCACGTCGCCGGCGACGATCGGCAGGTCCTGGCGGATCAGCGACGGGGTGTCGACCGAATCGAGGCCGACCACTTCGAGGCTCGCCAGCCGATTGGGCTGACCTTCGGTGATCTTGAACGTGACATCCACGGCGCCGGGCATCCGCTTGACGACGGTATCCACCTTGACGTCGGGATATCCGCTGCGCTTGAACACCACCTGGAGCCGATACACGTCGGTCACGAACTCGCGTTGATTGAAGTAGCGCTTGTCACCGAGACCGATCCATCGCAGCAGCGACGACCGGGCGAACAGGCTCGACTGGGTGGTGGCGATCGACGCGGCAAGGACCAGCGGATCGACGCCATGATTGCCGCGAAAGCTGACATGGCGCACCACCAGCGGCTCGAGCTGGCCCTGCGCCGGCCGGACCGCGAGTGTCACGAGGGTGACACCCGCCAAGGGCCCCAGCCACCGGGAACGGAACCTCCAAAGTCTTGCGATTGACCGCATCCTCTAAATCTGGTTTCTTGAAGGGGTTACGCCAACCTGCCGCCGCCCTCGGGAGGCTGATGCACCGCCCCCTGATCCTTGTGCTTTCGCTGCTGCTGGCCTGCAGCAGCGGCATTCCACCCGGCTTGAAGTACTACTGGAGCACCGATCCCCGGTCGCTCGACCCGGCCCTGTCCACGGACGTTCCCACCGGCGAGGCGGTGACCCTCCTCTTCGACAACCTCGCCGAGTTCGATCCCGACGGCAGGCTGGTCCCCGGGCTGGCCACGTCCTGGTCGCCGACACCCGACGGTCTGACGTGGACGTTTCATCTGCGGTCCGGCGTCACATTCCACAACGGCCGGCCCCTCGATGCCGCCGCGATTCACGCATCACTGCTGCGCGCCCTGCGAGTTGGCAGTCACGGCGGCCGGGTCTGGCCCCTGCTCCCGATTGACGGAGCGCTGGCGGTGGTGGATTCCAATGCCGGCGACCTTCGCGGCTTCAGCATCGTGAACGATTCCACGCTGGTGTTCCGGCTCACGCAGCCGCTCAATATTTTTCCCAAGCTGCTCGCGATGCCGGTCGCCGCGATCGTTCCGACGCCCGTGTCCGAAGACTTTGGTGAATCTCCCATCGGCAGCGGACCCTGGAAGTTCGTCTCGTGGTCGCACGATGACCTGCTGGTGTTTGCCCGCAACGATCACTGGTGGGGGCCCGTCGCGCGCGCCGATACCCTGCGGGTTCGCATCATCCCGGAGGTGTTCACCGAAGCGGCGGAATACGAATCGGGACGCCTGTCGGTAGTCGAGGTGCCCGGAGGCGAAACCGAACGGTGGGAACGCGAGCACGGTTCGGAACTGCAGCGACGCACCGCAATTCGCGCCTGGTACGTTGCCATCAACACCCGGCACGGCGCCCTCGCGGACGTGCGCGTGCGGCAGGCACTGAACCATGCCGTGAATATCCCGGTGATCCTCGCGCAGGTGATGCACAATCGCGGCGTGGTTGCCGCGGGCAGCATCCCGCCCGGGCTGGATGGCTACGACCCGACCCGCGCCCGCTACAGCTATGATCCGGCGCTGGCTCGCCGGCTGCTCGCCGAAGCCGGTCACGCGACCGACCTGCACTTGCAACTGTGGCGCTCGGCCCGGGCCGAGTTCGCGCGCATTGCCCAGGCCATCCAGGAAGATCTCAGCCGGGTGGGCGTTGCCGTGGAAATCGTCGAGCGGGATGCCGCCACGGCGCGTGCGGCGGCGCGCCACGGGGACGCCGACCTCTTCCTCTCCGACTGGTTCGCCGACTATCCCGACGGTGAAAACTTCACCTATCCGCTCTTTCACTCGAGCAACGCCGGCACCGGCGGCAACTATGCGTTTCTCGCCGATCCTTCGCTGGACACGCTGCTCGTGCGCGCACGCACGACCACGGACTCCGCGGAAAAGGTGGTGCTCCTGCGCCGCATTGACGCCCGCGTGTTCGCGCTGGCTCCCTGGATCTTCTGCTGGTTCCCCAACGACCTCTGGGCCATGCGCCCGGAAGTGCACGGCTGGCGATATCCGCTGGTGACCAACGGCCAGCGGTGGACCACCGTGACGATCAGCCCATGATCCGCTACATCGCACTCCGCCTGGCGCTGCTCGTGCCCACGCTGCTGGGTGTGCTGGCCGTCACCTTCGTGCTGCTCTATCTGGCCCCGGGCGACCCGGTGGCCGCGATCGTCGGCGAGCGTGCCGACAGCGCGACGATTGCCCGGGCCCGCCGCGACCTGCATCTCGACGATCCGGTCTCCACCCGGTTCGTGCACTACGTCGGTGCGGTCGCCACCGGTGACCTGGGTCGCAGCTACGTCACCGGCCGCCCGATTGCGCGCGAACTGATCCACCGTTTTCCCGCCACGCTCAAGCTGGCAGCGGCCGCAATGAGTCTCGCCGTCACCCTCGGCCTCATGGTCGGCATCCTGGGCGCCCTGCGACCGGGCTCCTGGGCCGACCACGTCGCCACGCTCGGCGCGTACCTCGGCATCTCGTTCCCGGTGTACTGGGTGGGCCTGCTGCTCATCCTGCTGTTTGCGGTCGCGCTCCGATGGCTACCGCCTTCGGGATATGGCGGGATGCTCTTCCTGATTCTCCCGGCCGCCACCCTGGGCATGCGCTCGATTGCCATGCTCGCCCGGATGACCCGCGCCACCATGCAGGAATCGCTGCGGAGCGACCTGGTGCGCACCGCGCGGTCGAAGGGGCTCGATGAGCGCCGGGTGGTGCTGCGCCACGCGCTGCGGAACGCCCTGTTGCCGATCATCACCGTGATCGGTCTCGATTTCGGCGCCTATCTTACCGGTTCCATCCTGACCGAGACGATCTTTTCCTGGCCCGGCGTGGGGCGCTATGTGCTTACCGCGATCGACAAGCGCGATCTTCCGGCCATCCAGGGCAGCATCCTGTTTCTCTCGCTGGTGTTCGTGCTCGCGAATCTGGTCACCGATCTGTGCTATGCCGCGGCGGATCCGAGGATCGCCTATGACTAAGTCGCTGGTGTCACTCTGCGGACTGCTGCTCGCCGCAACGACGGCGCTCAGCGCCCAGTCGCTCACCGAACGGCTCGATCGCCGGCTTGATGGTCCTGGACTCGACCGGCTCCTCTGGGGCGTCGCCGTGACCGACCTCGACGGGCACCTCCTGTTCGGGCGCAACGCCGACCGGCTCTTCATTCCCGCGAGCAACACGAAGCTGGTCGTCAGCATCGTGGCCAACGCCCTGCTGGGACCGGGGTTCAGCGTGCGGACATCGGTCTTTGGGTCGGGACCT
>Ga0070711_100000717_pt1 | contig 17343 bp, 16 predicted proteins | sample LARL53metaG_FD_65452 | JGI IMG/M metagenome (GOLD analysis project Ga0070711, IMG submission 65452) | Corn, switchgrass and miscanthus rhizosphere microbial communities from Kellogg Biological Station, Michigan, USA - LAR L5-3 metaG | ecosystem: Host-associated > Plants > Roots > Rhizosphere ... | reverse complement strand
GCGCCGGGGAGCACCACCAGCAGCTCGGTGTCGCTCGGGCGGCCCACCCGATCGAAGCGACGCAGCTCGCGCCGCAACGCCGGTCCCGCGTACGCGAGGGCCTGCTCGGGCAGCTCGCGCCCATGGCGCGACGCGAGCTCGGCGAGGTCGTCGATCGCCACCAGCAGGCAGCTCAGCGGCGTGCCGTGCCGTCCCGCCCGGTTGATCTCCTCCTCCAGCCGGTCGGCGAGCTCCGCCGCGGACAGGCAGTCGATCTCCCCCGTTGCGGGCAGGCGCGAGCGTGGGTCCTGGTCGCCGGCAGTCATATGCCAATCATCGTCACTTCCGTGTGCTCGCTCAAGGCCTGCCGTGACAGATCCGTCCCCGTGCGCTGCTAGACATGCGCGGGTGCTGTGCGAGCTGAATGTCGAGAACCTGCTCTTGATCGAGCGGGCTCAGCTGCGGCTCGCGCCGGGGCTGAACGTGCTCACGGGCGAGACAGGCGCCGGCAAGACCGTGCTTGCGCACGCGCTCGACCTGCTGCTGGGGGGCCGCGCGCGGCCTGGGATCGTGCGCCCCGGCGCGCGCGAGGCGTACGTCGAGGGCGTGTTCGAGCTCTCCGAGACGCTCCGCGAGGAGCTCGGCGAGCGGCTGACAACCGGCTCTGCCGGGGGTGCCCTCGACGCGGAGGAGATCGTTCTCGCACGACGCATCGATGCGGACGGGCGTCGCACGCGCGCGTATCTGAACGGCCGCTCCGCGACCGTCGCCGAGCTGCGCGACCTCGGGACTCGGCTCATGTCGTTCTACGGCCAGCACGAGCATCGCAAGCTGACCCTGGCTGGCGCGCAGCTCGAGATCCTCGACGGCTTGTGCGGCCCGGGCCAGCGCACACGCCTGCGCGCGTGCGCGGACGCATGCCGTCTGTGCGGCCGGCTGGAGGCCCAGCTGGAGGAGCTGCGCGAGCTGTCCACTGCGCGTGAGCGCGAGCTCGACCTACTCGATCACGAGCTGGCCGAGATCGACGCGGCCGCTCCGGACGAGTCCGAGCACGAGCGCCTGCTCGCCGTGCGCGAGCGCTTGCGTCGCCTGGACGCGCTGTGCTCCGCCGCTGCCGAGGGCATGCAGGGGCTAGCGCCCGACTCGGCGGAGGATCCCGGAGCCGCGGCATTGCTGGCGAGGGCGGCCGCGCGCTTGGACACGGTTGCGGGCGTGGATCCCGCGCTTGACGCACTCGCCGAGCGCCTGCGCGGGATCGTCGTCGAGTCCCAGGATCTCGCCGCGGAGCTGCGCGACTACGGCGAAGGGCTCGCCGGCGAGGATGGCTCGCTGGAGGAGGTCGAACAGCGGCTCGCCGCGACCGAGCGGCTCGTCCGCAAGCACGGCGGCTCGATCGCGGCCGTGCTCGAGTATGCGGCTCGTGCCCGTGCGCGCCGCGAGGAGCTGGACGGCGCCGAGGTCGCGCTGGCACAGACGGATGAGCGCCTTGCGCGAGCGCGCGCCGAGCTCGACCGGCACGTCACAGCGCTGCGCCGCGCGCGCGAGCTGGCGGCTCCGCGCCTGGCTGACGGTGTACGCGAGCAGCTCGCGGCGCTGGCGATGGCCGACGCGGACTTCGACGTCCTCCTCTCGTCTCGCCCACCCGGTCCCAGCGGGGGCGACTCGGTCGAGCTGATGATCGCCCCCAATCCCGGGGTTCCCGCCGGTCCCCTGCGCGAGATCGCCTCCGGTGGGGAGCTCTCGCGCGTGATGCTCGCCGTCATCACCGCGTCGACTTGCGGTGAGCACGATCTCGACGAGGGCGCTCGTGGGGCGGGCGCCGGCAGCGCGGGTAATCCAGCGGCTGGCCCCGGTGACCTCATGCGGGAGCAGGCGACGCTCGTGTTCGACGAGATCGACGCTGGCATCGGCGGCCACACGGCGCGCGCGGTCGGCGAGCGGTTGCGGGCGCTGGGGGAGGCTAGGCAGGTGCTGTGCATCACCCATCTGCCCCAGATCGCCTCGCTGGGAGCACGCCATTTCTCGATCGTCAAGGACACCTCCGCCGACCCCACGCTGGCCACGGTGGTGCAGCTGGGCGAGGGCGAGGTCGTGTCCGAGCTGGTGCGGATGCTAGGCGCCGAGGACACCGACACGGCCGCCCAGCGTCACGCCAGGGATCTGCGCAAAGCCGCTTGAGCGGTTACTCTCGGCTGAATGGCCGCGACCAAGCAGCCGCCGAGCATTCCCCCACCGCTGGCTCCGTCAGGCGAGCTGGCCCAGGTACGCGCCGTCAGCGGGGCGGTGCGCTTGGGGCGGCGGACGAAGCTGCTCGTGCGGCGTCTCGAGCGGGGCGAGATCGCGGTGATCGATCACCGCGACATCGACCGGGTCTCCGCCGAGGAGCTGATCGCCGCGGGCGCTGCGGCCGTGCTCAACTGCAGACCCTCCTCGAGCGGGTCTTATCCGAACCTCGGGCCGCAGCTGCTGGTCGAGGCGGGCATCCTGCTGGTGGACCTGCCCGACGACTCGCTGTTTGAGGCGCTGTCCGACGGCGATCGGATCGTCGTGCATGGCAGCGAGGTGTGGCGTAGCGCGAGCGGCGGTGAGCGATCGGGCTTGCGACCGCTCATGCGAGGCAGCGTGCTCGACCGTGCGCGCGTGCGCGCGGAGACGGAGGCCCGTCGGCGCGAGGTCGGCGAGGCGCTCGAGCGGTTCGCGCACAACACGATCGAGCACATGCGCGAGGAGCGCGAGCTGCTCTCGGGGCGGATCGACCTGCCCCGGTTCGCCACGGACTTCCGCGATCGCTCCGCGCTCGTGGTCGTGCGCGGCGTCGGCCACCAGCGCGACCTGCGCGCGCTGCGCCCGTTCATCCGCGATATGCGCCCCGTGCTGGTCGCCGTCGACGGCGGCGCCGAGGCGCTGCTGGAAGCGGGGTTGTGCCCGGACATGCTCGTCGGCGACATGGACTCGGCCGGCGAGGCGGCGCTGCGCTGCGGGGCGGAGCTGGTCGTGCACTCCTACCCCGACGGTCGCGCCCCCGGCCGCGCGCGCCTGGAAGAGCTGAATCTCCCGTTCAAGCTCGTCCCCGCCCCCGGCACCAGTCAGGATGTGGCGATGCTCCTAGCCGCCGAGAAGGGCGCTCGCCTGATCGTCTCGGTCGGCTCGCAGCTCAACCTCGTCGAGTTCCTCGACCGCAACCGCGAGGGGATGTCCTCGACGTTCCTGACGCGCCTACGCATCGGCGAGATCCTGGTCGACGCCAAGGGCGTCAGCCGCCTCTACCATCCGCGGCCGGGCCTCACGCCGCTGCTGGTCGTGATCGCCGCGGGCCTGATCGCGATGGTCGCCGTCGTGTGGATGACCCCGGCGCTGCGGGACGTCGTCGACCTGTTGTGGCTGAAGCTCCAGCTGCTGTTCACTGGCGGCTGAGCCGCCCGCCCGCCCGCACGACACACGATGTTCGACTACCGCTATCACGCGCTCTCTCTCGCGGCCGTCCTGCTGGCGCTGGCCGTCGGCGTGCTGATCGGGGTGGCGATCGGCGACTCGAACCTCGTGTCCTCGGCGAAGAACGGCATCGTCCACGACCTCAACTCCGAAGTCAGCGGCGCGCGCCGGCAGGTCGAACAGCTACAGGACAAGCTGTCCGACGAGGAAGCGTTCGCGGGCGGCCTGTACCCGCTCGCGGTCCACGGTCTGTTGAGCGAACGCAGCATCGGGCTGGTGTTCCTTGGCGGATCCTCCGACCAGGTCAACCGGCTGGTGCGCTCGGCGGTCACGCAGGCCGGCGGCAACGTGGCGATCGTCGTCGCAGTGCGCGAGCCGCTGAACCTGCAGGGGATCGGCCGCGAGGCGGCCGGCACCCATTACGCCGCCCTGGAGGGCAACCCCGCGCTGATCGAGCGCTTCGGCGAGCTCGCCGGCCGGCAGCTCGTCAGCGGCGGACAGCTAGTCGAACGCGAGCTGCTCAGCCGTGTGCGGGGCGGCCTGTTGAGCGCGTTCGACGGACAGCTCGGCCGCCTGGACGGGCTCGTCGTGGTGCGAGCCGACCCGACCGACATGAACCCCGAACAGAGCGAAGCATCCGCCGCGTTTGAGTCCGGCCTGCTCACCGGGGTCGCCGCGGTCGGAGTGCCCGCGGTCGGCATCGAGCTGACGGGAACCGAACCGACGCAGATCTCCTGGTACAAGAGCAAGAACATCTCCTCCGTCGACGATCTCGACGCGCCCGCCGGACAGGCCGCGCTCGTGTATGCGCTGGCGGGTGCTCATGGCGCGTTCGGCGTCAAGCCGACGGCGGACTCGCTGCTGCCGAGCGCCGTGCCGTAGGTAGCCAAGAGGTGTCGTGCCGCATACGGTGATGTCCGGCATGCTCCCCACGCGCCATGGTGTTGCGTGCCACATGCGCCTAGTCGTGCCGCGCGAAGTGATCGACCGGACCGCATGCGGTCCGGTCCGGGGGCGCGCATGCGCGCCCCCGCCGAACGGCGCATGCGCCGTTCGGAAGACATGCCGCATGCGGCATGTCTCGAGGTCGCACATGTGCGACCTCGCCAGTCGGCGCTTGCGCCGACTGGAACATCATCAGCTGTATAAGCCACATGGGCGGGCACTGCTTTGGTGGTGCTCTGCGCCGCCAAGGACATCATCAGCTGTAACGGGCCTATCGGAAGGCGAGTCGAACGACTCGGTCATCCGCGAACACAGCTAGTTTCCCCACATGCGCGCCCTGCCTCTCCTGCTGGCCCTCGTGCTGGCGGCGATCCTGGCGGGGCCGGTGCTGCGCGCACTGCGCGCGGATGGTCACACGCAGCCCAACTACCGCGAGCGTCTGCTGCCGTGCCCGTTCGGTGTACTGGTGCCAATCGCAGCACTGATCGCGCTCGTTCCGCTCACGCTGATCGAACGCCTCGCGCACACGGTGATCCTGTATCCGCGGCTGATCCCCGTCACTGTGTACGCGCTCGGGGTCGCCTGCCTCGGCTTGATCGACGACACGCTCGGCATCGGACGCTCAGACGCCTCGCCCGCCCCGCGCGGCTGGCGTGGCCACGGCGCTGCGGCAATGCGCGGCGAGCTGTCCACCGGCGTGCTGAAGGCCGCCGGCTCGCTCGGGCTGGCGCTGCTGACGATGGACTACGCCGGCCTGTCGACCGGCCGCTGGCTGCTGGCGGTCGCCGTGCTCGTGCTCGCCACCAACGCGCTGAACCTGCTCGACCTGCGTCCCGGTCGCGCCGTGAAGGTGTTCGTGCTGGTGGGAGCCGGTCTGACGATCGGCGCGCGCGAGCTGCGGCCGCTGTGGACGCTCGGCCTGTTCGTCGGGCCGGCACTGATCGCGGGCGTGTACGACCTGCGCGAACGGGCGATGCTGGGCGACACCGGCGCCAACCTGCTGGGCGCGCTCGCGGGGCTGTGGCTGGTGCTGACCCTGTCCGAGACCGGCCAGCTGATCGCGCTCGGGCTGCTGGTCGTGGTGACCGTGTACGGCGAGCTGCGCTCGATCTCCGGGCTCGTGCAACGGGTGCCGCTGCTGCGCGGGCTAGACTCCTGGGGCAGGCCGTCCTAGAGCCCATATGACACTGCACTCCACCGACCGCCACGCGGACACTCCCTCCAAGACCCGGTTCATATTCGTCACCGGCGGCGTCGTCTCCTCGCTCGGCAAGGGCATCGCCGCGGCCTCGATCGGACGGCTGCTGGTCGCGCGCGGGCTGACCGTGGCGATGCAGAAGTTCGACCCCTACATCAACGTCGACCCGGGCACGATGTCGCCGTACCAGCATGGCGAGGTGTTCGTCACCGAGGACGGCGCCGAGACGGATCTGGACCTCGGGCACTACGAGCGGTTCACCGACGCCAATACCTCCCGCGCGTCCAACGTCACCGCGGGGGGCGTGTACGACACGGTCATCCGCCGTGAGCGCCGCGGCGACTACCTCGGCGGCACCGTCCAGGTGGTGCCGCACATCACCGACGAGATCAAGCAGCGGGTCGCGCTGATCGCGGAGTCCAGCGATGTCGACTTCGTCATCACCGAGATCGGCGGCACCGTTGGCGACATCGAGTCGCTGCCGTTCCTGGAGGCGATCCGCCAGTTCCCCGTCGATGTCGGGCGGCGGCGCTGCATGTACATCCATCTGACGCTCGTCCCCTACATCGGCCACGCGGGCGAGCTGAAGACCAAGCCGACGCAGCACTCCGTCAACGAGCTCAGGCGCATCGGCATCGCCCCCGACATGCTGATGTGCCGCTCCGAGGGAGCGCTCTCGGGCGAGATCCGCAAGAAGATCGCGCTGTTCGCCAGCCTTCCCGTCGAGGCGGTGGCGTCCGCGCGCGACGTCGATGACATCTACAAGGTGCCGCTCGTGTTCGCCGAGCAGGGCGTCGATGACTTCATCCTCGACCACTTCGGCCTGGAGGCGACCACGCCCCCGCCGGATCTGGCGGGCTGGCGGGAGCCGATCGAGCGGGCCGAACAGGCGAGCGGCACGGTCGTCACGATTGCGCTGGTCGGCAAGTACGTGCAGCTGGCCGACGCCTACCTGTCGGTGTCCGAGGCGCTGCGTCATGCCGGCGCGTCGCACGGGTGCCGGGTGCAGATCGAGTGGGTCGACTCCGAGCACCTGGAGGACCCCGCCACCGGTGCCGCTCAGAGGCTCGCCGACGCCGACGGCATCCTCATCCCCGGCGGGTTCGGCGGGCGCGGGATCGAGGGCAAGATCGCCGCTGCTGGAATCGCGCGCGAGCAGGCCATCCCGTACCTGGGCATCTGCCTGGGGATGCAGGTCGCGGTGTGCGAGTTCGCGCGGCACGTGGCCGGCATGGAGGGCGCCAACTCGACCGAGTTCGACCTCGAGACGCCCTACCCCGTGATCGACCTGCTCCCCGAGCAGAAGGAGGTCGCCGACCTTGGCGGCACGATGCGCCTGGGCGCCGACCCGATCAAGCTGCACGACGGCACCCGCGCGCGCGAGATCTACGGCGAGGCGGTCGTGTACGAGCGTCACCGCCACCGCTACGAGGTCAACAACCTGCTGCGCAAGCGCCTGCAGAGCGCGGGTCTGACGGTATCTGGCACCTCTCCCGATGACCGGCTCGTGGAGACGATCGAGCTGGATGACCACCCCTTCTTCGTCGCCTCCCAGTTCCACCCGGAGTTCAAGTCCCGCCCCGAGCGCCCCGCGCCGCTGTTCCGCGAGCTCGTCGCGGCGGCGCTGCGCCACGCTGACGCCCGCTCAGATGTCCTCCCCGAAGCCGGCCGCCGAGCGAAGATCGTCCATTCTCGGACCGGCCGGCAAGACGGCGAGGCCGAGGAGGGCGACGATTCGATCGTCGTTCGCGCCGCGGACGCCCGTGCCGGGACCACCCCCGGCGCCGGCACGTGACGGTCGACACACTCGAGCGGCGCTACCTCAGCGGCACGTTCGCCGAGCTGTGCCGGATCGAGAGCCCCTCCGGACATGAGCGCGAGTGCGGCGAACGTGTCATCGCCGAGCTGCGCTCGCTGGCGGTCGCGGTCGAGGAGGATGGCGCCGGCAAGGCCGTGGACTCTGACTGCGGCAACCTGCTCGCGCGGATTCCCGGACGGCCGGGGATGGCGGACGTGTCGCGGCGCAGCGTGCTGCTGTGTGCGCATCTGGACACGGTCCCGCTGCAATCCCCGGTTGAGCCGGTGCTGGTCGACGATGTCTGGGAAAACGCCAACGAGGGCATCCTCGGCGCCGACAACAAGGCCGCGATCGCGGTCCTGCTGGCGCTGGCGCGCCATGTCCACCGCGAGGGCGCGCCGGTCGATCTCGAGCTGCTGTTCACCGTACGCGAGGAGACCTCCCTCGCCGGCGCGCGCGCGTTCGACGCGACGCGCCTGCGCAGTGATCTCGGTTACGTGTTCGACCATTCGACCCCGATCGGCGAGATCATCACGGCTGCGCCCAGCCACTACCGCATCGAGGCTTCGTTCCACGGTGCGGCCGCCCACGCCGGCGTGCGCCCCCAGGAGGGCCGCAGCGCGATCCTCGCCGCCGCGCGCGCGATCACCGCGATGCGCGTCGGCCGGCTCGACGCGGGGGCGACCGCGAACGTCGGCACGATCGTCGGCGGCACCGCGATGAACGTCGTCCCCGAGCGCTGCACGCTCGTGGCGGAGGTCCGTGCGCTGAGCGACGAGCGGGCCGAGGAGATCGTCGCCGAGATGGTCGATCGCGTCCACGAGGCCGCCAACTTGCCGGAGTGCGAGTGCGACGTGGACGTGACCGCGCAACGGACGTTCTCCGCCTACCGGCTCGCCCCGGCGAGCCCAGCGGTGCGCGCCGCCGAGGAAGCCCTGCGCGTGTGCGGCCACGAGCCCGTCCACATCTCCAGCGGCGGCGCCTCCGACGCAGGCGCGCTGACGGCCCACGGCCTACAGGTCGTCAACCTCGCCAACGGCACCGAGCGCAACCACGAGCCCGGCGAGCGCGTCAGCGTGCTTGCGCTGGAGCAGATGCTCGACGTCGCGCTGGCCCTGCTCGACACGGTTGCGGCCCTGCCGGCGGGCTCCGTCAGCTAGCTTGCAGCCCTCATGCTGAAGCTGCGCCGCGCAACCGTCATCGACGCCGGGCCACCGGACGGACCCGAGCAAGACCTCATCGTCGAGCTCGATGGCCATCGCCCGCGCCCGGCGATCGCCGATGTCGCGCTCGTCGGCGCCGCACAGGTGGGGGACGAGGTGATCGTCAACGCGCAGGCGCTCGACCTCGGCCTCGGCTCCGGCGGGTTCGACATTGTGCACGTCAACCTCACCCATGGCCTGGGGGGCGACGGCGCGCCGGGGGCGAGCGTGATGAAGCTCAACTACACAAGCCTGCAGCACGCCGTCCGGCCCGTCGAGGGCGAGCGCCTCAACCCGCCGCTGGAACGGCCCGTCGCGGTGCTGGCGCTACATGGCCAGCTCGCCCCGGTCGCCTGGGCGTTCGCGCAAGCGATCCCCGGTGGGCGTCTCGGCTATGTGCAGACGGAGGGCGGCGCGCTGCCCGGCGGGCACTCGCGCGCCGTGCGCGCGCTGCGCGAGCGCGACCTGCTCGCCGGCCATCTCACGGCGGGCGCGGCGTATGGCGGCGAGGGTGAGGCGATCACGACCGCGGGCGCGCTGCACCATGGGCTGGGCGCGCTCGGCTGGGACGCGGCGGTGTGCGGACCGGGGCCGGGAATTGTGGGCTCCAGCTCACCGCTGGGCCACGGCGGCTTGTCAGCCTTGGACGGCGCGCACACGGCGCTCGCGCTCGGCTGCGCGACGTTGCTGGTAGCACGGATGTCCTCGGGCGATCCCCGTGCGCGCCACCGCGGCATCTCCCATCACACGCTCACCGTGCTCGACCTGCTGCTGGCGCCCGTCACGGTCGCGCTGCCGGCGGGGATGCGCTCTCCGGTCGGCACCGATCTGCGCGCCGGCCTCGGGGCGGTGTTCGGCGGGGGTTTGTCCAGCCGGCCCGGGCTCGAGCTCGACGTCGAGCGTCCCGCGCGCATCACCCGCCACGATTGGCGCCGCGCCATGGTCGACCTGCCCGCGTATGCCGCCTCCGGACTGCCCGCGCAGACGATGGGCCGCGGCCTGGCTGAGGATCCGCTGTTCTTCGGGGCCGCACTCGCCGGGGGCTCCGCGCTGGGCGAGCTCGTGGGGCGGGTTCCCCAGCCGGCAGGAGCCGGTGGAGCGGACGCGAAGCTCCGTATGTGAGCTCAGCGTGCCCGTCATCGCCCGCACCCGCTTTGCCCGCACCCGCGTCCGCGTCGCCGCCCACCGGCGAGATCGAGTCGCTGATGCTCGAGTTCCTCGCCTACCTCGAGCTCGAGCGGGGACTGTCGCGCAACACGCTGGCGGCCTACCGCTCCGACCTGCTGCAGTTCGGCGAGTTCCTGCGTCGGCGTGACGTCAGCCCGCTGCAGGCGCAGCACGGCGATCTCGCCGCGTTCCTGGCCGAGCTGTCTGGGGCCCAGCCCGCTGGGGCTAAGCCCGCCGGGGCCGCGCTGTCCGGGGTCGAGCCGTCGCGGCCCGTCTCTGCCGCCACGCTGAGGCGCAAGGCGGCCTGCCTGCGCTCGCTCTACCGGCATCTGCGCCGCGAGGGCGCGATCGCGCACGACCCGACCGCGGACTTGCGCGGGCCGCGACGCACGCAGCGCCTGCCGACGGCGCTCACGCGCGGAGAGGTGACCCGGCTGTTGAACGAGCCCCGTGGCAGCGAGCCGCCCGCGCTGCGCGATCGCGCGCTGCTCGAGCTGATGTACGCGTGTGGGCTGCGCGCCTCCGAGGCGACCGGCATGGAGCTGCGCGACATCGACCTCGACGAGGGCGTCCTGCGGGCTCGTGGCAAGGGCGCCAAGGAGCGGATCGTGCCGATCGGCTCGCGCGCGGTCGCCGCGCTGCGCGCATACTTGCAGCGCGGGCGCCCGGCGCTTGTCGGCGCGCAGGTTCAGTCGCGGCTGTTCCTCAACCGCCGAGGCGCCGGCCTGACGCGTCAGGGGCTGTACAAGATCATCCAAGGCCATGCACGCAGAGCCGGCCTCGATCACAAGATGAGCCCTCACACGCTGCGTCACACGTTCGCCACCCATCTGCTCGCCGGCGGTTGCGACCTGCGCTCGCTGCAGGAGATGCTCGGGCATGCCGACCTGGCGACCACTCAGGTGTACACCCACCTGTCGGCCGAGCGGCTGAAAGACGTCTACTTCAGCGCCCACCCGCGAGCCACGCGTGCCCCGCGAGCCGGCGCCTCCCCGCGAGTTGCCCCTATGGGCGCGCCGAGCGCCAAGGCCGAATAGAGCGATGGGCAGCGACGAAGGGCGCCGGGCGTTCGTGCTGGTGATCGACGCGTGCGGCGTGGGAGCGCTGCCGGACGCGGCCGACTACGGAGACGAGGGCGCGAACACGCTGGCCCACGTCGCCGAGGCCGTCGGCGGGCTGAGCCTGCCGACGCTTTCGGCGCTGGGCCTGGGATCGATCCTGGCGCTCGAGGGCGTGCCGCCCGCGCCGGACCCGGCCGTCCACGGGCGCCTGCACGCGCTCGGTCCCGGCAAGGACTCGACAGCCGGCCACTGGGAGCTGATGGGCGTCGTGCTCGACCGGCCGCTGCCCACCTATCCCGATGGCTTTCCCCCCGCGGTGATCGCCCGTCTGCAGGCCGCGATGGGCCGTGAGGTCATCTGCAACCGCCCCTACAACGGCATCGCCGCGATCGACGATTTCGGCGCTGAGCACCTGCGCACGGGCGCGCTGATCCTGTACACCTCCCAGGACTCCGTCCTGCAGCTCGCCGCCCACGTCGAGCGGATGCCGGTGCAGGAGCTGTATCGCGCGTGTGCCGCGGCGCGCGCGGAGATGACCGGCGAGCACGCCGTCGGCCGCGTGATCGCGCGCCCGTTCACCGGGCCCCCCGGGGCGTTCGAGCGCACCGAGGGGCGGCGCGACTTCGCTCTCGCTCCGCCGTCGCGCAGCTACCTGCAAGAGCTGTGCGACGCCGGCGTGCCCACCCACGGCGTCGGCAAGATACCCGACCTGTTCGCCGGCGTCGGGATCGATCGGTCCCATCCGGGCGCGACCAACGAGCTGGCGCTCGCCAGCACCCGCGCGCTGCTCGACGAGCTCGACGACGGGCTGGTGCTCGTCAACCTGATCGAGACCGACCAAGTCTACGGCCATCGCAAGGATGCCATTGGCTTTCACCGCGCCCTGCGCGCGATCGATGCCGAGCTGGGAGAGTGGCTCGAGCGGCTGCGCCCGGGCGACCTGCTGGTTGTGACGGCCGACCACGGCGTCGACCCGGTGCATCCGGGGACCGATCACACCCGCGAGTACGCGCCGCTGCTGGCGGTCACAGGGGAGATGACGCGCGAGCGGGCGACGAGCGAGTCTAGTCGCGGAAGCGCACCTCGTCACGGCGGCGAGCGTCACGACGGACCCCTGGCCGATGTCGGCGCGACGGTGCTGCGCTGGCTGACCGGCCGTGCCGCCGAGGCGCTGCCGGGAGAGTCGTTCCTGGGGTAAGGCCGGCTCGTTTCCTGGGTAGGGCAAGCTCGTTCCCGGGTAGGCATGCGCTTTCCGGGTAAGGCTGGCGCGTCTCCCGATAGGCCAGCGCGTCCCGATCGCGGACCAACCGCGGGCGGGGGTCATAAGCTGGTCCCAAGATGCCCGAGCTGCCCGAGGTCGAGACGATCAAGCGCCAGCTCGCGCCGCTGGTGGAGGGACGCAAGCTCGAGCGCATCGAGATCCTCGACCCGCGCTGGTCGCGCCCGCTCGCTCCCCACGAGCTCGCCGACGCGCTTCTCGGACGGCGCGTCGAGCAGCTGGACCGTCGCGGCAAGTACCTGGTGTGGCATCTCTCCGACGACGTTCACCTCGCGCAACACCTGCGCATGACCGGGTCCGTGCTGTGCGAGCCCGACCCCGAGCCGCCGCACACCCGCGTGCGCATCGAGCTGGGGCCGCTTAGGACGAGCCGGTCCGCGCGTGCGAACGGCATGGCGGGGCGGGCCGGCGGGCGTGGGGGACGGCGACTGGCGATCATCGATCCGCGCCGGTTCGGCACCGGCGAGCTGCTGTTGGGCACGCCAGCTCTTGAGGCGTTCTTCGCCGTCCGTCTCGGCTATGAGCCGTTCGACGAGGGCTTCACACCCGAGCATCTGCGCGCGCTCGCGCGCGGGCGCACCGCACCGATCAAGGCGCTGCTGCTCGACCAGCGGCGGATCGCGGGCATCGGCAACATCTACGCCGACGAGGCGCTGTTTCGCGCGGGCGTTCATCCGCTGCGCCCGGCCGGCCGGCTCTCCCGCGAGCAGTACGCCCGCCTGTGGGAGACGGTCATCCAGGCGCTCGAGGAAGGCATCGACGCGCGCGGTGCCACGATCGACGACTTCCGCCACGTCGACGGCGTGCGCGGCTCGTTTCAGGACCGCTTCCTCGTGCACCGTCGCGCCGGCGAGCCGTGCCCGCGCTGCGGGAGCACGATCGTCAAGATGGTCGCCGCCGGGCGTGGCACCTACGTGTGCGAGACCTGCCAGCCGCGACCGCGCCGGCGTCGCGGGTAGCGTCTCTCGACAGGTCGCTACGCTCAGCGGCCCGCACCGCTCAGGGTGTCGGCCGATCCTCGATCAACAGCTCGTCCAGGTGTCCGTTCTCGACGGCAGCCTGTACTTCGGCGAATCCACCGAGCAGCTTGCCGTCGACCAGCACCTGGGGAAACGTCATCATCCCCGTCTTGCTCACCAGCTCGACCCTGCCCTGCGGGTCCTTGGCCAGGTTGATCTCGGTGAACTTCACCCCCCGTGCTTCCAGTATGCCCTTGACGCGGGCGCAAAACGAGCACGGCTCGGTGCTGTACACGGTGATCTCGCTCATTACTTCACTAAGTATAGCGGGCGTTGGCGCGCCACAGGTAGACGAGCGTGGCCAATGCGAGGAGAATCGGCAGCAGGTGCGGCCAGTGGGGCAGCAGCGCCTCCAGGGGCCTGAGCAGCTTGGCGCCGAGCCCCCCGGCGCTGGTCCCGGCGCCGCTGTGCGCAGTGGAGCGCGAGGCTGGGGGGGAGCACCACCAGTGCGACCAGGCGGGCGCACGGGAGCCCCACACGGTCAGCACCACGCAGTCGAACGCCACCGCGCCGGCGAGGGCGAGGACGAACGGGGCGAGCGTCTTACGCGGCAGGGCCCGGATCGGACTCGACCTCCCGCAGGGCCCCAGCGACGGCCTCCACCGCGGCGGAGCCGGCGACCGCCATCGGCTCGGTGGTGCGCAGCGCCCGGCTGAATATGAACGCCCCCTCGAGCAGCGACAGCATCGCCAGCGCGAGCTCGCGCGCGCGCGGTCGGGGAATGCCGGCGTACGCGAAGTACTGGGTGGCCCCGGCGATCCACTCCTCGAACACGTCGGCCGTGGCGAGGCGCAGGGTCTCGTTGGTGCTGGCCACCTCCAGCGCGACCGTCGCGATCGGACAGGCGTCGGCGTAGTCGGTTTCGCGCAGCGTCTCGCCCGCGCCGGCGAAGAAGCCGTGCACGGCGTTCAGGACGTCGTCCGACTCTGTGATGACGGCGGCGAACAGCTGCATGTACATGCGCCCCGAGCCGCGGATGACCTCGGCGCCCAGCTCCTCCTTGCCGCCGGGGAAGAAGTGGTACACGGAGCCAAACGGCGCGGATGCTTCGGCCGCGATCTGCTTCATGCCGGTGCCCGTGTATCCCTGGCGGCGGAACAGCTCGGCGGTGGTGTCGAGGATGCGGTCCTTCGTAGCGCTGGGCATCGGGTGGAGTCCTCGGGTCGGTGGCGGTAGTGACGGGCGATGTGCGCTGTGCGCGGCGATGTCCTCCGAGCTGGAGGCGCGCGCGGCGTGGGTCTTCTGGCATACTAACCCACTAGAACGATCTATCAACTACAGGAGGCAGCCGTGCAAGCAGACGAGCGCAGCAGGTTGACGCTGCTGAAGGCGATCCTGGCGGCGAGCATCCTGTCTACCGCGATCCACTACACCCACAACTTCGTCGCGGTCGATCGCTATCCCGGCCCGGGCGGCAGCTTCTACACCGTCGTGCGCGTGGCGATCGTGGTGGGGTGGCCGTTGCTCACGGCGATCGGGCTGATCGGCTATCGCCGCTACCGCGAACGGCGCTACCGCGAGGCGCACGTGTGCCTGGCGGTGTACTCGCTCACAGGGCTCGCCACGATGGGCCACTTCATCTACGGCAATCCTCGCATCCCGGCTCTGTTCTACGCCACCCTGTTCACCGACTTCCTCGCCGGCCTGGCCGTGCTGGCGTTCGTGTGGTGGTCGGCCACTGTGGCAGAGCCGCGCGCGCAGAGCGTCGGGTAGCGATCCCATCCAGAGCGTCGGGCAGCCAGAGCGTCGGGTAGCGATCCTAGACTTGACACGTAGATGGCTGGACCCGTCAAGACGGAGGCGGTCGTGCTGCGCTCGCTGCGTTACGGCGAGGCGGATCGCATCCTGCACCTGTACACGCCCGGGCGCGGGCGCGTGAGCGCGATCGCCAAGGGCGTGCGCCGCGCTCGCAGCCGCTTCGGCGGGCGTCTGGAGCCGTTCTTTCGGTTGCAGCTCGACCTGCACGAGGGCCGCGGCGAGCTGCTCACCGTCACCGGCGCGCAGACCGTCGAGGCGTACGCGCGCCTGCGCTCGGACGCCCGCGCGCTGGACGCCGCCGCGCGCGCGTGTGACGCCGTGGGGCGATTGTTCGAGACCGACGAGCCCCACCCGAACGTGTTCAACCTGCTCTGCCGCCGCCTGTCGCTGCTGGACGAGCATTCCTCGGATGTGAGTCGATCCGCCGAGGATCGCCCTGCCGATCGAAGGTCGGCCAGCTCTCGCGCCGACGCGCTCGCGTTCCGGCTGAAGCTGATGCTCGCCGCCGGTCTCGCCCCCCAGCTCGGGGCGTGCGCGGGCTGCGGGGAGCGCGAACACCTCGTCGGCTTCTCCGCCGCGTCCGGCGGCGTCGTGTGCGGCGCGTGTGAGGCCGTCTCGTTCCCGCTCGACCCCGACGCCTACCGGTTCATGACCGACGCGCTCGGGCTGCCTCTGGCCGAGGCGCCCGACGCGCCCCAGCAGGCGCTGGGTCAGGTGGAGCGCGCGATCGCGGAGACGCTCGAGCACCACGCCCACGTCCGGCTGATGCCGGCCGCGAGCGCTGGCACAATCGCCTGATGGGCCTTGCCACCACCGCCGACTCGGTCGCCGCCGCGTTCGCAGCCCGCACGAGTGCTCAGGAGGATGCCTCGCTGTCGCCCCTCGCCGCACGCTCCTACCCGGCGCTGCGCGCGCGCGAGGAGCCGGACTGCGCCCTGCGCACTCCGTTTCAGCGCGACCGCGACCGGATCGTGCACAGCAAGGCGTTTCGCCGGCTGACCCACAAGACACAGGTGTTCGTCGCGCCCGAGGGCGATCACTACCGCACTCGTCTGACGCACACGCTCGAGGTCACGACGATCTCGCGCACCGCTGCGCGCGCGCTGAGGCTGAACGAGGATTTGACCGAGGCGATCGGCCTCGGCCACGACCTCGGGCACCCGCCGTTCGGTCACATCGGCGAGGAGGTGCTAGACCGGTGTCTGCGCGAGCGCTTCGGCGGGGGCTTTCGTCACTATGAGCACTCGCTGCGCGTCGTCGATCAGCTCGAGCGCGACGGCGCCGGACTCAACCTTACGCAGCAGGTGCGGGATGGTATCGCCCGTCACTCGAGCCGTGCCGATCTCCCCAGCACGCTGGAGGGGCGCATTGTGCGCCTGATCGACCGCGTGGCCTACATCAACCACGACATCGACGACGCGCTGCGCGCCGGACTGCTGCGCGAGGACGAGCTTCCAACTGAGCCGATCGCCGTGCTCGGTGACAGCGGGTCGGCACGGATCGACGCGCTCGTGCACGATCTGGTCGAGCACTCCGCCGGCGCGGGTGACATCGTCCAGGGACCCGAGGCCGGCCCGGCGATGCAGGCTCTGCGCAAGTTCATGTTCCAGCGCGTCTACCTTGGCCCCGCCGTGCGCGCCGAGCACGAGCGGATCGCCGGCGTGGTCAGCACGCTGTTCGAGCGCTACGTCGCCCATCCCGAGCTGCTGCCCGATTCGCTATCGGTCCCGGGCGCCGCCTCGCCGGCGCCCGACGAGGATCTAGCCAGGCGCGTCACCGACTATCTGGCGGGCATGACCGACCGCTACTGCATCAGGGAGTACACCGAGCTCCAGGTGCCGCAAGCGTTCGCCCGCTAGCGTTGTTGACGGAATGGCGCGGTACACGAACGAGTCCCGGGATCGCGTGCGCGACGCGATCGACTTCGTCGAGCTGGTCTCCGCGCGCACCGACCTGCGCCGTGCGGGTCAGAACAGCTACGAGGGCCTGTGCCCGTTTCACGAGGAGCGTACCCCATCGTTCGGGATCGACCCTGTGCAGAAGGTCTACTACTGCTTTGGCTGCCAGGCGGGCGGCGACGTGTTCACATTTGTGCGGGAAACCGAGAACGTCGACTTCACGGGGGCGCTGGAGCTGCTCGCCGATCGCTGTGGGATCGAGCTGGAGCGCGAGCAGGAGGATCCGCGCGAGGCCGAACGGCGTCGCGGGCGCGAACGGCTGCTGCAGCTGCTCGCGCGGACGAGCGCCTACTACGAGCGCTGTTTGTGGGAGAGCGATGAGGCCACGCGCGCGAGGGAGTACCTGCGGGGCAGAGGCTTGGGTGAGGAGATCCTCAGACAGTTCCATGTCGGGTACGCACCCAGCGCGTGGGACCGCGTGTTGACGGGATCCCTGCGCGGCGGCTTCTCCGAGGCCGAGCTCTACGCGACCGGTCTTGCGCAGCGCTCTCAACAGAACGGGCGGCTGTACGACCGTTTTCGTGCGCGCATCATGTTCCCGCTAGCC
>Ga0070711_100000708_pt1 | contig 17507 bp, 19 predicted proteins | sample LARL53metaG_FD_65452 | JGI IMG/M metagenome (GOLD analysis project Ga0070711, IMG submission 65452) | Corn, switchgrass and miscanthus rhizosphere microbial communities from Kellogg Biological Station, Michigan, USA - LAR L5-3 metaG | ecosystem: Host-associated > Plants > Roots > Rhizosphere ... | reverse complement strand
CCGAGGTCCACGCCCTTGTCGGCGGCCATGCGCTTGGCGAGCGGGGAAGCCTTGATGCGAGCGGCCTCACGCGGTGGCAGCGGCGCAGGTGGTGGCGACGCCGGCACCTCGGCTGCACCGGCGGCAGGTGCCGCGGATGCCGGGGATGCGGCCGGTGCCGCGGCTTCGGATGTCGGCGCAACGCTCGGGGGCGCTGCGGCCGGCGCCCCGGCGGCGGATGCTTCGCCACCCGGCACCGTTTCCCCGGCGTTACCGATCCACGCCACCGTTGCCGCCACCGGAACCGTCGCACCGGCCGCCACCGCCTGCTTGACCAGGGTGCCGGCGGCGCGCGCGACGAGCTCCATGACCGCCTTGTCGGTTTCGACTTCCGCGAGCACGTCACCGACGGCGACGGCATCTCCCTCGTTTTTCTTCCACTCGACGAGGCGACCTTCCTCCATCGTCGGCGAAAGCGCCTCCATCACGACCTTGGTCGCCATTATGTCAACCCCGGTAGCAGACTTGATGGACAGCCGCGCCGATTTTCGTCGCGTCCGCCTTGGCGGCCTTCTCAAGGTGTTTGTTGTACGGCATCGGGACATCGGCCTGATGCACGCGTATGACCGGTGCGTCGAGGTCGTCGAATGCCTCCCGCTGGATGAGGTCCACCACCTGCGCGCCGACGCCGGCAAATCCCCAGCCCTCTTCGGCCACGACCACCCGGTTCGTTTTCGCGACCGACGCGAGAATGGCTTCCTCGTCGAGGGGCCGGATGGTACGCAGGTCGATCACCTCGGCATCGATGCCCTCATCGGCCAGCGACTTGGCCGCGTTGAGCGCCGGCGCCACGGTCTTGGAGTGGCAGATGATGGTGACATCCTTGCCCGGTCGCTTGACGTCGGCCTTGCCCAGCGGGACGATGAACTCGCCGTCGGGGACTTCACCCTTCTGGTTGTACAGCATCTCGCCTTCGATGAAAATCACCGGATTGTCATCGCGGATCGCCGACTTGAGGAGCCCCTTGGCGTCGGCCGGGGTGGCCGGCATGACCACCTTGAGGCCGGGAATGTGCGCGTACCAGCTCTCGAACGCCTGGCTGTGCTGGGCGCCGAGCTGCAGTGCGGCGCCGCCGGGTCCGCGAAACACCAGCGGACATCCGATCTGGCCGCCGCTCATGTAGCGCACCTTCGCCGCGCCATTGACGATCTGGTCGATCGCCAGCAGGGCGAAGTTCATCGTCATCATCTCGATCACGGGACGCAGGCCGACCATCGCGGCGCCAACGCCGATCCCGGTAAACCCGAGCTCGGAAATCGGCGTGTCGATCACCCGCCGGGGCCCGAATTCCTTCAGGAGCCCGCGACTCACCTTGTACGCGCCGTCGTACTCCGCGACTTCCTCGCCCATGAGGAAGACGTTGTCATCCCGCTGCATCTCTTCTCGCAGGGCCGCGTTCAGGGCGTCCCGGTAGGTTTGCGTCGCCATCAGGCTTGCTCCGGCGCATAGACGTCCGCCCAGAGCTGCTCCGGCTCGGGTTCGGGCGACTCTTCGGCAAACTTCACGGCATCGGCGATTTCGGCGGCGACCGCGGCCTCGATCTGCTGCACCCCGGCGTCATCAAGCATGCCGAGCTCCCGCATGCGCGTCTCGAGCAGCACGATCGGATCGCGCTGGCGCGAGGCGTCGAGCTCTTCCTTGCTGCGGTAGGTGCCGCTGGCCGCGTCGGACATCGAGTGGCCGACATAGCGGAACGTCCTGATCTCGAGGAGCGACGGGCCGGCGCCCTCGCGGGCGCGCGCGACGGCAGCGTCGGTGGCCTGCTTGACGGCTACCACATCCTGTCCGTCGACCTCGACGCCGGGCATCGCGTAGCCCGCGGCGCGCTGATAGAGCTCGGTGATGGCCGCGGCGCGCTTGAGCGCCGTGCCCATGCCGTACCCGTTGTTCTCGATCACGAAGACGGCAGGCAACTTCCAGAGGCTGGCGATGTTGAGCGTCTCGTGGAACGAGCCGATGTTCGCGGCTGCTTCCCCCATGTAGGTGAGCGAGACCTGATCGGTGCCCCGATACCGCGCCGCGAACGCAAAGCCGGCGCCCAGCGGAATCTGTCCCCCGACAATGCCGTGCCCGCCCATGAAGTGCAGGGACGCGTCGAACAGGTGCATCGAGCCGCCCTTCCCGTGCGAACAGCCGGTCGCCTTGCCGTACAGCTCGGCCATTACGGCGCGCGACGTCATTCCCCGGGCGAGGGCCTGTCCGTGCTCGCGATACGCACTCACGACGTAGTCGTCGGGCCGGAGTGCCGCGAGCGTGCCGACCGCCACCGCTTCCTGCCCGATGTACAGGTGGCAGAATCCGCCGATCTGACCGAGCGAATACGCCTCGCCGGCCTTTTCCTCGAAGCGCCGGATGAGGATCATCGATCGCAGCCAGGCCTGATACCGGTCGGCGAATGGTGAGTCGGGGCCGCGGGGTCTGGCGCGGGCCAGAGGTTCTGTTACGCCCATCTAGCGGTCGCCTTGTGCGTGCGTGGCAATCTTTTTCTGCTCCCAGGCGTGGTACGAGGACCGCGTGAGCGGCGAGGCCTGCACGTGGGTGAAGCCCAGGCGCATGCCGATTGCCGCGAGCTCCGTGAACTCCTCGGGCGTGTAGTAGCGCACGACCGGCAAGTGTCCGTCGGAGGGTCGCAGGTATTGGCCCAGCGTCACGATGTTGACGTCGCTGCGGCGCAGGTCCCGCAGGCAGGTGACGATCTCATCCCACTCCTCGCCCATGCCAAGGATGATCCCGGACTTGGTCAGGGCATTGGCGTCCATCGCTCGGGCGTTGGCCAGGAGCCGGAGCGCGCGGTCGTAGCGCCCGCCGGGTCGCGCCAGGCGGTACAGCCGCTCCGCGGTTTCCAGGTTGTGGTTCAGGATGTCCGGCCTGGCGTCCATCACGATCCGGAGCGCGCGATCGGAGCCCTTGAAATCGGGGATCAGGACCTCGACCGAGGTGTCGGGCATGCGCTTGCGAATCTCGGTAATGCAACCGGCAAAGGCTTCCGCGCCGCCATTCTCGAGATCGTCGCGGTCGACGGAAGTGATCACGACATGCTCGAGCCCCATCAATGCAACCGCATCGGCCAGTCGTCCCGGCTCGGCGGGATCGAACGCCTTGGGAGTGCCGTGTGCCACGGCGCAGTAGGCGCAATTGCGGGTACAGACGTCTCCCAGGATCATGAAGGTCGCCGCCTTGTGCTCCCAGCATTCCCCGATATTGGGACAGCGCGCCTCTTCGCAGACAGTATGCAGGTCCAGCTCCCGCATCATTCGCTTGATGTGGAGATAGCTCGGCCCGCCGGGCGCCTGCACCTTGAGCCATTTCGGCTTGCGCGGCGCGACAAATGGCAGCACCGGGCCCGGCATCGCCGTGGGGTCTGGGTTGGGGACTTGCCGGGTCAGTTGGACGAGCGGTGCGGCCACCCGAACTCCTTGTCCTGCACGAAGTTGACTGGCGGGAGCTGGCCCCGCCGCAGCGGAACAAGATAGCGCCCCCAGACCGGCGGGCGCCATGCAAACGCGGCGATTCGATGTTTGGAGTCTGCCCGGGGGGCTACGGGAGCTTCGGCAACGTGTAGCGCCTCAGGTACTGCAGGTCATCGTCGTCGGTCCTGATAGTGTAGACCGTACCGCGTCCGAGCCCGGCGAACCGTTCGCCAGGTGCCAGCTGAACGTGGGCGAGCAGCGTTCCGGCCGCGTCCAGCATATCCATCCGCCCGACCTTGTTGCCCGCTGGTGCCGACAGCGCGACCCAGAGGTGGCCGTCCGGCGAACTACTTATCGCGGTGTACGGGGGCTTGTTCGTCGCCCATGTCACCGGCTCCAGCACCCGGGCCTCGACCGTGAACTTCATCCCGGCTGCCCCTCCGGCCTGGCTGAACGACTTTCGCATGGTTGCAGCGGACTTGTCCATCGACGCCCGGAGCGAGTCGACCAATCCTTTTCGCTCGGCAGCAGTGACCGGAACCGGAGTGAAGGGAATGAGCGGCCCGAGGGTCTCCGGGCGGCCGGAGGCGATGAAATGCACGCGATAGACGCCGTCGCGCAGCACGGCCACGCGTCCATCCGGTAACACGGCCCATGCTGCGCCCGGCCTGAAATCAGGTGCCGTTATGGTCATTCGCATGGCGGTCCCGGTCGTCTCGATCCTCGGCCTCGACTGCGCCATCGGACTGCCGATTCGGGCGAGTGTCGTCACGCGGTTGCTGCGGGGGTCGAAAGACTGGATCTCGACCGAATCTGCAAACGTCGGCATCGGCGGCCCCGACCGCGCGTCCATCGATGGCATCGACATTCCCATCGTCTGCCCGAACACCATTCCCCTGGCGTCGGCGCTCGTCGGCACCATCTGCGACATCATCGACTCCATCTGGTCCGGCGACCCGGTCACGGTCGTCGCGCCGTACGGAATCGTTTTGAGCGGAATGCCATTCTTCGAGAGCTCCAGGAATCGCCGCTGCATCATGTCGAAGTACATGATGGTGTCCGTGCTGCCTCCCAGGAGTGCGCCGGGCACCTGATATTCGAGCGGTCCGCCGCCGAGACGCGACACGCGCGTCGCGGTGGGGCGCGCCATGTCGACCAGGCGAAGCTCCTTCTCCTTGGAGTCCAGGACGATCAGCCGCCCATCCCGCAATTCGACCAGCGTGCTGATCTCGGAAAAAGGTGCCGCAAATTCCGCGGCGCCTCGATCGAGCGAGATCGACGGAACCGGTCGTGTTTGTGCGCTGGCAGCTCTTGCCCCGATCAGGGCAAGCAGGAGGGCAGTCGCGGCGGGCACCCGAACGACGGTCCAGATGCCGGGACCGGTGTGCAGGGAACTCCGAGGCGATCCGTTCAACCCGTGATCATGGGAGCTGCGTTGTCGTGACGTCAGTGGTGACTTTCATCGGAAGGTTCATGCCCGCCATGTTCATCGTGGCGCTTCCGGTACCCGTCGAACTTGCCTTCAGGGCTAGGCCGCCGGGAACCGCCGTCACATGGCTCGTCCCGGCCACCTTCATGTCGATCTGCGCCTGCCCGAACCCCGCGCTGGTGGTTCCAGTCCATGTCGCGTCGAGCTGGAGTGTGCTGCCCTGATCGGGCTTTGCCGTCCAGGTCGCGACCCGAGACCCCTTCGCCGAGCCGGCCGCCGAGCTCGTGTCCGACATGGTCGTGTCCGTCCAGGTGTCGCCGGCCTTCAGCCGGCGCAGGCTGGTCAGGAGCAGCTCGATGCCGCCGGCCGCCTGCACGGCCTGCACGCTCATCGGTGTGGGCAGAATCGACGATCTCGACCGGCCGTTGACGACGAAGAGATGAAAGGTCGCTCCCTTGGGATCCGCCAGCATCTCCGGCGGCAGCTGCGCGGCTATCGCGCCACCGTCGAATGCACTCGAGTCGACGATGATGTTCACCAGCTGGCCACCGGCGGTATCGCCGACGGTTACGGTGACGAACGTGGTCGACACCAGTGCGATGGATTGCGAACCCTGTCCTGCCGCGGAAAGGTCGATATCGGTATTGGTTCGCGTGACGATCTTGTATCGCACCGGAGCGGCGGCCGGGCGCGGACCTGCCAGTACGTGCAGTACCAGCAGCAGCATTGATATCACGAGTTACTCCGTTGCGTGTTTGCCGACAAAGAGGATCGGCATGGTGGGAGTCGTCGAACCACCCTCCGGCTCCCGGGTGATTGCGGTGGCGCTGACTTCCCCCGCGGGCATGGCCACATCGCGCAGCAGGGCGTGACCCGTCGAATCCGGCCTGAAGGTAACCGAAGGCACCGGCTTTCCATCGATGATGAACCAGAGCTGGTAGGTCTGACCGGCCGACGGGGCCTCCAGTGCGGCGGCCGAGAGCAGCATCGTCCGCCGGGTGCGGTTCATGTATGCCTTGATCGCCGGTTTTTCCGCGCCGGTCGCGGCCATCGTCACCAGCTCGATGGACGGGTCGGTCAACTGCGCGATCAACGAGTCGCGCTGCGCGACCGCGAGTTCGCTCGCCGTCATTGTCGATCGTGCGATCATCCAGTCCTTGCGCGCCTGCCGCAGGTCTGTCGAGAGCTTGGCAATCAGCAGCAGCGACGCCGCGAGTGCCGCTCCAAGCCAGAGTGGTGCGCGCGAGCGGCGAACCGGCGCCGCAAACGGCAGCACCTTCGCTTCGCTCCCTTTCGGCGCGGTCTCGCTGACGCGCGCCATGACTCGATCCTTGAGTCCCGGTTCCGGCACGACCGGCGTGCTGAACGCCAGCGAGGCGAGCGCTTCGGTGGCTGCGGCGAGTTCCTGCCGGAGCGCCGGGTCGGTCGCCAGGCGCGCTTCGAACGCGGCGCGCTCCGCCCCACTCAGGAGGTCGAGTGCATAGTCCTCGACGAGGTCACGCATCGGATCCATCGATTCGTCGCTCACGCGGCACTTCCGGGGCCGAGGGGCGCGAGCAGTTCTCGCAGGCGCCGCAATCCCAAACGCATTCTGGTCTTCACGGTACCGAGCGGCTCGTCGAGGCGTTCGGCGATCTCGGTCTGGGAGAGGCCTTCGAAATATCCGAGTTCGAGGGCCTTCCGCTGCGCCGCCGGCAAGGTTGCCATCGCGGCCTGCACCCGGCGCGTACGTTCGTCGGCCAGCAAGGCAGCCATCGGCGACGGCGCCGGCGATCCCATCGCTGCCGGCTCGATCCCCGACAGCGACTCGGCGGAATCGTCGAGCCGGGTGCGACGTCCACGCGCCCGCAAGAGGTCGAGTGCGCGACTCCGGGCGATCGTCGCGAGCCACGCCCCGACCGATCCGCGTTGCGCCGCGAAGCGGGCCGCGTCCCGCCACACCTGAGCGAAGGTATCGACCACGACTTCCTCGGCGTCCGCGGGCTCGCGGGTGATCCGGAGCGCGAGGCCGAGCACCGCGGGCGCATAGCGATCGTAAAGCTGGGACATGGCACTCGTCTCGCCCCGCATCAAGGCTTCGATGAGAGGCGTGTCGTCACGCTGTTGCAAGCCGGCTGGCGCCAAGTCGGGAACGGGCAGACTCCGATCGTAGCGGCTGTCGTGGGGTCAGCCGCAATAGTACCGGAGTGCACGCCGGCCCCACAAGCCGCGTGCGTCACGGCATGACCTGCGGCGGGTCGCCGCGCAGGAAGACCAGCTGGGTTCGTCCCATCGGGGTACGGACGTCGACGACGTTGACCTGGTCGGCGAACCTTTGCTGGAGCAAGGGCACCGCGAGGCGACCACGAGCGAGCCCGCCGGGTGCCGACCCGGTCAGCGAAATGCGCAGCCGATCGCCTTCCGGCGTCACCGTGACGACACGCAGCGCGACGCGGGATCCGTGCGCGTCGGTGATCACCAGTCCGCGATCGAGGAACGTGGCGACATCGGCGACTGCCGCACCCGGACCCAGGTCATCGCGATAGACGTGCACGGTCGCGTTCACGTTGCCGCCCGCGCTCAGGTCGAGCTCCACGCGCGCCGCATGAATCGGGTGCAGCCGCCAGGCCACCAGCAGCGCCAAGAACGGCAGCGATGCCAGCCGACCCGGCTTCACCAGGGCGCCCGTTGCGCGGCCATTACCAAGGCGACGCCCGCGACCGCGACCGACGTCATCCGTACCCGCCACCGCAAGGCCTGGGCGGCATCGCCGGTCGGGACCCGGAGCAGCCGGTCCGCAAGGGAGAGTGACGTGATGAGGGCGGTGAGGACAACGGCCTGGCCGAGTTCGATGCCGATGTTGAAGCTGAGGAGTGGCACGACCACACTGCCGTCGAAGAGGTCGCGCAGCGTGCTGGCGAAACCCGCACCGTGCACCAGCCCGAAAACCCCGGCGAGCAGGGGCCGCACCCAGCCCCGTGGCCGCTTGTTCCGGTCGATGATGTTTTCCGCGCCGGCGAGGATGATCGTGCAGGGAATCAGGAATTCGACCAGCCGGGAGGGGAACCTGACCACGTCGAGCGTCGCGAGCGCCAGCGTCAGGCTGTGTCCGACCGTGAATGCGCTGACGACCTGCAGCCCGTGGCGCCAATCGCGCGGACGATAGCACGCCGCCAGCGCCGCGAGAAAGAGGAGGTGATCGAGCGCGTCCCAGGCGACGATATGGTGAAAGCCGACCCCGATGAATTTCCCGATCATCGGGAGACTCCGAGGGCTGCCGCGTGCGCATCGAGTGCCACGTCCTCGGTGCCCCACCGGAGGGCCTGCTTCATGGCCGAGCGGGCCTCGGCATCGCGCCCGGCACGATGGAGCGCCCAGGCATACTGGTCCCAGCCGTAGATATCGGGCCTGGTCGCAAGCTCGGCGCGCGCCTGCTCCAGCACCGCCGCAACCTGCCGGCCCCGGTCGAGCAACTCCAGCCGCCACTGGCGGTGCCAGGCATTGGGCGGCGCCGAGGTAATTGCGATCTCGAATGCGCGGAACATCCGCTCGGCATCGACCGTGCGCCCCAGCTGCACATCGGCGTCACTCGCAAGCGCGAACGCCCACGGGTCCTCCCCGGAGTTCATGGCGTCGTTGGCATACTGCAACGCGTCAGCGCCGCGATGCCGCGCGAGGGCGAGACGCGACAGCGCCAGCAGCACGCGGGGATCGTCGGGAATCAGTTCGCGGGCCATCGCGAGGCGTCGAGCGGCGTCGCCAAGGCGTCCCGCCGTTATGGCCATCTCACCGAGCCGGAGATCGTACCATGCCAGTTGTTCCGTCGGCACCCCGGCGCGGTGATGGACCTTGTCGCGAGCATCGAGCATGACGGCCCATGCGTGTTCCGAATGGCCGCGCAATGACGCCCAGCGCGCCACGCGGGCAAGTACCGGTGGCTCCGCTCCCGGACGGTCCAGGGCCTGGAAGATCGTATCCGCTTCGAGGTACCTGCCGAGTTCAAGGTCGATCTCGCCGACTTGTGACCGCGGCCCCGGCGCCGACGGGTCGACGGCCAGAAGGGATTCCGCCCACTGCCGGGCCTCGATGAACTTGTGCTGGCCAACGAGCGCCAGCGCCAGCTCGTGCCACGCCTCGCTGTTGTGTGCCCGGCGATTGGCGAGCGAGAGCCGCGCCTCTGCTTCGGCGCGGCCCAGGTCAGCCGGCGCGCTCCGTTCGCGCGCGCGCTGCAGGTAGAGTCCCGCGAGGTGCAGGTGATCGAGGGCTCCAGTCGGGTCGCGCGCGGCATGCCGCTGGTAGAACGCGATATCGGAATCCCGCAGGGCGCGTTCGGCAGCGATGTCGTGACGCGTCCGGGCCGGCCGACTCGGCGCCGGACGCGCCGTGGCGACGGCACCCGCAATGATCGCGAGCGCCGCCGACACGAATACAATGGCGCGTGTCCGGTTCACCGGTTCGCCGCCGCCACGTACGGGAACGTCGTGAGGAACTGCGAGTCGCTGCCGACGTTATCGGTCGTGAGCCCCGGGCTGACGTTGCTCGGATCGAGCAGCGCCCCGAAAATTGCCGAGAGACCGGCATCGACGACGTCGTCGGTGAGCGTGCGTCCGCCCCAGCCGTTCGCCAGTGCCCAGCTCAGCCAGCCGGCGGTGGACGGGGCCTTGTCGGTCTGCACGATGAGCATGTCCGGCAGCAGCACCGCGGCGAGCGTGTTCTGCACGTTCGCGTTGCGGCCGGCCACATTGGCGACGAACGAGATGAACTCGGTCTTGATGAACGCATTGTCCTGCGCGGGACCGGTGCTGCCGTGCAGGTCGTGGCTGCGCTTGGCCAGGAAGACCTCGCTGACCAGCGGATTGCCGAGGCGCTGCACCTGGTCGAACGTCCGGGTGCCTGTCGTTCCGGTCGTGTCGGAGTTGTCACTGTTGCAGGCGGTTGCCGCGGCGAGTGCCACGACAATCGGCGCGAAGCGGAACCATTTCATCTTGGCTGTCCTCACGGAGCAAGGGGTAGTAGTCACTTGGAGATGGTCCCCCAGAGACCGATCTTGGCGTTGCCACCGGCGGTGAGCATTGCCGTGGGGAGTTCGATCACGATGGAGAGCACGTTGAAGCCATTCAGGAAGTCGACTGCCTGACCCGCGGGCCGGAAGGCGCTCGCCGTCGGTGTCGAGGGGAGCTGGCTGAGGGTGCCGGTGACCGGCTTGCGGTCGGGCAGGATCCGGAAGAACTGCTCGAGGTCGATGAAGAACGGATCGTCGCGCACGCCGGCATACACCTGCACGCCGCTTGCGGTGCCGAGCGTCGTGTTGATCGCGCCGGTAATCACCGGCGCGGCCGTGCCGATGACGTTGTGCATCGCGCCAGTCACGGTCGGTGTGAATGGACCCCGCACCTGGATCTGCTGCGAGCTGCCGGTGCCGGTGAAGGTGACCTGGATCACCTTGTCTTCCACCGCATCACCAGTGTTGTCCACCTTGATCTGGTACAGCAGGTTCGGATCGAAGGTGATCACGCCAGCCTGCGCCGGCGTGATGACCGGCCAGGAATTGAGCACCAGCACGGTCCGGTCGGGGGTCGCCCCAGGAAAGACGTAGAAGTCCGTCAGGTCCTGCGACGGGTTGAGCTCGACATCGGCGGTATCCTGGTGATCGGAGGCACGCGCAATCCGGCGTGCTCCGAGGAGACCGGCGATCCCGATGGCCACGGCAACGCCGAGGCGCGCGGAACGGCGAAAGCGGTTCATCCTGCGTTGACTCCTGGAAAGTGTGAAGGTCAGCCTGCAAGCACGAGGAGTACGACGCGAGCGGGCGGTCGGATTGGTCGGCGTTAGCTTCCTCGCATGCCGACCGATGCACCGATTCTGGGTGTCACCAACCTCACCGTTCGCTATCCGTCGTTCACCCTGGGGCCGCTCTCCTTCGCGATCCAGGGCGGCGAGACGGTGGCGCTCCTGGGGGCGAATGCGGCGGGAAAGACGACTTTGTTGCGCGCCATCACGGGGCGGCTGCGGCAGCGCGAAGGCGAGATCCTGGTGTCTGGTCGCGAGCCGAGGGAGGCACCACCGGCGTGGCGCGCCAGGATCGGTTTCGCCGCGGAAAAGCCGCAGGCCGACGGCGCGCTGCGGGTGAGAGAGTGGTACGCGTTCCTCGCCGATTGCTATCCGGCGTGGGATGTGGCCTACCAGAAGGACCTGACCAGCCGACTCGGACTGGATGCCGGCGAACGTATCGCCGCCCTATCGCGAGGCACGGCCGTCAAGGCGGCGTACATCGCCGCCGAGGCGTACCGCCCGGATCTCCTGGTGCTCGACGAGCCGACCAACGGGCTCGATCCGGTGGTACGCCTGGATTTTCTCGGCTTGCTCGGGGATTGCTTTGCCAGTTCACCCGGACGGGCGCTGATCTTTTCGTCGCACCTGCTCGAAGACGTCGAGACGCTCTGTGACCGTGCACTGCTGTTGCGCGGCGGCCAGCTGGTTGATGAGATCCCGGGCCAGCGACTGAGCGAAGCTCGCGCGACCGGTCAGCTGACCGAGCTGGTGGCACACGTACTAAGAGTGCATCCGTGAATTCCCGTGCCTTTGGCGCGCTGTTTCGCCGGGAGGTCTTCCGCGGCCGCCAGCGGTTGCTGGCATGCCTGATTGCCGCGGTGGTCGGCATCGTGGCGACGATCGTGGTGCCCGAACCGGTGGCGATCCTGCCGGCAATGCTCAGCCTCGGAGCAGGTTTCTTCGCGATCTTCGGCCCGATCGGCGACTTGCGGAACGACAAGATCACGGGCAACCTCGAATTCGATCGCGTACTCCCGGTCGCCCATCGCGCGATCGCCGCGGCCCGCTTCGCTGGCACTGCGGTGCGCACCACGCCCATCGTGCTCTTCGCCATGCCGATCGTGCTGGCGACGGCGCCCAATGATCACATCGGCATCTTTCGCGTCCTGCTGGCGGTGGTCATCGGATTCGTCTCATGGCTGGTTTTCACCGCCCTCATCTGGGCGCTGATGGCGGTCAACATTCGCTGGAACCTCCGCAACCTGTGGTGGGTGCCGATGACCATCGGGTTCGCCCCGCAATTGCTCATCTCCGTGCTGCCGCCGGAGTCCAAGAGGGCGATCCGGGCCGCCGCGGGGAAGGCGGGCGACGCGCTCGTCGCGCTGGCGACCAGCCCGCTTGGCGGTCCCACGATCCTGGTGCTGCTCGTGGTGACGCCGTTCGCAATGTTCTTTGCGGCGGTGTCGCTTTATGCCTCCGGTCTTGAGCGTTACACCTATTCGGAATCGACGGTCCAGCTCAAGAGCCCGCCACCGAAGCTGGAGCTCGGCGCAATCGGACGCGGACCGATGCTGGCCGTCGCCGGCTACTGCATTCGCCTCGCGACCGAGCAGTCGCGGAGGCGCCTGGTCCTGCTGGCCGTATTCGTGGTGGCATTGCTGTTCGGCTCGCAGGTGATGCAGGACTATTCGCGACTGTACGTGCGGGCGCTGGCCGCGATGATTCCTGGCGCCATCATGATCCAGCTGGGCGCCGCCCGCGCCCGCGGCGACCTCGAAGGACTGCAGCAGCTGCCGCATGCGGCGATCACCACGGCGGCGGGACACCTGATTGCCGTCGCGGTGCTTGCCGTCCCCGGTGCCGCCGTCTGGGCACTCGCCCGGTACATCGGGGGCGAGCATCTGACCGCGGGAAGCGCCGTGTCGCTGCTGAGCTACGTGATCCTGGGGTCGTGGCTCGCGGCAGTCGGCGCGCTGTGGCTCACGAAGTGGCGCTTGCTCGCCATCGTATCGATCGGCTTCGCGCTGCTCGCCGCCTGGGCGTGGTACTTGAGCACCGGCAACGTGTTCGCGGCACTCCCCACCATGGCGGCCGACCTCCGCGCGCTCCGGTCCGAAGCCGGCATCGCGCTGCCGATCGCCTTGTCCGTCACGGCCATGCTCGTCGGCCTGCCGCTTTTCGCCCGGGGGCTCGAGGAATACCAGGTCACTGCGGTCACCAAGCGCAACGCGGAACGCTGGGCTGCGCGCCGCCGTGGCGTGGCCGGTTGACTACCAATCCCAGAACCGCTCCGGCCGGAATGCATGCAGGTCGTCTCGCACGGCCTCACCGCTCACGCCGCGGGCTACGAGATCTCCGGTGATTCCCGCGAGCAGGATTCCGTTGCGACCGTGTCCCGTCGCGTACCAGAGTCCGGGAAGCCGTGGATCGGGACCGATGATCGGCAGTCCGTCGGGTGTCCACGGCCGCAGGCCCGCCCACGTGCGTGATGGCTGCGAGGACGCGAGTGCCGGGAAGACCATGCTGGCACGCCGGTGCAGGTCTGCGGTCGCCGCCGGCGTCACGCTGACGTCGAACTTTGCGTGCTCGACCGTCGCACCCACCAGCATTTCGTCGCGGCGTCGAAGCAGGTAACAGCCTTCACCGTAGACGACGGCAGTCGGTACCGAGGCGGGCCACGGATAGGCGAGCATCTGGCCGCGCACCGGCTCGACCGAGAGCGGCCGCGGCAGGTCCGCTAGCAGCCCTGACCACGCGCCCGCCGCGACGACCACCGTACCGGCTGAATAGCGCCCGGCCGCACCAACCACGCCGAGGAGCTGATCGTCGCGCCGGTCGAGTCCGACCACCCGGTCAGTCACGACCCGAACTCCGAGTCTCACACTGTCAGCACGCAAGGCGCTGACCAGGCGTTCCGGGTCAACGGCCCCGTCATCGGGCGACCAGAACGCGCCGAGGCAAGGACTCAGCCAGGGCCAGCCCTCGGCCACTTCGTCAGAGCTGAGCCAGTCGGCGCGGAGGGCCTGCTGGCGCTGCCAGGCCACCCGCTCCTTGATCGATTCGACCGCCGATTCGGTGCGTACGACCTCGAGAATACCGCACGCAAGCAGTTCGGTATTGATGCCTGTGGTTCGCCGCAACTCATCGACGTTGCGCGCGAGAAACGTTCGTCCGGCGAGGGCCAGGCCGAGCAGCGGGTCGTCGGCTCCGGTTTCGACCTGGGCCGCGAGCATCCCAGCCGAGGCGCGCCACGCCTCGCCGGGCATGTCCGGAGCCTGGATCGAGGTGACCTTTGCGCCGGCAGCCGCCAGGGCGCGGGCGCATGCGGCGCCGATTGCGCCGGAGCCGACTACGACGACATCAGCGAGAGACGACATTACGATGCGAGTTGAAACCTTGGCGCCGGTCTCGACGTATTCTTCCCCGAGGACGTTGAGGAGATCGTTTCCCAGTTTCTGCGGAGTCTAACATGGTCCGGACTATCGGTGGGTTTGCCGTTCTCGCCTTCGTGGCGATGCTGGGATTCAAGCTCTTGATGGGCCTGTTCGGCACGCTCATCGGGCTGGTGGTCACGCTGGTGTGGTGGGCGTTCCTCGGATTTGTGGTGTACACCATCCTGAAGATTTTCGCGCCCGGCGTGGCGCAGAGGATTCGCGACACGATTCGGGGCCCTTCGACGACGTAACAAGAAACTGCACACAAGTAAGAAGTGAGAAGTGCGAAGTGAGAAGTGAGAAGGAGATCGGGGCGGGCATCGCGAAACCATGCCGAACCCAGTCTCCTTCTCACTTCTCACTTCTTACTTGTAGCAGTTCCTTCTTTCCTACTGGTTTTCCGGCGCTGTTGACGAATGCGCGTGCACTATGCGCCAGCCGCCATCTTTCAATCGCGCGATGACGAGCGTTGCCCAGCCATCGATCATTCGCTTGCCCACCTCTCCCGGGACCCACCGATACTGGATCGTTCCCCAGACATAGTTGCCGGTGACGGCAAAGCGACTGGAGCCCAGTTGCACGCTGCCGCCGGCGGCCACGCCGGCGAAACGCGGGGCGTCGGCTCGCGGTGCTCCGTTGACGATGATTTCGGCTTCGGGGAGGTAGAGCGAATCGGGGTTGGCGAGTTGGGCGTCGGCATCGAACGCCCGCTGCACCATGGCATGAGCGATCGAGTCCGCCTCCAGCACCTGCACGGTGAACGCCGGTGTGGGGGTGGTGACCGGCCGGCCCCCACAGGCAGCAACCAGCAGCGCGATCGCGGGGGCTCTCACGTGGCGATTCAGTGCGGGCGGGTAATCTTGCGCAGTTTCAGCGTCAGGGTGCCGGGTCCGCCAATGCTCGACCGGATCTGTACCGGGATGCGGAGCCCGTCATCGGTGAGCCAGAGGCGGGCATCGTTCTTCCGCGAGAACAATCCGTTCGGCTCGTCGACGACCGGATGGAGGACCCAGCAATAGCAGCGGGTGCCGTCGGGCATCTCGAGGCTGTCGTGGCCGATGACGTCGACCTCCACGGGATTGTGATCCTGGCGGAAATAGCGGGGGACGGCATACTTGCCCCCGATCTTGAGATCCATGGTCCGGATGTAGTAGACGAACGCGAGGTCGTCGAGTGGGTCCTTGGGCGTCGGCCTGGTGACCGACTCCTGCCGGTTGCGGTAGAATCCCGAATCGCCAAAAATGTGAAAGTCGTCGTTGCTGATCTGTTTTCCGTTCTCGTTGATCACATGCACGAACCGGCTGGACACAAATGGGTTGACGGCCGTCCACGATTCGAGGTCGCTCACGTTCTTGTAGAGCGGCACGCTCACATGCATGGACAACTTGAAGTGCCAGCTGGGTACTCCGCCGACGGACTCGATCCCGACAACGGAGAGCGTGGCGCCTCCGGGCGTGAAGAACATGTACTTGCCGTCGTAATCGAACGATTCGCCCACCGTCCATGGTACCGTGCGGGACGAAACGGCCGGTATCGCCTGCAGAAGTACGGCACCCACCACGAACGGAATCACGCGGCTTCCTTTTCTTTCTGTCCCGGCTTGCTGGCGCGTTCGGTGCGCGTCTCGATCGGCGGTGCGGTCAGGTGCCGGCGCGCCGCCCACAGCGTCCGCAGGCGCGCGAGCGGGGCGTGCCGGCGGTCACGCGTGTGGCGCTCGGTTCGCTCGACCACCGGAACGGTTTCGACGCGGCGCGCGCCGGCGGCGGCCCAGGCCAGCAATTGTGCGTTGGCAGCCCAGCCATCGGTCGTGAACCAGGGCCCGCCCTGGTCACGAAACGCGTTGCGCAGGGCCACCAGCCGGAAGGCCGCAAACCCCGACACGACATCGCGAACCCCCGCAACACGAGCATGCTTTCCGAGCAGCCGCGGCGCCCACGAGCGCACCCGGCGCTGCCACTTGTCGGGTTCACCGGCGAGCGTTGTCTCGCCCACGATCACGTCGGCGCCGCTGTCGATCCGGCGAAGGAATTCCGGCAGTGTCGCGGGATCTGCCGCGAAGTCGGCGGGGAGCAGAATCGCGACATCCCGCTTGTGACGATCCGAGCGCCGGAGCGCTTCCTTGAGCAGCGCCTCCACGGTTGCGGCGTAACCCTGCCGTGTCGGAGAACGGATCACCGTCAGCGGCAGCACCTTGGCGTACGGCACCAATACTTCCGCCGTGGCGTCGGTCGATCCGTCGTCGCCAACCAGGATCTGGTATTCCCGGGCGGACTCTTCGAGTACGCGACGGATTTTCCACAGCACCAGGCCTACCGTCGGCGCCTCATCGTACGCGGGAATGCAGAAGTAGATCATCGAGAGCCTTGATAGTGTGCGAGCGAACGATACACGTCGACGGTCCTCTCCACCAATCGATCCACGCTGAAGTACTCTGCGGCCGCGCGCCCCTCGGCGGCCAGTCTCGACCGTTCGGGGGCATTTCCTAACAGACGCTCGACGGCGGCTGCGAGTTCCACCGGAGACTCCGGCGGGACCAGCACGCCGCCTCCCCTGGCCAGCGCCTCGGGCAGTCCGTCCACATCGCTGGCGACCACGGGCACGCCCAGTGCGAGGGCATCGAGTACCGAGGAGGAGAGTGCCTCGACCCGGGACGGCTGGACTGCGATGGTGGCGCGGGCGAGGATTGCCTCGGGTGTCGCGACGAAGCCCCGAAGGTCCACGATGCTCTCGAGGCCGAGAGTCGCACGTCGCTGTTCGAGCTGGCGGCGCTCGGGGCCCTCGCCGAGGACAATCCAGCGGGCATCCGGCCGGGTCACTCGCAGCAGCGCTGCCGAGTCGAGCAGCACATCGATCCCCTTGACGGTCCGAAGGGCCGCGATGCAGACGATGGTCGGGACAATGTCAGGCTCTGACCGTGCTGCCAGCGCCGCGGCCGCTCCAGTATCCACCGCGTCGGGTACGATCCGGATGCGCGGCGCATCCACGCCGCCGTCAATCAGCCGGCGCCGCACGGCGTCGGAAATGGCGATCACGCCGGCCGCTCGCCGATAGCGATGCGGCCGGCGGACGGGCGGCATGTCGCGGCGCGTGACGATCACCGGCGCACGTCTCCATCGAGCCGCCGCGTCGGCCAGGGCGAATGCGTGACTGTCGTGCGCGTGGATGATGGTCGTCGGCGTCAGCGCCGGGATCAGGCGCATCGCGACTCGAGGGTCGAGTCCCGGCCCCCACGGGACGGCCTGCACCGTCACCCCTGCCGCCGCCAGCCGGTCGGCGAGGAGCGTGCCGCGGCCTGTCATCACCGAGACGTCGATGTCGGGAAGAGCGGCGAGCCCGCCGGCGAGCAACAGCACCTGGCGCTGCCCGCCACGCCATTCACGGCCACTGGCGAGATGGATGACCCGGATCATGAGTCGTGAGTCGTGAGTCGTGAGTCGTGAGGAG
>Ga0070711_100000706_pt1 | contig 17526 bp, 12 predicted proteins | sample LARL53metaG_FD_65452 | JGI IMG/M metagenome (GOLD analysis project Ga0070711, IMG submission 65452) | Corn, switchgrass and miscanthus rhizosphere microbial communities from Kellogg Biological Station, Michigan, USA - LAR L5-3 metaG | ecosystem: Host-associated > Plants > Roots > Rhizosphere ... | reverse complement strand
CCGGGGAGCGAGGCTGCGGCGCGCTACGCCTACAAGGCGTCGCTGATCGGCGGGGCGCATCAATTTGAATTGAGCGATGCGGGACTGTCGTGGCGCATCGCGGGCCGACGGGGCCTTTGGCGCTACGGCGACATTGCCGCGATCCGGCTGTCCTTTCGGCCGGTATCGATGCAGGCGCGCCGGTTTCGCGCCGATCTCCGCCATGTCGATGGCGGGCGCATCGCGATCCTCTCCACCTCCTGGCAGACCGCCGCGCTGATGGCCCCGCAGGATGCCGGATATCGCGACTTCATCATTGCACTGCATGCGCGGATGGCTGAGGCGGAAAGCCGCGCCGCTCTCAGCGGCGGGCTCGGGCCAATGGTCTATTCTGCCGGTCTCGTGTTCCTGGCGTTCGTTGGGCTCGCAATGGCCGGGCTCTTCGTGCGCTCACTCGCCGTCGGCGAGTTCGCTGGCGCCTTGTTCATCGCAGGCTTTGCCGCGTTGTTTGCCTGGCAGGTGGGCGGCTTCGTCAGGCGCAACCGGCCGCGCGTCTACACGTTCGCGCATCTGCCGAAGGACTTGCTGCCTTGAAGCGCGTAGGCCGACGAGGCGGCGTGGCAGCGATGACCGAACAGCGGATCTTCACGCCGGCGCGAACGCACCCCAGCCGACGCTGACGCCGTCGGGATCGTCGGAGGAACGAGGGCGCGGGGTCGGACGCACACGGCGCGTGGCTTGGCGCACGCGCGTGATCCCCGTCTTGGATCGGCTGATCGCGGCTCGCGAGAGGTCCGTTGCAACGCGGATCATGCTCAATGCCAAGCGAAGCGTCTCCATCAGGTGCAGCTTTCCGGCAGCCAGGCGGACCGCGATGATGAACTCAAGATACATCAGCGTGTCGCCGGCGAACAGGAACGCGATATCGATCGGGAAGGTCTGCGCAAACGCGATGGCCAGTATCGCGATGGCCACGAACTCGAGAACCTTGCGTAGCGTGAGGCGGTCGAGAAAGGCCGCAAATTGTACCACCAGAACGTCCCAGAGCGCGTCGCTGAAGGCGAGGGGAATGTCATAGGACCATTTTCGCCACCACGCCTTCACGTCGCCCTCCCTTCAAGTGAGTCAATGCCGCACGACCAGGACCGAACATTTCGCATAGCGCACGACATGGCCGGCGTTGGAGCCGAGAAAATAGGTTCGCATCGCGGGGCGATGCGAGGTCATGACGATCAATTCGGCCTTGATCGCGGCGGCCTCTTCCAGGACCTCGTGATAGATGCCGCCCTGACGCACGGCGTAGGAAATGTGGTCACGGTCGATGCCGGATTCCTGCGCCACGATCGCAAGCGCCTCTTCGGCGGTCTGGCGCTGCTGGGTGTCGAAATCGGCCGGAACATACTCAGCCAGCATCACCGGTGTCAGCGGCAGCACGTTCAGGAGACGCACGCTGCCACCCCAGGTCTTCGATAGCGTGGCGGCTGTCGCGATCGCGGGCTTGGCGAGCTCGGTGTCGGCGAGATCGATCGGCACGAGGATGGATCTGAACATCTGCGCCTCCGTATTTGGACGGGAACGTAACACATCCCGTGGCAATTGACCTCTCTCATGGCTGTCGCAAAAGTTTGGGGCTGACGAAAACGGCCAGCGCGCCGCGGCGGAATGCCACGTCGTTCCAGTCGTCGATCGCAAAATCGAATACGGCGAGCCCCGAGGTCGGAAGGTTGTCGGCCAGCGCCTGGCGGCCCTTGGCGTCGCCGCTGCCGGCGAGTGCCAGGGACAATTCATGCATTCCGGGATTATGGCCGACGAGCATCAGCCGCTTCGGGTCGGATGCCGAGGCCATGCGGATGATCTGCAGCAATTGGGCGGGATCGGCGCCGTAGAGGTCGGCCACCCACTCGATCTCGGGCAGCGGGGTATGTTCCTTGATCGCTTCCGACGCGATGTCCCAGGTCTCCTTTGCCCGTACCGCGGGCGAGACCATCACGACCTCCGGAAACGGCGGATGACGTCCGATCCAGTTGCCGATCTCGGCGGCATCTGTCCGGCCACGCGGGTCCAGGCGCCGGTCCTGATCGCGGCCCGAGGGCGAATCGATCTCGGTTTTGGCGTGTCGCAGCAGCATCAAGCGGCGCATGGCAGCATCTCGATTCGTTCTTTCCTCAATCATCTACCGCAGGTCACTAAGGACCAAGGTGACAAACCGGTATAGGGTTCGTAAGAAACGCCATGAGCGAGACTTCCACAAGCGCGATCAACGGTACCGGCGCTGCGCCGCGAGAGCGCGTGCGGCTGACGTTTGACCTCGACGTCGACATTTGCGTGGTCGGCGCCGGTCTCGCGGGCCTGACGGTTGCACTCGAAGCCGCGCGGCTCGGCGCCAGCGTCGCCGTTCTCGAGGGCCGGCATGTGGGTTGGAACGCCTCCGGCAACAATCTTGGAACCGTGATCCCCGGCTATTCGCTGTCCCTCAGCGAACTGATCGAACGCGTCGGCTTCGAGGACGCCCGCGAACTCTGGGCCCTGTCCAAGGAAGGCGTCGAGTTCATCCGCGCCAACGCGACGGACGAGTTGATGCCGGGGATCGGTTTGAGCGAAGGCGCGCTCGAGGTTTCCAATGTCGACGCGGGCGACCAGCTGATCAGCCGGCTGCAGATGCTGACTGAGGATTTCGATACCGAGGTCGAAGGCTGGCAGATCGAGCGGGTGCGCAACGAGCTGCGGACCAACCGCTATTTCCACGGCGTCTATTATCCCCGGGCCTTCCAGATCGATGGCCGCAGATACGTTCATGGCCTCGCCGCGCTTGCCAGGCGCGCCGGCGCCCGGATCTTCGAGGACACGCCGGTCGTCAGCATCGATCCCTCGGGAATCCGCAAGCGCATCGTGACGCCATCGGCACGGATGCGCGCCTCTCATATCGTGCTGGCCGGCAACGTTCATCTCGGCGCGCCGCTGAAGCGGCTGTCGGATACCTTGCTGCCGGTCTGGCGCTACGCGGCGGTGACAGCGCCGCTCGGCGAACGGCTGCGTCATATCGTCAGCTTCAAGGGATCGGTCGCGGATGCCGACGGGATCGATCATTTCCGCGTGGTCGATGGTGACCGTCTGATATGGGCCCGCCCGGAGACCACCTGGGAGGCGCGGCCGCAGAATTTTGCCGGCTCCATCCAGCGCCGGATCGCGACGATTTTTCCGGAGCTCGGCCGTGTCGAGATCGCGGAAGTTTTGGGCGGTGTGGTCGGACAGACCGTGCACGGCATGCCGCAGATCGGCCAGCTTCGCAAAGGCCTCTGGGTCGCAAGCGGTTTTGGCCGGCAGGGCCTCAATACCTCCGCGATGGCCGGGCAGCTGATCGCCCGCAGCATTCTCTGGGGCGATGAACGCTGGCGGCTGTTCTCGCCCTTCGAGCTGGTCTGGGCCGGCGGGACGACGGGGCGGGTGGCCGGCTATGTCGTCGGCTTGTGGGGGCGCGGCAGTTCCGCGGCCGCCGGTGCGCTCGCCCGCCATCGGGAGCGTGCGCGGGCGCAGGAACGCCTGCGCGAGGCCCGGCTGGCCGAGGCCAACCGGCAGGCTGCCATGCGGCCGTTGCCGAGCGGCCGGCTGCCGCGCATGAACCGCCCGGCACCTCCGCCGCCGGCCGAACCCGCCGATCAGGTCGCTGATCGCGAGAGTGAGGGAGCCTGATCCACTCGCGGGAAAGTGAGGAAAATGCCGGTCGCCGGGTGTAACGTCGCACCCTGCCGTCCGTATCTCAGAGTGACCCGATCTCGTTCGGCACCGCACGGAGACCATCATGCTTGACCGCCGCATTCTGATCACCTCGGTCGCCAGCCTCGCTGGACTTGCCGCCTTCCGCTGGCTGCGCGCCACCCCGGCCCGGGCCGGGCAAAAGGCAGCGGAGAAATTCGAGGTCGAGAAGACCGATGCCGAATGGCGCGCGCAACTGACGCCGCAGCAATATGACATCCTGCGCAATGAGGGCACCGAACGGCCCTGGACCAGCCCGCTGCTCAAGGAGCATCGCAAGGGCATCTTCGCCTGCGCCGGCTGCGACCTGCCGCTGTTTGCCTCGGAGACGAAATTCGAGAGCGGGACCGGCTGGCCGAGCTTCTTCAAGCCGCTCGACAATGCCGTGGGCGAGACCGAGGATCGAACTCTCGGCATGACGCGGACGGAAGTGCATTGCCGGCGCTGCGGCGGCCACCTCGGCCATGTCTTCGATGACGGGCCGAAGCCCACGGGCCTGCGCTATTGCATGGACGGTGTGGCGCTGGTCTTCCACCCGGCGGCGCCGTCAGCGACGTGATGGCGCGGGAATTTTCCGGCCCATCCGTATAAGTCAGGCGAATCAGTCCGGCATATCGTCCCTGGGTCCTTGCGGGCGCCCCGGCAATCGTTGCCTGGCCGGCAAAGGTGCCCGGGTCAGTCGGGCGCATCGCTTTACTCAAATACCTGAAATCACTCGATTTCCGTATTGGCATACCGATTGCTTCGCTTCGATACGCAGCTTGAGCCCGCGGTGTTCGCGAAGTTCGATCTGTGATCAAGCGTGGATCGTGTGTGAGTAAAAATGGGTATCTTCGACGCGTTGTACACTTCGGTAGGCGGCCTTGCGGCACAGTCCTACGCCTTGCAGAACATTTCCGGCAATATCGCGAACGCCTCGACTGTCGGTTACAAGGCCGTCGGCACCAGTTTTGAGGATCTCATTCCGAACGCCACCACACCGGGCCGGCAGCTAGCCGGTGGCGTGACCGCTGTCGCCCAGCCCACGATTACCACGCAGGGCACGGTATCAGCCTCGACGGTCGCCACCAACATGGCGATCAATGGCGACGGCTTCTTTTCCGTCCAGAAGGCCAAGGCAATCGCCGACAATGCACCGGTGCTTTCCGGCGTCACCAACTATACGCGGCGCGGTGATTTTCAGCTCAATGCCAACGGCAACCTGATCAATGGCGCCGGTCATTATCTGATGGGCATCACGGTCGATCCCAAGACCGGAAATCCGACCGGCAACGTTCCGCAGGTGCTGCAGTTCAAGAACAACTTCATTCCGGCCCAAGCCACCAGCGCCATCCAGTACGCCGCGAACCTTCCGACGCAGCCAAAAACACCGGCAAGTTCGAGTGCGGCCAGCGGCACACTGACGGCGGCAGGCGGCCTCAACCCTTCCGACTTCGCGTCAAACCCGTTTCCGGTGGGTACGCCCGCGGTCCCGTTCGCCGACAAAACCATGACGGGCGCTGCGGCCAAAAATCAGGTCTCGCCGGCGGCGCCGATCACCGCCGCGACCGCGTTGTCCGGGACGGCGCCGAGCAACTCGTTGCCGAAAGGCTTTGTCGCCGGCGATACCATCACCGTCAACGGCACGACGCTCACATTCGTGGCCTCCGGCGCTACCGCCAACCAGCTCAACGTCACCGATACGGTCGGCACGCTGCTTGGCAAGATCCAATCTATCACCGGCGTCGCCCCAAGCATCAATGCCTCGACCGGCGCCATCACACTCCATACCGGCACCGCGCAAGATCTGAGCATCACAAGCTCCGCGGCGGCGTTCTCCTCGCTCGGCCTGAGCGCTCCTGTCAACGTGGCACGCAGTCCGGGCGGCACGGCAGGAGCCGGCGTCGTGACCGGGAACGACCTGACCACTTTCACGGGCGAATCCATCAGCGGCGGCGCCGTGACCGCCTACGATTCAGCGGGGACTCCGGTCAATCTGCAAATGCGATGGGCCAAGAGCGATAGCGCGTCGCTCGGCAGCGGACACAAGGATGTCTGGAACCTGTTCTACCAGACGAACACCAGTGCGACCGGCACGCAGACGGCGTGGGTCAACACCGGCACGAACTTCACATTCGCGGCGAACGGCTCGCTGGCGTCGCCGACCGGTTCAGCCATCGCCGTTCCAAACGTGACCGTGAATGGTCGTTCGCTGGGCAATCTCTCCCTCAACATCAGTTCAGGTGCGCTTACACAGTTCGCGAGTTCGAGCGGGACTGCGACCATCAACACCCTCACGCAGAACGGTTTCGCGGCCGGCCAGTTGCAGTCGGTGGCGGTCAACAACAATGGGCTTGTCGTCGGCACGTTCTCCAACGGTCAGACGATCGATCTGGCCGCGGTCACACTGTCGCATTTTCACGGCACCAATTATTTGAAGGCACTGGACGGCGGCGCCTACGAGGCAACCGAGCTGTCAGGCCCCGCGATCAGCGGTGCTTCCGGCAAGATCTCGGGCTCCTCACTCGAAGGCTCGAACACCGACATTGCCGACGAGTTCACCAAGCTGATCGTCACCCAGCAGGCTTATTCGGCGAACACCAAGGTCATCACCACGGCCAACAGCATGGTCCAGGATCTCCTCAGCGTGCTGCGCTGATTCCGTCCGCACAGCGTCTGCAGCCAGATTGAAATCGCAAGCGCCGGCTCGGCCACGTCATCGATGGCGGGGCCGGGTCGGCGGTTTTCGTATGGGCAGTCTGAAGCTTTTTCTCATCAGGCGACACCGCGAGCGATGTGCGCCGCCAGAATTTTCCCGCTCGTCCGTATAAGTCAGGCGAACCGGTCCGATCACGCGCGCCGGGGCGGGTCCTGGCGTGCCGAATGCCCGGCAATTGTTGCCCGCCCGGCAAAACTGCCCCGGTCATCGCACCGGATATTTTCACCTAGCTCACTGAAATAACGGCATTTTTAGCGCTGGCACAACCCTTGCGACTGTCTCGTTCGATTGCGGCATGGCCGATCCGCCGGCCGAAGGAATCGAATTGGAGACAAGGGTATGGGTATCTTCGACGCGTTGAATACTTCGGTCGGTGGTCTGCAGGCGCAGTCCTTCGCGCTGCAGAATATCTCCGGCAACATCGCGAACGCTTCGACCACCGGTTACAAGGGAATCGGCACCAGCTTCGAGGATCTCATTCCGGACGCCACCACGCCTGACCGGCAGGTTGCCGGCGGCGTGACTGCCTTCGCTCAAGCCACCATCACCACCCAGGGCACCGTGTCGGCCTCGACAGTCGCCACCAACATGGCGATCAACGGCGACGGCTTCTTCTCCGTCCAGAAGGCCTCCTCGATCACCGACAACGTGCCGGTGTTTTCCGGCGCCACGGACTATACGCGGCGCGGCGATTTCCAGCTCAACGCCAATGGCAATCTGATCAACGGTGCCGGCTATTACCTGATGGGCATCACGGTCGATCCCAAGACCGGCAATCCGACCGGCAACGTGCCGCAGGTGCTGCAATTCCAGAACAACTTCATTCCCGCGCAGGCCACCAGCGCCGTGCAATATGCCGCCAACCTGCCGACCCAGCCCAACACGCCGGCGAGCCCCGGAGCTGCAGTTGGAACGTTGCAGGCCGCGGGCGGTCTCTACCCGGGCGACTTTTCCGCCGGGTTCAATCCCCTGCCGACCGGGCAGCAATTCTACACCAGCGGCTCATACACGGGGTCGGCTGTCGGCGGCAATACCGCAACAACCGCGCTGAACTCGTTCGCCTCCCCGTTTGCAGTCAACGACACGATCACGCTCACCAGCAGCGCCGGCAATCCCGTGACCTTTACGTTCGTCGCCAGCGGAGCGACCGGCAACCAGATCAACGTCGGCGATAACATCGGAACTTTGCTTTCGAAGATCAGCGCAGTCACCGGCGGAACGGCCGCCTCGATCAGTGCAGGCGGCGCAATCACTCTCAATTCCGCGAACGGGATGGGTTGGACGATTTCCAGCAGCGCTCCTGCGAAATTAAGCACGGACCTCGGTCTCACTTCGGGGACGCAGATCAGCACGCTCGCGTCCACTGGCAACGGCGTCGTTGCCGCCAACGACCTGACCACCTTCACCAATGAATCGATCAGCGGCGGTGCCGTGACCACCTACGATTCGGCAGGTACCCCGATCAATCTGCAATTGCGTTGGGCCAAGACCGACAGCGCGTCGCTCGGCCAAGGGCACCAGGACACCTGGAACCTATTCTACCAGACCTCGACCACCGCGACGGGCACGCAGACGGCATGGGTCAATAGCGGCACGACCTTCAACTTCGCTGCGAACGGCTCGCTCACCTCGCCAACTGGCTCCTCCATTTCCATTCCGAACGTGACTGTGAACGGTCTGTCGCTGGGAAATCTATCCTTCAACATGAGTTCAGGCGCGCTCACGCAGTTCGCGAGCTCGAGCGGTGCTGCGACCATCAACACCGTCACGCAGAATGGTTTTGCCGCCGGCCAGCTACAGTCGGTCGCCGTCAACAACTCAGGCCTCGTGGTTGGCACCTTCTCGAACGGCCAGAACATTGATTTGGCCAAGGTCACGCTGTCGCACTTCAACGGCACCAATTATCTGAAGGCGCTGGACGGCGGTGCCTATGAGGTCACCGACCTTTCGGGTCCCGCCATCATCGGCGGCTCCGGGCATATCTCGGGCTCTTCGCTCGAAAGCTCGAACACCGACATCGCCGACGAATTCACCAAGCTGATCGTCACCCAACAGGCCTATTCGGCGAACACCAAGGTGATCACCACGGCCAACAACATGGTGCAGGACCTGTTGAACGTGCTGCGCTGATCGTGAAGCAACTCGAGCCTAGTGTAACAAATCAAGACAGGCAATCATCATGGGTTTGAGTTCAGCCCTTGCCACTGCGATGTCCGGACTGCGCTCCACGCAGGCGGCGCTCTCGATCATTTCCTCGAATGTCGGCAACGCGCAGACGCCCGGCTACATCGCGCAAAATCCGAACCAGATCGAGGTCGGGAGCGGTGGTTTCGGCGCCAGCGTCGAAACCACCGGCGTCAACCGCGCGCTCGACCTGTTCGTGCAGGGCCAGCTGCGCACCGAGATCGGCGGCGGCGCCTACGCCGACCAGATCAACAACATTCTCGGGCAGTTGCAGAGCGTCTACGGCACACCCGGCGGCGACGGCACGCTCGAGACCGCGTTCGGCAATTTTACCAGCGCATTGCAGTCGTTGTCGACCAATCCGGGCAATGGCTCGGCGCAGTCGGTCGCGCTGTCGGCGGCGCAATCGCTGGCCCAGCAGCTCAATTCGACCACGCAGGGCATCCAGTCGCTGCGCACCAATGTCGATCATGACATCGGCACTTCGGCCGCCAAGGCCAACACCGACTTGAACCAGATCGCGCAGCTCAATCTGCAGATTCAGGGTCTGAGCCCGACCGATCCTCAGGCTGCAACGCTGATGGACCAGCGTGACAACGCGGTCAGCGATCTGGCCAAGCTGGTCGACGTCAGGGTCGTGACCGACGGATCGAACCAGGCGAGCGTGTTCACCACCTCGGGGATCCAACTCGTCGGCAGCGGATATGCCTCACAACTGATCGTCAACACGCCGGGGGCGCTGACCGCGGGCTCGCTCTACAACTCGAATCCGGCTCAGAGCGGGGTGTCTTCGCTCAACATCCGCCTGCCGAGCGGCGCCCTGATCGACGCGGTCGGCAGCAACGCGTTCAGCTCGGGCCAGATCGCGGCCGACATCAAGCTGCGCGACCAGACCCTGGTGCAGGCGCAGACCCAGGTCGATCAGCTGGCTGCGACGCTGGCGAGTTCGCTGTCGGATGTGACCACGGCAGGGACCGCGGTCACAGGCCCACCGGCTGGTTTCAGCGTCGGCACGTCGAATGTGCTGCCAGGCAATGCGATCAACCTGACCTATACCGACAGCAGCAACGCGCAGCACCAGATCCAGATCGTCAACGTGACGGATCCGCTGGCGCTCCCGCTGCAGAATGCCGCCAACGCCAATCCGCAGCGGATCGGAATCAATTTCTCGCCCCCCGGCGGAATTCCCACGATAGCCACGCAGTTGACCTCGGCGCTCGGCAGCGCCGGCCTCGCGTTCTCGCTGTCCGGGTCGACCTTGACCGTTACGGCGACCGCGCCCGTGACGGTGAACACGGCTTCGACCACCACGACGGCCCAGTCGCTCGCGAGCGGCAGTCCGCAATTGCCGCTGTTCACCGACTCCAGCGCGCTCTACACCGGGCAGATCACGTCGAGCGGCCCGCAAATGCTGGGGCTGGCCGGCCGCATCGCGGTCAATCCCGCGGTGCTCGCCAACCGCTCTGCGCTCAGCGTCTACTCGACCTCGCCGGCGACCCCGGCCGGCGACAATACGCGCTCGGATTTCCTGTTCAAGCAGCTGACGTCGTCGACCTTCTCGTTCTCGCCGCAGACCGGGCTCGGTTCGGCGGCGCAGCCGTTCAAGAGCACGGTCTCGGACTATCTGCAGCAGTTCGTCAGCCAGCAGAGCAATTCGGCGACGCTGGCGAAGCAGTTGCAGCAGGGTCAGAGCGTCGTCGTCAGCACCCTGCAGCAGAAGTTCGACTCGACCTCGGCGGTCAACATCGACAGCGAAATGTCGAACCTGATCCAGGTGCAGAACACTTATGCAGCCAACGCCCACGTCATGACGGTGGTGCAAAGCATGATGCAGACGTTGCTGCAGGCTCAAGGGTAAGGCGTTGAACGATGTCCATCTCCAGCATCAATTACGGCAACTCGGTCCTTGGTCAGTCGGTTCGTAACATCCAGAACCAGCTCTCGGACCTGTCGACCCAGCTTTCGACCGGCGTCAAGTCCACCAACTACGCCGGCATGGGGGTCAACGAAGGTTTTGCGATCGCGGCCCGCAACCAGCTCGCCAATCTTTCCGCCTTCGGCACGACGATGACCAACGTCAACACGATCATCGGCGCGGGCAACACCGCGCTGCAGTCGCTGTCGACGATTTCGAGCCAGGTGCAGAACAACGCCGCCTCGACATCGCAGAACATCACCGCCAGCGGTCAGACCATCGGCCAGCAGAACGCGGAATCGGAGCTCTCCGCGATCGTCGGCATTCTCAACACCCAGGTCGGCGACCGCTACATCTTTTCGGGCACCGCCATCAACACGCCGGCGGTCGCCTCTGTTGACGACATTCTGAACGGCACCGGCAGCAAGGCCGGGCTGAAGCAGCTGATCGCGGAACGGCAGCAGGCGGATCTCGGCACCAACGGGATGGGGCGCCTGGTCCTCACGGGGCCGAACTCGACGACACCGCCGACGACCGCCACGCAGCTTCAGCTCGCCGAGGACGTTGCCGGCTCTCCATTCGGACTGAAGCTGAACACGGTTTCCTCGACCCTCACCAACGCCACGGTCACCGGGCCCGCCGGCTCGCCTGCGGCGGTATCAGTCGACCTGACCGCGGGTAATCCGAACCCCGGCGACCAGATCAGCTTGACCTTCAACCTGCCGGACGGGACCACCGAAAGCATCCAGTTGACCGCCTCGAGCGCGACGCCGCTGCCGGCGAAGAGCTTCGCGATCGGCGCAACGCCCGCGGCCACTGCGACCAATCTGAACAACGCGCTGAACGCCGCGATCGGCACGCTGGCGAACACCTCGCTGGTCGCGGCATCCGCGGTCGAAGCGGGCGACAATTTCTTCAACACCGATGGCACCGCGACCGGAGCGGTCCGGCAAAATCAGGTGCTGCCGACACCCGGGCCGATCACCGGTGCCACGGCACTGTCGGGAGCCGCCGGCACGAATTCGCTGACCTCCAGCTTTGCCGCCAATGACACGATCACCGTGAACGGTCAGACCATCACCTTCGTGGCCGCCGGCGCGACCGGCAACAACCAGATCAACGTCACCGACAATGTGCAGACGCTTCTGAAGAAGATCGACGCCTTGGCCGGCACGTCGACGCCGTCGACGATTTCGGGCGGCGTCATCACGCTGCACACGGACAACGCCTCGACGCTGTCGGTCACCAGTTCGAATGCCACGGCCTTCGCCGCTCTGGGCTTCACCACCAGCCCGGTGACCGCGGCCCAGCCGCCGCTCCGGGTTTCGGGTTCGCCGCTCGGCAGCGCGACGTCGCTCGTCAACGGTTCGGCGAACACGGTGTCCTGGTACACCGGCAATACCGGGCCCGGCTCGGCCCGCTCGACTGCAACGATCCGCGTCGATCAGGCGCAATCGGTGCAGTTCGGTGCCCAGGCCAACGAGCAGGCGATCCGCCAGGTGCTGCAGTCCGTCGCGGTCTATGCAGCGGCGACGACGTCGCCGACGGGCGTCAATTCGGGTGCGGAAGTCTCGGCACTGAGCCAGCGTACCGCCGCCAATCTGACGCCGCAGGCCGGGCAGCAGACGATCTCCGACATTCAGACCGACTTCGCGGACGCACAGACGGCGATGAAGGACGCGCAGGCCCGGCAGACCCAGTCCAAGAACGCCTTGCAGACGCTGATCGACCAGACCGAAGGCATTTCGCAGGACCAGGTGGCGAGCGAGATCCTGCAGCTGCAGACCAGCCTGCAGGCGTCCTACCAGACGACCTCGATGCTGTCGCAGCTGTCGCTGGTCAAGTACCTGTAGGCTGGGTGAGGCGGGACTTCAGATCGGCGGCCTGGTTAGGCTTTCATTAACCACGTCTCTTTACGCTTTGGTGAGACTTGCGGCGCACGACCGCAGTCCTGGAGGCAGTCATGACCGAGCAGATCCACCTTGTGGTTGCCACACCCTGCTTCGGCGGGCAGGTCTCCAGCATCTATGCGAGCTCGGTGTTCCGCCTGCAGAGCGCGGTCCGCTCCAAATTCAATCTCGATCTCAAGGTGCATCTGCGCGACGGCGATGCCCTGATAACGCGCGCCCGGGCCAATCTGGTCACGTTGTTCCTCGACGACCCCACCGCGACCCATCTTCTGTTCGTGGATGCCGACATCGGATTTGCGCCAGAGCAGGTGTTCCGCCTGATCGAATCGGGCGCCGACATGGTGGCCGGCGTCTATCCGATCAAGCGGGTCAACTGGAGCAAGGCCAGGCGCGCCATGGAGGCGGACCGGCTGAACCTGCCGGCGGCCTCGCTCGATTACGTGCTCGAGATCGACAACCCCGACCACGTCGTCGTCGTCAACGGCTTTGCCCGCGTGCGCTATGCCGGCACCGGCTTTCTGATGGTGCGCCGCCACGTGATCGAGACGATGTGCCGTCACCCCGGCTACGCGTCGCTGCAGTTCTTCCGCGAGCATTCGCAGGATGCGCTGGCCGGCAGCCAAAACCGCTTCGCGCTGTTCGAGTGCATGATCGATCCCGTGACCGGCACCTATCTCAGCGAAGATTTTGCATTCTGCAAGCGCTGGACCGACCTCGGAGGTGAGATCTGGGCCGATCTCGACAGCCGCCTCGACCATGTCGGCCCTTCCGTCTTCCACGGCGATGTTGCTTCGCAATTCGCGGCAGCTCCAACCGCGGCCGACGCGGCCTGAGATCGCTGTCATGTCATTCGCCACGCCCCGCTTGCAGGCCGCCGAACCCGGCGCCGACGCGGCGTCCAGCTTGCACGAGCTGTTTGCGCCGCTCGATGATCTCTTGATCTGCGGCGGTGATCCACGCCTGGCGCTCGACAGAGCGAGGCTGAATGCCTACGGCTGCGAGCCGTCACCAGCAGCAGATACATGGTGCTTTGCCTCCAGCACCGCCTCTACAATCTCGGAGCGGGCCTATGCGCGCGCGGGCTTGGCGCGCGAAGAACTGATGCGCGCGGCGATCGATGTCGGGCTGGATGAGGCGTTCGATACGCGCATCGAAGCGATGCGCGCGGAGTTGAAAGCCTGTCTGCAGCTGCCCGACGACGTCGACGTGGTCTTTTCCGCGTCGGGCACCGACGCGCAGCTTCATGCGTTATTCCTCGCGCGCCGCCGTTCGGAAGCAACCCTGACAACGATCGTCGTTGGCTGTGATCAGACCGGCAGCGGCACGCTCCATACCGCGCGCGGGCGTCACTTTGCCAACCGGACGGCGCGGGGCGGTGTGGTCGGCAGGGCTGCGCCTGTTCCGGGGCTGTCCTGCGACAGCGTGGGATTGCCATTGTTTGATGGACCGGTCGGCGGCGCGGCGAGGGCGGATACCGACGACGCCGTGCTGCGCGCCATCGAGACGACGGTGGCCGGCGGATCCGACGTGCTGCTGCACATCATGGACAGTTCAAAACTTGGCTGGCGCGCGCCGAGCGAGGCCTGTCTTGTGGAGATCGGACAGCGGTGGCGGCAACGCGTGCAACTCGTCGTCGATGCCTGCCAGATGCGGCTCAGCCGTGTACGACTCCAGCACTATCTCGATCGCGGTTACATGGTGCTGATCTCGGGCTCAAAATTCTTTGGCGGTCCCGCTTTCAGCGGTGCGCTGCTGCTGCCCGGCTGCATCCCGTGTCCCGACGGCGAGGCGTTCGCCGATGGCCTGCAAGCCTATGCAGGCCGCAGCGACTGGCCGAAGAGGTGGACGTTGCGGTCGCATTTTTCGAACCGGCCCAATCTCGGCCAATGGCTGCGCTGGGAAGCGGCGCTCACGGAGATCGGCACGTATTACCGCGTCCCTGCCGAGTTTCGCAGGTCCGCGCTGAGGCAGATGCACGATGGCGTCACGAGCCTGATGGCGCGGTCGCCATCGCTTGGTCCGATCATGGCCAGCGGGTCCGCATGCGGCAGCGACGACGAAGAGTTTTCCTGTCCGACGATCTTTCCGTTCATGATCCGCCGGCGCGGCGCGCCCGTCTCGGCCGACGAGTGCCAGCTTCTCTATCGCGCATTGGCGAGGGATGTTGGTGGCCTCGTTGTGGGCAGCGCACGCGATCGGGAGATTGCAGGGCGCCGCTGTTTGCTCGGGCAACCGGTTCGCATCGATTGCGCGCAACCGACGGCGCTGCTGCGGCTGTGCGTTGGCGCGCGGCAGGTTATCGAGACTTTTGCGCCCGATGCAGGCCTCGCTCTGCAGCGTCTGCAAGGCGAACTGGATCGGATCGCCGCTGTGATCGCGAAGCTGGAATTGCTGCTTGATCGTATGGACGAGTTGAGATCGACGGAGTTGTCGCATGGAGTCTAGGTCGCTGGAGCTACGCGTTGCGGCGCGGGCGGATCGCGCGGAGCAGGTTGGCTTGGCGCGGCTTGCCAAGACCGCGTTCGATGGCAGGGATCTGCGTCCAAAATGGCGCGAATTGATCGGCAAGCTTTTGGATGGCACGGCGAGTGCAGGCGAGGGGCTCGACCTCGCCTTGATCGCGCAACTGCTCGGCGACAAGCCGGCGGGGCTTGCCATTCAGCAAGACGTGCTCAGATCGCATCAACTGTTCGGCACGCGTTGCCATTCGCCGGAGCCACGCCTCAAACTTCTCGCGCTCGCCGCCGAAACCGATCTTGGCAGCAACACGCCGATTGAATTCCTTCTGGAGGGGTCAGCCGTCGAGCTGACGACGCTTTACCTGCTTCCTGGGGTTGAGCTGCCTGATCCGCTGCCGGATCACGACCTTGCCATCGTCATTGCGTCCGACTCCGAGGATTGTCGCGAGGCGCTGCGCAAGATCGAAGCCGTATCGGCCGGCTGGCCGCGGCCGCTTCTGAATCCACCAAAGCTGATCGGAAATCTCGATCGCGACAAGCTGCATCGCCTGCTGCAAGGCATCGACGGCCTGGAAATTCCTGAGACGCTCGCGGTGGACCGGGACGGTCTACTGCGGGTCTCGTCGCCAGCTGATCCGCTCGATGGCATCGCGCCCGGTCTGACATTCCCGATCATCATCCGGCCGCGCGGATCGCATGCCGGGGTCGGGCTTGCCAAGGTCGATGACCGCCAGGCCCTGGTCCGCCACCTCGCGGAGCGGCCGGAACAGGAGTTCTTCGTCTCACGCTTTGTCGATTACTCCGGCGAGGACGGCCAGTTCCGCAAATATCGCGTCGCCTTCGTCGAGGGCCGGCCCTATGCGGGTCACATGGCGATCGCCGACCGTTGGGACATCTGGTATCTCAACGCGCACATGTCGGCGAGCGCGGCCAAGCGCCTCGAAGAACAGACGTTCATGCAGACGTTCGACATCGGCTTCGGGCGTCGGCATCGCTCGGTATTGGAGGCGCTGGCGCAGCGCATCGGGTTGGAATATTTCACCATCGATTGCGCTGAAACCAGGGATGGCGCGCTGCTGATCTTCGAGGCCGACAACACCGCCGTCGTGCACAACATGGATCCGCCTGACGTGTTTCCCTACAAGGGACCGCAGATGCGCAAGATCTTCGACGCGTTCGTAGCCATGCTCGCGCGTCGTGTGCGCGAGAGGGGCGAAGAGGCGGCATGACCAGCGCGCTTCGCGAGACACGGCTCGAATCCGAGCCGAGCCAGACGCTCGATCCGAAGGACTGGACTGAGATCCGGGCACTCGGACATCGCATGCTCGACGACATGATCGATCATGTCGCGGGTATTCGCGAGCGGCCGGTCTGGCAGCCGATTCCGGACGCGATCCGGGCGCGTTTTCGCGATGACCTGCCGAAAAGCCCGTCGGAGCTGAATGATGTCTATCGGGAGTTCTCCGATTGCATCGCGCCATATGCGACCGGCAATGTCCATCCGGGCTTCATGGGCTGGGTGCATGGCGGCGGCACCGCCGTCGGCATGCTCGCGGAAATGCTGGCGGCCGGTCTCAATGCCAATCTCGGCGGACGCGATCACGTGCCGATCGAGGTCGAGCGTCAGATCGCCCTCTGGATGCGCGAGCTTTTCGGCTTTCCCGCCACCGCCAGCGGCATCTTCGTCACCGGCACCTCGATGGCCAATCTGATGGCCGTGCTGGTGGCACGGACAGCGGCGCTCGGGGGGGCCGTGCGACAGCGCGGCGTTCGAGACGAGGGAGCGGCGCTGACGGCCTACACATCGAAAGCGGCGCATGGCTGCATCGCCAAGGCGATGGATATCGCCGGGCTCGGCAGCGACGCCTTGCGCGCTGTCGAGGTCGATCAGTCGCACCGCATCGATGTCGCGGCCTTGCGGGGCAGGATTGCCGGCGATCGCGCGGCTGGTCGAAAGCCGTTTCTGGTTGTGGCATCCGCCGGCACCGTCGACATCGGTGCGATCGACGATCTCGCCGCGGTCGGCGCGCTCTGCGCCGAGGAAAATCTCTGGTTTCATGTCGACGGCGCGTTCGGCGCGCTCGGCATGCTGTCGCCGGTGCTGGCGCCCCTGCTTGACGGGATCGAACGGGCGGACTCGATTGCGCTCGACTTTCACAAATGGGGGCAGGTGCCTTACGACGCCGGCTTCTTGCTGGTGCGTGATGGCGAGCGGCACCGTGCGGCCTTCGCTCAGCCGGCGGCCTATCTGCGGCGCGAGAGCAGGGGGCTTGCGGCGGGATCGCCATGGCCGTGCGATCTCGGGCCGGATCTGTCGCGCGGCTTTCGGGCGCTCAAGACCTGGTTCACACTGAAAACCTATGGGACCGAGAAGCTCGGGGCGATGATCGCGCGGACCTGTGCGCTTGCCGGTTACCTGGAGGCCCGCATTCTGGCCGAGCCGAGGCTCGAACTGCTGGCGCCGGTCAACCTGAACATCGTCTGCTTCCGCTACCGGGCCGACGATGCGAACGAGGTCAATGGCGAGATCGTCATCGATATCCAGGAGTCCGGGATATCGGCCCCATCCACGACCATGCTGGATGGGCAGCTCGCCATCCGCGCCGCCATCGTCAATCATCGCACCGA
>Ga0070711_100000704_pt1 | contig 17532 bp, 16 predicted proteins | sample LARL53metaG_FD_65452 | JGI IMG/M metagenome (GOLD analysis project Ga0070711, IMG submission 65452) | Corn, switchgrass and miscanthus rhizosphere microbial communities from Kellogg Biological Station, Michigan, USA - LAR L5-3 metaG | ecosystem: Host-associated > Plants > Roots > Rhizosphere ... | reverse complement strand
TTTGCGCCGCGACGAAGCGCCTCTAGCGTCCAGCACAAGGCGGAGGGCGATACCGCGCGCAGCGCCGCCAGTGTCCGTGCCGCCCATTCGTCGCCGCTCGCCTCGAGCCGTTGCACGATCTCGCGCATGCTGTCGGCGCCGAAGCAGCGATCGATCGCCGCCCGCTGTGACGCCAGCGAGAACGCCGGCAGTGGTGTGGCATGGGAACCCAGCGCCGCCGGTCCATCCTCCGCCAACGCACGTGACAGCGCCAGCAGTTCTGCTCGCGGCGTGAAGTGCGTTGCCAGACCCGCGTGCACCGCGTCCGCGCCCTGCATGCGCAACCCTGTCAGCCCCAGATACGTGCCGATCTCGCCTGGCAGCCGCGGCAGGAAGAACGTCGCGCCGATGTCCGGGAAGAAGCCGATCGCTGTCTCCGGCATCGCGAACGCCGCATGTTCGGTGGCGACGCGATACGGCGCATGCACCGAGAGGCCGATGCCGCCACCCATGCAGATGCCGTCGATCAGCGCAACATACGGCTTCGGGTAGGTGGCGATCATCAGGTTGAGCTCGTACTCCTCAAGGAAGAACGTCTCGGCGTTGTGATGCGCGCCATCCAGTTCGTACTGGCGCAGCGCGCGCACGTCGCCGCCGGCGCAGAAGGCGCGATCGCCGGCACCCTCGATCACCACACCGTGTACACGCGGATCGTCGCGCCATTCCGTCAGCGCGCGCGTGCAGGCCCGGATCATGGCCAGATCGAGCGCGTTCAGCGCCTGCGGCCGGTTCAGCACAATCCGTCCCACGCGCCCGTCGCATCGGGCGATCACGGTCTGTTCGTCTTGCATGCACCTCTCCCGGATGGCGGCAGCATCTAGCGCTGGGGGACCGGTCGCGCCAAGGCAGCCCCCGCTTCCGCTTGCGGCGAATTTCGCGGAATGTAGGGTCCCGCCGCAGCGCACGAACCCGGAGCCCAGTATCGATGCATGTCCGCCTGCTTGTGGCCGCCGCGGCGATCCTCGTGCTGTCATGCGGTCTTGCCACGGCACGCGACCTCACCGTCGTCGGGCGTGCCGCAACGCAGGATGCGATCAAACAGGTGTTTGCCGTGCCGTTCACCGGGGCGACCGCCATCCCCGTGCAGACCGAGGGCTGGGAGGGCGGCAGCGATGCGTTGCGAACGCAGGCAAAGGCGCCCGAGAACACCTGGGACCTCGTCATGGTGGACAGCGAGGAACTGGCAACCGGCTGCTCCGAGGGCCTGTTCGAGAAGCTCGACTGGTCGGCGATCGGCGGCAAGGACCATTACCTGCCGCAGGCGGTCAGTGATTGCGGCGTCGGCGCCGGCGTATCGAGCCTGGTGCTCACCTGGGATCGCGACAAGTTTCCCGCCACGCCCGGTTGGGCGGATTTCTGGGATGTCGCGAAGTATCCCGGCAAACGCGGCCTGCATCGCGGGGTACGCGGGAACCTGGAGTTCGCACTCATCGCCGACGGCGTGGCGCCTGGCGATGTCTACAAGGTGCTGGCGACCTCGGAGGGCGTCGATCGCGCGTTCCGGCGGCTCGATCAGCTCAAACCCTATATCGTGTGGTGGCAGAACGATGCGGAGGCGGCGCGCATCCTGGCGTCCGGCGACGTGCTGATGACCAGCGCCTCCGCGCCGGCGATCACCGCGGTGAACCGAAGTGCGCATCGCAATTTCGGCCATCAGTGGGCGGCGAGCCTCTACGAGGTGCAGAGCTGGGCGATCCTCAAGGGCAGTCCGAACCTCCGGTCCGCGACTCAGCTCCTCTATTTCGCCGGCACGCCGGCGATCGAGGCGCGACTGGTTGCGCAGTTCGGTGAGGGCGGCCTGGCGAAGGGCGCCAATGACGGTCTGCCGGCAGACCTCGCGCAGGTCTCACCCACCACACCGGCCAACCTCGCGGCCGCAGTACGGGTGGATGCGACGTTCTGGCGTGACAACCTCACCAAGCTACAGCAGCAGTTCGAGAGCTGGTTGACGCATTGACCGAGGCCGCCCGCCTGTCCATCGAACAACGCGAAGGACGCGTGGTGATGGTCTTCGCGGGCAGGCTCGATGTGGCCTCGATCGGTGCGCTGTGGCGGCCGGCGATGCACGCGGCGGAGAGCGCGCGCGGCCAGAAGCTGGCGTTCGACCTCGGTGCCGTGTCGTTCAGCGACGTCGGGGGCGCGAGCTTCCTCGCCGCGGTCGAAGCCGCGCACGGCGACGCCGCGCAACTCATCGGCGCGCAGGAGCGCGTGCGGGCATTGCTGCTTCGCGCGCGTGCAGCGTCAGGGGCCGGTGCCAGCGGCGATACCGCGCCGCGCGCGTCCGCGCGCGACGTCATCGTGATGGCATTCGGACTGGCGGCTGCCGGCATCGGCTTCGTTGGCGAGGCCGCGGTGGCGGTTGTTCGCCTGCCGTGGCGGCGGCGCATGCTGCGCGCACCTGATCTACTGCGCTATATCGATCAGGCCGGTGTGAGGTCACTGCCGTTGCTGATGCTGCTCGGCTACCTGATCGGCCTGATTTTGGCGTTCCAGTCCGCGGTGCCGATGCGACGGTTCGGCGCCGACATCTTCGTCGCCAACCTGGTCGCCCTCAGCCTGATCCGTGAGCTTGGCCCGCTGCTTGCGGCGGTGATCCTGTCGGGACGTACCGGCTCTGCGTTCGCGGCAGAGATCGGCACCATGAAGGTGAACGAGGAGGTTGATGCCCTGATAACGATGGGCCTCGATCCGATGACCATGCTGGTGCTGCCGCGCATCATTGCGGCGATGCTGGTGATGCCAGTCATGACTTTGACACTCGACATCGCCGGAATGCTGGGCATGGCGACCGTGATGCGTGGCTTCGGCTTTCCCCTGGTAACGATCGCCAGGCAGATTCAGAACTGGGTGACCGCGCAGGACATGTACGGCGGTCTGCTCAAGTCGGTCTGGTTTGGCATCGCGGTGGCCGCAATCGGCTGCCGGGCGGGGCTCGGCACAGGCGTCGGCCCGCGCGCTGTCGGTCTGTCGACAACGGCGGCGGTGGTCGGCGGCATCGTGGCCACCATTGCGCTCGATGGCCTGTTCGCCTTGATCTTCTATCGGTTGAATCTGTGAAACGAGACCCGATCATTCGAGCAGACGGTGTGGCGCAGCGCTTCGGCACTCGCACCATATTCCGTGATGTCTCGTTCACCGTGTATGCCGGCGAGGTGTTCGTCATCCTGGGTGGCTCGGGTTGCGGCAAGTCGACGCTCATGAAGCAACTGATCGGTCTGCTTGTGCCGAGTGAGGGACGCATCGAGATCTTCGGCCATGAGATCACCGGGACGGATGGCGAGGTGGCGCTGGACGATGTCCAGCGGCGAATGGGCGTCATGTTCCAATCGGGCGCCTTGTTCGGCTCAATAAACCTGCTCGAGAACGTCATGCTGCCGCTCGAGATGTTCACCGACCTGCCGCCTGAGGGGCGGGAAGCCGTGGCGCGCGTGAAACTTGGGCTGGTCGGCCTGGGCGATGCCGCACAACTGATGCCGGCGGAGATCTCCGGTGGCATGGCGCGGCGTGCCGGCATTGCACGGGCGATGGCGCTCGATCCGCCGCTGCTGCTGCTTGACGAACCATCGGCCGGGCTGGACCCGATCACGTCGGCTGGACTGGACCGGTTGATCCTCGAACTGCGCCAGGATCTGGGTGCCACGTTTGTCGTGGTCACGCACGAGCTTGCCTCGATCCTGGCGATCGCCGATCGCTGCATCATGCTGGATCGCGCTGCCTATCACGATGCAGGCGGTATGATCGCCGAAGGCGACCCGCGCATGCTGCGCGACACCAGCACGCATCCGATCGTGCGCGCGTTCTTCCGTCGCGAAGTGGTTGCGGCGGCTGTCACATGATGCGCGTGTCCGCCGTCTATCTGCGCGTCGGCCTGCTCATCATAGGCGGGGCGGCGCTGCTGGTCGCGCTGATCTGGTTCTTGGCCGGGGGCGAGATCAAGCATGGCAAGTTGTTCGAATCGTACTTCAGCGAATCGGTGCAGGGCCTGGAGGTGGGTGCGCCGGTCAAGTTTCGCGGCGTGACGATCGGCCGCGTGACGGACATTGGTCTGGTGAGCGCGGAATACGGCGGCAGCCAGCCAATCGATATCGGGCGCCAGATCTATCGCCTGGTGTTCGTGCGGTACGAGGTCGACACGACCAGGATGGGCAAGGTTCCCGACACGGCGGAGGCCGTGGGATTGGGATTGCGCATCCGGCTGGCATCGCAGGGGATCACCGGCCTCAGCTACCTCGAACTCGACTTTGTCGATCCTGCGCATTACCCGGCGCTGGATGTGCCGTGGCAACCTACGGCCCAGTACATTCCGTCCATGCCGAGTACATTCCTCCAGGTGCAGGATGCGGCGCAGCAGGTGCTGGCGAAGCTGAACGCCGTGGACATCGCCAAGCTGGCCAACCAGTTGAGTACGTTGCTGACCGATGCCCAGGCCGATCTCGCAAGTGGCGACGTCCACACGATGCTGGCGAATGCGGCGACGATGTTGCGGACCATCGATGAGGCGGTGCGGGCCGCGGACCTGCCGGCATTGACCGCAGACATCAGGCACACGTCTTCGGCGCTGCATGACACGCTGCAGGGAGAGCAACTGCAGAACCTGCTGACCAATGCCGGGTCGGCGGCCGACCGGTTCGCCACCGCGGCGGCCAGGTTGCCGGCGCTGATCGCATCGGTGCAGGCGACGGCGCAGCGGGCCGGCAGCAGCACAGCGGACATCGAGCAGGGTCTCATCCCGTTGCTACGCGACATGCAGGCAACCGCGCAGAATCTGCGCGAGATGAGCGAGTCACTGCGGCGTTATCCGGGGCAGGTATTCGGCTCGCCACCGCCGCGCAGCCCGGCGGCTGGCAGGTGAGGCGCCGCTGGGTACTGGCCGGTGCTACGGCAGTCACCGGCTGTTCGTTGCTGCCACAGACGTCGTATGTGCAGCGGCGCGACTGGCCGCTCGACGTGCAGCGACCGGCGGCGGCCCGGCCGAACCCGCGTGGCCGCGTTCTGCTGGTGCGCAGCGTGCGTGCGGGCCCGGGGCTGGAGGCGCGCGGGCTGCAGTGGCTGCAGCGTGACGGCAGCGTGCATGTGGACTTCTATGAGCAATGGGCCGTGCCCCCGGCGCAGGCGGTGGAGGACGACCTGCGACGGTGGTTGGGTGATTCCGGGTTGTTCAAGGCAGTGGTTGCGCCGGGCAGCCGACTGAGCGCCGATTTCATTCTTGAGGGCGAGCTCAATACGTTCATGGCCGATTTAGGCACTGGCGTTGCCCGCGTGGCGCTGGCTTTGGTCCTGCTGGATCAGCGGCAGGGTTCGACGAAGGTGTTGCTGCAGCGGACCGAGATCGCGGAGGTCCGGCTGGCCGACAGCGAGCCGCCGGCGATCGCGAAGGCGATGCAGGCGGCCATCGTCGACGTGCTGCGACTAACAGAAGCGGACGTTGCGAGGGTCGCTCGCTGACGGTGCATCAGAGGTTCGGCCAGCGTCGCGTGCGATCGGCTTCCTGGGTCGGGGTCAGCGTTGTCGGGCCAGCGGCGGTGTCGGGGGGGTGATCCGGCAGGCTTGCCGGATCGCGCCAGCAGTCGGCTACGCCGAGACTGCGCGTGCAGTAAGGCTGTGCCTCGGGTGGCGGTTCGACCGGGCGGCAATAGCTCTTGCCCTGGTCCATTCGGACGATCGAGCAGTCCTTGCCCGACACGACGGAATAGAGCGCGTCGAACGGGCTGCGCTGCATCACCGCGATGCTGCCGACAGTGACTCCGACGCCGATGGTCGCGGCCTGTTCGGGCGTGACACAGCCGGCGAGTAGCAGCAGGAGCAACAGATATCGCACAGAAGCAGCATACGCCCATTGGGTAAACCGATGGTTTGCATTGCGTTTGCCGGTGCGCGGGTGCGCCGCTATGGTCCGCCGCGCCGCCGGACCGGTAACAGCGCGAATCGCGGGAGCCCACGTGGTCGACATTTTCGACGAGGTCGATGAGGAACTACGCGCCGAGCGCGCGCAGCAACTGCTGAAGCGCTATGGCGGCCTGATCGTGGCCGGTGCGTTGGTGATCGTCGGTGCGGCGGCCGGCTGGCAAGGCTGGCGGTGGTACGAGGCCCGGCAGGACCAGGCGGCAGCGGTGGAGTACCTGACAGCGATGAACTTGGCCGATGCCACCGCGGCAGGGACCAGCGAGGCAAGCCGCACCGCAGCCACAGCGACACTGGGGAAGCTGGCCGCGACAGCGCCCGACGGCTACGCGACCCTCGCTCGGTTGCGTGAGGCGGCGCTGAAGGCGGACTCGGGTGATGCGCAGGGTGCGGCGGCGATATGGGACAAGCTGGCGGGCGACTCCTCGGCCGACCCGCTGCTGCGCGATCTCGCGAGCCTGCTATGGGCGCAGCATCAGATCGACAACGCCGATCCGTCACTGCTCGAGAATCGGCTGAAGGCATTGACCGCGCCGGAGAACCCCTGGCACGCGCTTGCCGAGGAACAGCTTGCGCTGCTTGACCTCCGCCGGGGCAGGACCGATCAGGCCAGGACGGCATTGCAGCATTTGGCGCAGGACTCCTCGGCGCCGAATGGCGTCCGTGGACGGGCGAGTGGTCTGCTGAGCAGGTTGGGCGGCTGATCGGGATGGGGCGGCTTACCCGGCGAACCGCGCTGATTGCGCCGTTGGCGCTCGGTGGCTGCGGGCTGTGGGATGACTGGTTCGGTACTCACAAGACGCCGCTGCCGGGCAAACGGGAGCCCGTCGTGGCCGGCCGCAAGACCCTGCGGGTAGACGAGGGCACGCCGAAGGTCGAGCTGCCGACGGCTGTGAGCAACGCAGCCTGGCCTCAGGCCGGGGGCAATCCGGCGCATTTCATGGGCCATCTTGCCGCCGGGCAGCGGCTGGTCGAGGCCTGGAGTGCCAATATCGGCGCCGGCGGGGGGTACCGGCGCAAGATCATGGCGCAGCCCGTGGTGGCCGACGGCATCGTCTACGTGATGGACTCCGATGCGGTGGTGTCGGCGTTCGACGTCGCCGGCGGCAGGCGGGTCTGGCGGTTCGACACGCGAAAGGACGATGACGACAGCACGAATGTGGGCGGCGGGCTCACGGTCGATCAGGGCACGCTCTATGCGGTGAACGGACTGGCTGAACTGGTTGCGTTGGATGCCGCCAAGGGGACTGTGCGCTGGCGCAGTGGCTTCGGCGCGCCCACCCGGTCTGCGCCCACGGTGGTGGAGGGCCGGCTGTTTGTGACGACCATCGAGGACCGGCTGCTGGCGCTGGCCACCGACGACGGACGACAGCTCTGGTCGCACCAGGCCGCCAACGCCACCACAAGCATTCTGGGACGGCCTGCGCCGGCCTATTCGGACGGCTTGGTTGTGGCGGGGTTCGGGTCGGGCGAACTGGCGACCCTGCACGCCGAAAGCGGCACGGCCGTGTGGACCGATACCCTCGCCGCGACTATCAGCGGCAGCAGCATCGCCGACTTCGCCGCGATCCGTGGCCTGCCCGTGGTGGGTGACGGCAGGGTCTATGCGATTGGCATGGGCGGGCTGGCGGTCGCCGTCGATCTGCCGAGTGGCCGGCGGCTGTGGGAGCGGGAGGCCTCGGGCGAGGACAGTCCCTGGGCGGCGGGGTCGTGGCTGTTCATCGTGACGCTCGAGCAGAAGATGGGGGCGCTCAATCGTGACGATGGGCGGGTGGCGTGGGTGACCGAGCTGCCGCGCTGGGAGAACCCGGAGAAGGAGAAGGATCCGATCACCTGGTATGGCCCCTTGCTGGCCGGAGACCGGTTGGTGGTGGCCGGTACCAATCGCCGGGCATTGGCGGTCAGTCCGTATACCGGCGAGATCCTTGGGCAGCAGGACCTGTCGGGGGCGGCATCGCTGGGACCGGTCGTGGCCGGCGGCACCGTCTTCGTGGTGACGGACGACGGCAGGCTGCTGGCGCTGCGCTGACCGGGGATGCTGCCGTTGGTCGTGATCGCTGGCCGGCCGAATGTCGGCAAGAGCACGCTGTTCAACCGGCTGGCCGGGCGGCGGCTGGCGCTGGTGTCGGATACGCCCGGCGTCACGCGTGACCGCAAGGAGGCAGAGGCGTTGCTGCGCGGCCGGCGGGTGCGGCTGGTGGACACCGCCGGGCTGGAGGAGGCGGCGCCGGAGACGCTCGCCGGGCGAATGCGCGAGGGCGCCGGTGTGGCGACCACGGCCGCCGATCTGGTGGTGTTCGTTGTGGATGCGCGCGTCGGGGTGACGCCGGCGGACCGGCACTTTGCCCAATGGCTGCGCCGCCAGGGGCGGCCGGTGCTGCTGGTGGCGAACAAGGCGGAGGGGCGGTCGTCGCGGTCCTCGGTGCTGGATGCGTTCGAGCTGGGCCTGGGTGAGCCGCTCGCGGTGTCGGCCGAGCATGGGGAGGGTATCTCGGACCTGATGGCCGAGATCGCGGACCGGCTGCCGGCGGTACCCCCACCCCAGCCCTCCCCCGCTGCGCGGGAGAGGGAGGATGGGGCGCTGAAGCTCGCCATCGTTGGGCGGCCGAACGTGGGGAAGTCCACGCTGCTGAACCGGCTGATCGGCGAGGAGCGGATGCTGACCGGGCCGGAGCCGGGACTGACGCGGGATGCCGTCTCGGTGGTGCTGGATGACCCCGAAGGTCCGATCGAGCTGGTGGATACCGCGGGTCTGCGCCGCAAGGCGCGGATCGAGGCACCGCTGGAGAAGCTGGCCGCCGGGGCGGCGATCGGCGCGCTCAAGCTGGCCGAGGTCGTGGTGGTCGTGGTGGACGCGACCGAAGGGCTGCACGACCAGGACCTGCAGATTGCACAGCTGGTGGAGCGCGAGGGGCGGGCCTGCGTGATCGCGCTGAACAAGTGGGACGCGGTAGCGGACCGGTCGGCGGCGCGGATGGCGGTGGCGGATCGGCTGGAGGCAAGCCTGGCACAGATGCGGGGGGTGCCGGTGGTGCCGCTCTCGGCGCTGACCGGGGCAGGGATGGAGCGGCTGCTGCCGGCGGTGCGGCGGGCGCACGCGGTGTGGAATACGAGGGTGCCGACCGCGGGGCTGAACCGGTGGTTCGAGCAGGCGCTGGCGCGGCACCCGCCGCCTCTGGTGAGTGGGCGGCGGCTGAAGTTGCGGTATGTGACACAGGCCAAGGCGCGGCCGCCCACGTTCGTGGTGTTCGGGACGCGGGCGGAGCGGTTGCCGGAGGACTATCGGCGGTATCTGGTTAATGGTCTGCGGCAGGTGTTCGAGCTGCCGGGCACGCCGATCCGGCTGCAGTTGCGGGGGACACGCAACCCGTATGTGGAGGGGTGAGGCTGCGCCGACTGGTGGCGCCCCCTCCCCCCGGCCCCCTCCCGCAAGGGGAGGGGGAGGGTAGGGGTGCTTTCCGGCTTCTGGATCGGGCTGCTTGCCCGCGCGGCGGTCAGCGCCTTGGTGGTGGTGGCGGCCACGGTGGCCGCCGAGGCGGCGGGGCCGTTCTGGGGCGGGCTGATCGTCTCGCTGCCGATTGCCGCGGGACCCGCGTATGTGATGCTGGCGCTACAGAACGACGCCGGCTTCATCGCGGCGAGCGCGCTGGGCAGCTTCGCGGTGAATGCGGCGAGCTTCGTGTTTCTGGCGGTGCTCGCGTTGCTGGCGGTGCGGGTGCGCTGGGGATGGGCGCTGGCAGGCAGCCTGGGCGCCTGGGCAGGGGCTGCGCTGCTGATCCAGCAGGTCGCGTGGGATCTGGTCGGCGCGAGCCTGCTCAATCTGGGCGTCGTGCTGGCTTGCCTGGCGTTGACCCGCTCGGTGGGGCGCGAGGCAGGCGCACCAGGCAGGGCCGTCCGGCACCGATGGTTCGAACTGCCGGTGCGTGCCGCGATGGTGGGCCTGACGGTGGGTGGCGTGGTCACCGGCAGCCGGGCGCTCGGGCCGGCACTGACCGGCATGGCGGCGGTGTTCCCGGTATCGTTCACCAGTTTCGCGCTGCTGGTGCTGCCGAGAGTGGGCGGCGACGTGGCGGCCGCGATCATGGCGAGCGCGGTGCGGGCGATGCCGGGGTTTGCGCTGGGGTTGCTGACGTTGCATCTCGCGGCGGTGCCGCTGGGCGTGGGGGCGGCATTGGCGCTTGCGGTGGTGCCGTCGCTGGGATGGTCGGCGATGCTGATGGTGGGACGCGGCAGGCGGCTGCGGGCGGCGTGAGGCTTGTGCTCTCCAGAAGCCGTTCCCGCAGATGCGATACAGGTGCATGGGGTCTTGCCGCTGGTTGGTGTGTCGCGGCGGTGGCGGCGGGCCGTGTTGCTGGTGCATGGGGTTCTGGCAGCGGTACGTCGGACCGGGCGGGAGACGCGCGCCGTCTGGCTGCCTTCGCCTCTGCGATGGCGCGCTTCCATGGTGCATGGGCTTCTGCCTCTGCCTGCAGCGCGGCGCGCTCTTCGGCTCGGCTGAGGCCGGGCGAGAGGTACGGCGGCAACAGATCCGATGGGATGCGGCCGAGGTAGACGATCGCGTCCTTGGTGATCTGCCAGTTGCGGCGCAGGCTGATCAGGTGGCGGTCTCGTGCCCGGACCTCGGCGCCGTAGTGCCCGTGGATGGTGCGGGCAATGCGGAGGCGGGTCAGGCCTTCCTCGGTGCGCGGGCCGGTGCTGCGCCCGCCATGCATGCGGCAGCGGAGCTTGCCTCGGATGGCCGGCGCGCGGCAGGGGCAGCCGGCGCGTGTGCGGGCGCCACAGCGCGGGGCGAGCGCGAGGTTGGGGTTGCCGCGGCAGGTCTTTGCTTCAGCGGTGGCAGGCGGTGGGACTTCGGTGGACATGTATCGGACCTGCGAGCAGTGTTCGTCTTTTGTTCTTATACAATGCCCGTGGTCGGCGAGGCTACCGCCCTGTCCACTCCACCCACTCCCGTGCCGCGGCCTCAAACTCCCAGCGCGGTACATAGCCCGTGTCGCGTGCGATCTTCCCGATCGCCATCGGCCTGCGGCGAAATCCGGTGTGGCTTTCCACATTGCCGGTCTCGCCTGCCTCGGCGTTCCGCCAGCGAAAGCCCGGCACCACGCGGGCGAGCGCCTCGCACCACGTCTCCACCGACCCGAGCTGGCCACTTCCAGGTTGTAGACCGTGCGCGACAAGGCCCGTGCGTCGGCCAGGCGCACCAGCCCATTTGCCACATCGCGCCGGCGCGCTTGGTCAGGCCGTACAGGGTCACGGGTGCGGGAGACAGCGCGTCCTCGTCGATCAGGGGCACGTCGCGCGCCGTGGCACCGTAGATCGAGCCCGAGCTCGGATAGACGAAGCGAGGCACGCCACGTCTTGCCGCCGCCATCAGTGTAGCCACCGCGCCGTGGACGTTCACCGCAACGATGCCCTCCGGATCGGCTTTCTCGCGAGCGGACGTCGGCCGATGACAGGATTGAGCCGCCGATCAGGGTGAAGCGACCCGGCAGGGTGGCGAAATGGCGGCGGGCGCTCTCGGGCAGCGGGATGCGATCGAGCCCAGCCACGTCGCGGCCCGCGGCCAGCAGGTGTTCGACGACATTGCGCGACAAAACCGGCGGTGCCGGTGATCAGGATGGCCATGTATTGGAACCGCGATGAACGCAGATCAGCGGCGTTTCGGGTCTGAGCCGCCTATCTGCGTTTATCTGTGTTCATCCGCGGTTTCATATCCTTGCTATCGCACGCGCTTCAGGCAGCCGGCAGCAGCGAGGCGGGATAGGGGCCGTGCGGCAGGGTCTCGATCTTCAGCTTGACCGGTGTGCCGAGCCAGAGCGCCTGGCTGGTGTGGTCCTCATACTCGTCGTTGGTCAGGGGATGCACCAGGATGTCGAGGCCCTGGCGGTTGAACATCAGCCATGGCACGACGCTCTGGAAGGCGTCCGTCTTGAAGATGACCTGCATCTGCGGCACCGGATGCGGTCCGGCGATGCCCTGGTTCTTGCCGACCTGAACCGGGAAGTTGGACGCCAGCGAGTCACGCAGTTTCTCGGCGATGGGTAGAGTGGCGTCGTCGTAGTAGATGTGTACGTGATAGCCATGAAGCTCGGGCGATCCGGTCATGACGCTTACCTCCTCCCTTGTGCCTGGCTCAGGATAGCGTGAATCCCACACGATCGGCAAACCTGTTGGAAGGATTGGGCCAGCGATGAGCGTGCTCGCCACTATTGCGGCCTGGAGCCTGCTCGCCTTCGCCTTCCTGCTGTTTGTCTTTCAATTGGGTGCGCACGAGTTTGGATATCAGATCGGCCGCTGGCGCGCGTCGCGGCGCGCTGCGCCGGCCGACAGCGTCGGGGTCGTGGTCGGCGGCATGCTCGCCCTGCTGGCTTTCGTGCTGGCGCTCACCCTTTCCTTTGCCAGCAACAGCTTCAGCGAGCGCCGTGCGAGGACGCTGGCCGAGGCCAACGCGATCGGGACGGCATGGCTGCGCGCTCAGGCGATCGGCGGCCCGCGCGGCAGCGAGATCGCCCGACTGCTGGAACAGTACACACATCTGCGGATCGACTTCGTCGAGGCGGACAACGATCCGGCCACGATCGACGATCTGAACCGACGGACCAACGCATTGCAGACAGAGATCTGGGGACACGCAACTTCCATCGCCCGCGAGCGGACGGATCCTGTCGTTGTCTCGCTGATGGCGGCCCTCAACGACACCTTCGACATGACGACTGCCGCGCGCTTCGCCTACACGCTGCGTCTGCCGCCGCAACTGGCGTGGCTGTTGTTCGGCATGGCGCTGATGAGCATGGCCGCTCTCGGCTACCAAGTAGGGCTCCGGGGCAATCCGAGCCACGTGCTGGCGGCGCTGCTCACCCTGATGTGGACGGCGGTGATTGTCGACATCCTCGATCTGGCAACCCCGCGGATCGGCGCGCTGCGCACCAGCGCCGCTGTGTACGAATGGACCCTGCAGGGATTTCAGGGCGGCGTGCCGATCCCGCCGCCGCCCAGTCCAAGGTGAGTCAGTCGAAGGTGTAACGCGAGAAGACCGCCTCGGCTCTCTTGAACGCCTTGTCCACCGCCTCCGTCGGTTTCATCCCGTTCTTGATGACGTCGGCGTACGCTACGCCCCAGAGTTGCTCGGCGCTCACCTGGCCCCAAGCGGGATTGTAGGCGTAGTACGCCGCGGTGGTGGGTCCCAGCACCGATTCTTCCGTAAAGGGCGCCCGGTGGGGGTCGGAGGGATCGACCCACCAGGGGTCTTCCTTCGCAATGCGCGGCATCGATGGCACCGTGCGGCCAAGACCACCCTTGAGGTTGGCGTTCAGTATCTCCGGCTGCATGAAGAACCGGCTGAAGTCCTTGGCAACCTCGAGGTTCTTGGTGCCCTTGGGGATGAACAGGCCGCCGCAGCCGACCGGCGCTGGCATCTGCTTGCCGTCCTCTCCCAGCGGCAGGCCGATGGTCTTCATTTCCTCGTAATAGGCCTTCTTGTCCTTGATCATCGCGAGCTCGGTGGAAATCGAGCCGTCCAGATCCATGACGATGAGCTTTTCGTGGAACGCGTTGTTGTCGTCCGCATCGTTCCAGCTTATGGCTTCGGGCGGCACATAGCCCTGCTTGTAGGAATCGGTCAGGAAGCTGACTGTGCGGATCACCGCATCGCGGACCTGCGGATTGTCAGTATGTAGCTTGCCGTCGGGCGTGACGATGTCCGCGCCACCGTAGGCAATCATGAAGTGCTGGAACAGGCCGTTGCCGTCGTTCGGTCCGACGGTGGTCATCTGCGGCCCCATCGCGTAGATCTTCCGCCTTCCCTTGCCTCGCAGCACCTGTTGCATCGGCTTGAAGAAATTCCAGCGGGCATCCCAGGTGTTGGGAATATCCGACATCTTGAAGCCGGCCTGCTCGACCAGATCGCCCCAGATATGGAACGGCTCCGCCCCCTGCTGCAGCGGCACGAGATAGTAGCTGCGACGCTTGGTGACGCTGTTGTAGTAGCTGGAATTCAGCAGCGCGGTGTGGCTGAGCTCCGGCTTGTGCGCCTCGACTATGTCGCTGACATCAAGGATCTTGTCGTTCCACGCGTTCTGCGGCAGCAGCGTGCCGGGCGCGATGTGGAAGATCAGGTCAGGCACATCGCCGCTGGTGAGCGCCGAGATGATCTTCTGGTTCAGCGCGGTGAACGGCATGATGCTGAGCTCGATCTTGTTGCCGCTGGCCTTCTCGTACTTCGCGGCGGTGTTGCGGAACGCCGCGTCCTCCTCCGGCACGAAGCCCTGATCACGCCAGACGACGCAGGTGGTTGCCTCGGCCCGCGCGATGTGCGGTCGCGCCAGCATGCCGGTTGCCATTACCCCGAATGCGCCACGAATTGCCGATCGCCGGCTCATGGTTGCCATGGCCGTTCTCCTTCCCTGACTGGTGGACCGGTCGCTTGGGCGCCGGTTCTTGCTGATGGCTCTACGCCGAAGATCTTTTATCTGGTTTCGGGTCGGATCGTCTCGACGTATCAAGTCAAAACATCAGGAGCCATGTCGACATACTTCAGCTGCGCAATACTGGGCAGAATTATCAAAAGTAGAATCGAATATAAACGTGGAAAGGCGCACAAACCTCGTCGCCGTCATCAGCGTGGCCACCAGGCCCGCACGTCCGGCCGCGCCGCTCGGTTCGCGGCGCGGTAGCTCTATCCGAACGTGAACTTCGCGAAGATCGCCTCGGCCCGCTTGAACGCCTTGTCCACCGCGGCAGCCGGCGTCATCCCGTTTTTGATCACATCGGCATGGCAGTTGCCCCAGAGCTGCTCGGCGCTTACCTGACCCCAGGCCGGATTGAAGCCGTTGTAGCCGGGGAAGGTCGGGCCCAGAACCGCCTCATGCACGTATGGCGAGCGATGAGGGTCGTCCTTGGTGTCGGTCCACCACGGATCATCCTTCACGATCTGCGGTATGACCGGCACCCAGCGGCCCAGGCCATTCTTCAGGTTCTCGTTCATCACCTGCGGCTGGACGAAGTATTTCATGAAGTCCTTCGCCGTCTCGACATTTTTGGCCCCCCTCGGGATGAAACCGCCGCCGGCGCCCTGCGGGGCGGGCATCGGCGAGCCGTCATTGCGGTTCGGTAGGCCCATCACCACCGCTTCCTCGTAATATGCCTTCTTGTTCTTGATCATCGCGAGTTCGGTCGACAGCGTGCCGTCGAGATCCATCACGAACAGCTTTTCGTGGTAGGCGTTGTTGTCGTCGGCGTCGTTCCAGGTGAGCGCCTCGGGGGGCACATAGCCTTCCTTGTAGCAGTTCGTCATGAATTCGACCGACCTGATCGCCGCCTCGCGCGCCTTCGGATCGTCGGTGTGCAGCTTGCCGTCTCTGGTGAGCAGGTCCTGACCGCCGTTGGCGATCAGGAAGTGAAAGAACAGACCATTGCCGTCGTTCGGTCCGACGGTGGTGATCTGCAGTCCCATGGCATACATCTTGCGCATGCCCTTGGCGCGCAGCTCCTTCTGCACCGGCTTGAAGAAATCCCAGAACGCGTCCCAGGTCTTCGGGGCATCCGACAGCTTGAAGCCCGCCTTGGTGACCAAGTCGCCCCAGATATGGAACGGTGCCACAGCTTGCTTGATCGGCACCATGTAAAAGGCGCGTTGCTTCGTGGCGCTGTTGTAGAAGGTCGAGTTCAGCAGCGCGGTCTCACTGAGCTGGGAACGCAGCGACCCCACCACGTCGCTCACGTCTTCCAGTTTGTTGTCCCAGGCGAACTGCGGCAGGATCGTCGCCGGTGCGTCGTGGAAGATCACGTCCGGCACGTCACCGCTGGTGATCGCGGAGATCGCCTTCTGGTTCAGCGCCTGGAACGGCATGACGCTGAGGTCGATCTTGTTGCCGCTGGACTTTTCGTAGTCTGCGGCAGTCTTGCGGAAGGCGGCATCCTCTTCGGGAACAAAGCCTTGCACCTGCCAGACGGTAGCCGTGGTGGCGGCCGCGTTGGCGATGTGTGGTCGCGCCAGCACCCCTGCCGCGGTCAGCCCGAGGGTTGCGCCGATCATGGATCGACGGCTCATGTGCTGCATGGCCATTCCTTCCCTGCTGCCCGGTCGCTTGTGCGACGGGTATTCGCGTTTGATTGATCTCACACTAGCGAGGGCGGCCGGCGCAGGTTAGTCAAAACTCTTGGAGCGACGGTCGCCACTCGCCATAGTGCAACCGCGATTCGCGGCAGGCGTTGTTTTTCTGATGCTTGAACTGGAGCGACGCACGATCGGGAAGCTCTCCGCGCGGCTCGTGCCGTTCCTGATCATCTGCTACTTCGTCGCCTACCTCGACCGGGTCAATGTGAGTTTTGCCGCGCTCACGATGAACCAGGACCTGGGGCTTTCGGCGACCGCATACGGTCTCGGCGCCGGCATCTTCTTCTTCAGCTATTTCGTGTTCGAGGTTCCATCCAACCTGGCACTCGAACGCTTCGGCGCGCGCAGGTGGATCGCGCGCATCATGTTCACCTGGGGTCTGGTCTCCGGGGCCATGGTGTTCGTCCGGGGCGAGACGAGCTTCTATGTCGTGCGGGTGCTGCTCGGCGCGGCGGAGGCGGGGTTCTTTCCGGGCATCATCTTCTATCTGACGCTGTGGTTCCCCGGCGTTTACCGGGCGCGGATCATCGGCTGGTTCATGGTGGCGATCCCGCTCTCCACCGTGTTCGGCGCGCCGGTGTCGAGTGCGCTGCTGGGGTTGCACGGTTTTGGCGGGCTGAAGGGCTGGCAGTGGCTGTTCCTGCTCGAGGCGGTGCCGGCGCTGATCCTCGCCGTCGTCACGTGGTTCTACCTGACGGATCGGCCTGCCGACGCGGCGTGGCTCGAAGCCGATGAGCGCGAGTGGCTGACGCAACGGCTGGCCGAGGAGCAGCGGCAGCGCGAGGCGGTGCACGATATCAGTGTCCTGAGGGCACTGATCGATCCGAAGGTGCTGGCGCTGTCGGTGGTGTATTTCGGTGGTGTCGCGACGAACTACGGCACGGCGTATTTTCTGCCGCAGATCGTCAAGGCGTTTGGGCTGTCGAACGTGCAGACCGGCTTCGTGAGCGCGATTCCGTACGTGGTGGGATCCATTGGCATGGTGTGGGTTGGCCATCGCTCGGACCGGCACATGGAGCGCAAGGGCCATGCGGCGGTGGCGTTCGCTCTGGCAGCGATCGGCATCGGGCTGTCGCCGCTGTTCGACGATCCGACGGTGAAGATGCTGTTCCTCTCGATCGGCGCGTTCGGCGTGTTCGCGGTGCTGCCGGTGTTCTGGACATTGCCCACGGCGTTCCTGTCCGGCGCATCGGCCGCGGCGGGGATCGCGGTAATCAACTCGGTCGGCAACCTTGCGGGATTCTTTGGGCCATTCGCGATGGGCGCGCTGAAGGACGCGACCGGCGACTACGCGGCGGGGCTATGGGTGATCGCGGCCTGCGCCGTGTTGTCGATGGTGGTGGTGCTGGCGCTGCATCATGACCGGAGGCTGGAAGAGGCGCCGAGTACCACACCGGCGTGAGTCACGCCGCCGCAGCGTCGCTCACGGCCCTCAGCAGTGTCAGCAGCGTGCGGTTGATCGGGGTCGGAATGCTGTG
>Ga0070711_100000702_pt1 | contig 17552 bp, 17 predicted proteins | sample LARL53metaG_FD_65452 | JGI IMG/M metagenome (GOLD analysis project Ga0070711, IMG submission 65452) | Corn, switchgrass and miscanthus rhizosphere microbial communities from Kellogg Biological Station, Michigan, USA - LAR L5-3 metaG | ecosystem: Host-associated > Plants > Roots > Rhizosphere ... | reverse complement strand
GCTGGAAGAGGCCGTCTATAATTTCGACGATGCGGTGCAATCGAATGCGCTGGATACGCACGTCTCGCGCCTGCGGCGCAAGCTCGCCGACGCCGATGCCGGTGTCGAGATTCACGGCATTCGTGGCGTCGGCTATCTCCTGAGGCAGACATCGTGACTGCGCAGGGCGATCACTACTGCATGCGCTCGCGGTTGAGCTGGCGGCTCATCTGGCTGCAGGCGACCCTGCTGGCGGCGCTCGTCGCCGTGCTGCTCGGCGCGCTCTGGGCCTCTGGGTTTCTGCTGGTCGAACCGGACGAGGATCACGTCATCGAGATCGTGCAGCAGGCGCTCGCGCGCGATGCCCAGGGCGGTTTGACCCTGCGCCCGACGGACGAGCTGAAGCGGCTGCGTGAGGAGAAGACGCCCGACCTCTGGTTCGTGGTCCGGGACAGGCAGGGGCATGCATTCTCGGAGGGCGCGGTGCCATCAGAATTTGCCCGAATCGGCGGTGCCCTCGACGAGATCAGTCAGGCACGGCTGGGCTGGCAGCTCTTCGACGACGGCCCGCGCAAGCCGCCCGCGCGGTTGAAACGTGTCGATAGCGACGCGGGCACCGTGCAGATTCTCACCGCCACCCAAGGGAAAATGTCGGGCGGCAAGGCTGCGCTCGCCACGTCCCTGGCATTTCTGGGCATCACTCTTCCCGGCCTGCTGGTGATGGCGGCCGCCACCGCGATCGCAACGCCAATGGTGGTGCAACGAGCCCTCGCCGGACTTGATACGGCTGCGGACCAGGCGCGCCAGATCGACTTCAGGAAACGCGGCGTCCGCCTGTCCGCGGACGCCATTCCGCTCGAGGCCGTGCCGCTGGTCGGCGCCATCAACGACGCGCTGGCGCGCCTCGACGAAGGCTATTCGCGCCACCAGCGTTTCATTGCGGATGCCGCGCACGAGCTGCGCACGCCGATCGCGATCCTGAACACGCGGCTGGAATCGCTGCCGCCCGGCCCGGACAAGGCCCGCCTGATCGAGGACTGCGCACGGCTCTCGACGATGGCCGAGCAGCTGCTCGATATCCAGCGGCTCGATCAGTGTCAAAACCCGCCCGCGCGCGTCGACCTGGTGGCGGTCGCGCAGGGCGTGGCTGCGGATCTTGCGCCGCTTGCGATTGCCGCCGGCTACGAGCTGGCGCTCGACAACGCTGCCGAATGCATCGAGACGATGGGCGAACATGCAGGCCTGGAACGCGCACTGACCAACCTCGTGCAAAACGCGATCCAACATGGCGGCCGGCGGGGCACCATCACCATCCAGGTCGGCTTGCCCGCGACGCTCAGCGTCACGGATGAAGGCGACGGGATACCCGCCGACCAGCGCGCGCTGATCTTCGAACCGTTCTATCGGCTGACGCCGCGCGACCGTGGCGCCGGCCTCGGCCTCAACATGGTGCGCGAGATCGCGCGCCTTCATGGTGGGCAGGTTGCGGTGCTCGATGGCCCAAATGGCGGCACCTGCCTTCGGCTCGCCCTGCCGCCCGCACCGGCACGGAAATAACCTTCGCGTCTGCCGCGACACGCAATGCAGTCGCAACCCAACTCAGTGAAAACGACGTGCGCCGATCTCTTCGGGGCGCGTCAAAACCTTTTCACTGGGAATGCCATGTCACACGACTTCTTCTCGTTCTTCCTCGCCTGGCTCTCGGCCCCTGGCAGAGTCGGAGCAATCGCGCCGTCGGGCGCCGCGCTTGCCGAGCTCATCACATGCGAGATCACGTCGGCAAGCGGACCGGTCCTCGAGCTCGGTCCCGGCACCGGCGCGTTCACCTACCAGCTTCTGAAACGCGGTGTGCGCCAGGAGGACCTGACACTCGTCGAATACGGCTCCGACTTCATGAAGCTGCTGCAGCTGCGTTTTCCCGGCGCGCGGGTACTCTGGATGGATGCGGCGCGGCTCGCGACCGAGCGCCTGTTCGAGGGCGCGCCCGTCGGTGCCGTCGTCAGCGGACTTCCGCTCCTCAACATGTCGACGCGCGCGATCATCTCGATCCTGACCGGCGCCTTCAGTTATCTACGTCCCAGCGGCGCATTCTATCAGTTCACCTACGGCATGACCTGCCCCGTGCCGCGGCCCATTCTCGACCGGCTCGGACTGCGGGCGAAGCTGCTCGATCGTGCGGTGCTGAATGTGCCTCCGGCCGCGGTCTACCGCTTCACACGACGGCCGCAGACCAGGCTCATCGCGCAGAACGCCGCACCACCGCATGCCGAAGCAGCTGCGTCGCAGATGGTTGGGCCGATGCGAAACAGCGTCACACCAGCCGGCTCTGCACCATCGCAGCCTGGATGAAGGACGCGAACAGGGGGTGCGGCTCGAAGGGCCGCGACTTCAGTTCGGGATGGAACTGCACGCCGATGAACCAGGGATGGTCCTCATATTCGACGATCTCCGGCAAGATGCCGTCGGGCGACAGGCCTGAGAATTTCAGGCCGCGCTGCTCCAGGCGGTCCTTGTAGGCGGTGTTGACCTCGTAGCGATGGCGGTGCCGCTCGGAAATCTCGGTCGCGCCGCCATAGACTTCGGAGACGCGGCTGCCGCGCTTGAGCACCGCGGGATAGGCGCCGAGCCGCATCGTTCCGCCGAGATCACCGTTCTGGGTGCGCCGCTCGAGCTCATTGCCCTTGAGCCATTCCGTCATCAGCCCGACCACCGGCTCCGACGTCGGTCCGAACTCGGTGGAATTGGCCTCCGCAATCCCGATCAGGTTGCGCACCGCCTCGATCACGGCCATCTGCATGCCGAAACAGATGCCGAAATACGGCACGTCGCGTTCCCTTGCGAATTGCGCCGCCTTGATCTTGCCTTCGGCGCCGCGCTGGCCGAAGCCGCCGGGCACCAGGATGCCATTGACGTGTTCGAGGAACGGCGCCGGGTCCTCGTTCTCGAACACCTCGCTCTCGATCCAGTCGAGATTGACCTTGACCTTGTTGGCGACACCGCCATGCGACAGCGCCTCGATCAGCGATTTGTAGGCATCCTTCATGCCGGTGTACTTGCCGACGATCGCGATCGTGACGTCGCCTTCCGGATTGCGGATGCGCTCGTTGATGACGTTCCAGCTCTTCAGCTCGGGCTGCGTCTGTCCCTGGATCCCGAACGCCGCCAGCACTTCGTCGTCGAGACCCTCGGCATGATAGGCCTGCGGCACGGCATAGATGCTGTCGGCGTCGCGCGCCTCGATCACAGCGCTTTCGCGCACGTTGCAGAACAGCCCGAGCTTGCGCCGCTCCTCCTTCGGGATCGGCCGGTCGGTGCGGCACAGCAGCAGATCCGGCTGGATGCCGATCGAGCGCAGCTCCTTGACCGAATGCTGGGTCGGCTTGGTCTTCAGCTCGCCGGCAGACGGGATGTAGGGCAGCAGCGTCAGATGGATGTAGATCGCGTGACCATGCGGCAAATCGTTCTTGAGCTGGCGGATCGCCTCGAAGAACGGCAGTCCCTCGATGTCGCCGACGGTGCCGCCGATCTCGACCAGCACGAAGTCATAGCCTTCGTTGCCGGAGAGGATGAACTCCTTGATGGCGTTGGTGACGTGCGGGATCACCTGGATGGTCGCGCCGAGATAATCGCCGCGGCGCTCCTTGGTCAGAATGTCCTGGTAGATGCGCCCGGTCGTGATGTTGTCGGCGCGCGTCGCCGGACGCCCGGTGAAGCGCTCGTAATGTCCGAGATCGAGATCGGTCTCCGCGCCATCGTCGGTCACAAAGACTTCGCCGTGCTGGTACGGCGACATCGTGCCGGGATCGAGGTTGAGATAGGGATCGAGCTTTCTCAGCCGAACCTTGTAGCCACGGGCCTGCAGCAGCGCGCCTAACGCGGCCGATGCCAGACCTTTTCCGAGCGAGGAGACCACGCCGCCGGTGATGAAGATGTACCGCGCCATGGGACTTTACCTTTAAGGCCGCCGGTCCGATTCGCCAAAGCGAAAAGTCCGTCACCCCGAACTTTCCATGCGGCTGTGGGTGGCGACGAAATAGAAATATCTTCAGTGTGTTAAACGGAGTTCCTGATGCAGGAGGAGAAGCCGATATCCTGCATGGCGACCCTGCTTTATTGCGAGCGTGGCGCCTCGGGCGCGCCGGGGGCCTGGTTCTGCTGCTGCTCGTCCGCCTTCTTCAGCGTATCGAGCACGCCACCCGAGGTCGGCGGCGCCACCGGGGCTGCACCGCCGGCGGGCTGCGATTGTCCGGGCGGCTGACCGCCGATGATGGTCGCGGGCCTGCGGTCGTAGCTCGCAAGCCAGTTCAGTCCGAGGCTGGTGAGGAAGAACAGACAAGCGAGGACAGCCGTCGTTCGCGTCAGCAGGTTGGCGGTGCCGCGGCTCGACATGAAGCCCGCACCACCGCCCATGCCGAGGCCGCCGCCCTCGGATTTCTGCAGCAGCACCGTGCCAATCAGCACGGCCACGATCATGAGGTGAACGACGATGATGACAGTCTGCATTGCACCCTTCCAACACAAGTCTTTAGGCCCCGAGCGGGCGCCATCGAGACTTGCAAGGTTTTGAAGTCGCGCGGTGTTACACGATGCCATGGGGCATTGTCACCCCCTGCTCGCGTGCCGCACCCGGCAGATAGTCCCTGGCGGCGCCGCAACAAGCACGGCTCCCCGTTTGTGATGACCTTATCCGGACGTCTTGCTTTCCTTGGCATATTTCCACTATAGTGTTCGAATGACTACTATAGTGGACGACTTCAACGTCAAGCTGGCCGAGCGACTGCGCCTGGAGCGCGATAGCCGCGGCTGGTCGCTGTCCGACCTCGCCGAGCGCTCCGGCGTCGCCAAGGCCACCATCAGCAAGATCGAGCGCGCCGAGGCGAGCCCGACCGCGGCCATCCTGGTCCGCCTTTCGGCCGCCCTCGGCCTGACCATGGCCGCCTTGATGCTGCGCGCCGAGGGGCAAGGCGACCGCCTCTCGCGTGCCGCCGACCAGCCGGTCTGGCGCGACCCCGAGAGCGGCTATGTCCGCCGGCAGGTGTTCAGCCGGCCCGATCACCCCGTCGAACTGGTCGAGGTCGAGATGCCGGCCGGCCAGCAGGTGACGCTGCCAAAATCCTCCTACGCCCATATCCGCCAGATCGTATGGGTGAGACGCGGCAGCCTCGTCATCACTGAGAGCGGTGAGCGCCGCGAACTCGGCGCCGGCGACTGCCTCGGTTTTGGCGCGCCCGCCGACACCATTTTCGCGAATGAGACGAGCGCGCCCTGCGACTACGTCGTCGCATTGGCCAGGGGCTGACCATGACTCAATTCCGGATCGAGCCGCTGACATCATCCACCGCGATCCGCGCCGCCTTGAGCGACATCCTGGTCGAGGTGGTGGCCAATGGCGGCTCGGTCAGCTTCATGCATCCGCTGCCGGTCGAGACCGCATCACGGTTCTGGGAGGGCTCGCTGGCCGCCGCCGACAGGGGCGAACGAATCGTGCTGGGGGCATTCGACGGCGACACGCTGATCGGCACCGTGACGCTGCTGCTCGACCTGCCGCCGAACCAGCCGCATCGCGCCGAGATCGCCAAGATGATGACGCGCCTGAGCCACCGGAATCGCGGCGCGGCGAGCGCGCTCTTGCGCACCGCCGAAGCGATGGCGCTGGCGCGCGGCCGCACCCTGCTGGTGCTCGACACCGCGGTCGACGACGGCGCCTCCGCGCTCTATGAGCGAACGGGATTTCGGCTCGCCGGCATCATCCCGGACTATGCGCTGAAGCCGCATGGCGGGCTCACCGGCACGATGATCTACTGGAAGCGGCTTGCGGAGGACCAGCCCGCCCGGCCCTAGCGGGCCGATCTCCGGCTTTCCCAAACTGGCGCCGCTCATGTAAGGCTACGATCGCGGATCGGCAGCGCGCCGGTAACGCAAGTCGGAGCTTGTCGTGAAAACTCGCATGGTCATGTGCGCGGCCGCAGCCGCGATGGCAGCGCTCAGCCTCGGTGGGGTTCACGCCTTCTCCCCCAACAGCTCCGCGGTCACGCGACTGCCGCACCCCGAGCTCGCTTTGGTTCAGGACAGCAACGGCCGCTTTCGAGGAATCGGCGTCGTCACCGACATCGACGCAGACACCGGAGCGCTGACAATCAATCACCAGGAGATCAAAGGCCTGATGCCCGCGATGGAAATGCTGTTCAATGTCGATCCGCGCAGCCTGAGCGATGGCGTGAAGCCCGGCGACAGGATTGAATTCTCCGTCGAGGACAAGACCTACACGATCCGCGACCTCAAGGTGATCGAGCACGCCAGATAAGCTCCGTGCCGGCTCAATTGGCACGGCCTCCCGGCGGCGGCGCGCCCATCGCGACCACCGAGAATTCGACCTCGACCCTGCCGGCGTGCTCGAACTGCAGGGCACCGCGGGCCTTCTCCCCGGCGGCGAGGGGACGCACAAGCCCGACGAACATGATGTGACGTCCGCCCGGCTTGGCCTCGATTGAGCCTCCCGGAGGAAGCTCGATGTCCTTCAGCTCGCGCATTTTCATCACGCCGTTTTCGACCACCACATCGTGAATCTCGAAACGCGCGGCGTCCTCGACCGATCCGCCGAGCAGGCGATCGGGCTTGCTCCCGCGGTTCTCGATGACGAGATACCCCGCGCCGACCTTCGCTCCCTGCGGCGTCGCGCGCGACCACGGGTTCGAGATCACGATGTCGCCCGACCTGAACTCTTGCGCCGAGGTGGCGCTTGCGGCCGCCAGCAGGATGAAGGCGAGCGCGAGGTGGAGGAATTTCGATGTCATCATTGATTATCCGAGCCACAAAAACAGCTCGCACTGACCTGCAAGAGCTCGAGACTTCCTAGCAGGCGGCCGCGATCGCGAGGAAATCGGCGGCCTTGAGACTGGCGCCGCCGACCAGCGCGCCATTGACGTTGGCCACCGCCATCAATTCCTTCGCATTCGACGGCTTGACCGAACCGCCATAGAGGATGCGCATCCTTGCACCCTCGTCGCCGAAGCGGGTGACCAGCACCTCGCGGATCGCGGCATGAACCTCCGCGACATCATCGGTCGTCGGCGTGCGCCCGGTCCCGATCGCCCACACCGGCTCATAGGCGACGACGAGGTTGTCGGCCCGCGCCCCTTCGGGCAGCGACAGATTGAGCTGGCCGCGGCAGATCTCCAGCGCCTGGCCGGCGTCGCGCTGATGCTGGGTCTCGCCGATGCAGACGATGGCCAAAAGGCCCGCGCGCCAGGCCGCCTCGGCCTTCTCGCGCACCAGACCATCGCTCTCGCCGTGATCGGTCCGACGCTCCGAATGGCCGACGATGACGGTGCGGGCGCCGGCATCGGCCAGCATCTCGGCGGAAATGTCCCCGGTATGCGCGCCCGACGCTTTTGGATGACAGTCCTGCGCGCCGATCGAGAGCGCCGTCGCCCCCCTCGCCTGCCCGGCAAAGCTCGAAATCAGCGTGGCGGGCGGGCAGACCAGAAGGTCAGCCTTCGCCGCAACCGCGGCGCTGCCGGCAAGCATGGCTTCGAACTCCCCCAAGGAGGCCTTGAGGCCGTTCATTTTCCAGTTTCCCGCGATCAGCGGGCGGATGGCATCGGTCATGGCGCAAATCCGGTTTCACTCGTCCAGGCATGCGCTAGCAGAGCCGCGGCCGCAGTTCCAGACCTCGCTTTGGTGCTGTTAACATTTGGCTTTTCTCCGAGATCAGGGTCAGGAAGCGAGGTTGCAGGCACGCGGCCCGCACTTTATGATGTCCCATCAAGCGGTGACGCCCTTTCGCCAGGTGCGACAGGTGCGAGCCCCCCTCCTTCAAGACAGATTGGACACATGCTTCGAGGACTACGCAACGCCTCATCAGGTTGGCTCGGCAAGACCATCATGGCGGTCGTGATGGGCGTATTGATCGTCAGTTTCGGGATCTGGGGCATCGCGGATATTTTCCGTGGGTTCGGCCAGTCGACCGCCGCCAAGGTCGGCTCGACCGAGATTTCGCTCAACGAATTCCGCCAGATCTATACCGACCGGTTGCAGCAGATCGGCCGCCAGTTCGGCCGGCCCCTGACGCAGGAGCAGGCGCGCGCGTTCGGCCTCGACCGGCAGGTGCTGCTGCAGACCATCGGCGAAGCCGCGCTCGACGAGGAGGTGCACCGGCTCGGGCTCGGGCAGTCCGACGCCGAAACGCTGCGGACCATCTATGACGATCCGAATTTCAAGGGCATGGACGGCAAGTTCGACGGCCAGCGCTTTCAGGGCATCATCCGCCAGCTCGGCAATACCGAAGCGCGCTACATCGCCGATCGCCGGCGCACTGGGCTGCGCCGCCAGATCACCGGCACCATCTCGGCCGCCCTGGAGCCGCCGAAGACACTGATCGAGGCGCAGAGCCGGTTCGCGGACGAGCAACGCTCGATCGATTATGTGCGGTTGACCGCAGCTCAGGCCGGCACCATCGATCCGCCCTCGCCCGAGGCCCTGGCCGCCTATTTCGACGAGCACAAGGCGGTGTTTCGGGCTCCCGAATACCGCAAGATCGCGTATGTCGCGATCACGCCGGAGGATCTCGCCAAGGGCTCCGAGGTGTCCGATGACGATGCCAAGAAGCTGTTCGAGCAGCGCCGCAGCCAGATGGGAACGCCGGAGAAGCGACAGGTGTCGCAGATCGTGTTCCCCAACGCCGAGGACGCCCAGGCGGCGCGCGAGCGCATTGCCTCCGGCCTGTCGTTCGAGGACCTCGCCAAGGAGCGCAACCTGAAGACGGCGGATGTCGATCTCGGCCTGGTGACGAAGTCGGCGATCCTCGATCCCGCGGTGGCGGATGCCGCCTTTGCGCTGCCCTCGAGCGAGGTGAGCCAGCCCGTGAAGGGCAGTTTTGGCGTGGCGCTGGTCAAGGTCGGCACCATCCAGCCGGCCATCGAGCCGTCCTATGAGAGCCTGGCGCCGGACCTGAAGCGGGAGATTGCGACAGAACGCGCCCGCACCAAGGCGGCGAACCTGCGCGACAAGATGGAAGACGAGCGCGGTGGCGGCGCGAGCGTGGTCGAAGCCGCCCAGAAGCTCGGCCTGACCGCCACCACGATCGAGGCGGTCGATCGCTCCGGCAAGCTGCCGAACGGCGAGCCCGCGAAGATCCCCGTCGGCCTCAATGTGGCGACGCAGGCGTTCAATAGCGACGTCGGTGTCGACAACGACGCGATCCCGTTCAAGGGCGGTTATGTCTGGTATGACGTGCTCGGCATCACGCCCTCGCGCGACCGTAATCTCGACGAGGTCAAGGATCAGGTCGAGGCGCGCTGGCGCGAGGACCAGATCGCCACGAAACTGCGCAGCAAGGCCAGCGAGATTGTTCAGAAGCTGACCACCGGCGCCAGCCTGGCGGACGAGGCGGCGAGCCTCGGCATCAAGGTCGAGACCGCGACCAACCTGAAGCGCGAGACCGCCTCCCCGGGCGTTCCCGCCGGCGCGATCAGCGCGGCATTCCGCACACCCAAGGACGGTGCGGGTCAGACGCCGGGCAGCGGCGGCGAGTGGATCGTCTTCCGCGTCACCGATGTCGTCGTGCCGAAGGTAGATTTTGCCGCCGGGGACGTCAAGAAACTCAAGGAGACGCTGCAAGGCAATTTGACCGAGGAGCAGGTCACGCAATACGTCCGTCAGCTCGAAAAGGACCTGGGGACAACGATCAACGAGGCGGCCGTCGCCCAGGTGACCGGCGCGAACGAACAATAGGTTTGTGAAAGCGGGGCGATGGACGACTTCAAATCGATTATTGGCAAAGTCGCCACCGGCGCCTCGCTGTCGCGCGAGGAGGCTGCGGCCGCGTTCGACAGCATGATGTCGGGCGAGGCGACGCCTTCGCAGATGGGCGGGCTGTTGATGGCGCTTCGCGTGCGCGGCGAGACGGTCGACGAGATCACCGGTGCCGTCTCGGCGATGCGCGCAAAGATGCTGCGGGTCGACGCGCCCGGCGACGCGATCGACGTCGTCGGCACCGGCGGCGACGGCTCCGGCTCGCTCAATGTCTCGACCTGCGCGGCCTTCATCGTCTCGGGTGTCGGCATTCCCGTTGCCAAGCACGGCAATCGCGCTCTGTCGTCGCGTTCGGGGGCTGCCGACGTGCTGATGGCGCTGGGGGTCAAGATCGACCTCAGGCCCGACCAGGTCGGCCGCTGCATCAGGGAGGCCGGCATCGGCTTCATGTTCGCGCCGGCCCATCATCCTTCGATGAAGAATGTCGGGCCGACCCGGGTCGAGCTCGCCACCCGCACCATCTTCAACCTGCTGGGGCCGCTGACCAACCCGGCCGGCGTCAGGCGGCAGATGGTCGGCGTGTTCTCGCGGCAATGGGTGCAGCCGCTGGCGCAGGTCTTGAAGAATCTCGGGTCCGAGGCTGCGTGGGTGGTGCACGGCTCTGATGGTCTCGACGAGATCACGCTGACCGGTCCGACCTTCGTGGCCGCGCTCGAGCACGGACAGATCCGCAGCTTTGAAATCTCGCCGGACGATGCCGGTCTTCCGCATGCCCATGGCGAGTCGCTCAGAGGCGGCGATGCGGACACCAACGCGGTCGCGCTCAACAGCGTGCTCGATGGCAAGCCAAGCCCGTTTCGCGATGTCGCTTTGTTCAACGCAGCAGCGGCGCTGGTCGTCGCCGGCAAGGTCAAGAACCTGAAGGAAGGCGTCGCGCTTGGGGTGCAGTCGCTCGACGGCGGCGCGGCAGCCGCCCGACTGAAGCAGCTGATCGCGGTCTCCAACAGCTAGAACGGTGCCGCCGATGTCCGACATCCTGACTCGTATCGAGGCCTACAAGCGCGAGGAGATTTTGGCCGCGAGGCGCGCTTGTCCGCTGGCCGAGATCGAGGCGCGCGCCAAGGCGGCGTCCGCCCCGCGCGGCTTTGTGCGCGCGATCCGCGGCAAGCTTGCCCGGGGCGACTACGCGCTGATCGCCGAGATCAAGAAGGCCTCGCCGTCCAAGGGCCTGATCCGTGCCGATTTCGATCCGCCCTTGCTGGCGAAAGCCTATGAGGCCGGCGGCGCCGCCTGCCTGTCAGTGCTGACCGACGCGCCCTCGTTCCAGGGCCATCTGGATTTCATGGTGGCGGCGCGCGCCGCCACCGGCCTGCCCGTGCTGCGCAAGGATTTCATGTTTGACACCTATCAGGTGGTCGAGGCGCGCGCGCATGGCGCAGACTGCATCCTCATCATCATGGCCGCGCTTGACGATGCCGCAGCGCGCGACATCGAGGATGCAGCGCTCGCGCTCGGCATGGACGTGCTGATCGAGATCCACGACCGCGCCGAACTCGAGCGGGCGATAAAACTGCGGTCACCGATGATCGGCATCAACAACCGCAATTTGCGCACTTTTGAAACGACGCTCGCAACCAGCGAGGCGCTGGCACCGCTGGTGCCGAAAGACCGCCTGCTGGTCGGCGAGAGCGGGATCTTTGCGCCGGCCGACCTCGCGCGGCTGGCGCGCGTCGGCATCTCGACCTTTTTGGTCGGCGAGAGCCTGATGCGGCAGGCCGACGTCGCCACGGCAACGCAAGCGCTGCTGTCGCGCGGCGAACCGGCCAGCGCGACAGGCACGCGCTGATGCCGCGCAAACCGGAGGCCCTCACCCACATCGATGCGTCGGGCGAAGCGCGCATGGTGGACGTGTCGGAGAAGCCGGCAACGGAGCGGACCGCCGTCGCCGAGGGCCGCGTGATCATGAGCGAGGCGACGCTCGCGCTGATCGTCTCCGGCAATGCCAAGAAGGGCGACGTGCTCGGCACCGCGCGGATCGCCGGCATCATGGCCGCAAAGCGCACCGCGGAGCTGATTCCGCTCTGTCATCCGCTGGCGCTCGCAAAAGTCACCGTGGACATCACGCCAGATGCGGCGCTGCCCGGATGCCTGGTCCGCGCGAGCGTCAAAGTGACCGGCCCGACCGGCGTCGAGATGGAGGCGCTGACGGCGGTCTCCGTCGCCTGCCTGACCATCTACGACATGATCAAGGCGGTCGAGCGCGGCGTGCGCATCGAGGCCATCCACCTCGTCGAGAAGATGGGCGGCAAGTCCGGCCATTATCGCGCGTAAGATCTGCTGCGCTCTATCCCCTCGTCCTGAGGAGCGCGCTCTTGCGCGCGTCTCGAACGATGAGGCCGCGATCCGGGCCTCTTGGTTCCCCGAGCGATGCGAAGCATCGTCCGGAGACGCCGCGCGAGGGCGCGGCTCCTCACCATGAAGGCTTGAGACCGGTAGAGCTCAATGCAGCGACGTGCTGACCGCTGCGAACTTGGTGGAGAGCTGCTTGCCGACCGCATTGACGCTGGACAGCACGGCAAGCGAAATGCAGGCGACCAACAGACCGTATTCGATCGATGTCGCGCCGGACTCGTCGGAGAGGAATCGGATGAAAACGTCTTTCATTGCGCTGGACCTCCTGCTTGATTGCGATGGTCCTCGCAAGGACGATGCCAATTCGCAGGCCGTGCCGCTTCAGGGGCTTAGGTGGTTAACCGCGGGTAGGCACAGCGCAGGCAGGAATCTCTTTCCGCCTGCGCGCCGCAAGGCGGCAAATGATTCCGGCTCGCTCCTCGCGGCCGCAGCCGAAAATTAATTTCCAATTTACCGAGATTGCTAACGTCACCTCCATACCGGTCGGCGTAGCTATGGGACGGGTTGGGTCTTGAAACGGCGTCCCGACCGCGTTCGGTGTTCCCTCCTCTCTCCGGGCTGCCAATGACAAGCGGGTCCCCGCCCATCACGATCGACCATTCGGCGCGCCGCGGCCCGATCCGGATGCTGGTGATCGGCGGCCTCGTCCTGATCGTCGCGATTGCGGTCGGCACCACTGTCATGGCCGGCATTTTCCGCGAGCGCGCGCTCAACGGCGCCAAGCGCGAGCTGGAAAACACCGTCCTGTTGCTGGCGCGGCATTTCGATCAGCAGTTCCGCGATCTCGGCGCGATCCAGCAGGACTTTGCCGCCTTCGTCCGCTCGGCCGGCATCGATACCGGCGACCGCTTCAAGAACCGGATGTCGAGCCCCGACATTCATTTGATGCTCAAGACCAATGTCGGCGCCTTGTCCTATGTCGGCAATGTCACGCTGTTCGACCAGGACGGCGTCCTGCTCAATTCCTCCGGCGCCTGGCCGGTGCCCGCGGTCCATGTCGGTGACCGGCCCTATTTCAAGGCCTTCAAGACCGACCCGAACGCACCGCAGGTGCTGGTCGAGCCGGTCCATAGCCGCATCACCGGCGCCTGGACCACCGTGCTCGCGCGTAAGCTGACCGCGCCCAATGGCGAGTTCCTCGGCGTCATCGGACGGGGCTTTGAGCCGATCCATTTCGAGAAATTCTTTGCCTCCGTCGCGCTCGGAACCGACGCTGCGATCTCGATGCTCCATCGCAATGGGACGCTGCTCGCCCGCTACCCCCATGATGGCGCGGTGATCGGCCGCAATTTCCGCAACGGCCCGCTGTTCAGCCTGATCGGCGCACAGCCGGGACGCCCCGGCACCGGGATCTATGTCAGTCCCGCCGACGGCCAGGAACGGCTCGGCGCCGCCTATGGGCTGGAAAATTTCCCGATCTTCGTGGTGGCCTCGACCACCCTCGTCTCGGCCCTTGCGCCCTGGCGCGAGCAGATGAACTTCTTGATCGGCGTCGGCGGCAGCTCCATGCTGCTGATCGCGGGCCTCCTGGTCGTCGTGGTGCGCCGGCTGTCGCAGGACCACCAGCGCTCGGAACGCCGGCTGAGGCTCGAGACGCAGCGCCTCGACCGCGCCGTCAACAACATGACCCAGGGCCTCCTACTGTTCGACGCCTCGCAGCGGCTCGTCGTCTGCAACAACCGCTATATCGAGATGTACGGCCTGTCGGCGGATGTCGTGAAGCCGGGCTGCAGTTTTCGGGACGTGATCGCGCATCGCAAGGCCACCGGCTCGTTCGTCGGCGACATTGAGGCCTATGTCGACGCAGTGCTGCGTGACATCGGACGCAAGAAGACGACGGTCATCGAGACCTCCGACGGGCGTTTCGTCCAGATCGTCAACGAACCTCTGGCGGACGGCGGATGGGTGGCGACCCATGAGGATATCACCGAGCGGCGGCTCGCCGAACAGCGCATCATCCATCTTGCGCACTATGACGCGCTCACCGATCTTCCGAACCGCACGCTGTTCCACGAATGGCTGAAGCAGGAGCTCGCCGACATCCTGCCCGGGCAGCGCGTCGCGGTGCATTACATCGACATCGACGAGTTCAAGAGCGTCAACGACTCGCTCGGCCATCTGGTCGGCGACGAGCTGCTCAAATCGGTTGCGCGCGCCTTGCACGGCTGCGTCGGCGCGGGCGGCTTCGTCGCGCGGCTCGGCGGCGACGAGTTTGCCGTCGTGCAGACCGGCGTGAAGAAGATCGACAACGTCACCGCGCTGGTCGGACGCGTGTTTGAGGCCATCCGAACCCCGTTCGAGTGCCTCGGCCACCATCTCACGACGGATGCCTCGATCGGCATTGCGCTGGCGCCCGAGCACGGCGTCGATCTCGACCAGATCCTGAAGAACGCCGACCTTGCGATGTATGCGGCCAAGTCCGCGGGCCGGCACACCTATAGCTTCTTCGAGCCGGAAATGGATGCCAGGGTGAAGGCGCGCCACCAGCTCGAGGTCGATCTCCGCCAGGCGATCAGCTCCGGGGCGATGGAGGTCCACTACCAGCCCTGCATCAACCTGCTGGATGACAGGATCACCGGCTGCGAAGCGCTGCTGCGCTGGCGCCATCCGCAGCGCGGCTTCGTCTCCCCGGCCGAGTTCATCCCGATCGCGGAGGACACCGGGCTGATCAATCAGCTCGGCGAGTGGGTGCTGGCAACCGCCTGCGCCGACGCGGCGAACTGGCCCGACGACGTCAAGCTCGCGGTCAACGTGTCGCCGAGCCAGTTCAAGAGCGGCACGCTGCCGCTGCGCGTCGCCTCCGCGCTCGCGGCCGCAGGCCTTCCGGCGAGCCGCCTGGAGCTCGAGATCACGGAAGCCGTCCTGATCCGTGACGACGAGGCGGCGCTCGCGATCCTGCATCAGCTTCGTGCGCTGGGCGTACGGATAGCGCTCGACGATTTCGGCACCGGCTATTCCTCGCTCAGCTATCTGCAGCGCTTTCCGTTCGACAGGATCAAGATCGACCGCTGCTTCGTCGACCGCATCGCGGAGTCAGAGGGGTCCACGAGCATCGTGCGGGCCGTGGTGGACCTTGCCGCCGCGCGCCGCATGAAGACGACGGCCGAGGGGGTGGAAACCGAAGAGCAGCGGCGGCTCCTGCGCTCGCTCGGCTGCACGGAGATGCAGGGCTATCTGTTCAGCAAGGCAAGGCCGGTGAGCGAGATCAACGAGCTCATTCATGCGCACCGCCGTCACATCCGAGCCGCATCGGCCTGAGCCGCCCCATTTCGCCGCAGGCCGCACGCGAGGTCGGATTACCCCAATCCGGCAATTTTTCCGGATGACAAGCCGCGATTTGCACGCTATGGATCGCTCATGATCAACTTCGCCACCAGCTATTTTTGGTACTTTAGCTACGACAGCTCGCTGGCGGCAGGAGGATCGCGCTCAATCTGAAGAATTGCAGCAAGACGACCGAACAAGCCGCCAGACCTGGCGGCTTTTTTTATTGGCCGGCAGGTTCTTGAAAAACCGACAGGAGCACGCCGTGTTGAGCACGACAGACGATCTTCGCATCAGAGAGCTGAAGGAGCTGAGTACGCCGGAGGCGGTGATGCGCGAAATACCGCGCACCCTCACCGCGACCCGCGTCGTAATGGCAGCGCGAAACGCCATCCACGCCATCCTGAATGGAGCCGACGATCGGGTGCTGGTGGTCGTCGGACCCTGCTCGATCCATGATCCCATCGCGGCCATCGAATATGCCGAGCGCCTCGCCGTCATGCGCGAGCGGCTGTCCGATCGCCTGGAGCTCGTCATGCGCGTCTATTTCGAGAAGCCGCGCTCGACGGTGGGCTGGAAGGGACTGATCAACGATCCGGATCTCGACGGCAGCTTCAACATCAACAAGGGGCTGCGTCTGGCGCGCAACGTGCTTTCCGCGGTGAACAATCTCCGCGTGCCCGCGGGCACCGAATTCCTCGACATGACGACACCGCAGTACATCGCCGATCTGGTCGGGTGGGCGGCCATCGGCGCGCGCACGACCGAGAGCCAGATTCACCGTGAACTGGCCTCCGGCCTGTCCTGTCCGGTCGGCTTCAAGAATGGCACGAACGGCGATGTGCGGATTGCGGTCGACGCGGTGCGGTCGGCGTCGCATCCCCACCATTTCATGGCCGTCACCAAGGGCGGGCGCTCGGCGATCGCCGCGACCACCGGCAACGAGGATTGCCACATCATTCTGCGCGGCGGCAAAACCCCCAACTACGACGCGGCAAGCGTTGCCGCAGCGGCGGCCGAGCTGTCCAGCTCGGGCGTACCGGCCCGCATCATGGTCGACGCCAGCCACGCCAACAGCGGCAAAAAGCCCGAGAGGCAGCCTCTGGTGGTCGCCGACGTCGCGCGGCAGATTGCAGAGGGCCAAACCTGCATCATGGGGGTCATGATCGAAAGCAACCTGGTCGAGGGCCGCCAGGATGTCCTGCCCGGGGTGCCGCTGACCTACGGACAGAGCATCACCGACGGCTGCATCGACTGGGATACGACGGTGCAGATATTGGACGTCCTGGCCGACGCCGTCGCGACCAGGCGGAAGACGCGCCGCCAGGAATTGCGCGAGCGCTCGGCCTAGCCTGTGATCCGGAAAGGTGTGCAGCAATCAAGCAACGAAAGCGCGATGACGGTTAGGCCCACACGATGCCATGTCCGGCATCGAACCGCGAAAGGCCGTCACGGTTGCTGCACCGCTCCGAGCTTTGGCCAAAATAGCCCGGCGGTCTTGCGGTAGTTCATATACTCCTCGGCGAAGGGCGACATCTCGAACGCGCGCTCCTCGCGGCAGGCGGCGGTCAGGTTGATTGCGCCGAAGGCGGCCAGAAAAATGAGCATCAGAGGGTGCACCGTCGCGACGGTGCATCCGAACCAGAACAGGATATACGACGCATAGAACGGATGACGGACGTAGCGATACGGGCCGGTCTGCACAACGAGGCCCGGCGGCTCAGGGTCGAATGCGAGTTTCAGGCGCATCAATCGGGTGGTCTTCGCCGCCCAGAGGAAGAGCGCCAGGCTGGCCGCGAAGATCGCGAGCGCGGCCATCAGCGCACCGCTCCCGTGCTTGTCCCGCAGCATCAGGTAAATGAATGCCGCGAGACCGACATAGGAGGCGATGATGGCAAATCGTACCTCGCGCGGCATCGTCGCCGACGCGAAGTGGCGCCTCACGCCCACCGCCGTCGTCAGATAAAAGATCAGACCGACAATCAGGACCAATTTGTTCATGGCGTTGTCCTGGCTTGCACCCGGGACGCTGCGCCGAGCACGTTCTCAGACCAGCGTTTGGCTTCCCGCCAAGGTTGGCAGGCCGTGCGCGCGCTGGCTTGTCGAATTTGGAAATCGCCTGGTCGAATTGTCAGTTCGATCGC
>Ga0070711_100000699_pt1 | contig 17569 bp, 19 predicted proteins | sample LARL53metaG_FD_65452 | JGI IMG/M metagenome (GOLD analysis project Ga0070711, IMG submission 65452) | Corn, switchgrass and miscanthus rhizosphere microbial communities from Kellogg Biological Station, Michigan, USA - LAR L5-3 metaG | ecosystem: Host-associated > Plants > Roots > Rhizosphere ... | reverse complement strand
CGACTGGCTGACGTCGCGCGGCGCAAGTTGGTTGTCTTCGAAGACATCGCCGGCGACGACGACGAATTCGGCGCCGATGTCCAGCGCCAGCGGCCCGATGCCTGCGACGGCGTCGCGGCGGGCGGCCGAATACCGCGGCTGCGCCTCGCCGTTCAGGAAGTAACGGGTCATGCCGAGTTGCCAGTCGGCAGTGTGCACGAATCGCATCTCGGCGCCTCCTATCTTCGGACATCTCCCTCGGCATCGCGAGTGTAGGTCCGGGCGCTGACAAGTCCCGGGAGGCGGATCGGCATGCCCTACCGTTAATGGCGTGACCGATCGATACCGCACGCTGTTGTTACTCCGGCATGCCAAATCGGACTACCCCCCCGGAGTGGGCGACCACGAAAGGCCGCTGGCCCCCCGGGGTGAACGGGAGGCCAGGCTGGCAGGCGATTGGCTGCGGGCCCACGCGCCCGCGGTGGATGCGGTGCTGTGCTCGACGGCCACCCGCACCCGCGAGACCCTGGCGCGGACCCGCATCGACGCGCCGGTCAACTACGTCGACCGGCTCTACGACGCGACGACCGGCGCGGTGATCGAGGAGATCAACAGCGCCGAATCACGCTTCGGATCCGATGTCGAGACACTGTTGGTGATCGGCCACGAGCCAACGATGTCGTCGCTCGCTCTCGGCCTCGCCACCGCGGACGGAAGCAATAGCACCGCGGCCGAACGCATTTCGACGAAGTTCCCGACGTCTGCCATCGCAGTGCTGCGCACCGGCGAGCCGTGGGACCAGCTGACGCTCAGCGGCGCCGCGCTGGTCGGCTTCCACGTGCCCCGCTAGTTGGCTCTCCCCCCGCCCTTCGGGCGGGGTACTCCCAGCTTTGCGAGGGGGAGTGCCCACGCGCGAGCGCTCGTCGGCGCTAGGAGCTGGTGGCCAGCGTCAGCTCCATCAGCTTGATCACCATCCCGCACGCGTCGATGCCCGGCGTCTGCGGATTCACCCACCAACCGACCACGCCACCCGCGTCGCTGGCCACGCCGCACGAGCCGTTCGGATCGTTGGGCCTCATGACGATCGACGGGACGCCTGCGATCGACCGGTTCTCGATCTGGTAATTCAGCTTCTGCGCCGTCTGCTTTTCGTTGTCCAGGCTGCCCTGCTCGAACCAGAACCGGGTGATGTCGATCAGGCCTGCCGGGTTGGCCGCCTGCCAGCGGCACACCGCGCCGACGAACGTGCTCTGAATGTCCAGCGGGTCGGCGCCGACGGTTTTGGCGAGGATGTCCTCGGTCAGCACCTCGCATTCCTTCAGCAGATTGGGGTACTGCTTGGCCGAGTCGTCGTTGCGGGGCACGTCGCCGGACCCCGACTTCGCGGCGGTGCCTTCGACGGTCTTGGTGCACCCGGTCAGCAGCGTCAGAACCGACAGCGAGGCGATCAGACCGGCCAGCGCCCTGCGGCCGTGGGAGGTCCGGCTCATTTGGAATTCACAATCGATTGGCGGGTCAATTCCTTGGCCACATCACAGGGATCGGGGTATGGCTGCTCGGAGAAGCTGATCGACCACTCTATGAAGTCGTCCTGGAACTGGATGCCGACCTCGCAGAGGTTGTTGCCGACGGTCGGGTCCTCGCCAAGCGCGACGAAGCCGCTGTGACCCTCGATATTGATGTCCTCGACGCTGGCGCGCGACAGCTCCTCCGTCTTGCGTTCCCGCCCGATCGGGCTGCCGCGATACCAGGTGAACGAGAAGTGTGGGCCCAGGATGCCACCACCCTGCAACCACTGGCAGCCGACCGAGTTGCGCGCCGTATTCACCAGGCCGGTGACCCGGGTCTGCTCGGCAAGCGTCTGATCCGTGACGCCGCCGCACTCCGGAAAGAACGGCCCGTGCGTCGCGTTCTGCGTCGGTGCGGGCGACTGCGGCGCGCTAGGAGAGGATGACCCCGAGTTGCCGGAGCAGGCCGCAAACACGGGAATCATGGCCGCGGCCGCCACGGCCAGCACCTTCGCTGACCGCGTACGTTTTCGGTCGCCGCCTTCGCGGCTCCGCAAACCGGTCGCGCACTTGCTGGGGGTCACGCCATGCACTGTAGCGGCAGGCCAATACCTCAACCACCGACATGCCGATCTACCAGCTCTTTTATCGAATTCTCAGGTGGCCCTGCCGAACACAACTATGCCGGGAGCGGTGTGCGACAGTAACGGGATGCTCTGGGCGTTGCTGCGGCGGTATACGCGACCGTATCGCTCTCTGCTCGCGATCGTCGCGGGGCTTCAGCTGATCAGCACACTCGCGTCGCTGTACCTGCCCACTGTCAACGCCGCGATCATCGACGACGGCGTCGCCCAGGGCAATCTGCGACGGATCGTCGAGCTCGGCGGCGTCATGCTCGCGGTCACCGCGCTGCAGGTGGTCTGCGCTGTCGGCGCGGTCTACTTCGGGTCGCGGGCCGGCATGGGCGTCGGACGCGACCTGCGCTCGATGATCTTCGGCCACGTCACGAGCTTCTCGGCGGAGGAGACGGCGCGGTTCGGCGCCCCGTCGCTGCTGACCCGCACCACCAACGACGCCCAGCAGATCCAACTGTTCGTCCAGCTGACCTGCACGATGCTGATCACCGCGCCGATCATGTCGATCGGCGGCATCTTCATGGCGGTGCATCAGGACGCCGGCCTGTCGTGGCTGCTGCTGATCAGCGTGCCGGTGCTGGCACTGGCCAACTACTTGATCGTGTCGCACCTGCTGCCCATCTTCCGGCGTCTGCAGCGTCAGATCGACGGCATCAACCGGGTGATGCGCGAGCAGCTCTCCGGCATCCGGGTGATCCGGGCCTTCGCCCGGGAACCGTTCGAGCGCAACCGATTCGGTGTCGCGAACCAGGCGCTGTCGGACAGCGCGCTGGAAGCGGGCCGCCTGCAGGCCCTGATGCTGCCGGTCACCACGCTGGTGATCAACATCTCCAGCGTCGCGCTGATCTGGTTCGGCGGCTTGCGGATCGACGACGGCCAGATGCAGGTGGGCTCGCTGATCGCCTTCCTGTCCTACTTCATGCAGATCCTGATGGCCGTGCTGCTGGCGACGTTCCTGCTGGTGTTGCTGCCGCGTGCGTCGGTGTGCGCCGAACGGATCACCGAGGTGTTGTCCACCACGCCCGGCATCGCCAGCCCGCAGCACCCGGTGCGGCCCGACAGCGTGCGTGGCGAGATCCGGTTGGACAAGGCGACGTTCAGCTATCCCGGCGCTGACCGCCCTGTGCTGCAGGATGTTTCGCTGACGGCCGCCCCCGGCGCCACCACGGCCATCGTCGGGTCGACCGGTTCGGGTAAGTCGACGCTGGTATCGCTGATCTGCCGGCTCTACGACGTGACCGGCGGCTCGGCGCGCGTCGACGGGGTCGACGTTCGCGATTACGACACCGAGCGGCTGTGGTCGACGATCGGGCTGGTGCCCCAGCGTGGTTACCTGTTCTCCGGCACGGTCGCCGACAACCTGCGCTACGGCAAGGCCGATGCGACCGACCAGGAGATGTGGGACGCGTTGCGGGTGGCGGCGGCCGACGACTTCGTCCGCGCCCACCCAGACGGCCTGTCGATGCCGGTCGCGCAGGGCGGTATCAACTTCTCGGGCGGACAGCGGCAACGGTTGGCGATCGCGCGAGCAGTGATCCGCCGGCCGGCGATCTACCTGTTCGACGACGCGTTCTCCGCGCTCGATGTACACACAGATGCGCGGGTCCGCGCCTCGCTGCGCGATGTCTCGGCCGGTGCGACGGTGGTGATTGTGTCTCAGCGCATTTCGACGGTCGCGGAGGCCGACCAGGTCGTCGTCGTCGACGACGGCCAGGTCGTAGGCGTCGGCACGCACGAGACACTGCTGGCCACCTGTCCGACTTATGCCGAGTTCGCCGACTCACAGTCGCTTGGCGCCGGATCAGGAGGCCACCGATGACCGCCGGGCCGATGGCACGCCCGATCCGCGGCATAGTGCAGGCGCCGATGCAGCGGTCGCGCGACTTCAAGGGGTCGGCGATCCGGTTGATCAAGCGGCTCACCCCGCAGCGCGGACTGACCGCCATGGTGATCCTGCTGGGCGTCGGCGGCATCGCCATCGGAGTGATCGGCCCGCGCATCCTCGGCCACGCCACCGACCTGTTGTTCAACGGTGTGATCGGACGCCAGCTGCCCGCCGGGCTGACGAAGGAACAGGCGATAGCAGCCGCACGGGCGCGCGGCGACAACACGTTCGCCGATCTGCTGTCGGGCATGAACGTGGTGCCGGGCCGCGGCGTGGACTTCGGCGCAATTGGCCGCACGCTACTGCTGGCGCTGGGGCTGTATCTGCTTGCTGCGCTGCTGGTTTGGCTTCAGGCCCGCATTCTCAACGTCGCTGTCCAGCGCACCATGGTGGCGCTGCGGTCGGATGTCGAGGACAAGGTGCACCGGCTGCCGCTGCGCTTTTTCGACTCGCGGCAACGCGGCGAAGTGTTGAGCCGGGTCACCAACGACGTCGACAACATCCAACAGTCGTTGTCGATGACGATCAGCCAACTGTTGACCTCGCTGCTGACTGTGGTCGCGGTGCTGGTGATGATGCTGACCATCTCGCCGCTGCTGACGTTGCTCACCGTTGTCACCGTGCCGGTGTCGCTCTGGGTGACACGGGCGATCGCCCGCCGCTCGCAGCGGCTGTTCGTCGCGCAGTGGGCCAACACCGGCCGGCTCAACGCCCACATCGAAGAGACCTACAGTGGCTTCACGGTGGTCAAGACATTCGGTCACCGGGCCAGGGCGTTGGAGCAGTTCCAGGAGTTCAACGACGACGTCTACCATGCCAGCTTTGGCGCGCAGTTCTTTTCGGGACTGGTGGGGCCTGCCACCACGTTCATCGGCAACCTGAGCTACGTGGCGGTGGCGGTGGTCGGCGGTGTTCAGGTTGCGACGGGCCAGATCACGCTCGGCAGCATCCAGGCGTTCATCCAGTACGTCCGCCAGTTCAACCAGCCGCTGACTCAGGTCGCCGGGATGTACAACACGCTGCAGTCCGGAGTGGCAAGCGCGGAGCGGGTTTTCGATCTGCTCGATGCCGAGGAGGAGTCACCGGACCCGGGCATGACGCTTCCCTCCCTCGACGGCGGTCCGCGCGGCCGGGTCGAGTTCCAGCACGTGAACTTCAGCTACCGGCCCGGCACACCGGTGATCGAAGACCTGTCACTGCTGGCCGAGCCGGGCAGCACCGTAGCCATCGTCGGGCCGACCGGCGCGGGCAAGACGACGCTGGTGAATCTGCTGATGCGGTTCTATGACGTCGACTCCGGCCGCATTCTCGTTGACGGGGTGGACATCTCGTCAGTCAGCCGCCAGTCGCTGCGCTCCAGAATCGGAATGGTGCTGCAGGACACCTGGCTGTTGGGCGGGACGATCTACGACAACATCGCCTACGGTCGGCCGGAGGCCGGCGAGGACGACGTGATCGCCGCGGCGAAGGCCGCGTACGTCGACCGGTTCGTGCACACGCTGCCCAACGGCTACCAGACGATGGTCAGCGACGACGGCGGCAACGTCAGCGCAGGCGAAAAGCAGCTCATCACCATCGCCCGCGCGTTCCTTGCCCGTCCGCAGCTGCTCGTTCTCGACGAGGCCACCAGCTCCGTGGACACCCGTACCGAGCTTCTGATTCAGCACGCCATGGGCGAGCTGCGGCGTGATCGAACGAGTTTCATCATCGCTCACCGGCTTTCGACGATCCGCGATGCGGACGTCATCTTGGTGATGGAGGCGGGCAAGATCGTCGAACGCGGCAGCCATGAGGAACTGCTGGCCCGTCGCGGCGAATACTGGGCCATGGCTCAGGCGTAGTGCTGCGCCGAGACTACGGTTATTAATCGAATTGGTCCGATTTTCATCAGAAACCGTAGTCTCGACGTCGTGACGAGGACGGTGCACACCTTCTGCCGGTACTGCTTGGCCTCGTGTGGAGTGGAAGTGACGGTTGAGGACAATCGGGTCACCAAGATTTCCGCTGACAAGCAGAATCCCCACACCTGGCAGGACTTCTGCGCCAAGGGCCGAACGGCGAACCAACTCGTCGAGCATCCTCGGCGGATCTTGAATCCAATGCGTCGGGTCGGCGATACCTATGTTGAGGCCGGCTGGGACCAGGCCATCAACGACATCGCCACCCGGATGAACGCGCTCATCGATGCCGACGGTCCCGACGCAGTGGGCCTTTACTACGGCAATCCGTCCGGCTTCTCATCCTCCAACATCATCTTCATGAACGCGTGGCTCGACGCGGTCGGCACCCACAGCCGCTACGCGGTCGGCTCGGTCGACCAGAACGCGTGGCACGTGGTCGCGGAAGCGATGTATGGGTCCATGCTCATGGCGCCGGTGTCCGACATCGACAACTGCGACTACTTCCTGCTGGTAGGCACCAATCCCGCTGTGAGCGCATGGAATTGGCTGGAGACCGTACCAGGCGGGTGGCGGCGTGCGCTCGCGAGACAGAAGCTGGGCGCCACGATCGTCGTCGTCGACCCGTTGCGCACCAAGACCGCGGAGAAGGCCGACGTTCATCTCGCGGTCCGGCCCGGACAGGACTGGGCGCTGTTGCTGGCCATGGTCAAGGTGATCCTCGGCGAGGGTCTCGAGCACCGACAGGACTGCACCGAACTCGCGACGGGCGTCGATGATTTGCGCAAGCTCGTCGCCGACGCCGACCTCGACGATCTGGCCACGCGATGCGATCTCCCCCGCGCCCAGATCGAGCGGGTGGCCCGGGATTTCGCCGCTGCGCGCGGCGCGATGGTGGTGACCAGGACCGGGGTTTCCCTGCACCTTGCGGGCACCGTCGCGGAGTGGCTCGGTCACGTGCTCAACGTGATCACCGGCAGGATGGACCGCCCCGGCGGCCGCAGGTTTGAGCCGGGGTACGTCGACGCAATTCGCCTCTCCGCCATGGTGAAGCCGAAGCCACACACGAGCAGGCTGGCCGGCCGCGAAATGGTTGCAGGCGCCCATGCGCTCAGCGAATTGCCCGACGAAATCACCACTGAAGGGCGCGGCCAGATCAAGGCGATGCTGATCAACTGCGGCAACCCCGTCGTGTCGGGACCCGACGGAGCCAAACTCGACAAGGCTCTTGCACAACTAGATCTGTTGGTGGCCATCGACTTCGTGCAGCGCGAGAGCCACCGTCACGCGCACTGGCTGCTGCCCGCCGTGCATTGGCTGGAACGAGACGACCTGCTCGCGTTCACCAGCAACATGCATGACGAACCGTATCTGCAGTACGGGGCCAAGGCCGTCGACGCGCCGCCGGGCGCCCGTCAGGAGTGGCGCATCTTCGTCGATCTCGCGATCGCCATGCGCAAGCCGCTGTTCGGCGCCATCGGGCTCAACGGCTTCATCAAGGCGACACGACGACTCGCCCGGCTAACGGGCCGACCCGCGCTCGAGTTCGGGCCGCACTGGATCGACAGGCTCGTCGTGGCTACCGGGCGGAAGGTCAACGGCCGCAGGATCAAATGGCGCGACGTCATGGCCCACAAGCATGGCTGGGTGCTGGGTCCACGGGAGTTCGGACACTTCAAGGAAGCGCTCAGAACCGACGACAAGAAGGTGCACGCGGCGCCACCGAAGTTCGTGGAGCGGGCCCGCGAACTCCTCGCCGAGCCGGCTCCAGAGGCACCGGCGGACTATCCGTTCCAGCTGGCGAACCGGCGCAATCGTCATTCGATGAACTCGTGGCTCAACGAGTTGCCAGGTCTGCATCCGTCCGGAAAGCGCAACGAGGTGGTCATGCATCCCGACGACGCCGCCGCGCTCGGCATCGGCGATGGCGACCGGGTGAAGGTGTTCTCTCCCGTCGGCGCGATCGAACTGACGGCGTCGGTCAACGAGCAGCCAAGGCGCGGTGTGGTCGTCGTCGACCACGGCTGGGGCTCACGGATTTTCGACCCGCGCGGCGGTTCACAGCCGGAGTCCTACGGCGCCAACCGCAACCTGCTGATCGACGGCGGACCCGTTGACCCACTGTCGCAGACCGCGGCGCTCAGTTCGTCGTACGTCGGGCTCGAACGGATCTAGAGTTCTGGGCCCTCGGCGCGCAGGTCGTCGACATTCTTCATCGCGTCCCGCAGCTTGCCCAGCCACTCATCGGCGTGCTCGCCGACGAGCCGGACCGACCACGCGAGCGCATCCGAGCGTGACCGCGCCACCCCGGCGTCGACCAGGGTGTCGAGCACCTGACGCTCGGGTTGCCGCAGGCGCGTCATGACCGGTACGGCGATGTGGGTGAACAATATCCGCTCATAGGTGTCGTCACCGACCGCCCCGATTTCTACGCCCCAAGCGACCTTGCGGCCGTAACGGGCCTCGGCCTCGTCTGCGATGCGCATGCGTTCGGGGCGGGTCTCTTCGCGGAACCGGGCGACGCGTCCGGAGGCGTGGGCTTCGCTTTCGGTGCCGTCGGCGCCCTCGGGTTCCTTCAGCCGGCCGATGACGGTGATTTCTTCGCGGTCGACGACGACCGTCGGGTCGCCGGCGAACCAGCGGTCTGGCAATCGGCCGGCGAACCAGTCGGCTGCGTCGCTTGCGTCGGGTTGCTCGGCCTGTTGCCAGCCGCCGGAGCGGCCTGACCGTCGGCCATGGAGGTGATGGTGTCGCATGATTACATGATTACACCGTTGCAACGCTGATGGGACGGCTTTCACCGCGAGCGAACAGCGGTGAAGACGTCGAGGCTGGTGAGCTGGTGGCGACCGACCTCGACGAAGTGATCCCGCAACGTCTGCTCGATGCGGCGAAGGTCGTCCTCCGGCAGGCTGAGGGCCTTGACGACGCGGGACGGTTTGGTGCCGCCGTGCCAGGCGATGACGACGGTGCCGCCCGGACGAACGACCCGATGCAGCTCGCCCACCGCGGCTTCAAGGTCGGGCCAGATCGCGACGTTTCTGACCGAGACCGCACGGTCGACGCTGGCGTCGGGAAGACCCGTGTGGTCGGCCGTGCCGAGGTCGAGCCGAACCCGGCCGGCCCGGACGGCCTTCCGATTGTGCCGCCCGGCTTGGTCTCGCATCTCCGGCGACGGGTCAACCCCACGGATGCTCGCCGCTCGTGTGCGTTCGGCGAGCAGTCGTATGAGACCGCCCGGCCCATAACCGACCTCGAGAACGTCGTCCCCGGGCTGCACGCCCAGAACGCCGACCACGTCGTCCTGCTTGTTGGTCCAGCGCATGATCCGCCCCGCCAGCCGGCCGAGCCAGCCGCTCGGATGAGCGAACGGGTTGTTCGTTGAAGGGTCGAGGATCGCAGGTCGTGGTGTCATGTCACCACGCTGGCACTTCAAGCCGGGTTGAAGTCAAATGGAGACATGGAGCTCGTGACGATCGGCGAAGCCGCCCAGATGCTCGCACTCAATACCTCGGCGCTGCGCTATTACGAGGACAGAGGGTTGGTGACACCCGAGCGTCGCGGCGGCAAGCGCATGTACAGCCGTCAACAACTGCGACGCTTGGCATTCATCCAGCTGATGCAGCGCCTTGGCATCCGCCTGGACGCGGCCTCGGCCGTGCTGGACGAGCCGAGCGAGCAGTGGCGGGGCGTGGTCCGCGAGCAGATCGCCGCCATCGAGGAGCTCATCGCCAGGGCGAACGGGGCACGCGACTTCCTCGAACATGCGCTGGCATGCCCCGCCGATCATCCTGTCGACCAATGTCCCCACATGATCGAGGGTCTCGACAAGCGGCTCGGCGGGGTGTCCATCGAGGAGCTCGCCGCGGAACAGGGCCTGCCGATACCTAGCGCTTCATGAGCAGGACGGCTCCACCCCCGACCACCGCCCCGATCAGCAGCAGCACGGCCAATGCCGGGCTGACCAACCACCACACGAGTGCGATCACCGCGATGCCCGGCGAGACGGCGAACAGCACCATGCCCGGGTGCTGCTTGATGACCGCGAGAGCGCCTTGCGCCCGGACCCGGTCGATTTCCTTTGCCATGACATAAGAATGCCAGCGGTTGCCTTAGTTTGGACTGCATGACAGGAACTGGACCTGGAAGCTGGCAACCCGATCCCGAAGGTCGTTACGAGTTTCGATGGTTTGACGGGCAGCGCTGGACCGATCAGGTGTCCCATCGCGGTCAGGTCGGCCGGGCGCCATTGGGCGGCGCGCCGCCTCAGAGCGCTCCGCCGCAGCCGCCCGCGGCCGCGGCTCCCTCGGGTGACGGATTTGCAGGCATCACCGGCGATCTCGTCGACGGACGGTTCAGCGAAAAAGAAGCAAAGGCGATCGCGAACCAGAACTCGAAGCTGCTGCGGGTCCGCCTCGGCGAGCCGTTCATGGCCCGTCAGGGATCGATGGTTGCCTATCAGGGAAACGTGGACTTTTCGTTCGAGGGCGGCGGCGCATCGAAATTCTTCAAGAAGGCATTGACCGGCGAGGGGCTGCCGCTGATGCGGTGCCAGGGCCAGGGCGACGTGTTCCTCGCCGAGCGCGCATACGACGTGCACCTGCTGAACCTGAACAACGCCGGCTTGTCGATCAGCGGTAAGAACGTGCTCGCGTTCTCCTCGAGCCTCGACTGGAACATCGAGCGGGTGAAGGGCGGCAGCGTGGTGGCGGGCGGGCTGTTCAACACGACGTTGCGCGGCACCGGCTGGGTGGCATTGACGACCGACGGGCCGCCGGTTGTGCTCAACGCGGCGGAAGCGCCGACGTTCGCCGACACCAACGCGGTGGTCGCATGGTCGGCGAACCTGCAGACGCAACTGAAGACGAGCTTCAAGGCGGGGGCGCTGATCGGCCGCGGTTCCGGCGAGGCGCTTCAGGTGTCGTTCTACGGGCAGGGCTTCGTCATCGTCCAGCCCTCCGAAGGCATCCCTCCCGTCGCGACTGGTTAGTTCACAACTCGAGCAGCACCGTCACCGGGCCGTCGTTGACGAGCTGGACCTGCATGTCGGCGCCGAACACGCCGGTTTCCACCTGCGCGCCGAGGCCGCGCAGCGCGTCGGCGAAGACGGTCACCATCGGCTCGGCGACGGCCCCTGGCGCAGCGGCGTTCCACGTCGGCCGCCTACCCTTGGCGGTGTTGGCATACAGCGTGAACTGGCTGACCACCAGGATCGGCGCACCGACATCTGACGCGGATTTCTCGTCGTCGAGAATCCTTAACTGCCAGAGCTTTTCGGCCAGGCGCTGCGCCTTCGCGGTGTCGTCGGTGTGCGTGACGCCGACGAGTGCGAGCAGCCCCTGGCTGTCGGGGGTTATGGCGCCGACGACGTCACCGCCGACCGTCACCGACGCCGAGGTCACTCGTTGTACGAGGATGCGCATGACCGCAGATGCTGCCACCGCGTGCCAGACGTAGAGCTTTCGGGTCATACCCCGCCGGGGTACCGTCCGCGACATGAAGCTCAACTCCATCGAACGTGCATTTGTGAACAACCCGCTACGGGCCGCACATCAGCACCGGCGGGAGTCCGCGTGGTTCCGGCGGTTGGCGGGCGGCGATCTGTCCGGCCAGCACGTGCTTGAAGTCGGCTGCGGCCGCGGCGTCGGATCCGAGGTGATCCTCGACCGCCTCGGTGCCGAGAGAGTCACGGCCTTTGACCTCGACGACTCGATGGTCGAGCTGGCGCGACGACGGCTGCACGCTCGTCCGGTGGCGTTGTCGGTGGGCGACGTCTGTGCGATCGAGCAGGCATCCGCCGCGATCGACACGGTCGTGGATTTCGGGATCATCCACCACGTGCCGGTATGGCAAGAATCGATCGGTGAGATCGCTCGCGTGCTGCGGCCGGGCGGCCTGCTGCTGTTCGAGGAAATCCCTCGCCACATGCTGGACACGTGGCTATTCCGCACGTTCACTGTCCACCCGCGTGAAAATCGGTTCGAGGCAGACGAGTTCGCGGCTGAACTGGCGCGCCATGGATTGCATGGCACCGGTCGAATCGAGCCGCATTTCGGCGGCGCGCTGTTCGTCGGTGCGGCCCGCAAGATCTAGGGCGTCGCCAGGATGCCTTTCATCGTGTCGATCTCCTGCTGCTGGCTGGTCACGATCGAGTGCGCCATCGCGACGGCAGCCGGATACTGACCATCCTTGATTTCGGTCTGCGCCATGGTGATTGCGCCTTCGTGATGCGCGATCATCTGCGTCAGGAACAGCTTGCTGGCGTCGACGCCCGGCGCGTCCTTCAGGGCCGTCATGTCCTGTTCGGACATCATGCCGCTCATCCCAGGCATGTCTCCGTGGCCGGACATCGGCGGCATCGCGGGAGCGCCCCATTGAGTCAACCAGCCCTGCATCTGCTGAATTTCGGGGCCCTGGGCGGCCTTGATCTGATTGGCCAGCTCGATGACCCGCGGATCGATGCCCTGCTTGGCCAGCAGGGTGTCGCTCATCTCGACAGCCTGCTGGTGGTGGGGAATCATGTGCTGAGCGAACATCACGTCCGCGTCGTTGTGAGCCTCGGCCCCTGCGGTCGTAGTGGGAGCGGCGGTCGCGCTCGCCGACGCGGAGTGTCCCGCCGGGTGTTCGGACTCGTTGGGGCTGCTACAGCCGGTCGAGAGGGCCAGCACCGCTAAGGTGCTGGCGCTGATCAGGGTTGTTCGCTTCCACACAGTCATTCCTTTCTACACTCTTTTCATACCCTAGGGGGGTATGGTACACATGAGTGATGAGCACAACCACGGTCACCGTCATGGGTATGAGCTGCGGCGGATGCGCCGCGTCGGTGCGCGAGGAGATCGGCGACATCCCTGGCGTGAACACCGTCGACGTCGATCTGGGCAGCGGAACGGTGATCATCGATAGCGAACACCCGGTCACGACCGGCGCCATCAAGAACGCCGTCGAGGAAGCCGGCTACGAACTGGCCAGCTGATGACCGCCGCGCCGGAGATCGCCGCCGTCGAGCTCTCGATCGACGGCATGACGTGTACGTCGTGTGCGCATCGAATCGAGAAGAAACTCAACAAGCTTGACGGCGTCACCGCGACGGTGAACTTTGCGACCGAGAAGGCGCATGTCGAGTATGGCGACGGGGTCACGCCCGATCAGTTGGTCGCGACTGTCGGGGAGGCGGGCTACCAGGCGCGTCTGCCCGAGGTGCCCGTCGAGACGGCCGCCGAACAGGACCCGATCGCGTCGCTTCGGCAACGGCTGCTGATCTCGGCGGTGCTGACGGTTCCGGTAATCGCCATGGCGATGGTTCCGGCACTGCAGTTCACGAACTGGCAGTGGCTGTCGTTGGCGCTCGCGGCACCGGTGGTGGTCTGGGGCGCATGGCCGTTCCACCGGGCGGCGTGGGCGAACTTGAGGCACGGCAGCGCAACGATGGACACGCTGATCTCAATGGGCACGCTCGCCGCGCTCGGTTGGTCCGTCTACGCGTTGTTCTGGGGCACAGCAGGCATGCCGGGGATGAAGCATGCGTTCGAGTTGACGATCGCGCGTACGGACGGAACCGGCAACATCTACCTCGAAGCCGCCGCTGGAGTGACGACATTCATTCTCGCCGGACGCTATCTCGAGGCTCGGGCCAAACGACGGGCGGGCGCGGCACTGGAGGCGCTGCTGGCGCTCGGCGCCAAGGACGTCGCAGTGCTCAGAAACGGCGTCGAGCAACGTATTCCGATCGACCAGTTGCGTGTTGGCGACGAGTTCATGGTGCGCCCTGGCGAGAAGATCGCCACCGACGGCGTCGTGGTCGACGGTAGTTCGGCGGTGGATGCGTCGATGCTCACCGGCGAGTCGGTACCGGTGGATGTGGGGCCGGGCGACCAAGTGGTCGGAGCGACGGTCAATGTCGATGGCCGGCTTGTGGTGCGGGCCAACCGCATTGGCTCCAGCACACAGCTGGCACAGATGGCGCGCCTGGTGGAGGACGCGCAGAACGGCAAGGCCCAGGCGCAGCGGTTGGCGGACAGGATCTCCGGGGTGTTCGTGCCGATCGTCATCGCCCTGTCGGTGGCGACATTGGGGTTCTGGATCGGGACAGGTGGACCGGTGACGGCGGCATTCACGGCCGCGGTGGCAGTGCTGATCATCGCGTGTCCGTGTGCTCTGGGGCTGGCCACACCGACCGCGTTGTTGGTCGGCACCGGCCGCGGAGCCCAACTGGGCATCCTGATCAAGGGCCCCGAAGTGCTTGAGTCCACCCGCCGCATCGACACCATCGTCTTGGACAAGACGGGCACGGTGACCACCGGCACGATGACGCTGCTGGACGTGATTACGGCCAGCGGTGAACAAGCCGACGAGGTGTTGCGCTTGGCCGGGGCGCTCGAAGAGTCGTCCGAGCATCCGATCGCGAAGGCGATCGCGACCGGCGCGCGGGACAAAGTCGGCGACCTTCCGGGTGTCGAGGACTTCAAGAGTCTTGAGGGGCTCGGTGTGCAGGGCATCGTGAATGGTCACAGTGTGTTGGTCGGGCGGCGACGGCTGCTCGATCTGCCCGCCGATCTCGCAGAGGCCATGCAAGAGGCCGAATCTGAAGGCCGGACGCCCGTTGCGGTCGGCTGGGATGGAAAGGCACGCGGCGTGCTCGTCGTGGCCGACGCCGTCAAGCCGACCTCGGCCGAGGCCGTCAGGGAACTGCGGGAGCTGGGGTTGACGCCGATCATGCTCACCGGAGACAACGAGGCTGCTGCGCGCATGATCGCTCGGCAGGTGGGCATCGACGACGTGATCGCCGAGGTACTCCCCCAGGGCAAGGTGGCGACGGTCAAGCGTCTACAGGCCGATGGTCGGGTGGTTGCGATGGTGGGCGACGGCGTCAACGACGCCGCCGCACTCGCACAAGCGGATCTCGGTCTCGCGATGGGCAGTGGCACCGACGTCGCGATCGAGGCGAGCGACCTCACCTTGGTACGTGATGACCTAAGGGCAGTCCCCGACGCAATCCGGTTGTCGCGCAAGACATTGTCGACGATCAAGGGCAACCTGTTCTGGGCGTTCGCTTACAACGTCGCGGCACTCCCGTTGGCGGCGGCGGGACTGCTCAACCCCATGATCGCCGGCGCTGCAATGGCTTTCAGCTCCGTATTTGTCGTCAGCAACAGCCTGAGACTGCGCCGATTTGCACCGTCCCGTTAGCTGGGGTCATCGTCCTCGGGCCGGAGGTACTTGTCGGGGTGGTGGTAATCATTCACCCGTGACTGCCCAGTGTCGAGGTGCGGTGGTGGAATCCATTTGGTGCGGCCGTCTTTTCGTTTTCGCGTAGTCCAGCCGCCTTCTTCGACGAGGCGGTTGTCGGGCCCGCAGGCCAGGGTGAGTTTGGTGATGTCGGTAGGTCCGTCGTCTTTGACCCAGCCGTCGACGTGGTGCACCTGGCACCAGTAGCCGGGCGCGGTGCAGCCTGGCCTGGTGCAGCCGCGGTCGAGGGCATGACCGTTTGAGTTGTGCACCCATGCCGGGAGTGCAAGCGATTGTTCAATCCCAGTATTGCGCACCAGAGTTTTAGCAGGTCAGATCCCATACTTAGGCAGACTGCGCATCCGCCGTGGAAAATACGTGGAGAGTGCGACAATTCCCGTTCCGCTGCCGGTAACCGCATGACCCTCACCGACCTTCGCCCAAGTGGCCGATCGCCTTAGCGTCGGCGTCGACGGCGCCCAATTCGCGGACGGGCTTTGTCGAGCGGTAGATCAAGCTCTACGACGCCGAGGTGACGGAACTAACCGCGGCCGGCGCGCGAGAGCTCGCCGCAGCTCTGTTGCGTGCGGCCGATGCCTACGACGGGGGTTCCGCGACGCGCGCTCGGCGATTAGAGCTGCTGCGCTTGGTCGACGGCAGGTGCTTGTCGATAGCGCTGAGCGAGTCGGCGACGTGCGTCGCGCCGTCGCCGGCGGTCTCCCAAGGTCTCTGCCGGCGACATGGTCTCAGTTGCCGCGAGCACCAGCGCTGAGACGCTTTGGTTGAACTGCTCGGCGAGCACCTTGATGCCATCGACGTATCGCGAGCTGGAAAGACAGTGGGAAGAACGAATGTGCTTCCTGCCAATCCGGGCCAGCTCTTGTCAGCTCCGGACAGTTGGACTGTGTCGTCTGTCACACGGCATGGCCAACCCCCGACAATGCATGCCGCGTACCGTGATCTACGCGTTGACGTGGGATTTTTTGGACGATATAGTTCAGGTTCACGATACGACCCAATAGAACCACCCGGGGGCAAGGGTCTAGGCCCGCAGACTCCCGCATCTCACGCGTCTTGCACCACTGAGTCCGTGCGATACCGGCTCATCTGGGCCAGTGGCAGGACGTCAGAGGCGTATTGAGAAGGGAGTTGCGACGATGATTGCAGCTGGTCAGCTGACTGGTGCGCACCCTGGGTCCAACCGTGAATTCGACGTGACTTCGGCCCCCGCCGACCTAAGAGTCAACCTGAGACACGGGCATTCCGAATCAGACAACGACGACAATCCGATCGATCCGATCTATCCCTAGCTTTCTGCTAGGGAGGTCATTCGACGACCTCATATACGTGCCGGGCAAGATGCCCAATCGAAGCCGAAAGGCGAAGGGAGTTTTGGTAATGGTTCACTCGCGGCAAGGGACCGGCGTGATGAAGTGGGATCGCGTCCGTCCTCGCATGATGGCTGTCGCTGGTGGCGCAGCAGCTCTCATCACCATGGGCGCGGTTCTCGCAGGATGTGGAAGCAGCGGCAATCAAGCACCTTCGACGTCGACGACCACTACGACTACCACTACGACGTCGCCGCCGGCCACCACAGCGCCGCCGGCGTCCCCGACAGAAAAGAATCTCAGCCCAACGGGCGGCAATTTGTTCACACCCCCGGTGATCGCGCCACCCGCCCCGACTGAACCGCCTGGGGTCCACCGCAAGAACTAGCGACAAACCGTCGGCACAGACAGAGGATTGACTATGAGTTCGAAGAGTATGGGTCGACGCGCGCTGGCTGTCGCTGGTGGCGCCGCTCTCATCGCGTTGGGCGCGATGACTGCCGCTTGTGGCAACGGTGGCAACCAGGCTCCGTCGTCGACAACGACGACGCCCTCCACCACTACGACGCAATCGACTACGCCGCCGCCTTCTCCGACGGAGAAGAGCATCAACCCCACCGGCGGCAACCTGTTCACACCCCCGGTCCAAGCGCCTGGGGCGCCAACGGTTCAGCCGGGCCAACACCCGGGCATCAATGGCGTCCCTTAGACATCGGCTGCCGCCTCTCCTCGTCGAGCTGCTCGGCCGTATCGCCGGCTCATCGCCGGCTCGCTGGCGGCAACGCTTGTGCGGATGGCAACGGGCTTGGCTGCGCCGTGGCCGCTGAAGAGCGTGCTGGACAACGTCGCGGGCAATCACCCTGCCCCACTGTGGATTTCCTGGCTGCTTCCTGTCCTAGGTACAGATAGGACGCATCATGAGATCAGGCCGAATGGCTCGTCGCCTCGTCGCGACCGCAGGCATGGGCGCGATCATTGCCATGGGCGTGCTCTCCGCCTGCGCGAAGGAGCAGAAGGCGCCAGAACCCACCACGCCCAACACACCGACGGCTACGTCGCCGGCCGCTTCTCCGCCGCCGCCGGCTCCCGGCAACCTACCCGGCAACAAATA
>Ga0070711_100000698_pt1 | contig 17594 bp, 15 predicted proteins | sample LARL53metaG_FD_65452 | JGI IMG/M metagenome (GOLD analysis project Ga0070711, IMG submission 65452) | Corn, switchgrass and miscanthus rhizosphere microbial communities from Kellogg Biological Station, Michigan, USA - LAR L5-3 metaG | ecosystem: Host-associated > Plants > Roots > Rhizosphere ... | reverse complement strand
CGGCTGGCATTGAGCGCGACATCAAGCAGCGGGCGCACGCGAGGGTCGTGCAGGAGCATCTAAGCAAACTCGCGCTGCTTACCCCGCGTGAACGTCAGGTCCTGCGAGAAGTTGCGGCCGGCCGCCTGAACAAGCAGATCGCTTTCGATCTCGGCATCAGCGAGATCACCGTCAAGCTCCACCGTGGCAACGTGATGCGCAAGATGCAGCTCACGTCCGTCGGTGAGCTCATTCGCGTCTGGGAGGCACTGCCGGCCGGGGTGCGCGAGAACGTCGAGCCCTAGGTCGTGCGGCGCATCGTGAGGAAATCGAGAAATGCGCGGCGTGCGGCCTCACGATATTGCGACGCGCGAGGCTCGGCCGAAATGGAACGCACGCGGCCCTCTCGGGCCCCAAACATTTCGGATAGCGCCAAAGATTAGGCGCGAGCAGTTCGAGCGTCCCCTCCGCGCGGAGGCGATGCGGCGCGGCGCGTCGACCATGGTACGCGCTTGAGCGCCGCTGGCCGAATTCGCCATTCTGGGAACGGAGGCAGCATCGGGACAGTCCGGAAATGCGGATCTGAGCCAGCTCGTCTGGTGGCTCAGGCTCGATCAGTACCGGCCTGATGTCACGGATCCATTTCTTCGCCTCTGATAGCGCCATCCGAACAGCGTCGTAGCTACCCTCCGACGCTTGTCGTCGCTACCGATGCGATCCGGTCCGAGCGATCCGGTCCGCGATGAGCGTCGCCTCGGTGTTCATAACAAAGATTTGGCTGTCTTCCGCCGGCGCATATCGCTATGTCGTCTCTCCCGAAGCCGTCTCCGGAAAGAACAGACATGACCGAACAGACCCTGGCCGCGCCGATCGACGATGATCGGGAACTGGAGCGCGGGTTTTCGCGCTACCAGTCGGGGCTGGTGGCCCTGCTGGCGTTCGTTCAGTTCACGATCATCCTCGACTTCATCATCATGTCGCCGCTCGGCGCCATCCTGATGCCGGCCTTGAACATCAGTGCCGCGCAATTCGGCGTGGCAGTTTCGGCCTATGCCTTCAGTGCCGGCATTTCGGGCGTGCTCGCGGCGGGTTTTGCCGATCGCTTCGACCGTAAGCGTCTGTTGCTCTTTTTCTACGTCGGCTTCACGGCCGGCACGACGCTTTGCGCGCTGGCGCCGAACTATCACGTGCTCCTCCTTGGTCGCGTGGTGACCGGGGTGTTCGGAGGCGTGGTCGGCTCCGTCGTGCTCGCCATCATCACCGACCTGTTTCCGCTTCGCCTGCGCGGCCGCGTGATGGGCTATGTGCAGACGGCCTTTGCCGCAAGTCAGGTGCTCGGCATCCCAATTGGACTATTCCTCGCCAACTATTGGAACTGGCACGTCGCATTTGGCGCGATCGTTGGGTTTGCGATCGCTGTGATTCTGGCCGTCCTGCTGCTGATGCGGCCGGTGGATGGCCATTTGCGGCTAAAGCAGGAAAGGGGCGCCTTTGCGCATCTGCTCGCGACCGTGAGCGAGCCGAGCTATACGCTCGCATTCGGCGTCACCACCTTACTCGCGACTGGCGGCTACATGCTGATGCCGTTCGGCAGCGCCTACACGATACACAATCTCGGCATCGACATCGTGCACCTTCCGACGATCTACCTCGTTTCGGGGCTGTTCAGCGTCTTCATCGGCCCGCTTGTCGGCCGCGCTAGCGATGCGTTCGGAAAATTTCCGACCTTCGTGTTCGGCACGGCCATGACGATCGTCATGGTGCTGATCTACACCCATTTGGGCCAGGTGGGGCTGGCACTCGTGATTGCGGTCAGTGTATTGATGTTCGTCGGCATCTTCTCGCGGATGATCCCGTCGCAGGCGCTCATTTCGGCGATCCCCGCGCCACACCAGCGCGGCGCCTTCAGCGCAATCAGCGCTTCGTTGCAGCAATTGTCCGGCGGACTTGGATCGGCGCTTGCCGCAGCGGTCATCGCGCAGAACGGCGACGGCTCGCTCCGGCATTTCGACCGCCTCGGCTTCATCGTCATCGCAACCTCGGTGGTCGCACTGGTGGCGATGTATTTCGTGCAGAAGCAGGTAGCGAGGAAGGCCGGCAGGGCCGTGGTTTGAGGCAGCTGGGGTTCGGCGCAGATCCTGGTAGCGACCTTCGTTTTCGTCACCGGCAGGGCGATTGGTCAAACCGCGCTCGGATCGTCGATCTCCTTCTCTCCGAGAGCGCGGTGATCAGATCGCACGCGGCGTTGCCGACGCGCTGCGCGAGAAGGGTCTCCAGATTCCGGATGCGGTCTCGCTGGTTGGCTCTGACGATTGGGAGATATTGCCGACGCAACGCGGCCGCCGCTGACCAGCGTGGACATGAATCTCGTCGAACTTGGTCGCGAAGGTGGCCGGCGCATGCTGGACCTCATCGCCGGGAAGCAATGGAAGGGCGTCGAGCGCCTGCCGTGCAGCCTTATCGTCCGGCAATCCTGCGGGGCCGACCGGACGCCGCACGCCAGAGCCCGACAGCGGAACGAGACGTGGGGCTGTCGTCCGCGCATGAACCCGAGGCAGAGAGCGCAACGCGCGTGCGCTGTCGACTATCGCTGCTTTTGTTGCCACTGCACGAATTTTTGCAGCAGCGTCTGGGAGTCAAGCGTCTGGGAGTCATCCGGCGTCGTTTGAGGCGCGCCAGCCGATTTGTTCTCTTGTGATTTCTCGAACTGGACGAATTTTTGCAGCAGCGCTTGAGAGTCGTCGGTTACCTTGGCCGCTCCAGCCGATGTCGGATCGCTTCCTTGTGACTTGGGAATCATGCTGAAGAAGAGGAAGCCGATGATCGCGACGACGCCGATTAACGCGGCGAAGCGGCTGGCAAGACCGAACCGGGCGCGAGGTCGATCGGGGACGATTTCGGGGTCGAGCGGATGACGCCTCGATCTTGCGACGGCGTCCGTGAGCATCTCATCAAACCCGGACGGAGTTGAAGTGGGGCGAACCGGCCTCGCCTGCGGGTTCGCCTTGTTGCGCACCGCGCGCGGCGCATAGTGCAGAGGATCGTTGGGGTCGTTCGGATTGGATTCGTCCCCGGAACTCACGAAATTCATTGACGCTACTCCTCACAACAACGTCCGATCATTGCACCGGATGGTCAGTCCGGGCCCCAGGGCTGCTGGGACAGGAAAGACCGCACACTAGTCGCGGCCGCAGGCCCTTGCGAATCTTAAGTTGTGTTCCGGCCCAGGAACACGAAGAGTGTTGCAAGGTCGACACGGAAATGCTCCAGAGCTGCCCAACTTTCGCCCCGGCGCCGGTCAGAGGGGAGCAGCGGCCTCTGCTGGCCGGCATCCTCCATCTGGACATGCACGGCCCCGGCATGGCGCGGCCGGGCCCAAAATCCCCCACTTCTGAGGCACGCCGATCCATCCTATGATGCCGCCGCGTTTATCGGAGTTTTGAGGATGAAGGTTTCGAAAAGCGATGTTCTGATCGTGGTCGACGTGCAGAACGATTTCTGCTCCGGCGGCGCGCTCGCCGTACCCGGCGGTGAAAAGGTCGTTCCGGCGATCAACCGCATCGCCGAAAAGTTCGACAATGTCGTGCTGACCCAGGATTGGCATCCAGGCCATCACGTCTCCTTCGCGACCAATCACCAGAACAAGCGTCCGTTCGAGATGATCGATCTCGCCTACGGACCACAGGTGCTCTGGCCGGTTCATTGCGTCCAGGGCACCCCGGGCGCGGACTTTCACGACGAACTCGACATCAACAGCGCGAGCCTCGTGGTACGCAAGGGCATGCATCACGACATCGACTCCTATTCGGCCTTCTACGAAAACGACCACACCACCCCGACCGGCCTTGCCGGTTACCTGCGCGAACGCGCGTCGAACACCTTGTTCTTCGTCGGCCTGGCGTTTGATTTCTGTGTCCGCTACTCGGCCGAGGATGCGCGCCGCGCCGGCTTTGAGGCCGTGGTGATCGAGGAGGCCTGCCGCGGCATCGATCTCGACGGATCGGTCGCCGCGACCCATGCAAGCTTCAAATCCCTCGGTATTCCCATCATCGGCATCGAGGCCTTCTTCTGATATCTGAGCGTCGGATTTTGCCCCCAGCAGCCGCGCGCGCCCCAGAAGCCCGGCACGACATTTGCTTGATTGTAGACAGCCGACGTCGGTTAACGGTCCCGGTGTGGGTTAGGCCCGGCGCATCCTCATACCCGGCAAGGATGCGTCGGGCCGTTGCTCAAAGTTGGGGCATTCGCCGCCCGTTTGAGCGCACCGCCAAGCCATTCGCGCCCAACAGCGGCGGGATGTGTATCGCGGCAATCTCTCATTGGCATCGGCAATTGGATGCAACGTCCGCTGACCATTTTGGCGGTCGGCGGCCGCTCCATCTGACATCTCGCGCTCCCGACCGTCTGCCGGTGCTTCGCCGGACTCTTTTGGCGCGTGGCCAGAAAGCCGTTAAGACGAGGTCACGGCGGGTGGCGAAGCGGCGATCGCTGAAGCTATAGATCGATCGCCAAGGCGCGGAGCAAAGGGGATCATATGCTGCGATCGGGGCGAGGTGATCAACGACTGCCGTTCGCAGCGACTGACGGTAACCCACGTGCACATCTTGCAGCCGCTGTCGCGGTTCTGCTGGCGCTGGCCATCTCAGGTTGCGTCGGTCCCGATTTCGTGCCCCCGGCGGCGCCGGATGTCGATGGCTACGTGCCCGGACGATTGGCTTCCCCCAGTCCAGGCAAGGGCGGTCCGCAGGTTGCAGGTCAGCATTTTGTCACCGGCGCGGATGTCTCCGCGCGCTGGTGGGCCGCATTTCGCTCGCAGCCGCTCAACGATCTGATCCGGCAATCGGTCGAGCACAATCCGACGCTGCAGTCAGCGGAGGCAGCGATCAGAATTGCAAAATTCAACGCGCTGGCACAGCGCGGGCTCTGGGCACCGCAGCTCGCCGGCAATTCGACGTCCTCGCAGCTGCTGCTCTCGAATGCCGGCAGCGTGTTCGGCGGCGATCTCGGTGCGGTGCCGCAGACCGAATATTCACTGGTGACGAACCAGCTCACCGTCGCCTTCGTGCCGGACATCTGGGGCGGCAATTATCGCGCCGTCGAAAGCCTGGATGCCGTGACGGAACAGCAATTATTCCAGCTCGAGGCCGCTTATCTGGCGCTGACCGGCAATGTCGTGACGGCGGCGATCCAGGAGGCCTCGCTGCGCGGTCAGATCGAGGGGACACGCCGCGTCATCGCGCTCGACCGCGATTCCCTCGACATTCTCAAACGGCAGCAGAGTTTTGGCCAGGCCGCGCTGGCCGACGTGCTGGCGCAGGAGGCGGCGCTTGCGGCGGCCGAACAGCTGCTTCCGCCGCTGGAGAAACAGCTCGCCCAGCAGCGCGACCTGTTGACCGCGCTGGCCGGCCAGCTGTCGGCGGACGAGATCAGGCAGACATTCGATCTCGCGCATCTGAAGCTGCCGGCAAACCTGCCTGTCAGCCTGCCGGGGAGGCTGGTCGAACAGCGTCCCGACGTGCGCGCGGCGGAGGCGAATATGCACGCGGCGAGCGCGCAGATCGGGGTTGCGATCGCCGCGCGCCTGCCGAATATCCTGCTCTCGGCCAATGGCGGATCGAGCTCCTACAATTTTGCGCAGGCGTTCGCTCCCGGCACCGGATTCTACACCGTCGCTGCCGGCGTGACGGCGCCGATCTTCGACGGTTTTACGCTCTACCACAAGCAGAAGGCGGCTGAAGCCGCGCTCGATCAGGCCGATGCGCAGTATCGCTCGACGGTGATAGCAGCATTCCAGAATGTTGCCGATGCGCTGCGGGCGCTGCAGTCGGACGCGCACGCGATGAAGGCGGCGGTGCATTCGGAAGAGACTGCAAAGGCCAGTCTCGACATCGTGCGCAAGCAGCTCAATGAGGGCCAGGTCAATCAGCTCGCGCTGCTCAACGCGCAAACCACGTATCTGACGGCTGTGATCGTTCGGGTGCAGACCGATGCCAACCGGCTGTCCGATACCGCGGCGTTGTTCATCGCGCTCGGCGGCGGCTGGCCGGCCGGCTGCGTCACCGCGAATTGGCGCGACTGCGCCATGGGCGAGGCCGCGAACCAGCCGAAGACGTAAGGCCGGCCGTGCTTCGAAAGCCGGCGGTTCTGGCCCGCGCCGATATGGCGATGAGGCCGCGAAATTCCTATTATCAGGCCCTCGCCAATCGAAGCCGCCGCTGCCGGGGTTCCGGCAGGGCGCGCTGGAAAGAATGATGATGTCCGAAGCCGATGCAATCGAGACTGGCCACTCCAAACTGGGCGCCGAAGTCGCGCGCCTGCTCGGCGAGCTTGGTGTCGACCCCGCAACTCACGCCGGCGGCACGCTGGCGGCCAGCTCGCCCATCACGGGCGAAATCATCGCCCGTGTCCAAGAGACGGATGCGGACAGTGCCGGACGCGCGATCGACAAAGCCCACGCGGCGTTCCTGCAGTGGCGTCTGGTCCCGGCGCCGAAACGTGGCGAACTCGTCAGGCTGTTCGGCGAGGAACTCCGCGCCAGCAAGCCGGCGCTCGGACGGCTGGTGTCGATCGAGGTCGGAAAGATCGCTTCCGAAGGTCTTGGCGAAGTCCAGGAGATGATCGACATCTGCGATTTCGCCGTCGGTCTCTCGCGCCAGCTCTATGGCCTGACGATTGCGACCGAACGGGCCGAGCACCGGATGATGGAGAGCTGGCACCCGCTCGGCGTCACCGGCATCATTTCGGCCTTCAACTTTCCCGTGGCAGTCTGGGCCTGGAATGCGGCGCTGGCGCTGGTCTGCGGCAACAGCACGGTCTGGAAGCCGTCGGAGAAGGCGCCACTCACGGCGCTCACGACATCAGCGCTGTTCGAGCGGGCATTGGCGCGCTTCCGTCAACAGGCCGGCGAAGCGCCGGAAGGGCTCGCCACACTGCTCATCGGTGGCCGCGATGTCGGTGAAGTTCTGGTCGATCACCCGAAGGTCCCGCTGGTCTCGGCGACCGGTTCGACTGCGATGGGCCGCAATGTCGGTCCGAGGCTTGCAAAGCGATTTGCCCGGGCCATTCTCGAACTCGGTGGCAACAATGCCGCGATCGTTACGCCCAGTGCCGATCTCGACCTGACGCTGCGTGCGGTCGCCTTTGCGGCAATGGGCACCGCGGGCCAGCGCTGCACCACGCTGCGGCGCCTCTTCGTGCACGAGGATGTCTACGGGACGTTCGTGCCGCGCCTGAAAAAGGCCTATCAATCCGTCACGACGGGTGATCCGCTGCAGCCCGCCACCCTGGTCGGTCCGCTGATCGACGGCATGGCCTATGAGCAGATGCAGGCGGCTCTCGATCTCGCCAGGGCTGCCGGCGGCATCGTGTTCGGCGGCGAGCGGGTCATGGTTGGAGGCCGGTCCGAGGCCTATTTCGTGCGTCCCGCGCTCGTCGAGATCGCAGGGCAGACCGGACCGGTGGAACGGGAGACCTTCGCGCCGATCCTCTACGTGATCCCGTACCGCGATTTCGACGCGGTGCTCGCCCAGCACAATGCCGTCCCGCAGGGCCTGTCCTCCTCGATCTTCACCAATGATCTGCGCGAGGCGGAGGCCTTTCTCTCCGCGCGCGGCTCCGATTGCGGCATCGCCAATGTCAATATCGGGCCATCGGGAGCCGAGATCGGCGGCGCATTCGGTGGCGAGAAGGAGACGGGCGGGGGGCGCGAGTCCGGTTCGGATGCCTGGAAGGCCTATATGCGCCGCGCCACCAATACGGTGAATTATGGCCGGACGCTGCCGCTTGCGCAGGGGGTGAAGTTCGATATCGGCTAAAACCGTCTCGGCGCCTACTTCAAGGTCTGCAGATAGGCGATCACGTCGGCACGATCCTTGGTGTCCGGAAGGCCTTTGAAGAACATTTTGACGCCGTGAACGTCGCCGCGCGGATCGGCGAGATAGGCATCGAGCGACGAGGCTGCCCAGGGCGACTTGTTGGCCTTCATGCCTTCCGAATAGGCATAATCCGGGACGCTGGCGGGCTGGCGTCCCACGACGTTCCAGAGGCTGGGACCGATCTTGTTGACCCCGATCTCGACTGCATGACAGTTCTGGCAGGTGCGCTGGAACACCGCCTTGCCCGCGACCGCGTCTCCCTCCGCCGCGCCTGCCGGTGCAATCATGCAGGCGAACGCGGCCAGCGCCGCAAAACGCATGTAGCAACTCTTCATGTGAGCCCCCTTCAACGGTCACGTCGGAGACGCCTCGACCGTTCCGACGCGGCAAATTTCTACGCTTCCGGCGCGTTCGTCTTTGCTTTGGATCAACCCGGGTCTGGTTGCGGCGTCGTTTAAAAGACCCTATCGTTGACCGACTTGGCGAAAGACCAAGGTTGCAGTCCCGGGAGAAGCCAAGTGAGGCAAACCGATCTTCGGTTTGAGAGTACCTCCGGCGTGGCGACCGCCAAGTCCAAGGCGGACACCGTCACCGATGCCGTCGCCGACCTCGCGGCCCAGTTGCCGTCCGATGGGTTGGCAATGGTGCTTATTTTCCTGTCGCCGCATTATGATCCGCATCATTTCATCGCCGAGATCGCGATGCATTTCGGCGATACGCCGGTCTATGGCTGCACCACCGCCGGCGAACTTGCCCCTGACGGCTGGGAAGAGAACAGCGTGGTCGCCCTGGCGTTCAGCGCCGACGATTTCGCCGCAGTTGCGAGGCCGATCTTCGGCCTCTCGGGATTCCGGGTGGAAGAGGGACGCAGTGCCGGCCGAGAGCTCCGGCAGAAGCTGCTGCGCAGCGGCTCCGACATCGACGATGAGCGCTCGTTCGGCCTCGTCCTGATCGACGGCATGTGCAAGCGCGAGGAAGCCATCATGTCCGCGCTCTATGCCTCGCTGGACAACATCCCGCTGGTCGGCGGCTCGGCCGGGGATGGGCTGCGCTTCGAGCAGACCTTCGTGTTCTTCGAAGGCAGGGCCTACACCGACAGCGCGGTGCTGATCCTGCTGAAAACCTCGCTGCCGTTCCGCCTGTTCAAATGCGACAATTTCGAACCGACCTCGACCAAGATGGTCGTCACCGAGGCCGACCTGGAGCAGCGCGTCGTCAAGGAGCTCAATGCGGAGCCCGCGGGGCAAGAATATTCGCGCGCCGTCGGCATCGTCGACGACAAGCTGGATCCGTTCTCCTTCGCCTCCCATCCGGTGCTGGTTAGGGTCGGCGGGAGCTATTACGCGCGCTCGATCCAGCGGGTGGACCCTGACGGCTCGCTGCGCTTCTTCTGTGCGATCGACGAGGGCATGGTCTTGACCGCGGCGCGATCGCGCAATCCGGTCGACGCGACGCGCGACGTGTTCTCGGAAATGCGGGACGAGATCGGCGAGGTTTCGATCTACATCGGGTTCGAATGCATTCTCCGGCGGCTCGATGCCGAGCAGCATCAGTTCGCGCGCGAGATGTCCGAACTCTACCGCGACAATCGCGTGGTCGGGTTTCACACCTATGGCGAGCAGTACGGCTCGATGCATGTGAACCAGACCTTGACCGGCGTCGCGATCGGAAGGCGGCCGGCGTGACCGAGACGACGCGAAACCCGTCGCTCGCGGAGCTGCAGCACGAGGCTGCGAAGCTGCGCAAGATCAACGCGGCGCTGATGTCGCGCGTCGAACGCTCGATGGACCAGCAGCTCAATGCGTTCTCGCTGTTCGAGACCGCCATTGCGCTCGATCACCAGGTCCGCGACCGCACCCGCCAATTGCGCGAGGCGGTGCATTCGATCGAGCGTGCCAATGAAAGCCTGTACCGCGCCAAGCAGCAGGCCGAGGCGGCGAGTTCCCTGAAATCGTCCGTGCTAATCTCGGTGACGCACGATCTGCTGCAGCCGGTGAATGCCGCGCGCCTGACGCTGTCGACGCTTGCGGAGATGATCGATCAGGACGGCGCGCTGAAGCTGGTCGACCAGGTCGAGCGTTCGCTGGTGACGCTCGAGGATCTCCTGCGCTCGCTGCTCGACATCGCCAAGCTCGACGCCGGCGCGCTGCGCCCCGAGATGCGGCCGATCCTGATCTCCACGGTCTTCGAACCGCTGCTTCGGGAATTCGCGCCGGTGGCCGCCAAGCACAAGCTCGATTTGCGAATCTGTCCGTCGTCGCTGGCGGTGGTTTCGGATGCGATGATGCTGCGCCGGATCCTGCAGAACCTGCTGGCGAACGCACTGCGATACACCCGCACGGGCGGGGTCTTGATTGGATGCCGGCCGCACGGGAAGCGGGTTCGCATCGCGGTCTGTGATACCGGACCTGGTATCGCGACGGCGCAGCAGGAGGCGATCTTCACCGAGTTCCAGCGTGGCGAATCCAGCCTCGGGGATCAGGCCGGTTTCGGGCTCGGACTCTCGATCGTCCGACGCTTCGCGACCGCGCTGAAACACGATGTCCGCGTCTCCTCGCGCCTCGGGCGCGGGGCGACTTTTTCGATCGAGCTCGATCGCGCGGATCGGGCGGATGTGCCGCAGGCCGCGCGCGAGGTACAGCGCCTCGACGTGCAGTGCGGCGGTCTCGAAGGGGCCAAGATCCTCCTGATCGAGAATGACGGCTTGAGCGCCGAGGCAATGGCGGTGCTGCTGGAGAGCTGGGGCTGCGACGTGGCGACGACGGTGTCGACTGAAGAAGCCCTGGAACGTCTCAGCGCGCTCGGCGAAGCACCGGATGCCATCATTGCCGATCTGCACCTCGATCTCGATCGCAATGGCCTCGTTGCGGTCGAGGAGGTGAGGCGGCACACCCAGATGAACATTCCGGCGATGCTCGTGACTGCCGATTATTCCGAGGCGGCGGCCCGTGAAGCCGGCCGCCTCGGCCTCGAGGTCCTGAAGAAGCCGGTCAAGCCGGCGGAAATGCGCGCGCTGCTGTCTTTCCTGCTGACGTAACGTCAGCGCACGCGCGCTTGCAGGAACAAAGGTCGTCATGCCCGCGCTTGACGCGGGCACCTACGACTTTCTTTTGCGCTTCCAAGACCGGATGGCCGGGACATCTGCGCGAATGCGCGCAAGACGCGCTTCGCGCTTTTGCCCGGCCATGACGACGAGAGGCGTATCAAACCGTCTTGTGTGCGCGCTTTCCGGCCGCATGGTCGCCGAACTTGGTGAAATCGATTTTTCCGATTTCGATGATCGCGCGCGTCCGGCTCAGCACGTTGAGCTTGCGCAGGATGTCGGAGACGTGAACCTTGACCGTGGTCTCGCTGATGTCGAGCTCGTGGGCGATCTGCTTGTTCTGCAGGCCGCGGCCGAGCATGTCGAGGACCCGCAGCTGCTGCGGCGTCAGGTCGTGCAGCCGCTTCAGGAGCTCGCGGTTCTGGTCCTTGAGTTGCGGATCGCCGGCCACGTCGCGATAGGTACTCGGCAGGCAAATCCCGCCGCGCAGGACCTCGACGATGGAGCGGGTGATCTCGCTTTTCGGGGTGGATTTCGGGATATAGCCCGAGACCCCGAAGGCCAGGATGCTGGCGATGACCTGCGGCTCCTCGTAGGCCGAAACCACGACGACTGGATTTTTGGGATAGGCTTTGCGGATTCTGATCAGGCCCAGGGGACCGGTCGTGCCCGGCATCGACAGGTCGAGCAGGATGAGGTCGATGGCCGGCGTCGACGACAGGACCGCGGTCGCTTCGTCGATCGAGGCGGCCTCCAAAATCTCGGCATCCTCTGCTGCCCCGCGGACGGCGCTCCCCAGCGCTTCGCGAAACAGCGGGTGATCCTCCACAATGAGAAATCGCGTCACGGCCGGCCCATTGTTGTCGTTCCGAGGCGGCTTCAATCGTGGCAAATTAAAGCAGGCAAGAGAGCGCCTTGCAATCAAGCGGTAGCCACTTCGCCATCGGGTGCGGTGCGAGATCACGTGAAAGGCCGCCTGCGACGTTCACGCTAGGGCGGCGATCCGTTCGGCACGAGGGCCTCGACCAGCACGCCTTGCTCGCTTGACGCGACGGTCAGGGTGCCGCCCAGCGCCAGCACCCGCTCGCGCATGCCCATCAGGCCAAAACCGGATCTGTGGTCGGCCGGCAAGCCTGCGCCATTGTCGCGGACGCGAAGCAAAATGGCAGCGCCGGCGGCCGGCAGGCCCTTGGGCGGCGCGGCCGGTTCGATGGCGATGTCGACATGGGTTGCGCCCGAGTGGCGGAAGACGTTGGTGAGCGCTTCCTGAACGATGCGATAGATCGTGAGCTCCGCGGTGTCGCCCGGACGGCCGAGTTCCGGGGAGATCGAGGTCTTGATGGTCACGCCGGGATTGGCCTCGCGCCACAGCCGCATCAGGGCGCCGAGCGCATCGGCAAGGCCGAGCTCACTGAGACCCACCGGACGCAGCCGGTCGAGCACGCGGCGGTTGACATGCTGCAGCGTGTTGACCTGCGCCAAAATGCTGTCGCCGTGCTTACGCAAGGAGGGGATATCAGGCGCTTCCGCGCCCGCGGCTTGCGCCAGCGCCGAGGCATGGGCGCGCAGTGCGAACAGATGCGGACCGAATTCGTCGTGCAACTCACGCGCGACGTCCTTGCGCTCGGCATCCTGCAGCGAGACGATTTTTTCGGCAAGCTGCTGCTTGTCCTGCAACGACTGACCAAGCGTCGCCACCAGATCGTTCAATTGACCGCCGATCGCTGCGAACTCGGGCGGGCCGCCCGGCGTGACCCGGGTCTCGTAATGCCCCGCCGCGATGCTTTTCATCGCAGCAACGAGCGACTGGATGGGATCCAGCGCCCGGTTCATGACCATGATGGTGATGGCGAACAGGATGACCACGATCGCGCTGCCCACTTCGAGCTGGGTGACGATGCCGTCCCAGATCTCGGCGATTTCGTCGGTCGGATGTGAGGTTATGACGAGCATCCCCAGCGATCTTCCGTTGACGATGACCGGCAGGTTGACGGTCGTTTGCTCCGGATGGATCAGCGTGACGAACCAGCCGGGCACCGTTGGCGCGTCGGCGGTGGTATCTTGATGAGGGGGCAAGGGAGGAGCGCGGCCGGTGCCGCCGCGGATTCGGGTGATGCTGACGTGGCGGAGGTCGCCAAGCTGCGTGACGATCTGGTCGAGCCGCGCATCCGGTTCGGCGGACTCGCTGAGATCGGCGACCAGCGTTTGAACGAACTCGCGGGCGAGCCTGACGACGCTCTGGTCTTCGGCCTGGACGCGCGGACCTGCTTCCAGCAAGAGCCGCCCGATATTGATCGCGAGCCCCAGGACCAGAACCAGGGCCAGAAGCAGGTTGAGGCGCCTGCGCAGCGAGAACGTCCGCCACATCGTTAAGGATTCCCGTCCGCCGTCTCGAAGCAGTTGCGTCTGCCAACGGCGTTGACAGGACAAATCGACGGCTATCTAATTGAACGGTACAGTATTTTCGTCTGTCCTGCACAATGCCTCGATTGCCTGGTGATGCGTCGCGGTGGAGTTTGCGATGCGTGTCCTGATCGTCGATGACCATCCGATCGTGGCTTCGGGCTGCCGGGCCTTGATGGCGGACGATCCCGACATCGTCATCCTGGAGGCGCCGAGCGCCGAGACCGGCCTTGAAACGTTTGTCGCCGAGCGCCCGGACGTCTCGGTGCTCGACATCAATCTGCCCGGCGTGTCCGGATTCGAACTGACCCGGCGCATCCTGGCGCGCGATGCGAACGCCCGCATCATCGTCTTCAGCATGAACGACGATCCGATCTTCGCGGCACGCGCCATCGACAGCGGCGCCAAGGGCTATGTGTCCAAGTCGGGTGATCCGGCCGATCTGGTCAAGGCGATCCGCGCGGTCGCTGGTGGCGGAGTGTTCCTGCCACCGGCGCTAGCGCAGGGCATTGCCTTCGCCCGCGCCACCTCGGCGGAGGGACGTCTCGCCAAGCTGACGCCGCGGGAAATCGAGATCCTGCGGCTGCTCGGCTCCGGCAAGAGCCTGTCGGAGATCGCCTGGATGATCAACGCCTCCTACAAGACCATCGCCAACACCTCCTCGATCATGCGCCAGAAGCTCGGCATCCGCACCTCGTCCGAGCTGGTGCGTTTTGCGATCGAGAGCAAGCTAGCCTGACGCCTGGGGGTCCGCGAGCTGTCCGCGCAGCTCCTCCCGGATCGCCGAGATGATCTCGGGGCTGCGCGCGCCGCGTGGCGGCGGCAGACATCGCTCCAGGACGATGCGGGCAGGCCGGTCCGACAGGAAGAACAGGCGATCGGCGAGGCGGATGGCTTCCTCCACATCGTGAGTCACCAGTAGCGTCGTGACATGGCCGCGCTCGGTCAGCGCCACGAGCTCCTCGCGCAGCCGCGCGGCCGTCGCCTCGTCCAGCGAGACGAAGGGCTCGTCGAGCAGCAGGAAGTCGGGCCGCACTGCAAAGGCGCGCGCAATCGCGACACGACGCGCCAGCCCGAGGGAGAGCTCGCCGGGATAGCGAGGAAGATGCGAGGACAGGCCGAGCGTATCGAGGAGATCGCGGAGGTCGGTGTCCGCCTGCTCGGGCCGCAGCGCCAGGCGAATGTTCTGCTCCACCGTGCGCCAGGGCAGCAATCGCGGCTCCTGGAACACGATGCCGAGGCGGCCCGATCCGGGCGTGCGGCAATGTCCCGAAAAATCCGGGTCGAGTCCGGCGGCGATCCGCAGCGTGGTGGTCTTCCCACAACCCGACGGGCCCAGCAGCACTCCGAACTGGCCGGCCTCGAGACCAAGCTCGAGGCCACGAAGGACTTCGACGGCCGTGCCGTCAGCCGCGCGGTAGACCTTGGAAGAGATGCGAAGCTCAAGGGCGTCGCGGTCGCCAGCGTTGCGCGCGTCGTTCAAATGGCTGCACCAGGAAATTCTCGATCGCCAGCATTAGCACGATGAAGGTCACCGCATAGCTGAGAATCTTGGTCATGTCGAATAGCGAAAACGCGCTGCCGAGAACAAAGCCGACGCCGTTGGGCCGCCCGATCAGTTCGACCACCAGCACGATCTTCCATGCCGTCGCCAGGCCCGAGCGCGACCCTGCCGCAAGATACGGCGCAAGCTGGGGCGCTACGACGTGACGCAGCCGCGTGAACGGCGCCAGCCGGTAGGCCCGCGCCATTTCGTCGAGTCCCGGATCGAGTGCGCGCGCACCCTCGCGCATCACGACGATGACGTTGGGCAACTTGTTGAGCGCGACCGCGAGGATGGCCGCCGTCTCGTTGAGGCCGATCCAGACATAGGCGAAGATGATGGTCACCAGCGCCGGCAGGTTGATCAGCGCCACCAGCCAGGGATCGGCATATCGATCGATCGCACGGAACTGCCCCATCGCATAGCCGGCGACGGAGCCGAGCACGAGTGCGATCGAGAACGATGCGATGACACGGGCCAGCGTATATCCGATCTCGAGCGGCAGCTCGCCGGACTTCAGGTCGGCGACGATGGTCTCGGCAACGCCGAGCGGCGAGGGCAGCAGGCGGGAATGCGCGAGCAGGGCCGCGATCGCCCAGATCGCGATCAATGCGGCGACCGACAGCACGCGCGCCACCCGCTATTCCCCGTGTGCGGCCGAGGGATAGTAGTAGAGTCCGGCATCGAGCTCGCCGGCCGGACCGACCAGCTCCGTACCCCCGATCTGCGCCAGTGTTCGGAACAGGAGGCGCGCATCGGAGGCTTCTTCGTCGATCGAGCGGCGCGGCATGCCTTCCCGCGTGCGCTGGCGCACGATGTTGAAGGTTGCCTCGTCGTCAGCCTTGATCAGCGGACGCAGGGCGTCCCATTCGCCGTCCGACTGCCGCAGCAGATCATTCGCGGCCTGCGCGATCTTGACGAAGCGGTTGATTGCGTCGCGATGACCCGCCGCGAATTGCTCGGAGAACACATAGCCGATCATGGCGACGGGCTGCTTGAGGCCGAGCTCCTTTTCGGCCTCGCGGACGTCGATCAGGGAGCGGTATCCGAGCGTCTCTAGCCGTGCGCAGAAATTCCAGAAATTCAGTCCGGCGTCGGCTTCGCCCTGCTGCAGCTTCTGGAACATCAATGGCGGCGCGCCGTATTGCAGGCTGGCCTCGCGCTTCAGGTCGACGCCGCGGCGAAGCGCCGCAGCACGGATGATGAGCCAGCTCTTGTCGATCGGGCCACCGGCCACCGCCAGCACCTTGCCCTTGAGATCATCGAGCTGCTTGAGGGGGGAATCGGCCTTGACCATGACCCTGCCGACAGCACTCGAATAGGGATAGAACAACAGCTTGGCGCCGAGCGCCCGCTCGCGCGCGACCCACAGCCAGTCCGAAACCGCGATGTCGACCGAGCCGCTGTTGATTGCGAGCTTGCCTGCGTCGGTCGAGGCGAATTCGGTGGTCTGCAGCTCGAGGCCGGCCTGGAGCGCGAGATCGTGACGGCGGATCACGTCGAGCACCCAGGCAAAGGTACCCGTCGCCTGGAATCCGATGCGCAGCGTCTCGGTGGCCCGCGCCGGAAGCACGGGAGCGAGAAGGAGGATGAGGGCGGCAAGCCATGTCATCGCGCGGCGCATGGATAGCCTGTGGCGTTCTCTCTGGCCCATGTCAATCCGTATGTTCATTGCAGTTTGGAGCGGTCGGCCTTGAGGCCCGGGCGGCCCTTTGGAACCGGCAGGTCGATCTTGCTGATCTCGATGACGGCCTTGTTGCGGCTGAACAGTTTTAGCTTGCGCAGGATCTCCGTGACATGGGCTTTCACGGTGGATTCGGCGAGCTGAAGCTCGAACGCGATCTGCTTGTTCTGGTAGCCGCGCCGGATCAAATCCAGCACCCGCAGCTGCTGCGGCGTCAGCTCGCGCACGCGCGACTCCAGCGCCTGGACCGAGGCGGCATTGCCGCGCCCGGTCGACGGCACGAAGTTGCGCGGCACCGAGATCGAGCCGCTCAGGACACGCTCGATCGAGAGCGTCAACTCGCGCTTGGAGGTGGATTTCGGTAAGTAACCGGCAGCCCCGAGCGACAGCGCTTCGCGCACGATATGCTGATCTTCGTCGCTGGACACGATCGCGACGGGCAGCCTCGGATAGGTTTCGCGCAGGCGCAGGAAGCCGGAAAATCCCGTCGCATCGGGAAGTGACAGGTCGAGCAGCGCCAGCTCGATCCCGGGCTCCGAGGCCAGCACATGCAGCGCCTCGTCGATCGACATCGCCTCGAAAATCACGGCATCGGGAAGCGCCGAGCGCACGGCGTTGCCCAGGGCTTCCCGGAACAGCGGGTGATCGTCAATGATCAGGAAGCTGGTCATGTCGTGTCCTTGGGCGGCGCCTACGGCGCGTTGCGCCCGCTCATTCAACGCTCCCCGACGAGGGGTGTGCGAACGCCACGATCGCCCGCCTCGTCGGTCAATTTGTACTCATTCCGGCGGTGTTTGGACCGTCAGCAAATAGGCGTAGATGCTCTCGAACTGATCGTCGGTAAACACCTCTTTCCAGGCCGGCATTCCCTTTGCGGGCCGGCCATCATGCACGGTGGTCCAGAATTTTGCACGCATGTCGTCGCCATAGCGGTTATGCAGCAGGCGGAGATTGATCCGCCGTTCGCTCTGCACCGCATCGGGGCCATGGCAGTGGGCGCAGGTGCCGTTGAAGATTTCCTTGCCGGCGCTGATCGTTTCCGTTGTGGCGGCCGTCTCCGCGGCGTCC
>Ga0070711_100000697_pt1 | contig 17598 bp, 14 predicted proteins | sample LARL53metaG_FD_65452 | JGI IMG/M metagenome (GOLD analysis project Ga0070711, IMG submission 65452) | Corn, switchgrass and miscanthus rhizosphere microbial communities from Kellogg Biological Station, Michigan, USA - LAR L5-3 metaG | ecosystem: Host-associated > Plants > Roots > Rhizosphere ... | reverse complement strand
ACATTACGGGTTTACGGGGGTCATCGCAGCAACACAAAGAGCGCTTCCTACAGTCGTTACTTTCCACGGAACGGATGTTCTGGGACGGTCATTTGATGGACCATATCGGCGGGTATTTGGGCTTGTTGAGACATGGATCTCACGGAGGTTGGTTCGATGGGTCGACCATGTCATCGTAGTCTCGCAGGCCATGCAGGATGTACTAAAAGCCCCGCGAGCGACTGTTGCTCAAATGGGTATAGATACGATGAAGTTCCGTCGTGTGTCGCGTGAAGACGCACGAACCCGGCTGGGTCTCGATCTTTCTAGGCCAATCGCAATATTTGTTGGTGACCCTGGTCTCAAGCGTAAGCGCTTTGACTTGGCCGAGGCGGCGATGGAGGTAGCTCGTCGTGAGCTTCCGTCGGCTGAACTCCTGGCAGTGCATGGACGTGATCACGATGAGATCGCGTTGTTCATGAATGCTGCTGACGCGCTCCTTCTCACGTCCTACGTCGAGGGTTCTCCTACTGTGGTAAAGGAGGCCATGGCGTGCGACCTGCCTGTTATCACAGTTGCTGTCGGCGATGTACATGAGCAGCTTTGCGGAGTAGAACCGTCATATATTCGGGAAGCAGATGCCGAGGTATTGGGAGCCGCGCTTGTCGATCTGCTCAAAGTTCCGCAGAGGTCAAATGGCAGGAGAATGGTTGAGCGCTTTACAAACGATCACGTGGCTTCGGTCGTAGTTGATCTTTATGGCCACGTAATTCAAAATCAATAGCAGAGGAGCTTCAGTCATCATAGGGGGTATTATGGGATTAGAACCTATGAGGAGTCACCTGATTTGATTATCTCTGCTCGTTTGGGGCTGGTGCCTTAAGCTTTATGATAACTAGGGCTGGTCCAAGGATAAGCGCAGCGGCAGTAACAGTGCGCCACTCAAAAAATGTCGGGTCTCCCAGCGAGTCGACCACCATTACTGCTATGACACAGAGACCCGCAAGAGGCAGCCACTCTAGCCCGTGTACTGAGAGTCGGAACCGTCGGTATAGTGCAATCGTCAGCAATATAAGACCGATAGTAAAGCTTATGAACCCTGCGTATCCTGTCTCTCCCATTACGCTCGGCCACGAAGTATCATCGATGTAATTAGGATAGGAGCGGTCCAGGCCGTAGATTCCGCTCAGTCCATATTCATCGTAAACCGTACTATAGTGAGTTCGAGATGTATCGCTTGCGTATCGTCCAAAACCGACGCCAAAAGGAAAATGGTCTTTCGCAATCCTAGTACCCACCCCATAGAGATCAGCACGGGCAGTAGTCCCTTCACTGGATAGGTAGCTGGATGCTTGTCGAGAAATAACAGAGCCCTCAAATGAAAATGCAAAGACTGTTAGTAGGAGGCCGAGCAATACGGCGGGCACAAAATTGGAGCGTCCAGAACGTCTACTGCATAGAGCTACGACGAGCACGATTGCTCCAATGGAGAGTACGCCCTTGAGTCTAAGCGAAAGAAAAATAGAGATGGCATACAGGAGAAAAAGCCACAAATCGATCTGGCGCCTGCGCGACATATAGTACGCTGCTGCGACAGCCGCCATAAGACTCATAAATAGACTAAACTCTCCAGGAAACGAGAGGACTGATTGTACAGCGTTGAGTCGATAGCCCCCGATCGAAGTTGTCGGTGAGTTAGTGTGTAGTGTGGCAGCAACGAGACCATGGCCAAAGTAGTCAACTAGTCCAAAAAATGCTACGAAAATACCACTCATCATCAAAGTGCCATAGATACGTTTGGCGTCACTTTTTTGCCAAGGAAGAAGCACTGCGACTGCAAGAAGAGTCCAAAACTTTACTCCTAGCCACATACCCTGGAGGGTCACTGCCGGAGAGACATGATTCATCAAAGACGATAGTATGCCAAAGGCTATAATCAATATGCCTGGTACCGCAAAGCGCAGCATACTCGTCTGGTGGCTGCGGCTGAGGGATCGCCAAATCGCGAGCCCCAACATGAAGGCAACAAGAACATCTGAACTCTGCCGAACCGTGGCTCCAGTTGAGGTATGGTATCCAACCGCCGCAGAGAGTGGAGCTTGAACGACCTCGAGTAGCCACACGCCCAAAAATACTCCGACTGGGTCTCGGTCAAACCACGCAATAGCGGCGATTAGTATTCCTAGACCGATTAGGGCGAGAATAATCGCCAGGCCATACGATGTCGTGGAGCCAGCGCCTACCGCAATAGAAAGGCCGCCAAGTGCTACTGGGATAGCGAGTCGATGCCAGAAATCAGTACTGTGCTCGCCATAGCTGTATCGGCTTGCTTTTACGTCGAGGTTGGCGGATCTGAGGTTCACTTCGAGACCGTTCAAGAGGGCATGAGCTCTGACTGGACGATGCTGGGGCTGTGTCGTGCGACAATATCGGCAATGCGCTTTGCTGCCTGTCCATCCCAAAGCGGAGGTGGCTTGGTTATCGTCTTGGGTCGGGCGAGAGCAGGCATGATCTCGGTGATCCGCTTAGGTTCAAGCCCGAGCAGAGTGTTCGTTCCCGCTCGCACAGTGACGGGTCGCTCGGTGTTATCACGCAACGTGAAACATGGTATGTTGAGATAAGTCGTCTCCTCTTGAACCCCCCCCGAGTCGGTGAGCACCGCTCGAGCATCTGCCTCGAGTGATAGGAACTCCAAATAGGACACGGGCTCGGTCAGTCGGATCGAGGGTACAGATTCCAGACCCATATGCCCCATCATCTTACGCGTGCGTGGATGAACAGGAAAGAGAACAGGTAGCTCACGACTTACACTGCTCAGGTAAGTTATGACATCGGTCAGCAACGGGCCGTCGACCAGCGCCGGGCGGTGCAGGGTGACAAGCAGGTAATTCCCTGGTCGCATATTGAGAGAGGCAGCTGCGTTCGCATTGCGAAAGCGCTCCTCCATGGCGACGAGCGAGTCGATCATCGTGTTGCCTGTGAAGTGTATGCATTCGTTGGCTATACCTTCAGCCCGTAGGTTCTCGATTGCCTCCTCGGAATGCAGGAACAAGTAATCAGAGAACCGGTCCGCTACAATCCGATTGACCTCCTCGGGCATCGTCCGGTCAAAGGAGCGCAGGCCCGACTCCAGGTGAGCAACTGGGATGCCGAGCTTGACTGCCACGAGTGCCGCTGCCATTGTAGAGTTAACGTCTCCGGGTACGATAATGAGATCGGGACTCTCATCTACGAGCACGGGCTCGATACGTTCCATTATCCGCGCCGTCTGGACGGCGTGGCTTGCCGAGCCTACGCCGAGCATATGGTCAGGTGCAGGTACGCTCAGCTCTTCAAGAAAGACATCGGACATCAGCCGGTCGTAGTGCTGACCGGTGTGGATTAGAGCATGACGGCAGTCCTCCATCTGCCGGCGTAGCTCGGAGATGACCGGAGCCATCTTCACGAAGTTCGGTCGGGTGCCGACCACATAGGCGATTCGCATAACGCAGGCAGAGTAGCTGCTACGGCCTACCGAGGCTATGTGTCGGATCTTTGGCAGGTGAAGCTACGGCAACTACTTGTCGACTTTGACGGACGAATGAAGCTAGTGCACCTAGGCCGAGAAAGATACTCCGCCCCAGCCTGCTGAGCTGAAGGGCAAATGGCGGCCAAGTAAATCGCACAAGTCTTGAGTCGTGAACAGTATAGCCAGCCTCAATCAGCAAGTTTCGCAACAGCAGGGGCGACCATGTGTATAGATGATGATTTGGCTCATCCACGTCTATATGAAACCTTCGGTGCATACGCCAGTCATCGAAGGGAAGATATATGACAAGTCGTCCATCTGGCTTGAGGATGCGCCGGATGTCCTCTAGTTCATCGAGTGGTCGAATAGTGTGCTCCAAGGCATGGTTTGAGATCACAACATCCGCAAACTCGTCTGTGATTTCATTCACTGAGCTTACCGTATTGATCCCATGCCGGTCTGCATAAGAGCGCGCTGCTGGATTTATCTCTATTCCCAGCTTTGTAGCCGCATCCAAGAACTTCAAGAGTAGTCCTGAGCCGCATCCAAAGTCTACCACCGTGTCAGTCGGTTTGATGTAGCGCTCAAACTTCCAGATCTCTAGTCGTTGGCGAGCGGAGTTGGCGGCCGACTGGTATGCAAAGTACTGTTCCCCCTCGGGACCGCTATAGTGGCGAGCGATACGATTAGAGTTCATGACTTCCTTGATCTATACACCCTGCGCTGTATCGGTCTCGGTGTGGGAGCCGACTCTCATTGACCGTCGATCGGTGGCCGTAGGATCGACCTCGGTGCATCACGTGTTGGTTGGACATGAAGACCAAGGAGTCGGTAACATGATGGGCCCATAGTGTACTATCTGAAGTTTTACATAGTCTATATAAGCAGCTTTTCGAGCGAGCAGTCTCGTCTTTGAGCCTGTGGGATGCAGAGGACGTGACCCATGGATACCAAGCAGACAGGTCTAAGCTTTGAACAGATTTTGAGCGTTCTCCGTCGCCGCGCGCTATGGATCCTGCTCTCTTGCGGCCTCGCAACCGCTGCGGCCTACGGCTTCTCAAAGCATCAGACGAAGAAATACACAGCAACGGCGTCGCTAGTCTTCAGCAACAACCAGCTGAGCCAGCAGGTCGCCGGACTTCCGGTGGCGAGCAGCAACAACCAGCAGGCTCAGCAGAATACCAATCTCAAGCTCGTCCAACTCGGCGATATGGCGGTCAAGACCGCCAATTTGCTTGGCCGAGGGTTGACTAAGGAAGCCGTCAACGAAGCCCTGAGCGTGAGCGCGCAGGGCGAATCCAACATCGTCAACGTCGCGGCCACCGCGACCTCGCCAGTACTCGCCGTCGACATAGCGAACACCTATACGAACCAGTTCGTCGAGGAGCAGCAGAACAGTAACCACCACTACTACGCCTCCGCTCTGGCGCTCGTCAACAAGCAGCTGGCGGCGCTATCCCCGAAGGAACGGTCCGGGACGGCGGGGATGGCCCTGCAAAATCGCGCCCAATCGCTTGGGGTCCTCGCCGAACTGCACAACGGCAACGTTCAGGTCGCGCAAGCAGCGGCCGTCCCGACGTCGCCGTCCTCGCCAAAGATCACGAGAAACGCAATCCTCGGCGCCGTCTTGGGTCTGTTGCTCGGCCTGGGATTCGTCTTCATGCTTGAGCGCTTCGACTGGCGGATCAGGGAGCCAAAGGATCTAGAGGCGATCTATGGCCTTCCGCTGCTTGGCGTCATTCCTGAGAGCACGGCGCTGTCGCGTTCCGCGCGACGCAGAGGCAAAGCACAGGCTCTGCCTCCTGGCGAGGCCGAGGCCTTCCATCTGATCCGCGCCCATCTGCGCTATTTCAACGTCGATCGCGAGCTGCACACACTGCTGATCGCGTCGGCTGCTCCGGGCGATGGCAAGACAACCGTTGCTCGCCATCTCGCCTCCGCTGCTGCGAGAATGGGCTCGCGGGTGCTGATCATGGAGGCCGATCTGCGGCGTCCCACGCTCGCGCAGCAGTTCGATGTCCGATCCGGACCGGGCCTGGCGGATGTGCTGATCGGCGCCGTATCATTGAGCGAGGCAACCCAACCGGTCGACATGGGAGCGACATCCGAGGACGGCGCGAAGGACAAGGCTCTCGATGTGCTTGTCGCGGGTGCCGCGCTGCCGCCCAACCCCGGGGAGCTGATCGAGAGCAACGCGATGGAGGCCGTGCTCGAGCGGGCGAAGCTCGCCTATGACCTGATCGTGATCGACACCCCGCCGCTGACGGCCGTCTCGGACGCGTTCCCGTTGCTGCGGAAGGTCGACGGCGTCATCATCGTCGGTCGGGTAGGGCGCAATCGCCGCGATGTCGCCGAGCGTCTACACCAGACTCTCAGCGGTGCGGGCGCCCCGCTGCTGGGGGTGATCGCCAACGGTTTCAAGGCGCGGGCGAACGCTCCGTATACCTACGACTACGCCGCGGGGTCGAGATCGCAACCCACCGGGACCGAGGCGGCCTCGCCCAACGGCGCCATCTCAGCCGAGGAGTCTGTACCGACGGGTAAGGGGTGAGGGCAGGTCTGATCTCGCGCGTCAGAGCTCGATGCCGTGCTTCTGAAGCCAGGCTATATAGCTCTTGACGAGCCGTGGGAGATGGCGCAGCAGGAGGTTGACCTGCCGGTGCACCTCGTCGGCTTCGATGTCCGGCGAGGAATGCTGAAGGCGGTTGCGGGTGCGGTAAAGCTCTATGAATGTCTCGGCCTGCCGATCGCTGAAGCCGCCGTCCAGTCTGATCGCATCGATGAGACCTGAGGCGCCTGGCAGTCCCATCGTCGGCTTCGTGCCCGCCAGCTTAGCGCCGGCCTTGATGGCCTCGACGGTGTTGTTGATTAGCGCGAGATAGCCACCCGTAACCGCGAACACGCGGTTTATGTCATCTGGCTCGGGAGATACGAAGGCGTCCGACCATGCCTTTGCATCAAACTCGTGGCCGAACTCGCGCATCGCCTTGCGAAGCGCCTTTCGCTGCGCCGAGAGACGTTCGAGCCTGGAGCCGACGCGATCGAGCGCCGGGAGACCTGCCTCGTGCTCCTTGCGCCCGGCGCCAGCCTCACCGGTGGTGCCGTGCCTCATATCCATCAGGGCTCCTCGGAGAGAAACTCACGGACGGAGGCCCGCGCGCGTCGGCGTCTGGCCTCGTGAGAACGGCGGGCACGACGCGCGATGTCATCCCGGCGCGCGCGCAGCCGAGTCCACTGTCCATCGCGGTCCAGAACCACCCGGCCATCGTCAAGCGCCTGTAGCAGCAGCAGCGGAGCGTTCTCCTGCACGCGGTTCAGCCGCGCCACGTCCACCTCGCGGCCCAGCGAACGCTCCAAGCGCGCGGCGAGCTTGACAGCCGCGTTGGGGCGATCCTCGGCAAGTGACACCAAGAGGTCGAGATCGGACCCGGGTGTCTCATCGCCGCGCGCGATCGAGCCATAGACCACGGCGAGACGCACGTTGGGCTCGGTGCGTAGCGCCTGCCGCAGCTTCGCCAGCAACCGCCAATGGCCGATCGCATAACGGCGCTCCTCATCGCTTACGCGCTGCCGGCGAGGACCAAGGCGCTCGCTACGCAACATCCCATCCGCCACCGCGCGACGCAGTGTGCGCTCGTCAGCATTTAGTTCGCGAGCCAGATCGTCGAGCCCCGACACGTCTCGAAGCATAGAGCTTCGTATGACCGTTATGTCCTTGCGCAGCGGACCTCGTATCGAAGAGCGCGTCAATGGCATCGCGGACCTCACCGCGACTTTGCCTTGCCAATCGGGTATATAGCTGGTATGCACACACGCCCTCATACCCGCACACGAAGCGCATCTCCGAAGCTGCGCTTGCCTGCCGTCCTGCTCGCGCTGCTCACCACAGCTGCCGCGCTGCCCACACCCGACAGCGCCATTGCCGCCTCCGCGCCAAGCGTCACCACTGGCGGCTCCTCCCACGTGACCTTTTCCTCGGCGATCCTCTACGGCTGGGTCAACCCGCATGGGCTGGCCACCAACTACGTCTTCCAGTACGGCACGACCAGCGGGTATGGTGGCCAGACGCCGCTCGCTCCGGCGGGCAACGGGACGATCACAATCAAGCTCAGCCAGACGGTGCTGGGCCTGCACCCCGGCCTCACGTACCACTACCGGATAGTCGCGGTCAGCCCTGCGGGTACCACCAACGGCAAAGATCGCACGTTCAAAACGGGGAGCGTGCCGCTGTCCGTGCAGATCGCCGGCGTGCCCAACCCGGTCGTGTTCGGCAATCCGTTTGTCGTCGAGGGCCACCTGTCCGGGACGGGCGCCGCCAATCATGAGGTCGTGTTGCAGGCAAACCCGTTCCCGTATCTCGGCGGCTTCAAAAACGTCGGCAACCCTGAGATCGCCAGTGCAGTGGGGGCGTTCTCGTTCCCGTACGTGGGCCTGCTCGAAAACGCCCAGCTGCGCGTCGTCACGGTCGGCAAACCCGTCGTCTCGAGCCCGGTGGTGGTCGAGAACGTCGCGGTGCGTGTGAGCTTTCACGCGCGCCATACCCGCCGTCATAGGTTCGTGCGTCTGTATGGGACGGTGGCGCCGGCCGAGGTCGGGGCGCTCGTCGGCTTCCAGCTGCTGCGCCCGGGCGGATCGGTCAACGAGGGTGGCACAGTAGTCAAAGCTGGCACGGCGACCGTCTCGCGGTTCAGCCGCGTCGTGCACATTCGCCACCGCGGCTTGTATCGGGCGCTGATCAAGGTGTCCGACGGCGCGCACGTCTCGAGCTACAGCGCGCCGATCTTGATTCGCTGAGCGGCCGGTCTGGCTGGACGGCGTCAGCCGTCCAGCGAGCGCTGCAGCCGCTCCAGCACCCTGACCACGCGCAGGCCGCTGTGCCCGTCCGAGCGGGGCGTGGCGCCGGTGCGGATGCACTCCACGAAGTGCTCGCACTCCAGCCGCAGCGGCTCCGCATTGGATATGCGCGGGGAGTGGATGTCGCCCGAGCGGGCGATGTACTCGCCCCACGAGCGCGCGTCCTCGTCGAAGCCCTTGTCATACACGGTCAGCTTGCCCTCGATCTGCATGTCGTCGAACGTCGCCATCCGCTTGGAGCCGACGACCGTCAGGCGCCGCTCCTTGTGCGGGTCGAGCCACGACAGGTGCAGGTGCGCGACGGCGCCCGAGGGGAAGCGCAGGTAGCAGAACACCACGTCCTCGACACCCTCCCGCACGAACGACGAGCCGTGTGCGAGACATTCGACCGGCTCCTCGCCGATCAGCGCCAACACCACCGACACGTCGTGCGCGCCCAGGCTCCATAGCGCGTTCTCATCGGCGCGCAGCTTGCCGAGGTTCAAGCGGTTGCCGTACACGTAGTACAGCTCGCCCAGCTCGCCCCCGTCCAGCAGCTCTCGCAGGCGGTGCACCGCCGGGTGGTACTCGAGCAGGTGGCCGACCATTAGCGTCTTGCCCGCCCGCTCGGCCGCGGCCACGGCACGCTCGGCGTCGGCGGCGGTCGTCGCCAGCGGCTTCTCCACGAAGCAGTGCTTGCCCGCGCTCGCCACCTGCGCCGCGAGCTCTGAATGCGTCGGCACGGGGGTGGCGAGCACGATCGCGTCGAGCCCGGGGTCATCCAGCAGATCCTGCGGCGTGGCGGTGGCGCGCGCGCCGGGAAACGCCTGGATCGATTGCTCGCGGGCGGGCTCGGACGGGTCGCACAACCACGCCAGCTCGCAACCCTCGATCGCGGCGAAGTTGCGCGCCAGGTTTGGCCCCCAGTAGCCGAGGCCCACGACCCCGACGCGCACCGTCTTCTCCACGCTCACAGCGCCCCGATCGCCGCGACGCAGCGCTCCGCCGCGTGGCCGTCGCCATACAGCGCGGGACGCTCCACCGGGGGCGTGCGCTCCAGCGCCGCCAGCGCGGCTTGTGGGTCCAGATCCACCAGCGTGTTCCAGCCGGCGTCGACGGTCTCAACCCACTCCGTGTTGGCGCGCAGCGTGATGCAGGGCACCCCGGCAAGGTACGCCTCCTTCTGGACGCCTCCGGAATCGGTCAGCACCGCGCGCGCGCCACACAGCAGGGCCGTGAACTCGGCATAGCCCAGCGGCTCGGTCACGTGCATCCCCTCGATGTCCGTCAGCTCACCCCACAACTCGGTCGTCTGCAAGCGCGCTCGCGTGCGCGGATGCAGAGGAAGCACCACGGGGGCCGGCAGCAGTCCCAGCAGCCGCACCAGCTGGGCGAGTCGCTCCGGATCGTCGACGTTGCCCGCCCGATGGGCCGTCACCAGCAGATACTCGTGTGGGTGCACGCCCAAGCCGGCGGCCACGTCTGTCCTTTCCCGCGCCAGCGGCTGCCAGCGCATTGCCACGTCCACCATCACGTCGCCCACCACCACGGCCTTGCCGGGCACTCCTTCGCGCGTCAGGTTGTCTCGCGCGAGCTCCGAGCTGCACAGCAGCAGCTCGCTCACCTGGTCGGTCAGGATGCGGTTACGCTCCTCCGGCATCGTTGGGTCGAAGCTGCGCATCCCCGCCTCCACGTGCACCACTGAGATCTGTGAGTGCTCGCCCGCCTTCGCTCCCGCCAGGGTCGAGTTGGTGTCGCCGTACACGAGCACCGCGTCCGGCTCAAGCTCGCCCAGCAGTGGCTCCAGCGCGTTCAGCATGTGCGTCGTCTGCGACGTGTTCGAGCCCCCCCCGATCCCCAGCTCCCGGTCGGGCTTGGCGAGCCCCAGCTGGGCGAAGAACACGGCCGACAGCGCATCGTCGTAGTGCTGTCCGGTGTGCACCAGCAGCTCCTCGTGCTGTTCGCGCAGCAGCCCCGACACCGCCGCGGCCTTGATGAACTGCGGTCGATTGCCGACGATGGTGAGGATCTTCACAGTGAGGCGCAGCCTACGCGGCGGCGCCGATCACTGATGTCGACCAGTCGATCACCGAAGTGGGCCGCACGACGTGGCGGTTCAGCCCCAGCTCCTTGGGCTCCAGCCCGAGCGCGAGGCCGACGAGCTGGGGCAGGTGCAACACCGGCATGTCCAGCTGCCGTCCCACCACGCTCTCGGCGGCGGGCTGCTGCAGGTCGAGGTTCAGATGGCACAGCGGGCACGGCGTCACCAGGCAGTCGGCGTCGGCATCGACCGCATCGCCCAGATGACGCCCGGCCTGCTTGAGCGAGGCCTCCTTGTTCATCGTCACGATCGGAAACCCGCAGCACTTGCGCATGCCCGCATACTCGATCACGGTGCCGCCGAGCGCCTCGATCACCTGGTGCAAGTAGTGGTCGCGCGGGTGGTCTGCGTCGATGCCCAGGCGCGCGCGGGGGCGGACGATGTAGCAGCCGTAGAACGGACCCACCCGCAGGTTCGTCAGCGGGCGGCGCACCCGTGCGCGCAGCTCCTCCAGGCCGATCTCCTCGACGAGCAGCCATAGGAAGTTCTTGTTGGTGAGTCCCTTCTCGTAGGACAGACCCTCACTGGACAGCGTCTCGTTGACGTGTGCGCGGTACTCGGCGTTCGCGTCCAGCCGCTCCTGACACTCTGACTGCGCGCCCTGGCAGGTCGAGCAGATGTTCATCATCAGCTCCGCTCCCTGCACCTGCTGGGCGAGCGCGAACGTGCGCGCGTTGAGCGTGTCGGCCAGCTCCTGGTTGTGCTCGGCGATCACGCCCGCGCCGGTGCAGCAAGCGCGGTCGAGCTCGACCAGCTCGATGTCCAGCAGCGGCGCGACTCGCGCCATCGAGCCGTGCAGCTCGGGGGTGAAGCCGCGGCTGACGCAACCGGGCCAGTAGGCGACCTTCATGTCGCTGCCTCCTCTTCGTCCTCGCCGACGACGTACAGGTTCAGCTCATATCGCTGCGGGCGGTGCTCGACCTTGTCGTAGATCGCCTGCACTGCCTGCAGGTCCGCGGGGGGGAGCTTGTGCCCAAACAGCGCGATCCTGGGGTTGATCTTCCGGCGCAGCACGCCTTTGATGGCAGTCGGCAGCGAGCTCAGGAGCTCCCGACCGGCGGCGGGATGGAACTTGCCAAACCACGAGTTGCCGCCGTAGGAGCGGTTCAGCAGCTCGGCCTCGTGGTTGAGCCCGTAGTCACGTACGAGACCGGCGAACGCCGCCTCGTGACGCTCGCCGTTGTTGCGATCGACGATGTGGTGGTCCGCCGTGGCGATCCGGCGCAGGCGCATGATCTGGCCCATCGGGTTGACGTCCTTGGGGCAGGCCTCGACGCACTTGAAGCAGTGCGTGCAGTCGTAGATCCCCTGCGGGTCTTCGGCGAGATCGCGCAGGCGCACGTCCTGTTGCTCGTCGCGCGGGTCGCCGACGAAGCGGTACGCCTTCGCCAGCGCCGCCGGGCCGATGAAGCCGGGGTCGACCTCCATCGCCAGGCAGTCCGACACGCACGCGCCGCACTGGATGCAGGCCATCGTCTGAGTGATGTCGGCCATGCTCTCTTTCGGGACGATGTACTCGCGCTCGGGCACAGGCTGCTTGGCGATCAGCCACGGCGTGACCCGCTGCACCTTCTTCCAGTGCACCGCGTCCATGTCGACGATCAGATCCTTGATGACGGGCATGTTGCCCATCGGCTCGATCTCGATCGTGCCGTCCGCGGAGGACTCGCGCGCGTGGTCCAGGTGGGTGTGGCAGGCCAGCCCCGGCTCGCCGTTGATGCGCACCCCGCACGACCCGCAGATGGCCGCGCGGCAGGAGCAGCGGATGCCGATCGAGCCGTCGAACTGGGCCTTCGCCTGCAGGATCCCCTCCAGCACCGAGCGGTGCGGCTCCAGCTCCACGGTGTGCTCGTCCCAGTAGGGGGCCTCGCCCGACTCGGGGTCGTAGCGGCGCATGCGCAGCTTGAACGTCTCCGGCGGCTTGTTGAGCGTCTCGGCCATCGTTAGTACTTCCTCTCCTCGGGCTGCCACTGGGTGATCGTCACCGGCGAGTAGCTCACCTGTGGGCCGTCGCCGTTCAGCGAGATGTCGATGTGCTTGAGCCACTCCTCGTCGTTGCGCTCGGGGAAGTCGGTGCGGAACTGCGCGCCGCGCGACTCGGTGCGCTCGATCGCGGCGAGCACGATCGCCTCGGCGCAGTCGAGCATGTAGCCGAGCTCGATCGCGCCAAGCACGTCCTGGTTGAAGATGGTTCCGCGATCGTCGATGTATGCGCTCTGCGCCTCTTCTTTCAGACGCAGCACGATCTCATGCGCTTGCTTCAAGCCGGCCGCGTCGCGGTAGACGGCGACGTGCTGGTTCATCGTGGCGCCGAGCTCCTGCTTGATCTCCGACACGCGCCGGCCGGTCCCGCGCTCGCGCGCGATGATCGCGTCGATCATTGCCACATCCTCGCGCAGCCGCGCATCGGCAGCAGTGGGCATGGCGATCGTCTGCGCGCGCCGGGCGGCATGCTCGCCGGCGCGCCGCCCGAAGATCAGCGTGTCCAGCAGCGAGTTCGCCCCCAGGCGGTTGCCGCCGTGCACCGACACGCACGCCACCTCGCCCGCCGCGTACAGCCCCTCGACCGCGGTGGCGCCGTGGATGTCGGTCTTGACGCCGCCCATGATGTAGTGCTGTCCGGGGCGGATCATGATCGGTTCGCGCGTGATGTCCACGCCCGCGAAGTCTTTGCCGATGTTGACGATCTCGCGCAGCGCCTCCAGCGTGCGCTTGCGCGGCACGGTGGTGATGTCCAGGTAGATGCCTTCGCCGTTCACCCCGACGCCGCGGCCCTCGAGGATCTCGGTCTGCTCGGCGCGCGAGACGACGTCGCGCGAGGCCAGCTCCATCTTGTTGGGCGCGTACTTCTCCATGAACCGCTCGCCCTCGGAGTTCAGCAGCACCGCGCCCTCGCCGCGCGCGCCCTCCGTTATCAGGAGGCCGTTCTCGACGAGCGTCGTCGGGTGGTACTGGACCATCTCCATGTCCATCAGCGGTGCTCCGATCCGATAGGCCTGGGCGATGCCGTCGCCGGTGACGATCAGCGCGTTGGTGGTCGGGCTGTACACCTGTCCCGCGCCGCCACACGCGAGGATCGTGTTCTTGGCGTGGAACACCTCCATCTGCCCGCTGCGCACGTCGCGCGCGATCACGCCGCAGCAGCGCCCCTGATCGTCCTGCAGGAGTGAGGTCACAAACCACTCCTCGTAGCGATCGACGGTCTCATGGTGCTTCATCAGCTGCTCGTAGAGCACGTGCAGGATCGCCTGGCCGGTGATGTCCGCCACGTAGGCGGTGCGCTTCATCGAGGCGCCGCCGAACGCGCGCAGGTCCAGCTCGCCGCGCTCGTTGCGGTGGAACGTGACGCCGATGTGCTCGAGGTGCATGACCTCCTGCGGCGCCTGTGAGCACATGATCTCGATCGCGTCCTGGTCGCCCAGGAAGTCCGAGCCCTTGACCGTGTCATACGCGTGCGAGCGCCAGTCGTCGGCGACGTTGATCGCCGCGTTGATCCCGCCCGCCGCCGCGACCGAGTGCGAGCGCACAGGATGGACCTTGCTCATGATCGCCACGCTCGCGCCCTCCTGCGCCGCGGCGAGCGCCGCGCGCTGGCCCGCGAGGCCGGCGCCGATGATCAAGACGTCGTGGGCGGGCATGGGCCGGGACTCTATATACCGGCGGCAGGGCGCAGCGCTTTGCGCAGCTGCGCGACGGTCACCACGCCCTGCAGCACGCCCTGATCGTCAACTGCGACCATTGCGCCGAGGCGTCCTAGACCCTCGCTGCGCAGCAGCGATTCCACCGGCTGGTCCTCGCCGATCCGCACCGGCAGATCCTCCTCGAGCACGTCCTCCACTCCCAGCGCCGGTCGTCCGGCCGCGATCTCCTCGTCCACGCGCTGCTCGCGCACCACGCCGAGGAAGTGACGCGCCGGGTCGACCACCGCGAACCACGGCCAGCGATAGCGCAGGAAGAACTGCTCCTGGGCGTCGAGCAGGCTCAGGCCCGCGGTGATCGTCACCGGCTCGCGGTCCATGATGTCGGCGACCGTCACCCCCTGGATGCGCTGTCCGAACGTCGCCTGCGCCACCGCCCCGCTCGCCGCCTGGTACAGGAGGAAGGCCAGCACCATCGTGAACAGCCCGAACGAGTCGCCATACCCAAGGGAGACCAGCCCGAGCGCACCCAACGCAAGCGCGAACCCCTGGCCGGCGCGCCCCGTCCAGCGGGTGGCGCGGTTGCGGTCGCCGGTGCGCCACCAGATCAGCGCCTGGGCGATCTGGCCGCCGTCGAGCGGGAACGCGGGGATCAGGTTGAACAGCAGCACGAACACGTTGACCGTCGCCAGCCAGCTCAGCCACACCAGCGCCGGCGTGGCCCGCACGCTGCGGCTGCCCGTCGCCACTTCGGCAAAGTGCCCTCCCGGCGCCGCCAGGCCGGCGGCGAGCGCGCAGGCGGCGATCACCGCGAGCGTCACCGCCGGTCCCGCGATCGCCACGCGCAGCTGCACTCCCGGCGTGGTCGGCAGCTCGCGCATGCGCGTCAGCCCGCCGAACGCCCACAGGTCGATCCCCGCCACCGACAGGCCGTTACGGCGCGCGACGAGCGCGTGGCCGAGCTCGTGCGCGATCACCGACACGAAAAACGACAGCACGACCGCGACCGCGACCAGGTACGCGGTCGTTTGCGCGCCTCCGAGCACTTCGTGGAAGTACGGCGTCGCGACGATCACGAACAGAAACAGCACGACAAACCAGCTGAGGCCGACACCGATGCGGATGCCAAACACGCGGGCCAGCTGAAAGTTCGTGCGGGGGGCCATACCCGCAATGTTAGGACTACGTCAGCGGGCGACCCCGGACGATGATCGCCTCGAAGTCGGTACCTGCCGGCAGCGTTCCGTACTCGAAGCCCCCGTCGCCCGCCAGGCGCGCGGCGCAGAACGCGTCCGCGACCGCATGGGGGGCATTGCGCACGAGCAGCGAGCCCTGCAGGCACAGCGCCATGCTCTCGACCACCCGCCGCGCGCGCGACTCGAGCGTCGCGGGGTCTGAGAGCTGGGACTCCAGCTCCCGTACCCGCTCATCCAGGCGCGCGTCGGCGCCCTGGGCGAGCTTCAGCTCGTGCATGAACACCTCGAGCGAGCGCGGCGTGCGCACCAGCGCGCGCAGCACGTCGAGGCTGATCACGTTGCCCGAGCCCTCCCAGATCGAGGCCAGCGGCGCCTCGCGGTACAGCCGCGGCATCCCCGACTCCTCGACGTAGCCCGCGCCGCCGAGGCACTCCATCGCCTCGAACGCGTGGTTGGGAGCGCGCTTGCACGTCCAGTACTTGCCGACCGCCGTCGCCAGGCGCTTGAACAGTTGCGCGTCGCTGTCGTTCTCGCCCGCCTCGGCGTCAGCCGACGCCTCGTCGTACGCGCGCGCGAGACGCATCGCCAGCGCCGTGGTCGCCTCCGCCTCCAGGCACAGATCGGCGAGCACGTTGCGCATCAGCGGCTGGTCGATCAGCAGCTTGCCGAACGCCGCCCGGTGGGCGGCATGATGGGTGGCGTTAACCACGCCCGCCCGCATGCCTGCCGCCGAGCCGATCACGCAGTCAAGACGCGTGTGGCCCACCATCTCGATGATCGTCGGCACGCCTCTGCCCGGCTCGCCGACCATGCGCGCCCACGCGCCGTGCAGCTCGATCTCGCTCGACGCGTTCGAGTGGTTGCCGAGCTTGTCCTTCAGCCGCTGGATGTGCATCGCATTGCGGCTCCCGTCGGGCAGCACGCGCGGCATCAAGAAGCACGACAGGCCCTCGTCCGCGTCCCCCGGCGATCGGGCCTGGGCGAGCACGAGGAACAGGTCGGACATCGGCGCCGAGCAGAACCACTTGTGACCTGTGAGCTCGTACTCCGCCCCGGCGCCGCCGCCGTTCAGCGGGCGGGCGACGGTCGTGTTCGCGCGCACGTCCGAGCCGCCCTGCTTCTCGGTCATCGCCATGCCCGCGATCGCTGAGCCCTTCTCCGCCGCCGGGATCGACCGCGGGTCATACGTCGTCGCGGTCACCAGCGGCTCCCACTCGGCCGCGATCTCGGACTGGGCGCGCAGCGCGGGCACGACCGCGAACGTCATCGTGATCGGACACGCATATCCCGCCTCGGCCTGCATCGCGGTCATGTACATCGCCGCCCGCGCCACGTGTGGAGCGGGCCGGTCGAGCTCGCGCCAGGGCAGCGCGTGCAGCTCGTGCTCCACCCCGAGCTGCATCAGCTGGTGCCAGGCGGGGTGGAACTCGACCTCGTCGATGCGATGCCCGTAGCGGTCGTGCGTATGCAGCACCGGCCGGTTCTCGTTCGCCAGCCGGCCCCACACCTGCTGGGGCTCGCCGCCGATCAGCACGCCCAGCCCGCTCGCGCGCTCCAGCGCCCAGGCGGCGCCTTCGCGCTCGGTGGCCTCGACCAGGGGCGTGTTGTCGGAGAACACGTCCCGCCCCTCGAGCGGCGGGGCCTGGTTGAAGACATCGTGCGTGCGCCACGGCGCACTGCCCGCCAGGTCCGTCGCCGTCCTCGGGATGGTGGCCATGGATGACAGTGAAGCAGATGTCACTATCTCTGTGCAGGACTGCTCTCACCCGTCGTCCGCTCCCGCGAGCGCCAACAGGTGCGGTGACCGGCGCCGGCAGCGGCAATAGATAAGCGGAGCTTCCGGGTCTCCCCCTCAAGCCCGCGATAGCATCGCCCGCCCTGCGAACTATCTCCATCCTCGAGGACCGAACAATGGCGACCAAGATCAGCGTGCACAACCCAGTAGTCGAGCTCGACGGCGACGAGATGACGCGCATCATCTGGGCGTCCATCAGAGACCAGCTGATCCTGCCCTACCTCGACATCGATCTGCATCGCTACGACCTGAGCATCCAGTCCCGCGACGCGACCCGCGATCAGATCACCGTCGAAGCCGCCGAGGCGATCAAGCAGCACGGGGTGGGCGTCAAGTGCGCGACGATCACCCCCGACGAGGCCCGCGTCGAGGAGTTCGGCCTCAAGGAGATGTACCGCTCGCCCAACGGGACCATCCGCAACATCCTCGGCGGGGTCATCTTCCGCGAGCCGATCGTCATCTCGAACATCCCCCGGCTCGTGCCCGGGTGGACGAAGCCGATCATCATCGGCCGTCACGCGTTCGGCGACCAGTACCGCGCGACCGAC
>Ga0070711_100000692_pt1 | contig 17684 bp, 15 predicted proteins | sample LARL53metaG_FD_65452 | JGI IMG/M metagenome (GOLD analysis project Ga0070711, IMG submission 65452) | Corn, switchgrass and miscanthus rhizosphere microbial communities from Kellogg Biological Station, Michigan, USA - LAR L5-3 metaG | ecosystem: Host-associated > Plants > Roots > Rhizosphere ... | reverse complement strand
ACAATCCATGACACATTAGGATCATTGGTTTGGCAAACAGTAAGGCCAACCAAAATTATAGTTGTAAACGATGGTTCTGGAGATGGAACTGAACAAATAATTAACTCATACAAAGAAGATTATCCGAACATCATCGAAGTCATCAATACATATAGCAAGAAAAGAGATTATAAGAGATTACCTTATCTTTGGAATCTCTCGGTCGAGCATGCAGAAAAATGTGGATATGCTAGTAGGTGCGAATATCACATGATCTCTGGTGGAGATATGAAATACTCTCCCAGCTATGCAGAGACGATACTTGCATTCATGGATCAAGATAAAGATGTTGTAGTCTGCTCAGGAGATTTTACAAGAAATAAGAGTACCTCGCCGCATGGTGGCGGTAGATTTGTCAGGAACTCTTTCTTTAGAAAATATTATAGAAAGTATCCAACAATAGTAGGCTATGAATCTGAAATAATAGAAAGGGCACTAACAAACGGATACAAGGTAAGGGTCTTGCATGAAGCCAAATACGACCATCTTGACGAGTTAGGACACTCACATAACTTCAGGGAATTTGGCATGAGTATGAAAGCATTAGGCTATCATCCATTGTATGTTCTTGGCAGAGTGATCGCGAACGCTTTCAATAGTGATATTGGGTTTAAAGGTTCATGGAGCATGCTAATGAATTACATATCTTATAGACCTTCTCAGTCAGACCCTTATTACTCTGTGTTTGATGATGAATTGATGCATGCAATAAGAGAAAGGCAAAAAGACAGAATAAAGTCAATATTGCTAAGACGGCGGTAATAATATTAGCAGCAGAAAACATTCATATCTTAAATAGACGTTCATGTTCCAGAATAATATAAGATAGGCTACTCTAGTTGCTAACTGTTTTGATCCTACTGAAATAATAAATAATACCTTCGATACAGGCTATGGCCAATTCTGTTAGGTCTACTTGCCGTAAATATTATAATCCCACTGATACCATACAATAACAAATCTTAATAATTATCATCCTAATTTAGAGAACCTAGCAGTAATTAATTATACCTAATTATCTTTATTAGTCATACCAAGTTATGAAAATTGCATCTGTAGTTGGAGCTAGACCAAATATTATTAAACTAGCGCCAATACACAAAGCCATTCGTACTTTTTCTGATCACCATCGTCATGTTATAATACATACCGGTCAACACTACGATTATAAATTATCTGAAATATTCTTCAAGGAATTTGATTTGCCAAAACCGGATTTTGATCTGAATGTAGGTTCTGCAACACCTGGATTTCAAATTGGAGAGATGATTAAGAAACTTGAGAAGATTTTTCTAAAGTATAATGATTTCGACCTTGTTCTGGTATATGGAGATACAAACTCTACGTTTGCAGGTGCTCTTGCTGCAATGAAATCAGGAATACGCGTTGCTCATGTAGAGGCTGGGTTGAGAAGTTTCGATAGGCGAATGCCAGAGGAAATTAATAGAATATTGACCGACCAGCTTAGCGATTACTTATTTGCACCGACTCAAACCGCTATTGAGAACTTGGAAAGAGAACATGTGTTTGGAAAAATAGTCTATAGTGGTGATATTGCGGTGGAGATAATTAATTATGCAGTACAAATCTCATCGAAATCATTAATTCTTGAGAATTTACAACTTCGACGAAAAGCATATATTCTTTTTACCATGCATAGAGCAGAAAATACTGATTCACACGATAGTTTAATTTCGATAATTCGTGCTTTTGAAACTCTTTCTGAAATAGAAATAGTATTCCCTATTCATCCAAGAACAACAAACTTGCTGAAAAAAAGAGATTTGTATAGTAGATTAGAAAAATGCAAAAACGTAAAGTTAATCCAACCAGTTAATTACATTGACTTTATCAAATTAATGCAAAATGCTAAAAAGGTAATAACTGATTCTGGTGGAGTTCAAAAGGAGGCATATTTATTGTCTGTGCCCTGCATAACAATTAGAAGAAACACGGAATGGATAGAAACTGTGAAGTCTGGTTGGAATATACTCACTGACACAGATACTAAGAAGATTGTCAAGGCTACTAGAGACTGGATGCCGTCGCCAACTAGTAATCAAAAAATAAAACCAATTTTTGGAGACGGTCATGCGTCTGCAATAATAAAAAATTCGATTATGTCTTTAATGTCTTGATAAATAGATAGAAACAAACAATAATAGAATTAAGGCGAAAAGTCAATCTACATACTAACGTTGAAAGAATATCATATAAGTATGATGCCGACATAAGTTTTATCACCCGCTTTTAGGCCTAGGTTTCATAGAACTAACCTTTGAATCTAGAAATTACCAAAAAAGCTCAAGCAAAGGTATTTACTGTGAATAAATATTTGAGAGTTGGGAGGTTACATTTATTGGATCATGTTCTCGTGGCAGGCCTTGACGGTATTTGAGTTGATAGTCTAACACTTTGAGGCCGCATGCGAGCGCTTCTAAAGCTGTCTTGCTAAGATTCTGTAAAATGGTTTTGTTGACAAATCTAATGTCAACGTATGTCTTGTATCTTCTCAGAAACTCTGGCATATCTTTATACACTATGGGATCTTTGATTCTATTGTAAACTTCAATGTTTAGACTAATGTTGTGTCTTTTACAATAATCTAGCGCCCATTGTATGTCAGTTACTTCTGTATCTATGGTCAAAGCTTCTTTCTGTTCATTTTTTGAAATTGAGTCTGGCTTAAAATGATCTGTATCAACTGGATTTGGAAGATGTATGCCTTTTGCAACAAGGTGTAAAAGATCAGGAGTAGACACAATAACTGTGTCAGCCATTCTTTGGGCTTTGATATGCATTCGTTTCCTAAACAGTACTTTATCCCGTATTCTTCTATACATCATTATTGATCTAATAGCGAGATCCGACAGCTGCGATCGATGTGGAAGCTTTTGTTTCTTTAATCCACGTATGTCTGTTCCATGGTAATGGAGAATGATCTTTTTTGAGTTACCAAATTTCTGGCGAAGCTTTAGAAGTATGTCAATTCTGCTATGTATGTGAAGTATGTCAGCCGATTTTGCTTTTTCTATACATTTTTCAGTAAATTCTTCTAATGCAGCATTTAGAATGTATTGTTTGTAAAACTCACTAATTCCATATTTGTTATAATTCCCAATCATAATTACTTTTGCCTCATGCCCTTGTACCTGCTGCTGATATTTTGCAAGGGTGTAGGCTACCCCAGCCTGATCCCACACATGTAGTATACGCATGAGTCTATATTCTACCTTTGCGATTAGAGATAATTATTGTGTTCTTTCTGGATTGACTTTAGGCTCAGATTGTGGCGATTTATTAGTCTCTCCATTGCTAACGATTGGTGGTCGGGTACTGCGTTTCATTATTTTTAATAGGTAAGTTCGCATTTGCTGTTTCTCCTCTTCGGTTACTTTCCCATCAATCAAATCTATAATGAACAGTTGTATTGTTGCACCAATCTGATTTTGACTGAACATGGCTTCAGCTTCTACACTGAATTGATTTTTTCTATGCCAGTACCCAATAATCATGCCAAGCGGTACATATACTGCTACAAACACTATTGCAAAAACCCATATACTACTGAAAATTGAATTGGCTAAAAAAGGTGCTTTTTTAATTAATAATTCATATTGAATAGTAACGAAATTGGCAAATGTCATTATAAATACCAAATAAATACCATGACCATTCCTAAAATCAAGCCAACGTCTTCTCAAGTTATTATTTTTTGACGAGATAATATTGCGTATTCTGGTCTTGTTCAACTGTAATATATCATACCATTCAACTGTAATTTCTTCCTTTGTATTATAGAGGCGTCAAAAACCAGTTGATCATAAACATAGCAAAGTCATCATTGTAATATGTTATCATGATATAGATTTATTACAGTTTACAAATATTGTGTCGACATTAGTTGTTACAAAAATTCCGGCGTTTCTTGACTATTATTAACTTGCCTCTAAATTATACAGTATTCAAATTTCCCTTATCCCTACCTTAGATTCTATCATCATCTATTATCGTCTCAACCAAAGGTGGACTATTATTCCTATCTAGGGATTGTAGATACCAAGAACAATGGGTTTTGCATTTTGTATAATTAGTAAGTAAATAATATTTTATTATTCAATTCTATCATATAGTATAGTGGAATGTGTGATATTTTATATAATCTGTAAATATTATGTATTTTTTCTATAAAGAAGATGTAGAACTCACCTCATATGTGATAAACAATTTATACCATATCTCTAAGCTTAGCAATTGTAGCATTTTACTTATGTAGCGTGGATCTTTGTTTTGGCTTATTCTAGTTAATGACTTGATATACCATTCCCTGTTTATAATTTTATCCTCAAATATCCTGCCCTTCTCTAAATTTGAAGTTACGATTTCCTTTCCAATTCTAAACCAAAATTTAACTAAATCCATGCCAAAACCCATCTTTTTGTTTTCAGCAGAATATGATGAAATATTACGCTTTACAATTTCACGCAACTGAATTTTTCCTATGTTCGAAGCAAAATCATATTTTAGGGATACTGGAATTCTAATGGACAAATCTATTATCTCATTGGATAATAGTGGTGCTATACCCTTAATATTGAAGTGTCTAAAGTACTTCTCGTTGGTAGGTATGAAGTCATACATCAATTTACCATGATAGTCTGCAAGAAGAACTTGTTCTAAAGGATCCAAATCGTTATCGAAATATTTCTTTAGCAAAAGATAGATAGAAGACCAGGCAAATCCTATTTTTGCCCCGAACATATCCTCTTGATCCGGCACCCAATCACGTTCATGGCATTGAAGGTATGTTTGAACTCTATCTTGCCAAGAATAATTAGATTTAACATTTTCAAGAAACTTTTTGTATCTAAATATGTATCCTGCAAATAACTCATCACCGCCATCTCCTGTAAACAATGTGTTTGAAATAGATCTTGCCTTCTCAATAAAATAATATTGATATACATTCCATCGTGGCTCCTTAATAATACTCAAAAGTAAGGGTAAATCTCTTAGTGGATTTTCTACATGAATTTCATGAAAGCCTGCATTTTGGCTTTCTGCTGTTTCTCTTGCATCAACAGATTCTATAGAACCATCATCAAAACTCACGGTTAAGCATTCTATATTGATAGTTGGAAACTCTTTACGAATTAAAGAAAGTATAACGTTTGAATCCGTACCGCTACTTAGAGCAACTGTGATACGGCTTACCTGATATTCTTCAATTCTCGTCCTTATCAGTCGTCTAATTGCATTTTCTATGTCTTTATCTGATGGAATGCCATTAGCATGTTGTCTCCAGTTTGATATTTCTTTATAGGTGATGTTTCTAATTTCATTTGTGCTCACTGAAGTAGGATCATATCTTAACGTCAAGAGGTTGCTAATATTTACCAACGGTTATTTTATAAACAACCTTTTGAAAAATATTTCCATGTTCTTAAAACTAATGAATCTATTCTTGTGATACGCTTTTCTTCTTCTTTTTCTTATTCTTCAAGCCATTAGCAAATCTTTTTCAATTGTTCTCTTATTTCTTATTATTATAACTCTTGCAACAAATAGCAAAAACCAAAGCAATCAATAAATGCTATGCTTATGCTGAGTTACACATATACATTCCTTTCTTGTTCAAGTACATTTCAAAAAATGGCGTTATTTGTATAAACTGAGTATTACCTAAAGTAGTTTCTCATAACACTCCTGTACAGATTTAGATATCCCTTCTGCAGAATGATATTCTTTGATATAATTACGTCCTTCTTTGGCTAACCTGATTCTTTCAATATCATCCTCAATTAAGCTTTCTAAATCTTCCTTAAATGTATCTTTAGTAGTTCTGCATACCGGTGGTTTGTATTTTTCATATAATTCATCAGAAACATAGGCAATAACAGGTTTACCAAGTGCCATACCTTCAAGTTCAAACTTTCCAAACCAGCCGATATTTGGCAATATTTTACCGATTACTATATCGCACATAGCAATAGTTTCTAAAGTCTGAACATGGGAAAGATGTAAAAGTCTTATTATTTCACATCTTTTTTCATTCTGTAGCGTGGTAAGTGCATCAGTATAATAATCATTGAAATTATACATTTTTTTATAATGTGGATAATGTGCCACTCGTATTATACTGCTGTTTTTTTGCTGGTTTTTTCTTGAGGATATTGATTCTGCCTCATCGATATCAATAGCGTTAGGCAACCATTTGCCATTTGGAGCGTATTGTAATAAGTCAGGTGTAGAAACTAGACAAAAATCATCCTCATGTTTACCACGCAGATCGTCACCATGGTAGTGCTTTAAATATACCTTATTCTTATTTCGTTTCTCCAAATTACTTTTTAATGAGCCATATGGATAATGGTAATGCCATATATCATACTCTTTTAGTTTTCTAAAGAGATTCCATCTAGAAATAGGTGATTTGTAATAATATTTAATTCCTCCAAACTGATTATAAATTGTGTTATTAAAGACATACACATCTGCTTTATACCCTTGTTTCCTTTGTTGTTCTGCAATTATAGAGGCTACACCAGAAATATTATTTATATGTGCTATCTTCATTGACGTAGCCTTTTCTATCCTAAAATGTTGCCTATATTCTAACCGATGCTTTCATGTGTTCTTTTGTATACTATCGTTTAAACTGACTTTTTGAGTCAATGGAAGTATTTTTTGTCTATCAAATTAGGAAATACTTTTAATATTATGATAGATTTTTTGTCTTAGTAGTGGCAGTGCTAGAAGGGGAATTAATAGATGTAATCATAAGGACAAAAAACTCGGAGGAATTTCTCAAGGAATGTTTACAGTCAATATATAATGAGATTCCAGTAAGGCGTATAATAATAGTAGATGCAGGTTCTACTGACAAAACACTCGAAATAGCATCTTCCTTTGACAAGGCTTGCATATATATAAAGCCTGAGCTCAACCTCGGCCAAGCAACAAAATTCGGCTTTTCCAAGGCAGAAACTGAATGGGTAGCCATCATTGATTCAGATATAATTCTGGGAAGAGGATGGTTTGATGATATGAAAAGGTACATGAGCCAATGGGATGCGATAGAAGGATGTAGAATTGATCATTATAGATTTGATACTCAGATAGACTGCACAAAATCAGTGCATGGCAGGTTTGGTCAAACACTCCTCAAGAGAGAGCCTGTGCTCAGCATGGATCTAGATTTACCTTTCGGAGAGGATGCTGCAATAAGTTTTAATTTTGAAAAACGTAACATGAAATGGAAGAAAGTGAAAAATTATTTAGTAGACCATTATCCAAAGATTGAGGGCACAAGGCAGACACGAACAGGCATAGTTTTCAAACCTGATCCACATATAATTCATATTCCAAAGAACGTGCAGTTAGAACAAGGTCGCATTGCCAGACGATACAATATGATTACAAAGAAACAAGCTATCAGTATGCTTATACTACCTCCTATTTATGAGGCTTACTGGGCATTTAAAAAAAGTTTGTGGTTTTGTTTAGCATATTTCAGAATCATATAACAGTGGGTTATTGTAATTGTCCTCTTTTCAGTTTTTTCAATACTCCTTAAAAAGTGTCGTTTCCTAATAAAATGTAGGTAAGTTCGAATAACATGACATACCAGGATTTTTTAATACGCCTTAACATGTTTTCTTAAGTTTTTTTACGCTCTCCTCTCTACCAATATAAGCGATGAAATGAGTACCATCTGATATAAAAAGGAGCTAGCCAGATTAGATAATTCATGATCTTCTATTGACCTTTTCCATTCACATCATGTAGTCAGCCCATTATGTCACATCATAAATAAGTGAAATAGATGTATACAAAACTCATAACAGCTACTTTGACACCATTTGCAACTGCCGTCATATAGACTCGTCAACTGGAATTGGACAGATAGAGCAAGTACGTATCAAAACGGTGTTATTTATAAACAAAGTATTATCTAGAATTGGACGGCTCTCATCCTAAGACAGAGGAAAGACGTTGAACAGGGGCTCTCATTGTGAAGATCCTTGTTTTTCAAAGGATGAATTTTATGATAAAATTATTCATCAAATTCTTTAAGGGTTAAATCTGAAATTTTTGTCATGGAAACAGAACTGGAATTAATTGACGTAATCGTAAGGACAAAAAACTCTCAAGAATTTTTAAAAGAGTGCTTAGAAGCTGTCTTAGCCGAAATTCCAGTGAGACGTATAATTATTGTAGATGCAGGATCTACAGACCGGACTAAAGAGATAGCGGTAACGTATGATAAGGTCGAGTTCTATTCTCGTCCAGATATTAATCTGGGTCAGGCCACTAAGTACGGTGTCTCTATGGCACAAACAGAATGGATCGCCGTGATAGATTCAGATGTTGTCTTACGAAAGGGATGGTTTGAGAATATGAAAAAGTACATGCAAGTGGCAGATGCCATTGAGGGATTTAGAACTGATCACTACTTCTTTACTGTGCAAAATGACACAACCAAATCTACTGTTGGCTGGTTAGGTCACACCTTAATAAAGAAAGAACCCTTATTGAATATGGATCTGGACACACAATTTGGAGAAGATACAGTAGTGAAATTTAACTTTGATAAACAGGGCAAGATATGGAAAAAGATACCGAATTCTCTAGCTGACCATTACACAAAGATTGATAATACAAAGCATCTGAGAACTGGTTCGATTTTTAGACCTGAACCACAAGTAATTAATGTTCCTAAGGACGTGCAAATACAACAGGGGCACATAGTTAGAAAATGTCATTCACTTACAAAGAAACAAGCTATTAAGATATTGTTGCTACCTCCAATTTATGAAGCGTACTGGGCATTCAAGAAGAATTTCTGGTTCACTCTCGCGTATTTCAGGCTAATCTAGGAAGTACATTTTAATGAATTCCCTTTGTATTTTTCTAAAATACGCCAGGTATCGTTATATACTCTATCGGTTATTTTTGCGCATCAAAATGGGGAAGAAGGAACGAGACGATTATTTAACAAAACTTCGGCTGTCCCCGATTGATTTTCTTCCCGAGAGGCCTTATGTGATGGATTGTGGCGCTAAGGCCATGCCCCGAAAGGGTAGTCGGGATTTTGCCATGCTCTTTGTAACAAGGGAACTAGAAATTCTATCAAATCTGACAATGGAGGAGAATGAGACCTTCGTGGATGTGGGCGCAAATGCCGGTGCATACACGTTGATGATTGCAAATAATTACAAAGATAAAGGAGTGAGGGTTATCTCGATAGAAGCTCATCCGGAGAACTATAAGGCATTATGTAGAAACATTCATCTAAATAAATTTAGAAATGTTAAAACAATCAATAAAGCTGCATCGGATCATGATGGAATAATAAGCTTGTACGAACGCTCTCATGATGGAAGTCGCGTAGACACCGAGTTATACAGTATATCTAATACCACTGTTCTCGATCGAACCAACGTCATTCATCCGGAGGGAAGGTCACTACAGCTTGAATGTGACACGTTGGATCATATGCTTGCCGATCAAAGAGCAGATGTTATGAAAATGGACATAGAAGCTGCAGAAGTATTAGCATTGAAAGGGGCCGCAAATACATTAAGGAAATTGAGGAAACTTATCGTGGAAATACACGGAGGAAACCGGCCTATTATTGAACAAATTCTGAGAGAACACGGTTTTCATATTCAGTTTATAGATAAAAATATGGCACATTTGATGGCTTTTAAAGATTCTGTGGGAAAGCGTTAATTATATACATTTTATGAGCCTTTTTTGTTCCCAACTCCATATCTATGTCCATTACAAACAAAAAATAAGGATACAGCCGACCCGTTAGATGGAAAAATTCTTTTCAAGCATTAACAAGAAAACAGCTTGTTCAATTTATGGCATCATCTACGGTGATTTCTTTATCGCTCAAATAAAGGGCGAGCAATAAGGGTCAAGATGAGTATAAAGCTTGCAATGTGCAAAGATCATTGTAAGAGCCAATAAAAATGAGGGCATTCTCCTTTATACAACAAATGAAACAGGTAATAGTAGATAAATATAAAGAGTTATCATACTATTAATCAAATGAATTCTCTCTCCCTTTTTTTAAGATACGCAAGATACCGTTACATTGTTTATCGATTGTTATTACGCGTTAAAATGGGTAAGAATAAGCGAAACGAATACCTATGGAACAGAGGAATATCGATAATTGACTTTTTACCTGAGAGGCCTTATTCTATTAATGGTATTAAAGTAATACCTAGAAAAGGTACACAGGACTTTTACATGTTATACATACCAAGAGAAGAAAATGTAAAGCCACATCTCATTATGTATGAAAACGAGACATTTGTAGACGTAGGAGCTAATGTAGGCTCATACTCATTGAGGATTGCAAACGATTATAGAAACAAAGGAGTACGCGTCATAGCAATAGAAGCACATCCTGAAAATTATAGAGCGTTATGCAGGAATATCGAGATAAATGGTTTCAAAAATGTCAAAGCAATTAACAAGGCTGTATCAGATCATAAAGGCATTGTAACAATGTATGAACGTTTTCATATAGAAAATCGTGTTCGATCCGATTTCTATAGCCTTTGCGATACCTTTCTCCATGAGAATAACTTTATTCGGCCTGACGGAAAATCTTTGCAAGTTGAAGGCGATACATTGGATAGCATATTAGCCAATAATGAGGTTGATGTCATGAAGATAGATATAGAAGGTGCAGAAGTCCTAGCATTAAAAGGAGCAGCAAACACATTAAAGCAATTGCGTAAGATTGTAGTAGAAATACACGGAGATAACTCTGAGCAAGTAAAGCAGATCCTTCAAACGCATAATTTAAAACTGCAAATTATTAGAGTAATGGGACGTGTATCATATATTGTAGGCTCAAAGTAATGATCAAGGGATTTTCCAAAAGTTAGTATGGGTTTACATCTAGGTACACATAGATGTTTAAGTTGGTTTCAACTTTTTTGCTGCATTTTTTATTAATTAATTCGTTTGTCAACAGATTAAGATTATTATGGCATCCACTTGTACATTAAGGAAATTCTGCTTCATATTTTCTTTTTATTTCTAATATGTTCCTAGCAACTGTAGAAAATAACAACAGTTTGAACAATCTTGATTATAGGATATAATAATATAAGCAATACAACAATTAGAACAAGGCAATATACTTTCACAAGTATTGTCATATAACAAATTGCAGCTTTCGTTATTTGTATCTTCCATTTTCTCGATCTTTTATGTAGTGGTTACTCTTTCGATGAAGGAATATTGGTATTCTAGTATTAAGACATGTAATATGATATTTTCTAATCTGACGTACCTTGATTCTCTCAATAGGAGTATTGTGCTATAGTCTTACAAATCGTTGATGGTTTATCAGAAACGTTGTTTCTACTGAGTCTTTTATGCAAACGTTGTAAAAGCTTATAGACAAACTAAAATTCGAGCCCTGCATATTAACTGTTCTATAAAAGTACTATTGCATCGTACTCCATAAGTTGGATTTTGATATGTAGAGAATTGTTATGGTGGTTACGATGTTATTGTAAATGAATTTTCATATACCAACGTCAAGGTCTATTAATAGCACAATTTTCTCAGCTAATTTGAATCTACCTGCTTTGTTGGGGATTGCATAATTATTTCTAAATCCCTTGCATTGCTCCTATCGTGGTCATTGGTCATCTTTCATCTTTTCCTATAACATCTTTCATCTTTTCCTATAACATATTTTATCTTTCCTGCTGTTCTAACAATTTCAAGCTTGAAATCATGACAATCATCCACTTAATTGTACAATAAGAGGAAAACAGGGGATATATCTGATTTTCGTACACGTACACATTGAACTTTGAAAATTGCATATAATGATACTATCAAAATTGAATGTGATGCATCTAGCCAATCCTATCAGGATGAATTGGGCACTAAGTGTACTATACTGGAACAGTCTAACGTTCGTCGGACATAGCCAAGCCGCCGAATGGGTAACTCAATGAAAGGGTTTTCTGGCAATTCCCAATAGGTTGTTTTCTGCTTTAGTTATCTGCAATCACAATGCATACATCCGATAACGGAATTTTAGACTTGTGATTCGACTGTAATAATACCAATGAGCAAAGCATTAGCAAATGGCAGAGGTGCATTATATCTTGCATCTTGCACATCGTCCCATGAAGCCTCTTTCCATTCATTGCCTTTAGAAATTCGTACTAGATGATATTGTTTCGAGAAACGAATTATCCCATCCTTTAAAAGTTGGTCCAAAGCAGTATTATATCCCAGTGGAAGAGTAACTATTATCGTCCCACCTCGAGACGCGAGAGTCTTCAGATTTTCAATTGCACGTGGTATTTTCATATCGTCGCGCGGCTTCTCATCCCACCCAACATGTTCTAGAGTAGATATGCTTACAATTAAATCATATTTCTTTTCTGACTTAAAATCCACAACATCGGCATTGGTTACACCTTTTGCAATTTCGTACTTGTCTATAATATCGTGCTCAAACCTAATATGATGCGATAGGACATTTCCAATCTCTAGAATATTTTTGCCTAGATACTTTCTTACCAATTCCATTATAATTGGAATTTCTACTGCTCGCTCATTATACCATGTCTTGTCAGTATCAAAGTAGCGATAGGCTTTTCCTTGAAACAGGATCGTGTTTTGTCTTCTAACTTTTCTGCAATAAACAAAATAAAGTAAGCTCAGAAACCCATTAGGAGAAATTGCATAACGGATACCAGGAGAAGTTCGAAACCATCGGTTCAAAATACCTTTCAATTTTTTGATTTGGTAAGATCTAACGTAACGTCGAAGATTCTGATCGTACATCTTATCATAGCCAACTGATTTAGGGGAATAACTCATATAGAAGTAAATCATACAGATTGAACCTCGTCTTCCAATCACCTCGCCCGTTATGATATACTTCAAGAATCTTGCGAGTACAAAGAGAGGATGGTAACCTAACATACGCATGCTAGCTCCAAGCTCATAAATCTTCTGCGTTTGGCAAAGAGGTTTTATTTGTTCAAATTTAATACAGTCCAAAGTTTTATAAGAGTAGCCGCAGCGACTTGCCTCATGTATAATAGCAGACTCGTAGCCCAGTTGCTCCGGATAATAACCGAGCCAAGAGGTCTCTTCGAAAAAGGAATTTCTGATAAATCTCCCAGCACCCAGCTGAATAGACAGTCCGTGTCTATTGTAGATCCCTGAGACTATTGCAACCCCAGGCTTTGCATCCATATATGAGATTATATTCTTGGCATAAAATTCTGGATAAATAGTATCATCCGTTGCAATCAAGTGATAGTCAGTCTTTGGCAACCTTTTATCTCTACTCAATTTGATAGCTGCATTAATGTTTTTGACTATCCTGCTTGTGTCATATCCCAAATCAGGATTGTTGATTACGTACAGAGTTCCCCATTCTTTCTTCATCTCTTTCAGGATATTCTTTGTCCCATCAGTTGACCCATCATCTATTACTATGACGTATTCTGGGCGGACTACTTGTTGCTTGATTGAAACTAAAACCTTCATTATTGTTGGTTCTGAATTTCTACATGTCATCACCGCAAAATAGTTGCCCACTTTATGACAATTCAAGGAAAGTCAATTTAAAAATGTTAGTTCCTCCGAAATCAAGCCCGTGTTAGCATGAACCAACGCTTCTATGAATTGGAATCGGATTATTCACACTATAAACCCGCTCATGGGCCCTGCTAATATCATATCCTAAATCAGGGTTCATGATCACTTGGAGAGTAGGCCAGTCTTGCTGTACGACCGCTAGTATATCATGAGTTTTGTCTGAAGATCCATCGTTTATCATTATAGCGTGGTCAGGTTTTATAGTCTGCTCCTTGATCGAAGTCAAGGCCCTGATTGTCATTTCCAGAGATTTTCGACAAGTTACCACTGCAAAATAGTTGCCCATTTGTTGAGTTCAGATAGATCAAATTTATTAATATTGTCCTAATTGAATCGGAAGCGAAGGATCTCGTACATAATTGGATTAGTCAGAAAACTGCTCTGTTCATTTAACTCTATAGATTTGACAAACTCATTACAAGCTTGAGAACAGCAGTACAACAGAATGTGAAATTAGATAAGGAAGATACAAGTTAGATATTTCGATGCTTTCAGATCGTCTTTAAAGATGTACAAGTTTAGTGAACTTCTAACAAAATATATTATGTACGATATATCCAAAAGTTAGTATAGGTTTACATCTAGATGCACATAATCTTGTTTATAGTATAATTATGACAACTAATGACAAAATTCAGAAGTCTTTTCAGAAGAAACTATGTACAAAATGTGCCTTCATTTTCTTATTCCTCCTGTAGAGTGAAATCGTAGGCTGATCATAGGTTATATAGCGATATCTATTATCATTTCTTTCTACTTTCTATTTTCTATAATGGCCAAGAATCCATCGTTTTTGGATGTTTTGTTGTTAAGGACTATCAGATTTGACTCTATCCATATTACGAAGAAATGCTAAATTTTCATCTAAATAATCATCATCTCCTAGATTGACCTGCATGCTAGCCAGTATTATGATTGGCTTAGCATACTGTGGTGGACAATGTTTATTCGCTAATATTTCAATCTCCTTAAGTTTTAGCATTCTTCCTGGCAACTTTTCTACAGTACCAGAAGCTTTAACGCCAACATCAACTAGTTCGTGGGACGGCTGTAAAGCTGGATCAGATTGAGCGTAAAACGTGCTCTTAATGTCGTCATTGGATTTTGTAGGTTGCTGTCTTACATTTTCATATCTACGTTCGTGCACTATACTGCCTGGAACGGCTCCAAAACCCGTTCTATTGTTATCACCACCATGGTGATAAATAGAATCAGACATATTCTTCGAACTCCCCTTATTGTGTCTGTATGATAAAAGGTCATTTTGTAGGAATTTACCATTTAACCTTCCAATTATGTACTCGTATGGTCTAACAAGCATAGCGCATCCGGAGTGAAGGTTATTATTGTGTCTGACAGCAGTACTTTTTCTTGTCAGACCTTGGCCACATATCGAGCATATCCAACTATGCTTATCAAGACTCATGTGTCTGTTATTATTTAGCTATTCTTTCAAGGCTGCTGGTAAAGTGCTACACAGTGTTGCACTATATAGTTACATATTTCCCTAAAATTGTTCTGAGAACACAAAGCATTCTGATCATCAAGCTGTGTCTTGAAAATGTTCTATATGATAAAACTAAAGATGCTGTATAGTTTTTACATTTTGATTTCTGGTCCTCAGGTATTTTCATCGTTACAATAGAGATAACTTAGGGCAAGAATATCCAGTACTTTCGTTACCTATAAAACTACGCAGAAGATAATGACAATGCAATTACTTCTGACATAGAGACTCATGAAGTTCTTATAACAATGTAATCCAAAGTCAATTTAGAAAGCGCATCCCTATTCATCATGATACTGAATCGCCTATTTCTTCCAACTATATTAATGGTCATGACAATATCTTATGTTCTCGATTCTACTACCATTTAGATGGCTGAATTTAGGATTAGTAATATCCATAGATTGAGAACTGTAGAAATTAGAACAGTGCTAAAGCGCCTAGATTATTAGATCTTCTATATTGCTAGCGATATTATTATTGTTTTTTCCTAGTCGTTATACCCTATAGTAGCAAAATCTTCCCATCGATGACAGACAACAAAAAATTGATTAGAGTAAGAAGAAGTGAAGATTGTGTAAGAAAAATAAAGAAGAAATAACGTTATAATAGATAGGTATAGAACATTGTTATTTAATTGATTATCGTGTAAACGAATCTATCAGTTTGGACGACACGATATCTTGCTTGTTCTATCTCCAACATTCAAAGCAGGTTTGGAGAGTAACAACAAAATTTGAAGTATACACATACAATGACCCTTTAGTAGCATTATTGGAGTTCAAGCCAGACTTTTATGATCTATTACTAATTGATATTAACCTACCATATATGAATGGTTTTGAAGTGTCTAAAAGGATATTAAAATTAGATGTTAATGTAAAGGTCTGCTTTATGTCAGCCGGAGAAGTAAATCATGAAGCAATAAGAAAAATACATCCATCTTTAAACATAGGATGTTTTATACAAAAGCCAGTTACAATAGATTATTTGATAGAGTAAAAGCAGGAGTTAGAGTGAGTAGATTAAAAAAGTGTATATTTTTCAATGATGATGCACATATGCCTTTAGCTTGCATCATCATCATCATCATCATCATCGTCATCCATCATTAGTATTTGATTTACTTTCTTTACCAGTTCATCATTTCCAATTGGTTTATAGATAAAGCTATTCTTTGTATCTAAATCAGGAAATGCCTCCTTTCCAAATGATTCATAATAATAATAATTAGCAGTTGCAGTCAGAAAACATATCTTAACTTTATTATCTAACTTTCTGATTTCTTCATATAATCCAAAACCATTCATTGATGGCATTACAATATCAATCAGTACTAAATCGTATAGTATAGGTTTGAAATTCTCTAATGCCAAAAGAGGAGCAGTAAATGAATCAACTTTAAATCCATTATCCTCTAAAACTATCTTGAATGTAAGATTAATGTCAGGTTCATCATCTACTATTAATATTCTTTTTTTTGTGTTTCTATCAATCTTTGTCTGATGATGATACTGATTTTCCTCCTTGTTCATATGAGTATGGGTTTGGGTAGCAGTATACTGAAGACGTAATTTCATAATTGTTTCTTCATAGTGCTTGTTGACAGCGTTAGATCTTGTCCTAGTAGTAGATAAATTGTAGTAGTAGCCATTATTCACAGTTGAGTATACAGGCATATGTTGCATTCTACCGTATCTTTCCCACAAATTATGATACTGCCAAGTTGATAATACTACTTTATAGAAAATCTACGTTATTTGTTAACATTGCTGCTTATCATTATGAAGAGTCTAACCCATCCTTTGCTCATAGGTTGGAATCGTACTTTACTACTAACTTAAGTATCAAATAATCCATCTACAAATCTGGTGTAATCGTGAAGAAATGGATGATGTTTTGTACACCTAAATTAAGATACTTAACTTACGATGATGAACTCCTCATCTTCAATAGCATTCAAAATCCAAAAGCCGCATATGTATTATATCTGTTGTTTTCTCTCAGATCCTGTATACTTGCTGTCAAAAGCCATAAGTTGATCTGATAACTGTGATATGGCATCGTCTTTTATCTTGTCAGGCTGTCTTAATGACTGATTTAATCCTCTTCTAATTCTTCAACCTTAGTCTATATCATATCTGCTCCTTGTCTTTCCAATTTGTGAACATTTAGAAGTACTAAAAAACATATACTTGCATAATCAAAGACTTTCTTTTTATCATGATCTAGAACGCATGGCATTTGGCAAGATGGCTTCTACTTTAATCGTAGTGCTACTAATCATATTAATACTATATGGATTGAATGGATGAATATTGTTGCTCAGCCCATTCATAAATTTTGGAGTTTGTTAACAGTTATGTAAGCATCTGCATTGCTCCTATCTGTAAGATGTCATTTATCCTTCTCCCATGAATAGCATTGTAATTCTCAGTCCAATCTTGTACTGCTTGTCCAATATCTGATT
>Ga0070711_100000690_pt1 | contig 17721 bp, 15 predicted proteins | sample LARL53metaG_FD_65452 | JGI IMG/M metagenome (GOLD analysis project Ga0070711, IMG submission 65452) | Corn, switchgrass and miscanthus rhizosphere microbial communities from Kellogg Biological Station, Michigan, USA - LAR L5-3 metaG | ecosystem: Host-associated > Plants > Roots > Rhizosphere ... | reverse complement strand
CCGCTACCTGCGTGTTCAGTGCGTCCAGCAGTAGTACGTTCACGGAGTCCGTCATCTTGATGGGAGGAAAGTTCGTGTAGACATCGGGCGGCATCGGGGGCAGTTTCGGCGCCTTGATGCGGACGCCCTTGTGCTCATCAAACACCGAGATTGTCTGCGGCTTACCGTCTTCCGAAATCTCGAAATCTTTCTTGTCGAGACCGGTGACCGGCTCGTCCTTACTGTCGGTCACCACCACATCCACCAGCACAACGTCCACTTTTGACTGGAAGGTGGGAACACTACCGGCAGAACCGGGAGGTGGAGTCTGAGCATGCAAGGAAATGCCAAAGGCAAGCACCCATAGAGAGCTAAGGCGTCGGCACCACCTTGAGGTTGAGTCAATCGCGGAGGTCACCATAAGTGTAGGCCGCTGAAGTGCTGCGCTCGCGGCGATATGAGCCCAATGGTACTCTCTCGGGCATATCGTGCGTTTGGATATTGCACCGCAGAGAAGAAATGGAACTCTGAGGAGCGATAGTTTACGGTCTGGTACATTCGCCGATGCTTCGCACATTCATCTAGTGCAGCCGGAAGCGTTCGCCGATCAGCCTCTGTAAGCGCGGGCGATAGAGCAGGTCATAGGCGAGTTCCTTGTCGGGGAACATGGCGAGCGCGGCGCGCTTGGCTCCAGCGGCCAGTTCGGAGGCTTCTTCCACGGTGAGGTTAGGATCTTGTCCGATGACGGACATGACCATGCTGATCATCACTTGCAGGCGACGGATCTTCTTGGCTTCTTCTTCGCGCTCGCGAAGGGCTTCCTTGTCTGGAATTGGAAAGCTGGCGTCTCGCCCTTCCTGCCGGTGAACATTCATGGTGCCCCCTTCTTCTGCCCAGATAAATCCGTCCCACAACATTCGATGACTCGGTGTGGCCCGGAGTTGCGCCGATGGTTCCTGCCATTCTGCCCCATTTGCGGAGGAAAGCAACTACACAAAGGTGTCGTTCTGGGGTCATTGCTGTAGATTCGCGCCGAGCGGGAAACGGTAGCATGGATCGGGTGGCGGCTTTTAAACAGAACACGTAGCGCCGGACGCTTGCGTCCGGGACCCTCGGTTCGCTGGGCGGAGCGGGCGAAGATGTCCCCCTACGTGTGGAGACGCGATTCGGTTAACCGAAGGGGAGTAAAATCGCTTGGTGCACGGGGATTGGGCCGCTCGGTCCGATTCCAGAATGGAGATGTCATGGCAGAAGCTGGCAATCCGGCAGCCGACGCGCAGCCGCGTCCTGATCCCAACGAGAAGCTGGTGAAAGTGTTTGACTCGGAGCAGGAATCTGAGGCGCTGGTGGTGAAGGGATTGCTTGATTCGGCAGGCATCGACAGTGACCTGACTTCCGCGTCGCTGGTGCAAGACGCGTTTCCAGGCTTGGGCGGGATGCTAATCCTGGTGCGGGAAGAAGATGCAGAGGCGGCGCAACGCGTAATCGCAGAGGGTCGGCGGACCGCCCCGGACGACGATGAGACGGCCGAGATATCGATTATTGAAGACACGCCACCGAAGGGGTGACGGAGTGTCCGTCGAGGTAGAAGGTGACGGCTCCATCGAGATCGGTGCGGTAGACGCGGGTTCCCGCATTGGCCAAACGCTCGAGGGTTTCAATGCGGGGCAGGCCAAACGAATTTCCTAATCCGACCGAGATGCTCGCGAACTGTGGCTTGGCCTCGGCCATTAATTCCGGTGTTGTGGCATTAGCGCTTCCGTGATGGCCTATCTTGATTAGGTTCGCAACGGGATGCGAGCGCGAGGCAACGTAACGTTCTACCTGCTTTTCTGCATCTCCCTCCAACAAAACCGAAGAATTTCCGAAGCTCACGCGCAGGACCATCGAGTCGTTGTTTTGGGGCTTGGGGCCGACGCGCCAATCCCGAGGCGGGAACAAAACTTCGACCGTGGCTCCGCCCAGGTCGAATTTGTCTCCCTCCCAGTGACGGACGACTTTAACTCCGAGTGATTCCGCAGAGGCAACTATATTCGTCAAAGCCTGACTGGGCGGCAGCACGCCCACCCACAATTCTCTCGGTTTGAAATTCTTCAGTACTGCAAGTATGCCGCCGATGTGGTCGGAATGACCATGCGTGATTGCGACCACATCAAGGCGAGAGATACCGCGCGTCCAGAGATAGGGAGCGACGACATCTTCGCCGAAGTCGAGTTGGGAGCCGCCGGGCCCGATGGGGCCTCCGGCATCGATCAGCAGCGTGCGGCCTTGCGGTGTTATGAGCAGGGTGGAATCGCCTTCGCCGACGTCGATCGAAGTCATCTCCAGGATTCCAGGACGAAGATGCGGTGACGGTGGTATGAAAGCGAGAACGAGGGAAGCAAGAAGTATGGCGGCGAGTCCGACAACAGCAATGAGGGATCGACGGCGCGCCGACCACATCGCCAAAAGCAACGCAACGACTGCGATTACGATGACTGCGATGGACGGCATCGCGACGCGCAGGTCCGCGCCCCGTAGAGATCCAAAGCCGCGCAAGGTGCCCGTGATTCCATCCACAGCAAAGGTGGTGAGAAGTACCGGAACTTTGGCCAACCAGGGCGAGACATACCCGATGGCGAGAGCAGAGACGGCAGCGGGCATCATCAGTTCGGTCAAGGGAACCACGATCGCGTTAGACGGGAAGCCCAGGGTGGTGGCGCGGTGAAAGTAGTACGCCATGGGAAGAGCAAGGCCCGTCTGCATGACAGCGGAGATGAAGAGCAATTCCCATCCCGCCAGACAGAATGCCGTGGTAGTGCGAACCACGCGGCGAGCCCATGCGGCACCGATGAAGAGTGTAATCCGTGCCGCGATGAACTGCAGGTCCACGCGACGCTGCGCAACGCCGGGGGGGAAGGAATGCGGCGTAGTCGATTGAGTCCCAATTGGCCAGTGCCTGTTTCTGAAGTTGGGAGGTGCGCTGCAAAATTGGGATGCCGATGGCGGCGACGATGAGCACGCAGACAAAGGTCATCTGGAAGCTGGGTGTGAAAAGCTGGCGTGGATCGAAAATCAACAGTCCGAGTGCTGCCGCGGCCAATGCATTGAGCATGGCACGATCGCGGTAGAGCAGGCGAGTGATGAGATAGATGGTACACATCAGGGTGGCCCGCCAAACAGGAGCGCCGACCTCGGTAGTGAACGCGTAGGCGACGCAGAAACCCACCGTCAGCAGCGTGGCGGGAACATCGGCCAGCCGAAGTCGACGCAAGGTCCAAAAGACCACGAAGGCCAGGACGCTGACGTTCATGCCCGAGACAACGAGCACGTGGTAAGTACCCGAGCGTTGAAAATCGACGCGCGTGTCGCGATCGATGAAGGCTTCTTCGCCAATGACCATCGCATCGATGAGGGCGGCCTCCCGCGGGTGCCAGAGTTGGTGAACTTTGGCGACGATGCCGCGATGCATGCGGCTGCGCCACAAAGCGATGCGGCTCCCATAAAACCCGGGGAGCCGTTCGACGCTTTCGATTTTGGTTGAGCCAAGGGCGGCGATGTCACGATCGGCGAGATATCCCTGATAGTCGAAGGCGCCGGGATTGCGAAAGTTGCGGGGCAGCCGGAGCTTGGCCGTGAAGCGGATGCGGTCGCCGTAGTGGAAGACGGGCATGGCGGAGTTGGCGTTCAATGCGGTGTAGCTGTCGTCCGCCTCCGCGTCGTTAGATCGTGGACCGTAGATGCCAAGGCGGATGCCGGAATGAACGGGTTCAGTGTCGCCGTCCGCAGCCTCAATCTCTTCTGTTTCCACGTCGACGTTCTCTTTGACCTCGTTGAATCCGGCGGGCTGGAGGTGACCGTCGCGCGTGACATGAGCGGTGATCTGAAGTTCCTGACGATCGGCATACGCATCAATACTGGTGTCAACGCCAGTGGTGGAGCGGCGCAGTTGGATGTGCAGAGCCGCCCCGAGAAAAATTGCGGCCAAGGCGAGTCCCCAGCCGAAGAGCGAGCGCCGGCGGTTAAAGTATGCCGCGAAGACTATGAAAGCCGCTCCGGCGATCACCCACCACAGTGCCGGCCGCCACAGGTATGCGCCCGCGGTTATTCCGAGAGAGTACGCCAGAGTTGCCCATAGCATGGGCTGACGGGGCGCTTTCAGGTGGAAGGTCGGGGGGTATGCAGCGGAGGGCGACTGAAATGGCAATCTGGGGAGCGCGCCCGAAGATGACGTCTGATTCAAAAGTCAGCCTAACTGTGAAGGTGCCTCAGGCGCTGAAGCGCATCTCGAAACGGCAGCCTTGATCGCAGCGCGCTGCAAGTGCTGCACCACCAAATCAGTGCATCACCAAAACTACTCATCACCGCATCAGGTGAACAACACTTTCCAGGTGGTAGGTTTGCGGGAACAAATCCACCAGATGCACTTGCTCGACACGGTAGCCGTCGGCCAGCAGGGGCACGAGATCGCGAGCCAAAGTTGCTGGATCGCAGGAAACATAAACAACGCGTGGCGCGCCCAAGGTCGTCAACAACCGCGCCACGCGTTCTCCCAGGCCACTTCGAGGCGGGTCCACCACCGCTAGGTCGGGCTTATTAAGGATATGAGGGAGGACTGCGCCCTTCCCGACTCGCTCCGAATGTGCCCCACGGGCCAGGTACTGCTCCGTGGTGGCCTGCACTGCCTCTCCATTCGAGGACTGATTGTAGGCAAGATCGGCGAAGGAAGTCTGTGACGGCTCTACAGAAAAGATGTGATGAAAGTCACCGGCCAGGGCTGTGGAAAACAGCCCAACGCCCGCGTACAGGTCGAGCGCGAGCTTGCCTGCTTGTCCTGCAGTTACGAGTTTGACCAATTCGTCGGTGAGGTGTCGGTTGGTTTGGAAGAAGGATCCAGCGCTGACCCGGTAGTCCGCTCGCTGCGTCTTGTAGGTCAAAGAGGGAGCACCAACGGTGACGAGAATCTCGGGTGCCGCGGCCTTGCGATCACCGGGATTGGCTTCGCGGAATGCTACGACGCCCGCGATCTCGGGGATGCTGGAGTGCAGATCCTCGGCCCACTCGCGAATGGCGGCTCGACGGGCCTCACGGGCGCAACCGACATCGACCAGCAATTGCGTATCGTCGGCATCGGCGAAGAACTCGACCTCGCGGACTCCCTCAGGAACTTTACCCGCACGTCCGCTCTGCCAAAGCGATGCGATGCCGCGGTTGATGAGCGGAGAACTGATGGGACACTCTTCCACCGCGAGCAGGTCGTGCGATGACATCTTGAAATATCCCGCGGCGAATCCTGAGTGGGTTCGCACTTGCAGACGCGAGCGGTTGCGATAGTTCCACGGCGGCGAAGGATGCACTTCGATGTCGAACGAAAGGTCCAGCTTCGCCGTGCGACGGAGACTCTCGCGCAGGATTTCCTTCTTGATTTCGAGTTGGTGCTCGTAGCTGGTGTGCTGGTAGTGGCATCCACCACAGCGGGTGTAGTACTGGCAGCCCGGCTGAATGCGATGCACGGAGGGCTCGATGATGGAGTCGGCGTTGGCTCGGGCGAAGCCGGGCTTCTGTTCGGTGAGGGTGGCCTCGACCTTTTCTCCCGCGAGGACGAAGGGGACGAACACGGCCTTGCCGCGTCCGTGGGCGTCATCGGTACTAGGAGCAGCGGGCAGACGGGCGAGGCCGTCGCCGCCGTAGATCAGCTTTTCGATTGTGAGGAGCAAGACTTGATTCTACGGCATGGGAAGGCCGAGGCCACGCATGGCTCATCTTCTTCATATGACATGCACGCTGATACGACTCGCGCGAGATCCCTTCGACCTCGGTCAGGGCAGGCTCCTCGCTCCGACTGACGGGCGGCTACGCTCGGCACGACGCCACCAGGAAGAGCTCTACTTTTGTGTCGCCCATGCCAATCCATCGGGCTGTTTGCCAGCGTCGATCTGGCCGACTACTTCCAGGGTCTTTAAGTCTACGACGGCGACTTTGTCGGCCATGCTGACTGCGACGTAGGCGCGAGCGCCATCGGCGGCGATCAGAATTCCTGCTGCGCCTCCTCCGAGGTTCAGTTGCTTTACATCTTTCCGAGTGATCGCGTCCATAATTACCAAACTGCTATCTCCGGCTCTCGCGCCCAGGCCGGAGATCAGGACGCGCTTGCCGTCGGGCGTAAACTTCAGGCGGTTGGCGCCTTTCACGGGGATGGGGAGAGTTTGAATGGCTTTCTTCGTGGCGACGTCAATGATGGTGACGGTGGCGTCGCGCGCATTGGCTGCCCAGATTTCCTTTCCGTCGGGCGAGATGTCGAAGCCTTCAACGCCCTTGCCAGCCGGGACGTTCGTGATCTCCCACGTGAGGCGCGGCTGGCCTCCTGGACCGCCCGGTCCTTGTGGCGGAGGGCCGGCCGGCGGTCCGGATCCGGGTGCGGCGCCCGGTGGCGGACCGAAGCCTCCGGCGGGCGGAGAAACCTGTTCAATGATGCTGATGGTGGCGGAATTGACGTTGGATGTGTAGATCTTGTCAAGGCTCTTGGAGACTTCGACCATATGCGTTCGATCCTGGCCGGTGCCGAGGATCCAATCAACATGCTGGGTTGCGGGATCGTACCGGCCAATGACTTTGTTGGTTTCGGCGGTGAAATAGAGCTTGCCGCCGTCGAATGCCAAGCCGTGACTGGAGCGAATCGCGCCAAGATCGATGGGCGGCATGGCCTTTCGGGAAACCAGATCGACGACAGAAATGGTATTGAGAGTGCTGTCGAGGCCGCCGTAGTTTGAAATGTAGGCGAGTTTGCCGTCGTCGGAGGCGATGATTTCGTGCGGGTCGGGACCGGAGGGGAGACGCGCTAACACCTGCAGGCTCGAGGGATCGACGATCGATACTGTGTGATCGCTCTTGGAGAGCACCAGCAAAGATGATGAAGCTTGCGCAAATGCGAAACTCGCAAGGATTGCCACAGCCATTAGGCAGAAAAACGTTTGCACGAATGATCTCGGTCTCATCATTTCTCCTCCCGCCTCCGGAGAGCTAGTTTACAACGCTCTTCCTGCCGCGGCGCCTGAGGCCCAGGCCCACTGAAAATTGAAGCCGCCGAGGTGGCCGGTGACGTCGACCACTTCTCCGATGAAATAGAGTCCGGGGACCTTGTGGCTCTCCATGGTCTTGGCTGAAAGCTCGGTGGTGTCGACACCGCCGGCGGTCACTTCGGCTTTCTCGTAGCCTTCAGTACCTGAGGGAACGATCGTCCAAGCATGCGCCTGCTGCTCGAAATCCTCCAGGGCGACGTTCGTCCAGGAGGTAGGCGCGTGGTGATCGAGCCAACGATCGGCCAGGCGGGCTGGCAGAGTTTTGCGGAATTCGGATCGCAAGGTGGTCAGGGTACGTGGCGTCTTGGAATCCCGGAAGACAGCAGTGGGTTCGGTCCCGGGGCTGAGATCGATTGTGATCTCACGAGGCTTCTTCCAGTACGACGATATTTGCAGGATTGCGGGACCACTGAGGCCGCGATGGGTAATTAACATCTTTTCGCGAAAGTGTTGACCGTCACACGAGGCGACAACTTCGGTGGATACCCCGGTGAGATCGCAGTAACGGTCACGGTCTTCAGTTGCGAGCACGATCGGCACGAGTGCCGGCCAGGGATCGCGGATCTTGAGCCCGAACTGGCGGGCGAAGTCGTAACCGAATGAAGTTGCTCCGATTTTCGGAATGGAGAGGCCTCCGGTCGCGACTACCAATACGGGTGCGTGGAATTCGGAGTTTGACGCACGCGCGACGAAGTCTGCGGTGCGAGTGACTTCGTGAATTCTTGTGCCGAGAAAAATGTTGACGCCGGCGGAACGGCATTCTTCTTCGAGCATGGCGAGAATGTCGCGGGCCGAGCGGTCGCAGAAAAGTTGTCCGAGCGTTTTTTCGTGATAGGGAATGTGGTGTTTCTCGACGAGGGCGATGAAATCGGCGGGAGTGTAGCGAGCCAGGGCGGACTTGGCAAAATGGGGATTGGAAGAGAGGAAATTTTCGGGCTGACAGTGGAGGTTGGTGAAATTGCAGCGGCCTCCGCCGGAGATGAGGATTTTCTTGCCGAGACGATCGGCATGTTCAAGAATCGCGACGCGGCGTCCGCGCTTGCCGGCTTCGATGGCACACATCAGACCTGCCGCGCCGCCGCCGAGAATCAGTGCGTCGAAATGATGGGTCACAATGGCCTCAGCGGCTAAAGCCGGACGGATTTTCGTGCGGTAACGGCACGACTGAAGTCGTGCCCTTCCCGTTCTTAATCGCCAGGACACACCTGGTGTCCAATTACGACATGCCCGTTACGATATGCCCCGGCTTCCATTTAGGACATTGTCACCACCGTTGCCTCGGCGACCCTGGGACATTCAACATACGAAATTACATATAAAACAGACTCAGGCGCGGGAGACGGTATTTTTCCAGCAGACGCTTGTGAACATATTGCTTGTGTAGCTGGTCGATCTGGGCGGCGGACATTTTGCGGCGATACGGAGCAAGATCGCGGTCGGCTTCGGCGCGGACCGTGACGAGATCTTCATCGCTGGTCGAAGTGAGCAAGACGGCGAAGAGTTTTTCTTCGAGCACGGTCAGGCGGCGCTCCAGATCTTCAAGGCGGGCAGCGGGTTTCTTTTCGATTTCCTGGGCGAGTCCGCGCAGGGTCCTTGCGGTATCGAGCGCTACGGACCTTGCGGAGATTCCACCCGCGTCGGGCAAGGTCGCGGCTGCGAGGGCCTCGGCATTGCGGCGCAGGAAGGGCACGACCACGTCTGGTTCGAATCCTTGGCTTGCTCGCGGTTTGGTTGGCGACTGTTCGCCCGCGACGGCGCCCACTGCGGCTTCTTTCATGTCTTCGGCAGCAGCGAGCACTAGTTGGGAGCAGTAGGCCAGGCTGTTCACCTTCTTCGTCTTCGAGGGGCGCTGGTCGTATTGGTCGAAAGCTTCGTCGATACCGCGCAACACGGCTTCGAGTGGAATGCCGGCATCTTTCCAGGTTTCGATAAGAGCCCAGTCTAGAGTCGAGAGGAGCAGGCCGCCCCCACGACGTTGCAGGTAGCGGTCTTCAATCTCGGTAAAGTAATTGAAATAATTTTCCACGGCAGGTTAACGGGCAGAACGCGAAGGCGAGGAGGCGGGCGCGCCATCGCCATTCTTTGATTTAGGCTGCGCGGATTTTGGCTGCGCCGATTTGGACGACGCTTTAGGCTCAGCCTGGGACGCAGCTTTCGTCGAAGGTGAATCTTTTCGCGTTGCGCTGTTGCGCTCCCAGATGATGCGCAGGCCCTCGAGTGTCAGAAGGTCGTCCACATTCTTGATGTATTTCGAGCCCGTGCCAATCATCTGGCCAAGGCCACCGGTGGCGATCACGTGCGTGTCCTCGCCCAACTCTGCGAGTAGAAGTTCGAGAATGCCGTCCACCAGGCCGAGATATCCGTAGTAAAGGCCGGATTGCAGGCTGCCAACCGTGTTGGAACCGATTACGCGGGCAGGCTTGCGGATTTCGACGCGCGGTAAACGCGCGGTGCGCTCGAAGAGAGCGTCGGCGGAGATACCGATACCGGGACAAATCACACCGCCGAGATATTCGCCCTTTGCTGAGACACAGTCGAAAGTGGTCGCGGTGCCGAAATCGACGATCACGCAAGGGCCACCATACTTCTCGAAGGCTGCCACGCCGTTGACGATGCGGTCGGCGCCGACTTCCGCTGGATTGTCGTAGTGTACCGACATTCCGGTTTTCACTCCGGGCTCGATATATAGAGGACGCAGATTGAAGTAGCGCTCGCAGACCTGCCGCAGCACTGGATCGAGCGGCGGGACTACCGAAGAGATCACGATGCCGTGAATGCCTTTGGACTCCAAGACCGCCATCGAAAACAGGTTGCGAAACAGGACGCCGTACTCGTCCACCGTGCTGGTGCGGGAGGTGGCTACGCGCCAGTTGGCAACCAGGCGTTCGTAATGCGCAGGTTCATCCTGCTCGCCGGCTGCGTGCACTTTGGCGGCGCGAGCGAAGACGCCCAGGACCGTGTTCGTGTTGCCGACGTCGATCACTAGGAGCATGCTGTTCGCTTTTGTAAGCACCACCTTGGGCCGCCGCGAGGGCGAGGCGCTCTCGCGACAGCCGGCAGGATGCCAGCGCTACCTTTCTCTGACTGTTCCGCTTAGCACTGTCTGTAGACCGTGCGGAGTTCGTACTTGCAAGAATCCTCGTGGATCCAGCCCTTCGGTTGTTCCCTCGAACGCGGATCCGTTCTCCTCGATGCGGACCTTCTTTCCTTGCACCCAGGTCGAACTCTTAGCGAAACGCAGGAGAATCGATTGGCGAGCGTCCGGGTCTTCGAGCAATTGGCGATATTCGCGGTCGAGTGATTTTAACAAAGCGACCACCAGTTCGACTCGTGACCACTCGCTCCCAGCTACGAGACGTAACGAGGTTGCACCTAACTCTTTGGGAAAGGTCGGTTGATTCACATTGAGGCCGATGCCGACGACAATATAGCGAACACGCGTCGCCTCGGCATTCATCTCGGTCAGAATTCCGCAGACCTTCTTGCCGTCGATCAGAACGTCGTTGGGCCACTTCAGGTCGGCCATGACCCGTGAATCGACTTGTTCAATGGCGCTGCGAACCGCGAGTCCGGCGGCAAGCGAAAGAACCAACACTTCTGACGGCGGCAGTTCGGGCCGCAGGATTACCGAGCAATAGATTCCGGTGGACCGCTGGGATTGCCAGGTGTTGGCGCCGCGACCGCGACCTGCCGTCTGTTCTTCCGCGAGAAAGACACTGCCTTCGAGGGCGCCCTCGGCAGCGGCGGCCATGGCTGCCGTGTTGGTAGAGCCAATTTTGTAGAAGTGGTGAATGTGCTCGTCGAAGCGCGTGCCGCGCAGCAGGGGCCGCAGAATTTCCGGCAGGAGTAAATCGGGAACGGAGCGCAGCTGGTACCCTGTGGCCGGGTGTCCGGCCACATCCACACCCAGGCCGCGCAACTGCTGAATCATCCGCCACACTTCGGAGCGGTTGGAGGAAATCTCTTGCGCGATCTTGGTGCCGCTGACAACGACGGTCGCGTGTTCCATCATCAAGCGCACAATACGACCGAGCCGCACGTCCGTAGGCTGCGGCTGGTGAGCCGCAAGTGCTTTGGCTTGCGACGCGCGTTTCCGAGTTGTGCCGATCTTGGTAATGCCGAGATTATGCGCGAATTGCCGCAAAACAACAAACGCGCACGTTATTGCGCCGTCTCAGTAAACGTGGCCACGGGATGGCCGAGCGCATATTGGCCTTCCGCCGTGACGCGTACCGTTCCTGCTGTCAGCGGCAACGTGAGGACGACCGATGCCTTTCCGTTTGAGTCGGTGGTAACGATGCGATTCGAAAGCGATCCGTCGTTGGTGGTGAACAGAACCGTTCCGCCGGACGCGCTTCCACCCGATTGTCCGGGGACCAGCGTCACGGAGAGCGCCAACTGGCTTCCTTTTGTTCCCTTCTGTTTGTCGCCAGTCTTGGTCAACGTTGCCGGCGGATTGCCGACGAGAATGTAACCGCCCTGCTGTTGCGCGACGCCGCTGGTGTCGGTGCTCGGCACGCTGTAGTGGTAGAAGCCGGGCGTGGTTCCTGCGGTTACGGTGATCCTTCCATTGTGGCCTTTGCTGAGCGTAGGCTGCGACACAACGAGGGTGATTCCACTGTCGGACGTTGGAGTGCCCAACGTCACCGTGGCCGTGCCTGATGTGGCTTTCGGCTGAAGGATCACGGTGCCGCCCGCAGACACCATGATAGTGTCCGGGTTCAGATCCCATTCGGCTCCCGGTAATTGGATTGTGCCCGTTACTACGAGAAGTGTAGCGGTGTAAGGAGCAACTGTCACAGTAGAAGACCACGCGGTCGTGTTGGAGGCGACGATTTGAGTGGGATTCGTAACGGACAGCGTGTATGACGTTACCTGCGAGGGCGTGAATCCGTTGGTCGTGAAGTGAGCCTGCACGGCATTGGATGGATCTTTATTCAGTATCAGCACGGTCATCCTCTTGCCTGTCGGGTCTAGTGCGGCGTAGCTGCTGAACAGGTTCGGATCTCCATTGTTCGTGTCGGAGACTGAGGTCGTGGCGAATGCGTGGTGATGGCCGTCGTAGTTGGTAAACAGCTTCAGCGCGAGATAGTTTGGATTGCCTGGGGTCGGTGCGGTCCAGCGCGAGGCGAGATACATGCGCTCACGGCCCATGATGCCGTACGCGTCGGCGTCTCCAAGGGCGGTCGAAAAATCCGACTCCCCTGCAAAGGCCGCGCTCCATTCGGTGAAGCTCACAGGCGTTCCCGGATAAATCATGTTGGCCGTCGCCCGAATGCGCGGAATGCGGAAGGGGATGGTCTTGTTCGGCTGGATGAACGTCGCCCAGTTTTGATTGATTGATCCGGACTCGCTCACGTACGTAGGATCCCAATAGTCGCGATAAATGCGTGCAGCGAGAGCCTGCTTCTGAGCTTGGGTCCAGGTGGAGGTGTCGGGGCTGTCGGGATAAGCATGGACATCGAACACGTCCACAGAACGTGTTCCGGCAACTTTGTCTTCCCAATAGACTTCGTTGAGCCACCATGGCAGGAGATCGACACCGGCGTGCGAGCCTTTGTCGGATCCGTTCGCGCCGTTCCAGTAAAACCACCAGCAACAGCTCACCGGACCAAAGCGGATTGCCTTCGGATCCCAGCCTTTGAGGTTGCGCGCTTCGGTGACGAATGTATCGCGCATTTCGTTGTATGCGGTGGGGTTGGGTGGACGTCGCGATGCGTGCCGCCCCAAATATCGATCTCGTTATCCATGTTGTAGAAGTGCGGAGAGTTGCCGAATGCCGAGGCCAGCGCGGCGGCCCACTGGTTGCGGTAGACGCTGCCTTGAGGATCGTTCGTGCCCGGCTGATCGAGGAGAGGGACATTGGCGTCGTTGGGATTGGCGGTGAGTGTCGTGCTGCAATCGGCTTTCAGGCCGTCGCCGGCATCTGTGTTGAATGGGTCGACACCGCACTGCGAGCCATACTTCGCGACGGAGAAACTCCAGTGGCCGTTCGATCCGTTTTCCGCGCTTTGCGCGACCCAAGGCAACATGACCATCGTCATCAGCGGATGGCTACCAGCATTTTTCACGTCGGTGATGAACTTGGCGGAATCAGCGTCGCCGATCTCGGAGTAGTTGAAGTCTTCGAAGTACCAGTCGTTGGCGGCGTTGTAAGTGAATAGCTTCCAGTTGTAGCACGAGGTTGAATTGCCACCCCAGCGGACCACGGTGAGTCCACTGTCAGTGATGGTCGCCGCATCTTGCGGATAGGCTCCGCCGTAAACGTAGGGACTGATCGCATGCCGATTGTTGAGCGCGTCGACGGTCACGTTGATGTTCGTGGTGGCGGGAGCGTCGTCGGACTGCTGCGACGATGGCGCCGAATCGTTCGCGGCAGGTTGGGGCTTGGATTCAGGTGAGCCGGCATACAAAGCGCTCACGACTAGTACAAGAAGGCATAGGACTGCGAGGGAACGAGCAAAGGAGTACATGGGGGAGGCCTCCGTTGCGCCTAGTCTAGCGTCGCCGCGGCGCAACGGGCGCACAGTAGTACATCTGTTCCAGAAAGCGAAACCACATAGAAGGGGGAACCTTAGGGTTGCAAACCGTTGCAGGTGTCAGGCCGGGACGACCCGCATACTCATATCGGCGGCTTGCACGGAGTGGGTCAACAAACCAATTGAGATGAAGTCGACGCCGGTTTCGGCGTAGGCCCGAACATCCTCAAGACGGATTCCGCCCGAACATTCGACCGGGATGCGGCGGCCCTCTTTCTGAAATTCCGGCTGCGCGCAGCGTTCAACGGCGCGTCGCACATCATCAACCGACATGTTGTCCAGCAGAATTGCCTCGCCACCATGAGCCAACGCCAAGTCGAGTTCCTCGAGCGTCCGGACTTCTACTTCAATAATCTGCGAGCCGCGGCGGTTGCGAATGGCGCGTTCCAGCGCGGGGACAATGCCGCCCGCCAGAGCAATGTGATTGTTCTTGATGAGCACGCCGTCAGAAAGGTCGAGCCGGTGATTCTGTCCGCCTCCGCAGCGCACCGCGTTTTTGTCGATGACTCGCAGGCCGGGTGCAGTTTTGCGCGTATCGAGAATACGCGCCTTCGTGCCTGACACGGCTTCCACGAACTTGCGAGTCAGGGTGGCGATCCCACTCATGCGCTGCAGAAAATTGAGGATGACTCGCTCGCAAGAAAGAATCACGCGCGCATTGTGGCGGATGACCGCGACGGATTGTCCCTTGTGCAGGCGCACGCCATCGAAGATTTCTGGATGCGTCGTGACTTCGTAGTGTGCAGTAACGGCTCCGTCGAGCGCGGCGTAGACATCGAGAATGCGCGCGATGCAACCGATCCCGGCGAGGATGCAATCCTGCTTGGCCACGATCGTCGCGGTCGCCCGCTGGTTGGGATCGATGCAGGCGTAGCTGGTGGCATCGCGCGTCGCCCGGTCTTCGACCAGCGCGTTCTCGAGGATTCCGGTAATGCGTCTTGAGTTCCAGTCCATATCGTGAAGGGCGGACGCATTCGTCCGTCCGTGCTACCCACGAGGCGCGATCAATTATGCGCCGTGGCGACAATCATCGAGCTTCGCTCGACCCCGGACGAATGCGTCCGGGGCTACATCAACATCCTAATTCTTTTAGCTTGCTGTTGGCCTTCTCCTGCAGGACTAACAGCTCTTGGCCTCGGCGACGCAAGCCTTCCACAACTTTCTCGGGAGCCTTGGCGAGGAACTGCTCATTACCCAGTTGCTTCTGATTGTTTCCCAACTCTCGCTCGATCTTTTCCAGTTCTTTCTTGAGTCGTTCGCACTCGGCGGCCACGTCGATCTTTCTCTCATAGATTACATGCACGTCGAAACGCGCGGTACTGCGGGCCCCGGCTCGATTCGCGAGCGAACCCTCCACGAATGAGATCTTCTCAACGTTGCCGAGACGTTCGACAGCAGACTGATTCTGCTCGATCATCCTGCGGATTGCGGGTTCATGGGCGAAGACCTCGATGGGCACCTTCACCTTGGGCTCGACTTTGAGTTCGGCGCGAACGTTGCGTACGCTCACGATCAAGTCCTGCAGGATCGCCATCTCGGTTTCGGCCGCGAGATCGAACTGCTTCTCATCGGCTCTCGGATATTCCGCCAGGGCAATCGACTTCAATGGAGGCTTGCCTTCGTACATCGCCTGCCAGATTTCTTCCGTAATAAACGGCATGACCGGGTGCAGAAGGCGCAGCGCGGACTCGAACAGATTCACCAGGTTCGTACAGGCCGCCTGCGCCGCGCTCTTGTCGGCGCCCTCTTCAAAATTCAGGCGCGGCTTGATCAACTCCAGATACCAGTCGCAGAACTCTCCCCAGAAGAAGTCGTAGATGCGATTGGCTGCCTCGTGGAAGCGGTACGTTGTGAGCGCGTCATTTACGTCAGCCACAACGCGATTGAAGCGCGAGAGAATCCAGCGCTCTTCGAGAGTGAGAGGGAGAAATGCCGGGACGCCGGTTTGAGCCGCGGACTGTGCGGGCGAGGGCACCCGCGCCACATCCCACACAAAGCCGATGCGATCCACGTTCATGAACATGAAACGCGCGGCATTCCAGATCTTGTTGGCGAACGCGCGATAACCGTCGGTGCGGCTTTCGTTGAACGCAATGTCGGTGCCCGGCGCGGCCATCGCCGCCAGGGTGAACCGCGTTGCATCGGTGCCAAACCGTTCGATGATTTCCAGCGGATCGATTACGTTGCCCTTCGTCTTCGACATCTTCTGTCGGTCGGCATCGCGCACCAACGCGTGAATATAGACATGCCGGAAGGGCACGCTGTCGTCTTTCTTGTCAGCCTCTCCACTGGCTTTCTTGATGGCAGCATCTTGCTGGTGTCCCTGCATGAAGTGGCAGCCAAACATGATCATGCGAGCCAGCCAGAAGAAGAGAATGTCGAAGCCGGTAATCATCAGCGTGTTGGGATAGAACACGTCGAGATCGCGCGTCTTTTCGGGCCAGCCCAAGGTCGTAAACGGCAGCAGGCCTGACGAGAACCAGGTGTCGAGCACGTCAGACACTTGCTCCAGATTGCCACTGCCGCATTTCGCACACGTGGTTGGAGCCGTCCGCGCGACTATGAATTCCTTACAGTCGCCGCACGTCCACGCGGGAATGCGATGTCCCCACCACAACTGGCGCGAGATGCACCAGTCGTAAATGTTCTTCATCCAATTCAGATAAATCTGGCGATAATTTTCCGGAACGATCGTGATCTCGCCACTCTCCACCGCTTCTATGGCGCCGTCGGCCAGCGGCTTAATCTTGATGAACCACTGCTCGGAAAGGCGAGGTTCCACCACGGTCCCGCACCGGTCGCACTTGCCGAGAGAGAGCGCGTAATTTTTTTCCGAAACCAGGAAACCTTGTTCCTGCAAATCGGCCAACACGCGCTTGCGCGCTTCGAAGCGGTCGAGACCCGCGTACGCGCCGGCGTTCTGGTTCATGTGCGCGTGCTCGTCCAGCACGTTAATCTGCGGCAGATTGTGTCGCAGTCCGGCCTGAAAATCGTTGGGATCGTGCGCCGGCGTCACCTTCACCGCGCCGGTGCCAAACTCCGGCTGTGCGAGTTCGTCGGTGATAATCGGAATCTCGCGATTCATCAGCGGAACGACGACATGCTTGCCGTGCAGATGCGTGTAACGCTCATCTTTGGCATTCACGGCAATCGCTGTGTCGCCCAGCATGGTCTCGGGGCGCGTCGTCGCTACGGTGATGAACTCGTTGGTGCCGACCACCGGGTAGCGGATCTCCCACAACTTCCCGGGCACGTCTTCGTGCTTCACCTCAAGATCAGAGATCGCGGTTTCGTGCCAGGGACACCAGTTCACGATGTAGAGCCCGCGATAGATCAGGCCCTGTTCGTACAGGCGGACAAAAACCTCGCGGACGGCGTGCGAAAGATTGTCGTCCATGGTGAAGTATTCGCGGTCCCAGTCGACGGAGGCGCCCAGGCGCTTCATCTGGTCGAGAATCGCGCCGCCGTAGAGCTTCTTCCATTCCCACACCCGACAAATGAATTTTTCGCGGCCCAGGTCGCGGCGTTTTTTGCCCTCCTTGGTGAGTTGCTTCTCCACCATCATCTGCGTAGCGATGCCGGCATGATCGGTGCCGGGCAGCCACAGCGTGATGAACCCGCGCATGCGATGCCAGCGCACAATGATGTCCATCTGCGTCTGGTTGAGCATGTGCCCCATGTGCAGGCGCCCGGTCACGTTCGGCGGCGGAAGGAGCAGGGTGAATACCGGGCGAGTCTCCCCGGGTTGTGGTGTCTTCACCGAGAACAGCTTCTCTTTGACCCAGTATTCGGCCCAACGCGCTTCAATCGCGCCCGGTTCATACGACTTAGGCAATTCGTGCGGCATGAGTGTGAGTTATCGAACCCTGCGTGGGCAAAGCCGCTCCTTCGGCTTCGCTCAGGACTAGCCCCGGTTGTCCTGATGAGGCACCGCCTGGCAGTTTCCACAGCAAAAGGAGGAGCTTTTGATCTTACAGGTCGGAGAAAAGAAGGGTCAAACGGCGGGGGGGGTAGTGGAGCGGCCGGGAAAAACGGGGCCAGGGTAACTTACGAGTTAATAGTGATAACTGAAGAGTAAACGTGCGGAGAGCGGACGTGCGGAGAGCGGGCGCGCGGAGAGCTACGGGTGGAGAGCGCGTGTTGCA
>Ga0070711_100000686_pt1 | contig 17752 bp, 17 predicted proteins | sample LARL53metaG_FD_65452 | JGI IMG/M metagenome (GOLD analysis project Ga0070711, IMG submission 65452) | Corn, switchgrass and miscanthus rhizosphere microbial communities from Kellogg Biological Station, Michigan, USA - LAR L5-3 metaG | ecosystem: Host-associated > Plants > Roots > Rhizosphere ... | reverse complement strand
GCGAAAATGTACGTGATCTCCTGGCACGACCCGGCCCGGATTCCCGCCGATGAGCTGCGGAAGCGCGGCCTGGCCAGCACGCCCGAGGAGATCGCCGGGTACTTCCACCTCGCCTGCCTGGCCACGCCGGACGCGGTGGTCGTGGCCAGTTCCGGGTGGCCCCAGCCCGGCTGGGCCATGCTGCCCAACAACAGCGTGCTCGTGGTGGACCGGGTCACGCTCGCCACATCGTCGTTCTCCCTCGAGCCTGCGCCCAGCGCGCCGGCCGGGCGGTTACCTGCTCGCGAAACCGGCATGGCCAGTCTTGTCGGCTGGGCCTCGTGCCTGATCATCGACTTGACGGCTGACCTATCACCAGCTCAGCCACCATCCGGCGGCTGAGCGCGCCGCCGCCAGCGCTCCTCCAGTCGCTGCATGAGCCGCGGTTTCGCCTGGGTGCCAGCCCGCCGGCCCTTGGCGGCACGCCGCTTGTTGCCAGAGCCCCTGTCCTCGGCGGGGGTGCGCCCGGTGGTGCTGCCGGTCATGCGCCGGTAGCTGGCCACTGCCCACAGGGCGCAGGCGAACATAACCACGAAGCCCGCCACCGAGATCAAGATGACATTGATCACGACCCCGGCGAGCAGCAGCCCGACGCCGATCAGGAATCCCAGCGCCGCTGTGATAACCCGGCGCCGGTAATGCACCCGCAGGTCGGCCGCGCGGAGGGCGCCAGCAAATCGTGGGTCACCATCGCGGAGCGCCGCCTCGATCTGCTCGAATTGGCGCCGCTCGTGCTCAGAGAGCGGCACGGTGCCTCCGGTGAGACCCAGGCGGGGACGCTCTAGCCAGCGTTCGCCCTCACCGCCCAGCTTATGCGCAGGATGAGCGCGGCTGCGCCAGCAGGACGGTGCACTCCAGTCGCGCGTGAAGCGTGATGCCACCCGGAAGCTGGCATCACGCGCGCCACTCCCACATCTCACCGAGCCGTGGCTAAACGTGAGCGGGGAGGCTCATGGCCCCGGGCGAGTCGACTGAATCACCAGCCCGCGTATTCCGTGGCAGGCTGACTGTAAGCGATCCAGCAAGCGCGGGCCCCCGCATGTGGTGAGGGGTGCGCCACGTCCAACAGCAAGAAGGTCAATATGGCGCAGGGCACTGTGAAATGGTTCAACGGCGACAAGGGCTACGGTTTCATCGCTGTCGATGGTGGCCAGGACGTGTTCGTGCACTTCAGCGCTATCGTCAGTGACGGCTACCGCAATCTGGAGGAAGGGCAGCAGGTCGAGTTCGACATTACCCAGGGCCAGAAGGGGCCCCAGGCGGAAAACGTCAAGGTCATCGGCTGACCTGCCGACACCAAGGCCAGGTGCATGCCGAGGCGGATCATCGTCCAGCCCAGTACCCATCCGCGTGCCGTCGGTGGAGCAGCCAGAACGCCATGATCACGGATGGCCTCCGGGAAGGTGGGGCGGTTTCTGGGCGCCCGGTCCGTCGGCGCCCGGCTCGGCGGCGGGCAGCTCGGCGAGGCGCCGCAGCCGGGCGGCCTCGGACGGGCGGACGTTGGGGTCCTTCAGCCGGTGCCTGGCTACCTGGGTCAGGTGTGGCCGTACGTCGTCCCGCACGGCCGCGAGGAACCGGCGAAGAAAGAGCCGGCGCAGCCAGCCCGCGGCTGGAACGAGCCATGATGGCAGGCCGTCCACGTCCGAGCTCGCCATGATCAGGTAGGCCATCGCCACGTCCGCCCCGGCCTCGCCTGCGGAGGCGTTGGACCAGTCGATGACGAACGGGCCGTCGGCCGTCAGCATGACGTTGGCGGGATGCAGGTCCAGGTGCAGGACCTGCCCGCCGGGGCCGAACGGCCGCAGCCCGGCCGGTGCCGCGATCTGGTGCAGCTGGTCGTGCAGCCGGGCCAGCGTCCGCGCGTGCCTGGCCACCCGCCACGGCCTGCTGGCCAGGTCGGCGAGCATGTCCCGGCCGCGCAGCCGCTGCATCACCAGGTCCGGCCCGTCCGCGGCGAACACCTCGGGGACCGGATAGCCGGCCTCGCGCAGGTATCTCATCAGGCCGGCCTCGGCGGTGCAGGAATACGCGAACCGGTACCGGCGCAGCACCTTGCCGTCGCCGAGCGCGTAGACGTCGGCGGCCCGCCCGCTGCCGATCAGCGGCCCCGGCGGCCCGGCCGGATCGGTCATCCGGTCACCTCCTGCGATCTCGGCGGGCCATGGCTCAGGGCTGGAGGTAGCGCAGGACGGCAAGCACTCTGCGATTGTCGGCCTCGGACGGCGGCAGGCGCAGCTTGGCGAAGATGCTCGCCACGTGCTTTTCGACCACGCTGGCGGAGACGACGAGGGCGGCGGCGATCCCGGCGTTGGACCGCCCCTCGGCCATCAGCGCGAGCACGTCCCGCTCCCGTGGTGTCAGCTCGGCGAGGCCGGCGTATTGCTGGCTCGACCTGACCAGTTGGCTGACCACCTCGGGGTCGAGCGCGGTGCCGCCGGCCGCGACCCGTTCCAGCGCCTCGGCGAACTCGGCGACGTCGGCGACCCGGTCTTTGAGCAGGTAACCGATGCCGGCCGCGTTGTCTTCGAGTAGCCGGGCGGCATACCGGGTCTCGATGTACTGGGACAGCACGAGCACGCCGAGGGTGGGGTGGGCGCGGCGCAGTTCGATGGCCGCACGCAGGCCCTCGTCGGTGTGCGTGGGCGGCATCCGGACGTCGGCCACCACGACGTCGGGCCGATGCGTGGCGACGGCCGCGACCAGCGCACCGCCATCGGCCACGGAGCAGGCCACCTGGTGACCGCGGCCTTCGATGAGCCGGGCCAGGCCCTCGCGGAACAGGGCCGCGTCTTCGGCGATCACCACCCGCAGGCCGGGCGCGGCGGCGGCCATCAGGCGTGCAACGGCAGTTCGACGGTGACCCGGGTCGGGCCGCCCGGCGGGCTGGTGACCTCCAGCCGGCCGTCAACGGTCCGCGCCCGCTGCGCGAGCCCGGCCAGCCCGCTACCCGCCGCCGGGTCCGCGCCACCGCGCCCGTCGTCGGTCACCCGCAGCAGGAGCGACTCTGCCTGCCCGGTCACGGTGAGCGTAATGGCGCTGGCGCCGCTGTGCTTGACCGCGTTGGCCAGCAGTTCCGCGGCACAGAAATAGGCGATCGTCTCGATCGCCTGGCTGGGCCGGTGCGCGATGCCGGTGGTCAGGCGGACCGGGACCGGGCTGGCGGCGGCCAGCGTGGCGAGCGCGTCGGGCAGGCCGGTGTCCAGAACCGGCGGGTGAATACCGCGGGCCAGGTCGCGCAACTCGGTCATGGCGTCCTTGGCCGATTGGTGGGCGGCGCCGACCAGGTCGCGGACCTCGGCCAGGCCGGGCTGGTCCTTCCCGGCGGCAAGCCGGTCCATGGCCATGCCGAGGTTCATCGCCAGGGTGGCCAGCCGGATCTGCGCGCCGTCGTGCAGGTCGCGCTCCAGCCGGCGCAGCGTCGAGGCGGCGTCATCGACCGCGAGCGCACGGGCCCGCTCCAGGTCGGCGACCCGCCGGGCCAGGCGGCCGGGGCCAAGCAGCTCCCGCATCAGCCACAGGTCCGCCGCTGCCACCGCGCGGGTCAGCCACGGCGCGGCCGCCACCATCGCGGCGCCGGCCGCGAAGGCGGCGAACGTCCCGGCGATGGTGGCCACGTGCAGCACGCCGAACGGGGTCAGCACGGGGACGGGGCTCAGCCGCACACCCGCCGGGTGGTTGCGGAACCACGCCCACCACAACGGGTAGGTCATGTTGACCAGCCCCGCCGCCCACCAGATCACGACCACATAGCAGCCGATCACCGCCAGCGGCAGTTGCACGAGCAGGTATCCGGCGGCCCGCCAGCCGGGGCCGTCCCGCAGCGTGGCGCCCGTCCAGGACACGGGCCCGCGGCCAGCGCGGACGGGCGCAGGGCCGGCAATGTGCTCACCGAGCAGGTGCCCGGCCAGGCGGCGCTGCGCCGCGGCGAGCCTGCGGGCGAGCCGCGGCGCCAATACCAGCAGCGCCAGCAGCACGAGAAAGACCGCCAGCCCCAGGAAGATGGCCAGCCCGGCTGGCGGGCCATGGTGGGCCGGATGAATTCCGTGCGCCAGCAGCGTGACCGTCAGCGGCAGCCCGGTCAGCGCGACGGGGACCACGAGGACACACAGGCCGAGCGGCGCCGCGGCCGCGCAGAACAGCAGCTCCCGCCGCGCCCGGGCGGTAAGCGGGGCCCGTGCCGCCGCGCGGATGCCGCGCACCAGCCCGCCGCCCGGGCGGCGGGCCGGCCACTGGCCTGCGGCCACCGGGCTCGCAGGGCCGGTCACTCCCACCCGATCATTGTGCGCTTCAGGCGTCACGGCGGGCGAACACCCAGCCCCCCGCGGCCAGGGCCACGGCGGCGTACAGGCACAGCACGGCCAGTCCCGCCCACGGGGACAGGAAATGCGGGCATCCCGCCGCGCCGTTGCCGCAGGGCTCCGGCTTGGTGGTGCTCAGCGAGTTCGCGACGATCAGGATCGGCATGTAGCCGAACGCGGCCCGGGCGATCAGTCCGGCGAACTGCGCGGCCACGTACACCCCGCCGACCAGCACCGTGACCGCGACCGCGGTGTGCCTGATGATCGCGCCCAGGCCCAGTCCGAGCAGGCCGACCAGGCAGAAGCTCGTCCCGGACAGGATCACCGCGCGCAGCACGCCCGGCTGGCCGAGCGAGGGGGCCCCGATGCCATGGCGCAGCGCCAGCCCTCCGGCGAAGAACGAGACGAACGTGGCGATCTCCCCGGCGGCCAGCATCACCGCCCCGAACACGGCCGCCTTGGCCGCCAGCAGCCCGGGCCGCCTGGGCGCGGCGGCCAGCGTTGCCCGGATCATGCCGGAGGTGTACTCGCCGGTCATCGTGAGCACCCCGAGCACTCCGGCCAGCAGCAGCCCGGGGACCATGCCGGCCAGCGCGTTGTTGGTCAGGTCACCGGCCGCGTTGCGGGTGTTCACCCCGACGGTGACGCCGATGGCGACCGCGCCGGTGACGGTGATCGCCAGCGTCCACCAGGTGGACCGCAGGCTGCGCAGCTTGATCCACTCCATCCGGGCCGCGTGCCGGAACCGGTAATGCCCGGCGTCCGCGCGCCCCTCGCGCACCAGGGCGCTCATGACCGCCCCCGGCCCGGCCGCCGCACCCCCCGTTCTCCGGCCCGGAACTCTTGTGGATCACCGGCCCGGAACTCCGCCGACTCGCCGGCCACGCTGAAGAAGGCGTCCTCCAGCGAACCTCCCGCGCGGGCGGCAAGCTCGGCCACGGTGGTGTCGGCCAGCAGCCGGCCACGCCCGATCACGATCAGCCGGTCGGCGGTCAGCGCCATCTCAGTGATCAGATGACTGGAGACGAACACCGAACGGCCCTCGGCGGCCAGTGACCGCATCAGGGTGCGGGCCCAGCGCACGCCCTCCGGGTCCAGCCCGTTGACCGGCTCGTCGAACAGCAGGACCCCGGGGTCACCAAGCAGCGCGGCGGCGATGCCCAGCCGCTGGGCCATGCCCAGCGAGAACGTGCCCGCCCGCTTTCCGGCGACGGCCTCAAGCCCGACCATGCCAAGCACCTCACCCACCCGCGACCGGGCGATTCCGCCCGCGGCGGCGAGCGCGAGCAGGTGGCTGCGGGCGCTGCGGCCCGGGTGGAACGCCTTGGCCTCCAGCAGCGCGCCAACCTCGGACAGCGGCCAGCGCAGCCGCCGGTAGGGCCGCCCGCCGACCGTCACGGTCCCGGTATCCGGGTAGTCCAGGCCCATGATCAGCCGCATCGTGGTGGATTTGCCCGAGCCATTGGGGCCGAGGAACCCGGTCACCGCCCCGGGCCGCAGCCCGAAGCTCAGGCCGTCCACGGCCAGCGTGGCTCCGTATCGCTTGGTCAGGCCGCTCGCCTCGATCATCTGCCCTCCGCAACCGTGGTCCGTGGTGCCGGCAGTTCACGCTCGCATCCGGCGCGGGCCCGGCACCACGTGGCTGTCACCCGACTTCGAGGGGTGGTTTTCCCCCAGGCAGGATGGATGCCGTGAGCACAGGCCGCGGACTGCGAAGGAGGTGAGCATGCCTCGGTATGAGGTCGTGCCGATCGGGTGGGTGGAGTCGCCGTTGACAGACCGGGAGCAGGCTCCGCGCCAGGGCGACGAGGGCGCACCGCCGGCCTGGATCGCGTTCGAGCCCGCCGTCGCCGAGGCGATGCGTGATCTACGTCCCGGCGACGAGGTCCTCGTGCTGACCTGGCTGGACCGGGCACGACGCGGCGAACTGGTCACCCGGCCGCGCGACGATCCGGCCAACCCGCTGCTGGGGGTATTCAGCACCCGCTCCGCGGACCGGCCCAACCCCATCGGCCTGCACCGCGTCCGGATAGCCGAGGTCGCGGGGCTGCGGGTGCTCGTGCACGGGCTCGAGGCGATCGACGGCACCCCGGTCGCCGACGTGAAGCCGGTGCTGGACAAGACCGCCGAACTGTAGCCGGGGAACCCCGGCCGAGGAGGTATGCGGATGGCCACGGTAAGCGTGCGGTACATCGTCAACGACGTCGACGCCGCGATCGCGTTCTACACCAAGCACCTGGGCTTTGCCGAGGTGATGCATCCCGCCCCGGCCTTCGCGATGCTGTCCCGCGGGGACCTGCGCCTGGTGCTCAGCGCGCCGGGCGGCGGGCCAGGGGGCGGCCAGGCGATGCCGGATGGCACGATGCCGCAGCCCGGCGGCTGGAACCGGTTCGCCATCGAGGTCGCCGACCTGGCCGGCACCGTGGAGAAGTTGCGCAGCCACGGTGTCCGGTTCCGCAACGACATCGTCACCGGCACCGGTGGCAAGCAGATCCTCGCCGAGGACCCGTCCGGCAACCCCGTGGAACTGTTCGAGCCGATCCTGCCCGAAGCCAAGCTCGGGTAGCGCGGCGGCCGGGGCTGGTCGCGTGGGCGACGCCGGGGATCTGGAACGGGCCTACCGGCGCGAGGCCACCCGGATCCACGCCAATCCGGCTCAGGAGCGCACGAGCCTGGCGATGGCCTCGGAGGCTTCGTGGACCTTGGCGGTGGCGGTGTCGCCGCCTTCGGCGATGGCGCCGGCGACGCAGTGGCTGAGGTGTTCTTCCAGCAGCCCGAGCGCCACCGATTGCAGGGCCTTGGTGGCGGCGGCGACCTGGGTGAGGATGTCGATGCAGTACTTGTCGTCCTCGACCATCCGTTGCAGGCCGCGGATTTGCCCTTCGATCCGGCGCAGCCGGACGAGGTAGTTGTTCTTGTTCTGGGCGTACCCGTGCATGTGGCTCTCCGGCCTCGGTGCGGCGCCTTCCGTGCTTGCTCCTCACTGTATGGCCACGCCGGGCGTGGCGGCGGCGCACGCGAGAATCGCAGGTCACAGGGTTCGCCCGGCCACGAAGTCCGCAACCATGGGACCGCGCTGAGCCGGGCGGCGGCCAGTAACGGCAGCGACGGCAACCTGGCGCGCCCCGACTGCGATCGCATCGGCGTCCGGCCGACCACCGAGGGCTATGCTGTGGTGGTCGACGATGAACCGCCATTCTCGCCGAGGGGGGCGTTCACCGGTTGAGCTGGTTGATCAGGCGCGAGGGGAGGCGTCGATGACCAGGGCGCGTGTGTTGCGTATCGGCTCCTGCATCGTCGCCGCGGTCCTCGGCGTGTGGTGGATGGCATCTCCGGCGCTGGCTCACAGTCGGCCAGTGCCCGACTCCAGTTACTATCGATCCACGATCACCGCAATCCAGCCTCCCGTCCCTGGGCTGGCGCTAGCAGTGACCGGGGTCGATGGGTCGCTCAGGCTGACCAACCACACCGGTAAGACTGTGGTAGTGATCGGCTACGCCGGCGAACCCTACCTGCGGATCACCCCGGCGGGGGTCGACGAGAATGTCGCATCACTGTCGTTGTGGCTGAACGGCAGGCTGCCACAGCCGCCGGCACAGGCCAGCCAGCAAGTGCCGCAGTGGCGACATGTGCGCGACCAGCCCACCTTCACCTGGCATGACTATCGAACCCACTGGATGGGCCAGCAGCGCCCCCCTGTCGTCGCGGCCGATCCACATCATCCACACAAGGTCCTGGACTGGACCGTCCCGCTCACCGTCGATGGGAAGCTGGTCACCGTCAAAGGCTCGCTGAACTGGACAGGCCTTATCGGCCTCAGCACGTTTGCGATTGCCCTGATCGTGGTCGCGGGCATCGCCGGGGCCGCACTGGCAGTCACGATGGTTATCGTCGTCAGAAAACAGCGCGCCGACACACGAGTCCCACACGAGCCAATACACGCCAGCGACTGAAGGGCGGTGGGGTGCCGGCGTGACATGACTGCGGGATGACAGTCAGATGACGGTGTTGTCATGATCGGATGCATCCGGGCGGCAGTTCCTTATGGTCCGGCTGTCGGCACCGATGCGCCGAGGGGTTCGCGGCGCGGTTGGTCGGCGAGCGGGGAAACACCGTCGCCCGTTACAGGCGCGCGCGAATACTAGTGACCGCGAACTGATCGCCACGTCACCCTCCCAAGGCGTCCCAGGGAGGAAGCGATGCGGCGACATGTTGGAATCCAACAGGCGAGGTCCTCCCGGCAGTTCCAGGGACACCGCAAGGTGTGCCTGAGTCATCGGATGACGGTCGTCGCGGCCGTGCTGGCTGCTGTGGTGGTTGCCGGCTGCGGATCTGGTGGCGGCAACGGCTCGGGCGGATCAGAATCAACTCCGGTCGGCTCCAGCGCTACGAATGTGGAGGTGACGATCGCCGCCGGGAAGGTCGCGCCGGACCCGAGCCGGAAGGTGGAGGTCGCGACCGGTGATCATGTCCATCTCAGCGTGACCAGCGACCACGCTGACGAGGTCCACGTTCATGGCTATGACATCGAGAAAGAGGTCAGCGCGGGCGGCACCGTCACCATGGACTTCACGGCAGACATTCCCGGTCAGTTCGAGGTCGAGGCGCACAAGATGTCACCGTCGCTGCTGTTCACCCTGGTTGTGAAATGAGAGCCACGGGAGAGGACACGGTGCCAGCGGATTCAGCAGCGGTGGGCGCCATCGTTTCCCAGGGCAGTCCGCGTCCCCCCGGGATGTCGGCGGCTGGCGCCGGCTGAGCTGGACCGGACTACCGGGGTGGCGTAACCGTGGTCAGTCAGTGGCCGGCTGGTAGCGGGGGTGACGGCGGGTCGCTGCTGGCTCATGGCATCGGCGGTCGCCAGGATTTGCCGGTCTCCTTCTCCCTGGTACTGGTCGGGGCCGTGGTCGCGCTCGTGGTGTCCTTCGGGGCGCTGGCCTGGCTGTGGCGTAAGCCGCGGCTGCGTGGTGGCGCGGCGGGCCGGCCCCTGCCGCTGGCGGTGCAGCGATTCCTCGACTCGTCGGGGTTCCGCTGGGTCCTGCGGGGGGTGGGTCTCCTGCTGACCGGCTTTGTTGCCGTTGCCGCCCTCTTCGGCCCTAATCTTGCCGTCAACCCGGCCGCGACCTGGGTGTACGTCCTGTTCTGGGTCGGTCTTGTCCCGGCCTCGTTGGTGTTCGGCCCGGTGTGGCGGCAGCTCAATCCGATCAGGACCATTCACCGGGGAATCGCCCGGGTCTTCCACTTCTCGCCAGAGTGGGGGCCGTTCCGGTATCCGCGCCGGCTCGGCTACTGGCCCGCCGCGGTCTCGCTCTTCTCGTTCACCTACCTGGAACTGGTCGTCCCCGATCGCACTAGCACCGGGGTGCTGGTGCTGTACTTCCTGCTCTACTTCCAGGTCCAGCTCGCCGGCGCGCTTTTGTTCGGGTCAGGCTGGTTCGCCCGGGGTGACGGCTTCGAGGTGTACTCGTCACTGGTCGGCCGGATGTCGCCCCTTGGGCGGCGCAACGACGGACGCCTGGTCCTCCGCAACCCGCTCGATGGACTCGATGCGCTCAAGCCCGCGGCCGGGCTCGTGGCCACCGTCAGCGTCCTGCTGGGATCCACCGCCTACGACGGATTCTCCTTCACCAGGATCTGGGTGCAGACCATCACCACCAGCAGCATCCCGCCCGAAACGCTCGGGGTGTTGGGCCTGGTCGGCTTCATCACCGCTGCCTACGCCACGTACTCGCTGGCCACCTCGCTGGCCGGCACCCTGGGCGGCATTCCTGAGCGTGGGCTACCGGGGAAGTTCGCTCACTCGATCATTCCGATCGCAGCCGGATACGTGACCGCGCACTACTTCTCGTTCTTCGTCTTCGAGGGCCAGCAAGCCCTGATCCTCGCCTCCGACCCCTTGGACAAGGGGCAGAACATCCTCGGCACCGCCGACTGGAAGATCAACTACACCATTCTGTCAGCCGGCACGATCGCCCTGGTCCAGGTAGTCGCCATCGTGGCCGGCCACATCATCGCAGTGATCGCCGCACACGACCGGGCAGTCCGGCTCTTCCCGCCGCGCCAGGCCATCGCTGGCCAGATACCGCTGCTCCTCCTCATGATCGGATACACCCTCGGCGGGCTGCTGCTGCTCTTCGGCTAACCCCCCGCCCAGCGATTGCGCATGCGGGATCGCAGATCAGAGGGTTTGCCCGGCCACGAAGCCCCCGCAACTATGGGACCAGCCTGGGGACCGGCCGGCGTAATGCATTCAGCCAGATGAACCGAACTGGACGGGAACATTGATGGTCTGGGTGGTTCGCCAGCCGGTGGTACCGGGCCCAAGCTGCCACACCGTCAGCCTCGTGCGGTGGACCGCCAGCGCGTCGAACCCGCCCGAGGGCCCGGGTGCCAGCGTGGCGGTGCCGACGGGCAGGGCAGGCAGGGACCGCCACGCCGCGCCAGCGCCGGTGATGGTCTGCGCACGGTTGCCGGCCAGGACGAGCGAAACCGCGCCGCCGGCGCCGAAGGACGCCGACGCCAGCCTGGCGCCGTGAAGCCGGACCGGAGGGGACAGTACCCAGTGCACGCCATCGCCGGCCGACCACGCGGCGAGCAGGCTTGCATCTGGGCCCGTGCCCGTCTCCAGCAGCGCCGCGTTGCCGGCGGAGGTCCGTGTCAGCCGCACCACTGTGACGGCCTGGCGATCCAGCCCGGCCGGGAGCGCGGGCCCGGCCGCCTGCCAGGTGCCGTTCGCAGCGGCGAAGACGCCCACGGCTCCCGGGCGGCTGCACCGGCCCGCGAGCAGCGGCACACCAGCGGGCGTGACAGTAACCGCGGTGAGGCTGGCCAGACCGCAGCGCCGGCCGGCGGGTGTGACGGCAATCGAGCGCTGGCTGGTGAGGCTGGTCCACCGGGTGTAACCGGGGACGGCCGTCTTGACCGTGCCGTTGGTCAGCAGGGCGAGCAGGCGCCCGGTTCCGGGGGCGGCGCCTCCGGAACCGGGGGCGGCTGCCAGGGCATCGGGGACAGCGGCGAGCGCGGCGTCCAGGGGTCCTGTCGGTGACCAAGCCTGGCCGCCGTCACGGGTGAGAGCCAGTGGCGTGTAGATGAGGTACTGGCTGGGCCGGATCCCGGTGATCAGTGGCCCGGCAGCGGCGCTGGCCGCGACCAGGCCGCCGTTGTCGGCCACCCCGGGCGGGGTGACCAGCTTCCAGGCGGTGCTCCCGGGCGCGCGGGCGAACATTTGCCAGAAGTTGTTGTGGCTCGCGACGGAACCGCCCATCACCGCGATCGCCCAGGTGCCTGCCGGTGTCACGAGAGAGGTGGCCAGGAACGGCGCCCCGGCCGGGGGTGCCTGTGATGCTGCGCCGGGCCCGGAACTCGCCGCGGTGCCGCAGCCCGCGGTGAGCGCCGCGGCTGCCAGGGCCAGTGCGATCAGGGCCGGGCGGGCTGTCGGCTTCATGAGTGCCCCAGCAGTTGATGTGCGGCGTCGGTCAGTTCGGCGGCGAACGACGACTTGGTGGCCTGGGTGGCTGGGCCGGGATTGAATCCCAGTTCCCGGCGCAGGTGGCCCTTTTGGTCGATGACGAACGCGTAGTCCCCGTGGCCGATCATCGACCCGGCCGGGAGGATCTCCCCCGGGGCCGCACCGTAGCGGCGCCAGACCTGTTCAAGCTGGGCGCGGGTGCCGGTCAGGTAGCGCCAGTTCGGCACCGTGGCCAGGCCTTCCTGCCGGTCGAACGCCTGGATGTAGCTCACTTGGGTGTAGATCGGGTTGTAGTTGATCGCGACGAGTTCGACCTGCCGGGAGTCCGGGCCGAGCATCTGGCCGGCGGCCCGGAACTCCTGCGCGATCAGCGGGCAGTCCGACGTGCAGGTGTCATCGAGGATCGTCAGCAAGACCACCTTGCCGCGCAGGCTGGCCAGGGTCACCGTCCGGCCGTGCTGGTCGGTGAGGCGGAACTCGGGAGCCGGGATGTTCAGCGGGGCGCTGGAGCCGTTGATCGCCTCGGCCAGGATGGGGTCGGCGACCGGGTTGGCCTGCGCCGCTGCCATCGGGGCCGCGCCGAGGATGATCATTCCGATCGCGGCAACCGATGCCACCGCCTGGAAGCTGGTTGTCATGACCGATTGGCGCAGCGACGCGGGCCGCACCCGGTCCCGCCAGTTCACCCGTGCCCCGGCGGCGGCCGGCTCTGCCTGCGGTGCGGGTGCCTGGATCAGGGCCAGGTACCCGGCGATGGCCAGAAGCGCGAAGGGGATCATGCTGTTGGGGTCGGTGCCGAGCCCGCCGAAGAACCCGAAATCCTCGATGAGCACCCAGTCCGCCAGGCACAGCACCGTGAAAAAGATCAGGGCCGGGCGGACCAGCCGCGGCCGCCCGCTGACGAATGCCACGCCGGTCGCCGCGAGAGCGGCCACGGCGAACAGGTTGACCGCGAACCCGTGCGCGGCTGTGAACGTGCCGAAGGCGTTCACCCAGGCCGACAAGACACCGGGCTGAGGGGTGCCGGCCATGTCCTGGACCATGCCGGCCAGGGTGCCCGGCTGACCGTGCAGGTTGCCCTGCCAGAATCCCCGGCCGGGCCAGGCCTGCAGCACGGCCATGCCGATGAGGAACACTCCCAGGCCCCCGAGCGTCAGCCGGCCCAGCCGCGGCGTGCGCCACGTCCGCTCGGGCAGCGCGATAAGCCCGCCGGCGACGCAGTAGATGAGCACCGCGCCAGGAGCGCCGAACAGCCACGTCAGGCCGGGCGCGAAGATGCCGCCGAAGGACTCGCCGAAGATCCAGACCACCAGCCCCCAGCCGACGCTGACCAGCCCCGCCAGCCGGGACGAGATGCCGCGCGCCGCAACGAGCATCCAGATGCCGATCCCAGCCTGGATCCACACCGCTGCGGCCCCGGCCTGCATAGGGTGGTATGACCAGCTCGTCCCCGCCCAGTTCACCAGGTGCTGCACCCACCGCGGGGACGACGCCGCGACAGGCTCGAGTATCTGCGAGGGCAGGCCGATGGCCATCTTGGGCTGAGCCTGCAAGATCCCGTCGAAGACCCACAGCAGTCCAAATCCGATCCGCAACACCTGCCGCCAGGCAGGCTCGGCCTGGACCGGCGCCGGCGTGCCAGGCGCCTGAGCCGCGCTGTGCTGCGCGAACGGCTGCCAGGCCCGCACGCTGAGCCAGGCCAGCCCGAGCAGCGCGAAGATCAGCAGCGCGATGAGCCCCTGGTGCAGCAGCGCGGCCTTGAACGCCGCGACCACGGCCGGAGCGTCGATGTTGACGCCGGAATTCATTCCAGGCATGACGCCGTACGCTCCTTTGTTCCAGTCCCGGCACCGGGCTGCTCCTGGCTCACCGAAGCGGTGAACCGCGGCCGCGGGCCAGCGGCGGGCATGCCGAACCGGCGCAGCCGCACGCTGTTGCCCACCACGAAGACCGACGACGCGGCCATCGCCGCCCCGGCGATCAGCGGGTTGAGGAACCCGGCGGCGGCGAGCGGGATCGCGGCGATGTTGTACCCGAACGCCCAGGCAAGGTTGCGCCGGATGGTCGCCAGGGTCGCGCGGGCGAGCTTGATCGCCTCGGGAACGGCCCCGAGGTCATCGCGGAGCAGGATCATGTCCGCCGCGCAGATGGCCACGTCGGTGCCCGAGCCGATGGCCAGCCCCAGATCAGCCGCGGCCAGGGCCGGCCCGTCGTTGACCCCGTCACCGACCATGGCCACCGACCGGCCCTGTGCCTGCAGGTCAGCGATCACCGCCACCTTGCCGTCGGGCATCGCGCCGGCGATGACCTCGCCGATGCCCGCCTCGGCGGCGACCGCGTCGGCGGTGGCCTGGTTGTCGCCGGTAAGCAGGACGGTCCGCAGCCCCAGACCGTGCAAGGCCCGGACCGCGCCGGCCGCCGACGGCTTGACGGTGTCGGCCACCGCGATGGCACCGCGGGCCTGCCCGTCCCACCCCGCCAGCACCACGGTGCGGCCCGCCCGCTCCCATGCCGCGCACTGCGCCGCCAGCTCGGCGGGGATGTCCAGGCCCCCGTCCCTGAATACCTTTTCTCGCCCAACGATCACATCGTGGCCATCGACGACGCCACGTGCGCCGAGTCCCGGCAAGGCCGTGAAGCCATCGGCGTGCGGCAGTGGGCCGAGTTCGCCGCTGGCGGTGGCGCTGACCGCGGCGGCTACCGCGTGCTCGGAGGCCTGCTCCACGGCCCCGGCGAACCGGAGCAGGTCGGCGCGGCTGATGCCCGCGGCCTGCGTTATCCCGGTCACCGCCATCACGCCCGTGGTGACCGTTCCGGTCTTGTCCAGTACCACGGTATCTACCGAGCGGGACGACTCCAGCGCCTGGTACTCCTTGATGAAGATCCCCAGTTGTGCCCCCCGTCCGCTGGCCACCACCAGCGCGGCCGGAGTGGCGAGGCCCAGCGCGCAGGGGCACGCGATGATCAGCACCGCCAGGCCGGCACTGAACGCCTGCTGACCCGTGCTGCCCGCCGCCAGCCAGCCTGCCAGGGTAGCTACCGCGAGAACGAGGATGGCCGGAACGAACACCCCGGAGATCCGGTCGGCCAGCCGCTGGACCGCCGCCTTCTGGGTCTGGGCCTCCTCCACCAGGGCAACCATGTGCGCGAGCTGGGTGTCGCGGCCGACCTTGGCCGCGCGGACGATAAGCCGCCCGCTCACCGCCACCGTCCCGGCGGTGACAGCGTCGCCCTCGGCCACGTCGACCGGCACCGACTCCCCGGTCATCATGCTGCGGTCCACCGCCGACTGGCCGAACAGCACCGCACCGTCGGCCGCGATCGTTTCACCGGGCCGGACCACGAACCGGTCACCGGGACGCAGTTCTGCCACCGGGACCCGCTGCTCGGTCCCGTCGTCGGCAAGCAAGCACGCGTCCTTGGCGCCCGCCCCGGCCAGTTCGCGCATCGCGTCCCCGGCATTGCGCCGGGCCCGGGCCTCATACCACCGGCCGGCCAGCAGGAACGTGGTGACCGACGCCGCTACCTCCAGGTAGATCCCGCCACCGGAGGTATGGATCAGCTCATTCCACGCGGTGTGATGGGTGGCGCCGCTGTCCAGGACGAACATCGCGTACACCGACCACCCGCAGGCCGCGACGATGCCCAGCGACACCAGCGTGTCCATCGAGGACGAGCCGTGCCTGGCGTTCTTGAGCGCGGCGCGGTGGAAGGGCCAGGCCGCCCATCCCGCGACCGGGATCGCCAGCGCTATCAGCACCCATTGCCATCCGGGGAACCGGTAGGCGGGAAACAGGGACAGCAGCACCGACAGGTCGCTGAGCGGAACGAAGAACACCAGCGCGACAATGAGCCGCCGGCGGAGGTAGGCAACCCGTGCCGCGTCGGCTGTGTCGCGGTCCGCCTCGGTCGGCTCGCCACTCGCGCCAGCCAGCTCTGCGGCATAACCGGCTCTCTCGACTTCTTCCACCAGTCGCCGTACCGGGATCGACGACGGTGCCGTCACAGTGGCTTTCTCGGTCGCGATGTTCACCGTCGCGGAGACATTCTCGATCGCGTTGAGCCTGCTCTCCACCTTTGCCGCGCACGCGGCGCACGTCATTCCTGTCACCAGGAGCTCGACGCGCACCATCCCGGATGATTCAACGGGCCCGGTGGACCGCCCACTACTCAATGCCGCCGACGACACGCAACGTCACATTCAGGCGATACTGCTGGCTGGGAATGCAAGCACTGGAGTGTCACCTCGGCTGGGAGAAGGTAACGGCGCCGCGCGCTGCTGCCTGGACAAAGATGCCAGGCGGCTGATGCCGCACCGGAGAATATACACACGCCTGAACGGCTCGGCAACATAACAGAAAAGCTGCGCCCGGCTCAGCGTTATAGGAATACCCTACGGGGGTTCCTAAGGTACCCCAGCAGGGTTTCCCGGATACCCCCAGGTGGTTTATGAAACGGCGCTGACTGCGTTGCGGCCGATGCGCTGGGTCATGGAATCCTATTGCGCGGCCCAATTGCGCTCCGGGCTGGACCCTATTAGCCTTTTGCCGTTATGTGTAGCCGCAAGGTTCAAGCCGAGCTGCCAGGGGCCTGCAGGAGCAGCCCGCCGGGAGCGGCGCGCGCCTGTGCGTCCCAGGAGCTAACACGGTGCCGGCCGGCGCTATCGGGAGAACGCTGACATGGCCGGGCCCTCCTGGCTCGCTGCCGCGCTCGCGGCGGTCATGATCGCGACCGCGATGTACTGCGCGGGGCGCCTGGCCGCCGCACGCCTGTGGCGGCGGTTCACCGAGGTCGAAGCCGATTCGGTCCACGTGGTCATGGGCGTCGCGATGGCCGGCATGCTGCTGCCGGGGCTGAGCCCACTGCCCGCCACGGCGTGGGAGGCGGTCTTCGCGGTCGCGGCGGTGTGGTTCGCGTACCGGGCAGTCCGGAGCCGCCCTCGCCAGCACGCCGCTGCCAGCCGATGGCGGTGCTCCCATCCGGTGCCGCACCTGGTCGAGAGCGTGGCCATGATCTACATGCTCGCGGTGCTTCCCGGCTCCTGGCCCGGCTGGTCCGGCCGGGCGATGGCGATGCCCGGCGGGGGTGGCGGCCAGGTGGGCGCCGGCGGGAGCCTCTCGGCGCTCGCCGTGATCCTGGCACTTTTCATGATCGGCTACGTGCTCTGGACAGCCGACCAGCTCACCGCGCTCGTGCGCGCCAGGGCAGTGGCAGCTTCGGGAGCGGTGCGCGGTCAATTCCCGGTCCTTGCCACCGGCCGCTCCGGCGGCGTGGGCGCGCAGGACGTGGCGGGCGCTGTTCCTTCGGGGGCTGCTCACCGGCCGGGTGGTCACGCGCTGGCGCCGCGGCTCGCCGCGTGTTACAAGATCGCGATGGGCCTCACCATGGGCTACATGCTCATTCTCATGCTCTAGCCGGGCCGTCCGGGCAGCGGCGCGGCCCGGCTAGAGGCTCTCTGCGGCCGGGCTGGGTCCCGCCGCCGATGTCGTTGCTGACGGGGCTGCTACCGGATGTTCGAACCGCATCGCCTCACCGTGCCGTCACCGGCGGCCTAGGTAGTTCGCTCGCCAATCTGGGCAACCGCTCGCACAAAATCAGGCACTTTCCCCGATGAGGCCGCCGGGACCGCCGGCCTACGGTCGTTGCGATCTCCGGACCGGCGGGAGGAGGGCCTGTGCTTTCGCTAATGCCTGGCATGACCCCAGGACTGGACGCCAACGACCCGGTGGTGGTCGCGGCGTTCCGTACCGCACTGATCCATCAGGGGATCGCCGCGCTACTGATCTTCCTTCTGGTCAGCGCGGTCTGGGCCGGGGCCAGGGGGAGGCTCGCCCCGGTGCCCGGTGCCGGGAAGGCCACCCGCAGGGCCGCTGTGTGGGTGGCCGAGCCCACGGGACGGCGGCTGCTGCGGATCGGGTTCGGGCTGTTGTGGATCTTCGATGGGCTG
>Ga0070711_100000684_pt1 | contig 17771 bp, 10 predicted proteins | sample LARL53metaG_FD_65452 | JGI IMG/M metagenome (GOLD analysis project Ga0070711, IMG submission 65452) | Corn, switchgrass and miscanthus rhizosphere microbial communities from Kellogg Biological Station, Michigan, USA - LAR L5-3 metaG | ecosystem: Host-associated > Plants > Roots > Rhizosphere ... | reverse complement strand
GTCCCCGATCGAGTCGCGATGTTGATGTTTGCCCCCGAGGTGGTGGCAAACTGCGCGTCGGTAATATGGGATTGGACATTGAATTCATCAAGCGCATCCGGGGGAGGGCTGATCGCCCATATGTCCGTGTAGATATTGTTGTTCAGCACTCCGTCCATGGTGAAGTTGTTTTGCTGCGGACGTTGTCCGCTCACGGAAGGAACAATCGCTCCTGCCCCTAAGGCGATGGTCTTACTAGCTTGCTGCGGACCTTCCACCGGGGATGCACCGGGTGAAAGCAGCGTCAGGCTCGTAAATTGGCGGCCGTTCAGCGGAAGATCAACCGTTGTCTCGTGATCGACAACATCGCCGAGCGTCGCGGAAGTTGTGTTTAAGGGAGGCGCTATGCTGGTGACTTCCACGCGTTCAACACTGTTTCCGACAGTCAACTTGAAATCAATTGTCGCTTCCTCGTTGACATGGACTTGCAGAGCCGATCGTTCCGAAGGTGCAAAGCCCTCCTTCGACACGACAACGCTGTAGGTAGCTGGTGGCAACTGCGGAATCACATAGCGCCCGTGCTCATCGCTAATCGCTCTTCGAACACCTTTCGTGCCGAGGTCGATAACAGTAATGGTTGCGCTGGGGACGGTCGCTCCAGTCGGATCCTGAACCGTGCCTGTAATGAGGCCGTTTGTGGTTTGTGCAATTCCACTGAGGCCTAGCATCAAGTTCAGAGCAATCGCGAATGACACCTTGAATGCCATTGAGCCGAGGCTCCTCTTAGATCGGCGCCGACTCGCAGTCGCCCGGAAGATCTGATTTGCTGCTTTCCCCACTCTGCATCTGCTGTGCCATGGATAGCCTCCAAGAGACGGTCATCGTCCTATCGCCCTTTCTGTCCGTGCATCACGCGCTCTGACTTTGGCTTTGAGCCTCCACGTCATTGCTCCACACGATCCTGAATCGTTTTTCTCAAAGATGTGCACACCGGGACGGAGCGAGCCTAGTATGTACTTTTGTGTGCTGGCAAGGGCCTTTCTACGCATAAAATAGACCTTTTTGCGCACAGCGGCCACTTCTTTAGATCGACCTTTTTCGATCTGGCTTCGCGTATAGTTTCAGGTTAACGATCCAGCCTGATCGTGAAGAACATGACAGCCAAGACAAAACGAAAACGAGTGAAACACATTGCATTGGCACTTCCTTTGGATGTTGTTTTTGTCGAGCGTTTGCTGCCTGGAATTTTGGATTTTGCCAGAGCGCAAGGTGGATGGGTGTTCACTCGAATTCCCGAGCGCTTAACTCCATCATTTGAATGGTTGCGCAACTGGGAAGGGGATGGCGCATTTGTGCTGATCAGCAATGAGGCGGACGTTCGAGTGGCACGGTCCCTGACTATGCCTGTTGTGAACGTCGGTGGGTATGTAAAGGATGTGCGAGTTCCAACGGTTACACTGGATCAGCAGATGGTTGGACGCCTCGCCGCAGAGCATCTCTTATCGCGACGGTTTCGTCGGTTCGGCTACTACGGGGTCCGTGACTTATGGTATAGCGAACAACGCCGGATCGGATTTGAGACGGCGCTCCAGGCGGCGGGATACAGATGCAGTTCGATTGAAAGTACAAATCTAATCCGATCCCCTTGGGACTGGCGACGAGTGGGAGGAGAGCTGGCCAGATGGTTAAGATCCCTTCAACCTCCAGTTGGAATCATGGCGAGTTGGGATCTTCGCGCTCAGATATTAAGTGAGGCCTGTGCGATGATCGGCCTTCGGGTACCCGAAAACGTGGCAATCATCGGGGTCGACAACGACCCGATTGCTTGCGAATTTTGCATTCCACAGTTATCAAGCGTGTCACGCAACGATCGGGAACTGGGCCGGCAGGCAGCGAAGCTGCTTTCCCAGCTCCTTGAGGGCAAGCGGTATTCAAAACTCCCAATTCTCATCCCTCCCGACCGTGTTGTGGCCCGTCGATCCACTGATACTCTTGTCATCGAGGACCCTCAAGTTGCAGGAGTAGTGCAACAGATTCGGGATCACTTGAACGAGGTGTTTGGCGTGGAACGTATCTTGGGTTTGAGTCCGCTATCTCGTCGCCAGCTCGAGCAACGATTTCGCAGGAGCGTTGGAAGCTCGCCATATGCGTTTCTCAACGAACTCCGAGTCGAGAGGGCAAAGACGCTGCTCACCGACTCGCACAAACGAACCCTCACTGGAATCGCTTCAGAGTGCGGCTTCAGCGAATTGCGACGTTTTCGGGCGGTATTTCGCCGCTTAACAAGGTTGAGCCCTGCAGAATATCGTCGAAACCATCTTAAACAGGCCGCGAATCGTGCCCGAGCGCACTTGTGATTTCTGGTACAGGAGATCGATGCCACTTGCAGCGCTCATTCATGGCCGCACTTTAGAAAATATGAAAACAGCAATACAAAGAATTATCATTCCGGCCAGTTGAAATCGGATCGTCGCAGTTGACACTCGTCGCCACTCTCCAGCCAGGAATCCGTAAAGACCTGCTGAAACTACGAGGAACGACATATAGATGGGCCAACCCAATGTGGACCCTAAAGTTCCAAGGAAGGAGATTCCCATGCCATATAGAAGGTGGCCGCCAAACCAAAGGGTGCCCATCAGCACGGAAAGTAACCAACAGTATGGCAGGTTGACTTCGGAATATTGCATACTTGAACGATGTTTCCGAAAAAGATACAGACAATAGACGATATTGGGAACTGCGCCAGCGGCTAAGAGAGGAACCCATATAACATTCGCACACCAGAGCGGGCTAGCATCGTGAGCAACGGCAAGTTTGAGTAGCGGCGCCCCAAAAGAGATACCCAAGTTCATCATGCTGGCAAGCACACCGCTCGCCAGTGCACATGTCACTCCGAATTTGAAGGAGTTATTGCCCGGATTCAATCTGACATTTAGTTCCTGTTCTCTACGCCTTCCAGCAAGAGCACATAGGCCCACGCCCAAAACTATAAGTGCGAGGCCTGAAACTAAAACTGCGCCTGTTTGCTGGAACAGTGCCGCGCTGTGCAAGCGGACAAACGGAATCATGGTACCAACCGCCGCGGACATGCCAAGTACAATCGAGAAGCTCAAGGCAACGCCAATTGGCTCGACTGCGAGTCCTAGCAACACTTGCGCCATTCCCCAACCCACTCCATAAGAGCAAATCCTGAGCAACCACGCTCGGTCAGCTTCCATGTAATCCCTGGCGAGGTGTGGAATGGTGAGAAGTGCGGCAACCAGCGGAAATATTATAAGGGCGGAGAATGTCCAGATGAGCCAAGCGTTCTCCCATGGCCACTTGCGCATGCGTTTTAGAGGAAGCGTAAAGGCGGCGTTGATCATCGCTGCCGCAACGATAAGGAATTCCGATGATGAAAGAGAAGCCAGGGTCGACGCCGGAGCTTGCATTTGCTGGGAAGGTTATCGATTATATTCGTCGTCGTCAATGAGCGTTTTTGCGTTGACATGAGCGTTTTTGCGGCAATTGACTAGCGTGTTCACGACACCGTGCGCCGTAACTATTTATGCCAGTGGCGGCGAGAGCAGCATTTCGGTGTTCCAGCAGCAGGACCCGGATCACTACAAGGAGTCCGCGAGGATCACAACGGTTAAAGGAGCGCGGACGATTCGGAAACAGCAATCGAAATAGCGGATAGACTTCACGCAATAAACGATCACTGAAGTTCGGTTCCTTGCGTGGCTGCACGGGATAGATATATGCGGGGCAGAAAAGATAGACGCGTGGGAACCCGCTGTGGACAGCGCCTTCTCGGCTTCTCCTTTGAAACGCGCAAAGGCAAACCGGCCTTGTCCTGTTCGGTCGGCGCCATTTCCGCTCAAAAAACGAGAACGTAGCATTGGGGCTGCTGCTGCGCAGAACCCGGGCGAACTCGATGGTGAAGCCGGCTGTTATAGTCCGCAGGTTCGCGTCTGATACCGAGCCTGTATTCCTGTTGCGCCGACAATGACGAGACGTGCCTGTCCGTTAGTGGAAGTCGTCGACAAAGAAGCGATAGTGGGTGATGGGAGCGTCATTCATTGACTGCGATGTTTTGTGACAAAAGCGGAACTGCTCCTAGAAGCACGGCATTGTTCCCTAACTCGGCGGCACAGACTTGTACCTTGCCCCAGGGCGTCCATGAATACTTGTGCACATACGATTCGACGTAAGGAATGATTACGTCTGCGCTCTTCATCACACCGCCCCCGATCACAATCCTCTCCGGATCGTACGCGTGAACCAGCCCGACGGCAGTAGCCGCCCAGACGTTCAAACAGCGGTCACGGATCGCAACTGCGACCTTGTCGCCGTTTGCAGCTTCTTCAAAAAGCTCTTTGAACCCGACGTTTGGATATTTCGACAAAACGCTCTTTGTATCTCCAGGCCAATCTCTTACTATCAAGGGAAGTGACCAGCCACTCGCTTCAGCTTCTGCGCATCCGACCGCACCACAAGCGCATGGCCGCCCATTGAATACTGCCGGAATGTGCCCGCCCAAACAACCGGCTTGCGCATGTTTTCCGTGAAGCAGTTTCCCCTCGATCATTGCCACGCCGCCAATGCCAGTGCCTAACGTCATCATTACGACGTCAGTAAGGCCACGCGCCGCGCCAGCGTAGGATTCTCCCAACAGCGCCATGCGCGCATCGTTCTCAAGTCGTGCTGGCAAGCCAACATTTTCGTGGAGCCATTTCGCAAGATCGATGTCTTTGACGTCCTCGTATTTGCCGTCGGTTGAAAGGACTCGGTTCGCGCGGGAATCGACAAGTGCGGCAAATCCGATTGCTATGCCCGCAATGTCATCGGGTGCAAGTCCTCCCCCTTGTATGAGTCCGCGGCACACATCACGAATCCGCGGCAGCACTGCGCCAAGGCTCTTCGCACAATCGGTATCAATCGTCTCGTGCGCAAGAAGGACACGATCTTCGACCAAACCGCACGTTGCGTGTGTTCCGCCAAAATCAATAGCTAAGGCTTTCACCTGAAGATGACTCCTCGAAGCATTCCTAGTTTGAAAAGAATCCAGTTTTACTTGCTCAACGCCTGTTGAATCTGCTCGAGTGTGCGGCCTTTGGTCTCAGGAACCATTTTCCAAACGAAGATAAGGCAAACAAAGGAAAGAGTGCCGTAGATCGCAAATATTCCCCAGAGGTTCAGAACTTTCACCAAGCTGAGAAATGTTAGCGTGACCAGAAGTGTGCCCGACCAGAGAGTCGACGTCGCGATCGAAGCAGCTCGACCTCGTACCTTTGTGGGGAAGATCTCGGATATGATCAGCCACGGGCCGGGGCCCATGCCCAGGGCAAAGAAAGCGACGTAGAGCAGAATGCCGGCCAACATCAGTAACGGCGAGACTCCGGGAATGTTCAAGCTGATCACGAGAAATGTGAGCGCGACTCCCATTCCACCGCTCGCGATCATCAGAATCGCCCGCCGCCCCCAGCGGTCGAGAAAGACCATGGCGACAATGGTCAATAAGAAATTGACGGTTCCGATGATCACATTTGCGATCAGTGCCATGCTCGTCGACCGTCCGGGAAAATGCTCGCTAACGATGATTGAGCCGTAGTAAAGCACCGTGTTGATTCCTGTAATCTGCGAGAAAAGAGCGAGCAACATTCCCACTGCAAGACGCTTCCGCATGTTCGGCGAAAGCACCTCATGCCATGACCCGTCCTCGTCGGCCGCCGCTCGTGCGATAGCCTCGACCTGTTCCTTTGCCGCCTGCTCGCCGAAGATTCGGGACAGAACGCGTTCACCTTCATTGTGGCGGCCTCTGGTGACTAGCCAGCGTGGACTCTCCGGAATCAGAACCAGCCCAAACAGAAACGCGAGCGACGGAATAGCTGCGACAGCCAACATCCAGCGCCAGCTGTTCGGTCCAAAGCGAGCGATCTGCCAATTGACCAGATACGCCGCAAGGATGCCAACGACTATCGCCAATTGATTCAGCGAGACGAGCGTTCCGCGATTTCTTGAAGGCGAAATCTCGGCAATATACACCGGCGTGAGCACGGAGGCGAGACCGATCGCGAGACCTCCCAACAAGCGAGCCCCAGAAAAGAGCGTGACGGTGGGCGCTAACGCCGCACCAACGGAAGACAGCGCAAATAACAGAGCCGAAGCAATCAGCGATGTGCGACGCCCATAGCGGTCGCCAATCATACTTGCGCCGGCGGCGCCGAGCAGACAGCCCAGCAGAAGCGAACTTGCCGCAATTTCAGTTTGCAGGTTCGAGAGTGAAAATTGGAGGCGAAGGAGAAGCAGGACTCCGTTGATAACGGCAGTGTCGAAACCAAAGAGAAATCCTGAAATGGCAGTGGTCGCAGCCAGGACTACGACATAGCCGAGCGATTGCGCCTTTGCCTGCCCGACACCATCGTTCTCAGTTGCGGCCGATACGTGCATGTTTCTTCCTACAAAACTCGCACCCCGACATCTCGCTGAACTCTATTCCGACGATTGTGGAGTAGCACTCAGAGATCACATCCAGCCCGATCGTACAAAGGCCCTGATTGTTCCGCACCTCGTTCCCTCGGATTCTCTACCGGGACGAATCGTGTACGCGCCTACCGCCGCAGGCACGATGAAGGTTTCTGCGTAGTGAACTACAAATGGATCAAATGCGCCCTTCGGACTCTCTACGATTGCTTCCCTACCCTCCACAAGATTCAGGACATTTACCGTGCCTTGCGTATCGAACGGCGTCTTACCTGTAAACCAATTCCGGCGTGTCTCAATAAATTCCGACTCGTGCAGCCCCGTTCGCTCCTCGATCCAACCGACGCCTTTATCCAAAAACTCGACTCGGTTGATGAGGTTCCGCTGCACCCAGTCCGTTTGCCGGTCCCAGTCGATGTTTGCGATTCCATGATTAAGATGAATCGGCCGCGGCAAGCCGTTGAGGCCGAGCCGCCCCCAATCCCAAAGCTTGAACGTAAAGATATACGGAGTCGCGCTGATTTCGAGCACCATGCTGTTTCTTCCCGAGCAGTGAATCGTTCCAGCTGGAATCAGGAAGTGATCGTGTTTCTTGGCAGAAAACTTGTTGACGTAAGTTTCTGCACGAAACGGCGGCCCACTGTCTTGCGCGAGCCGCAGTTCGCGGGCCATTGCCTCTCGATCGACTCCCTTCCTCAGCCCGAGATAAACGGAGCCATCCTCGCCAGCATCCAACAGGTAGTAACTTTCATCTTGCGTGTAATCCATTCCGAATTGCTTGCGAATATATTCCGTACGCGGATGAACCTGCAGGGAAAGGTTTCCGCCGCCCATCGTGTCGAGGAAATCAAAACGGATTGGAAATTCCGCGCCAAATCTGCTGTAAATGTATTCTCCGAGTAATTCACGGGGATGAAGAAAGATCAGGTCAATGGCTGGCAACTCGATTTGCACATCGCCAAAGCCAAGCAGCAAGCTGTTTTCTTCCGGAACGCAGTCGAAACACCAGGCATGATTGGGAGCGTCCTTCGGCAAGTCACATACCCCTTCCATCCAATGCCCGCCCCACGGGCCGGGGTCGAAGTAAGGCACTACACGGAAGGGACGGCTCGCGACTGTCTTGAGGCCCTCTCGCACGCAATCGCCAGCCACGAGCTTTGGCGTGGAATTGTTTGTGTCTAAGAAGAAGTCGGCTTTCGGCAGGAGTTCCCTTCTTAGGCGATCAGCGGCGCGCCAGTCAACAAAGAAGGCTCTTTTGTATTTCAGACTCGGACTTTCGTCGATATTGTCCGTGCCCAAATTTGAGATCTCATTTCGGCGCTGCCGGCCTTGTATCTCCCAGCGTGCCAAGTCGGCATAAATAAGGATGTCCGCCTGAGGCGAAACGATCGCCACGCCGACACCCACCATGAGCAGCAATCCTTGCTGCCAGATTGCGACTTTCTGCCGTGCTTTATCGAGCTTTGCCTCGTCGAAAAATGCTTCTAAACCAATGCCGTTCATGTGTCCGAAGACCGGGTCATCGCCCAGAAGCGGGGCCAGCATCTTGTCCACGCAGTTCGGCGCCTTCAACAAGTCCGGGGTATAAATAGTTTCGGCAGGACGCAAACCCTCGACCAGCGCTTCTTTGATCGCCCCTTCAAAAGTACCTGGGTAGCATTCAACAGCGAGAGTGCATCGGCTCCCTGCCGAGAAAGGCTTCAATCGATCAATGATGTTCCGCCAACCCACCCAGCAATACGCCGCGCTGGTACTCACGGGAGTACAGGGGTATTTGTCGTAGTTTGATCTAGGTGACATTCCCTTAAGTCTTCTATTTTGATCAGTACACGGGGAGACAACGCCAGCCAAATGGGAATCTGTCGCAATTCAAATGAATCTGGAGCAAAGCGGCTGAGCGCTTTAACGGCACTCCCGCTCGCGCACGTTAGAATCGCACATAATGATTGTAATTTCAATAACGATCATGATATATGATTGAACTAGCAATTGACTTGCAGTAAGCAATTCGGAACAAATGACTGGATTGTCCGCAAGAAAAAGGTGAACTCGTCATGCCCCTGACAATGACCAGCCCGGGTCCATGTGGGCACTGGTGCTTATCGGCTTTTTCCACTCCATCATGTTCCCAACGATTTTTGCGCTCAGCATCAAGAATCTTGGCCCATTGACCAAGCGCGGCTCTTCTCTCCAGGTCATGGCGATTCTTGGCGGCGCAATTCTCCCGGCGATCATGGGACGCATCTCCGACGTCACAAATATACGGACAGCGTTTGTTTGTTCCTCTCGTTTGCTACGTTTACATTTTTTATTTCGCCGTGAGCGGCTACAGGCCGCGCAATGCCGCAAGCGAAGAAGCGCCAACCATAGCTCGAATGGCACAGGAATCATGACCTGCCGCAGCTGCCTCTTCGCTTCGCTCACACCCACTGTTACGGCGATTCCGCGATCAGCCTGAGCCCTAGGCTCTCTGGACCGTTGCGGACTTCGCACTGTCTGTCGAACTGCATCGTTGCTCGGTGTTCAGAGGTATATTTCGGCCAGTGTGGCAAGTTAGCGTGATTAGGATTGCCGGTCCGGGCAAAACTCACCCAAGCAGTACTGACTTGTTTTGATAAAACGATTGCCTCATCGCTGCCTCCACTATAGTGATCACAGAGCTCAGCATTGTCGAAAGTAAAGGCAATTTCAGCGCCGTGAAATGGGCCAGGACGTCCGTCGAGAACCGGAGTGCGCCAGGCATATATATAGGAGTAGGCCGGTGCCCCTCCCAAAGCACTCTTTCTGCTAGCCTGAACACACGCTGGAAGGCGAAAAGGAGCTGCTGCGATGGTGGCATATAAATCAAATGGAGTTGCTCGAGGATAATCACGCCTGTAAACATCGATGATTTCGCTGCTGCGCTCGGCAAATTCCTGACTCATAAGTCGATGAAGCTCGCCCATTTCCATTGCTTGCGCCTCGGGTCGATCCAAGCCATTCACGAATTCGTGAAGATTTGATCCCGTGAGCAGGGGAACATCCGCCGCTATTTCGGGTGCGCCTGGATCAAATGGATGACGCGGCAATATGCCGCCATCCACTGTGGGACCCCAGTTGTCCTCACCGTACACTTGGCGAATCGAGGACCGTTGCGAAGGCATTTTCTTCATCACTTCCGCAGCAGCTCCGGAGAGGCGATCAACTGGAATTGCTTGCAGTTCTCTCACCCTTGACTTGGACAGACCCAATTCTGCTAGCACTAGGTCAGCCACTCGAGCCGAGTAATCTGGGGACAGGCACTTTAGAAAGGGTCCACTCTGCACAATCGCGCGATGAAATAAGCCTTTCGCTGCCGGCATCGCCATGAGGGCAACTACTTTCCCGCCACCGCCAGATTGGCCGAAGATGGTTACGCACCCTGGGTCGCCCCCGAACCTCGCAATGTTTTCCCGAACCCACGCTAGAACAGCTACGTTGTCGAGCATGCCTACATTGGCAGAGCTGACAAATTCTTCACCACCCAGTCGTTGAAGGTTCAGATAGCCATACACATTGAGGCGGTGATTATGAGTTACCACAACAACGTCGTGATTGCGCGTGAGGTTTTCGCCGTCGTAGGAAAGGAGATCATGGCCGCTTCCACCGGAAAACCCGCCCCCGTGCATGTAAACCATCACTGGGCGCTTATGCGAGCCATGGATCTCGGGTGTCCAAAGATTAAGCCGCAGGCAATCCTCACCGGGTATTGTCGAAGCTGCGCCTCGATGGAGTACGAAGGCATCTTCATCTGAATTCGCAAGGTTCTTTCCATCAGTGTTGAAGTGAGCGGAATCCTGGCTTGGACACACCCGACCGTACTGGAGCGCGTTGCGAATTCCGCTCCAAGGCTCGGGTTTCACTGGCGGCATGAACCGGTTTACGCCCGAAGTCGATGCACCGTAGGGAAGCCCCTTGAAGATATAAACTCCATTTCGCTTGAATCCGCGGACCTTCCCGGTACTGATCTCGACCACCGTCGCTTGGTCCGAAGTCACAACCTTGGTTGGTTCGCAGGGCGCTTGCCGTTCACGCAGCGCTGCCTGAGTGGCAGCAGCGAACGCAGGCAGTGGGTTGGAGGATCCGATCACGGTGCCCGCAAGCCCCGCACACGATGCCGCGATTCCGCCTAAAACCCTTCTTCTGTCCCTCGAAATAGGGGCTGAACGACCTGAATCGTTGAAAGAGTTAAATGTGTCTGCATTTCCCGTCATAACGACACTCAGCACGACATACACTAACTACTTTGAGGGCGAGATAGTTGCGGCGTCTCCGGCCGCAGCTGTGCTCAGTCGCGCGGCCTTGTTCAGCGCGCGCGAATCATTTCCAAGGCCTTCGCGGCGTCCCGATCTTCGGGGTTAAGCGCGAGCGCTTTGCGTAGTTCCTCGGCACCCCGTTCGATCTGACCTTCCCGGCATAGAGTCAGGCCTAAATTACGGTGAAGGGTGCTCTCGATCTCGCAATCTCCGCAGGTTTCAAGCGCTTCACTAAAAAGGCGGGCTGACTCGCGCAAGTTCTGCACCGTAAATGCGTGAAAAGCTTCGTTAGCGAGCGCCTTGGCCTGATCGACGACAGAATTTTTCGCCTTCAGACGGAGGAACTGGTCACCCAGCCTTTTTGATTCCTCCGGATCGATGCTGTGAAGAGCGCGCGAAAGCTTATAGATGGCTTGCGCTGAATTGGGGTCGATCGCCAGGGCGATTCGAAGCTCGGCTACAGCTTCGGCGGTCCGACTCTGATGCAGCAGACTACTTGCGAGCTTGATATGAGCCTTGACGTTGCGAGGCTGTAGCTTCACAACTTTCCGCAGCAATTCGGTCTCTTTAGGGAAGTTTCCCTGCGCCCGCTCACCGAACGACCAGTAGAAATAACAGTCTGGATTGCCGGGAGCGAGCTGAACCGCAAGAGCGAATTCGTCGCGAGCCTCCCGATCCTGATTCATGTCACTGAGAATGCGCGCCCGATTCAAGTGCGCAATCGCCAGAGCTGGAGCGATAGAAATTCCGGTTCCTGTTTCCGCCAAAGCGCCCTTAAGGTTCCCAGAGTCAGCGAGAGCGATTGCAAGATCGACGTGCGCCTGAGCAGACTTCGGAATCAACTGAACTACGCGCTGGAGAAGAGCAACAGCGCTGCCATCCTCGCCCAGCCGGCCCTTAACTTTGGCATCCAGACTCAGGATCACCGGATCAGACGGAGCAAGTTTCTCGGCGCGATCCAGAACCAATTCGGCTTCCGCGAGCTTTCCTGCCGCAAGCAGCTTTCGGGCTTGATCAAGGAGTTCGCTCGAATGCGCCCCCCCCTGTAAGGCGGCCACAAAGATCGAGCTCAAGTTAAGAACGCAGCACGCAACTACTAGTACAAAAACACGAGCGCGATTACTCTCGCCTTCTCGCTGTGTTGCTTGAAGAACGATGGGGCCCCCTCGCCTTGCAAACCGTTGTTACCGGTTGCCCGGCTTGAGAATAGCATTTTTTCGCACTATTCCCCCCGACATGCATGCCAAACCAGTCCGCAGAACACTGGACACGACCGAGCCGAGCGTCGCCTTAATGTAGAACGGTCGCCTAAGCGGCCGTTCTACATGCAATCAAGTTTTGCTCTGCACATGACAGTTTTTAGAAGACAAACTTTATTGCCAGCTGAAGTTGTCGTGCTGTACTTTGGGTACTGTTGATCGTACCGAAGGCTGCTCCGCTATTGATGTCGTTGTTGGGTTGACCCAGATTTGTGTGGTTAAGCACATTGAACGCCTCGGCTCGGAACTCGAACTGGCGTCCTTCCCCAATCGGGAACTGACGAAAGAGCGACGTATCCAACTTCCAATAGGATGGGCCGCGGACGGAATTTCGTCCCGCGTTGCCGAAAGTGAAAAGCGCCGGCGTGGCGTATGCGTCCGTGTTAAACCACTCCGCTGCTGTTTTTTTCGAAAGCCCAGGATCTCCTACGAGATTCAAATGTTCGTAACCAAGTGCCTGGCCTGTATTCGCTCTATCGCTACTGGTTATAGGAGTAAAAGCAATGCCAGAATGGGCTTGGAAAAGATTGTTGATCTGCCAGTTCCCCAGGACGTAATCGAGCACACTGTGTCCCGTGGAAAATCTCTTTCCTTTCCCAACAGGAATTGCATACAGCATGTTCACAGATAGAATATGCGTCAAATCAAGTCCGGACACTGACCGATCAAAGCGGCCTGGATCATAGGCATCCTGCGGAACACCGCCTTCGACGCCGTAATATCCGTCGCCTCCGACGTTAATGGCCTTTGAAAACGTGTAAGCCACCCCGTACGAGAAGCCGTCGGTGTACCTCTTTTCTAACGAGGCCTGCAGTCCGTTGTAATTACCATTGCCCACGCTGCGATCGTAGAACGTCGGTGCAATATAGGGAAACTTGGAGCGCGACTGGGGATCGCCGGGTCCTGGCGTGAGCGCGCCATTGAAAATGCCGCCAATATCAAGCCGATGCATGCTTGAGCCAACATAATTTACCGTCAGCGTGGTTGACCGGTTAATAAGCTGCTGCACGCCAAAGTTCCATTGCTCCACATAGGGAACCTTTAGATTCGGATCGTATTCAAAACCAACCTGGCCGAATGGTGTGGGTGCCGGAAAGAAATTATTATTCGCTGCGATTGCGAATGGATTCTGAGACGTAACCGTCGGCGTTGGTGAGCTAGAGGTCGGCGCGTTCAAATTGGCAGCTTCCTGTTGACCAATGTCCGGCCAGAGTCCGCTTATATTTTGTGCCGTCTGCAATACACCCGCCCAATTGTCGTAGACGATGCCGAAACCTCCACGAACAACTAAGCTTTCCTTCGCCCGATAGGCAAAACCGAGGTGGGGGCCGATATTCTTCCAGTCTGTATGAAGTATCTTGTTGTTTGGAGATACAACGACATGCTCTGGGAGCGCACCGGTTCCGGGAAGGCACGGCGCAAAGCCGCGCTCACTGCAGAGAGGAGGAAGCTTCTGAATAATATAGGTCCCGTTGTTAAAATCAACGTCACCTGTCTCTGGCCCTCCATTTACACCAATCTGCTTGTCGGTACCCATGGGGGGATAAAATGTGACGTCGTAGCGAAGTCCCGCATTGATCGTCAATCTAGGGGTGGCTCTCCAGGAATCCTGTAAAAATGCGCTCATTACGCCGCCAAAGCGCGTTTCCGTAACCACGTTGCGCCGGTCTGCTCCCACGGGAACGTTGAGGAGAAAGGATGCCAGTGGGTTGCCGGTATTGACCTTGTCGTTGGGATCTGTGTTCGCGGTTGCCAGAGCACCGAATTGGACGACGTCGGTCGTGATCGGGCTGAAAAATTTATTGGTAATGAACCCTCCACCGATGTGAATCTCGTGGTTTTTGAACGTTTTCGTCAAAACGCCACTGTACTGGTTGGCGGTGGGGACCTCGGGGTGCAATGCTAACACTTCGCCGACGCTGGGATATCCGCCCGCACTGATGGCGGAGACCGTCGCGATACTAGCTCCAGGAAGAAAGTTCTTTCCCGGCGCTGCACTGAAATTGCCGACAAATGCCGGCGAGAATCCAATCTGGTTGATGATGTCCGCCGACCCCTTGGTAAAAGTAGCTGCCGCGTTGTCTCCCACTTCAGTTCGGCCAACTGAAACCTGAAGAATCAGACTCGGACTAAAGACATGTGCGTAACTGCCTCCATAGTTCCTGTTTGGAACAGTGATGACGTTTGGTATTCCGGGAACGCCAAGAGAGGAACTTTGTACGCTGGTAACGTAGCTATAGCGAAACCACGCGAAGTCATTCTGGCCAATTTTTTGGTCAATTTTGGCAGTGAATTGGTTGATGTGCTGAGTGGTCGGAGTTGCGTCAGTCGCATTGTCGCCGCTTGCATCAAGTACTGGTCCGGCAGCCGGGAATATGAACTTCGCCCAGGCTACCATATTTGGATCTGGAGTAATCTGGTTCCCAGGAAATGGATCACGAATGAACTGGCCAGGGTTGGCTGGGTCCGGTCGGGTAGAGAACGGGTCGTATATCTGTGTCGGCCAGGAACTCAAATCCCCGGCAAGCTCCGAGGCAGTGGGAACTTTGATGAATTTGGCCTGGGTCAGTGAATAACGGAATCCCTGGTATGCCCCAAAGAAGAATGTCTTATTCTTGCCGTTGTATAGTTTTGGGATCACAACCGGCCCCCCGACAACTCCGCCGAATTCGTTTTGCTTAAAATCCGGAGTGGACGCAGTGAAAGGTTGCTGAGCATCGAAGATTCCATTGCGGGCAAACTCGAACACTGAGCCGTGAAGTTGATTTGTGCCGGACTTTGTGACTACATTGACGACTCCACCGGCTACCGACCCGTATTCCGCACTGTCTGTGTGCGACACCACTTTGAATTCCTGCATTTCGTCGATGATGGGTGGAACCGCATACACGCTGTGAAAGGCACCAAAATTACTCAGACCATCCGTGTAGAAATAATTGCTTCGGTTACCCTGTCCATTGACGGAGGGAATCACGGATGCCTGATTAATTGGCTCTGGCGTTGCATATTGGCCTCCACCGGGACCGCCCTGCCCATTATTTACCGGAGATATACCCGCGGTTAAGGTAAGAAGATGGGTAAAGTCGCGCCCGTTGAGCGGGAGATCGTTCACCTGTTTGGTTTCGACAACCGTGCCAAGATTGGCACTTGCCGTGTCCAGTTGGGGCGCGACGCCTTGCACCGTCACCACCTCTGTTTGGGAACCGACGGTCAGAGCAAAATCAAGCGTTGCGGCTTGTCCGACCGCAAGTAGGAAATCAGGAACCCGCTGCGTGCCGAATCCTTCAGCCGATGCGGAAACCACATAGCTACCCGGGGTAATATTGAGGAAGAGATAAGCACCCGCATCATTGGTTGTGGTTGTGTGCTCGACGTTAGTAGCCACATTTTTCAGCACGACTTTGCCTTTGGCAACCACTGCGCCGCTGGAATCTCGGACAGCTCCAGTCAGCGAGGCCGTCGATAGCTGCGCAAATCCCGTAGACGGCAGCAACAGGACGCCACCCAGAAGACACGCTTGCCAAAAGGCAAAGACTCTGCAGGCCCTCCAACACTCAACTGAAGACTTCATAATACGCACCTTGGCGCTCCGAGAAGCTTTGTACATTAGCTTGTCCTCCGAAAAGTCTCTTTGATTCGGGCCTGCGTGATTAGCTGCCGCACCCATCGCGCTGCGGGGTGAATGCGCAGGTCGCGATGCCTGGCGCATTCTCGGCTGCGGGGGCAGCATATGCGATCGAAATGACGGTTGTCAATCATAAATAATGATCGAAACCGTTATTCTTTCAATCGAGCGTTCCGGGCGCTCCGGAGGAGCCGGCGGCCTGGGAGAAGCAGCGCCTGCCGCAACTACGTGGGCCGCTTCGGGACGTCATTTGTTTGGAGCCGGTTCCAAATCTTCATGATGCCGGGCGGGAATCCTTGGGCGGCGCCTTCCACTGGCAAGTGGAGATTTGCCCGCGTTGGGATCGAAATCCCCCCTGATCTTGAGCATCATCTGTCTCAGCGACGCGATGGCTCTTTGGATGAGAAGTCTTTCGATCAAAAATCTGTGGGATTGAACCTAGACCTTAGTGATTTCAATGCCGAGTTTTTGGAAGGGCGCAATTGCTGAGGCGGATGCCCCAGTATCGGTGATCAATCTGTCCATACCTTTTGTTGGGCAGAGGAGATACTTGCTGATAGAACCGAGTTTGCTGTGATCAGCTACCACAACCTTCATCTTAGCGTGTTGCACGAGTTTGCGCAGGACTTCGGCTTCGGAGGGATTTGTGCAAGTGAGGCCTTGTTTTGCATCAATGCCGTCGACACCGATGAACATGATGTCAGAGAAGAGCGCCTCGGCTGCGGCATTTGCTAGCGGGCCTATGAGAGTGAACCAACTCCCACGGAGGTGCCCTCCCGTCACGATCACTTCGATATCTTTCCTGTTGCTCAACTCCATTGCCACGTTCACTGTATTCGTAATGATCGAAATGTCCGTAAGAACTCTCAGGCACCGGGCGACTTCGGTGGTCGTGGTACCTCCAGTTAAGGCAACAGTCTGTCCCGTGCTCACAAGAGCAGCAGCCGCAACCGCAATTCGACGTTTTTCTTCAGCAAAGCTGTTTACTTTGTCCTGGAAAGAACTATCGTGTCGAAACGGTTCGTAGAATAAAGGCCCGATCGGGACAGCTCCACCTCGCGTTCGCCTCAAAAGTGAACGGCCTTCGAGATCTTCGAGATCTCGCCGGATGGTTGCTAGCGATGCGCCGAGCGTGTGGCAAAGTTCATCGACTTCGACACCACCCGTCTCCTGCAGGCGTCGAAGAATGTATTCGTGACGTGTGACGAGATTATCGGTCTTCGGAGGCATAATGGTTAAACGCAACGAGCCTGTTCTTCGGCCTCTTCTTTACTATATCTCATGCCCTAGGAGAGAGTGTTCCGCACTGGTCGCACCGCAGGTCGGCTGACTTGGCAGGTCGGCTGACTTGAATGACTTTTGATAACCTGTTTAGTGGGGTTCGTCATACACGCCGATCTCGGCAATGTGAGGCATCTGATTGCTGCTTTCCAGGAGCAAACGCACCCTTTGCGCTGACACGCGCGGAATGCGATGAATTGTCGTAGCTGTAGGCTTTCCGCCGTTTGCGAACGTAGCCCAGTTCCCGCTCTTCCAACACTCGAAACGATAGCTCCGAATGCGGCTTTCCAAATAGTCATCTGCTTTGCCAACAGGTTCCACGAACGAGACAACGTTGAAGCTCTCCTGCTTTTGCAGATCAATTTCCAGCCAACCCGAAGTTTGTCCCTCATCTACATACCAGCTCGATCGGAAATCGCCGTCGTTCGCTTCGTCGGGCCCCACGGTATCAGGGTAGGAACTGGCATGAATGGGCTTGCCCGTCGCTAGATTGCGCGTTGTGATCACGACATGCTCGCTAAGCTTTGTCATGGGCCCAGGATGTTTCCATGCCTTACCAATCTCTTCAAGGCGGCTCACAACATTTGACGCGAGCCGCCCTTCGCGGTTGGGGGGAGCATTCAAAATCAGGTTGCAGTGTCTGCGATTCAGCGGCTCGAGCCATTCGTCCACGACAGTTTTCACCGGCTTTAGAGATCCGTTGGCGTCTCGTTGCTTCCAGAACCACGTATCTGTGAGGGTCACGCATGAGAGTGCCGGCACGTCAATGTCTTCCGGAACCTTTTGCCCGGCATTCTGCTCAAACACCTTCACATCGGAATAGTAGAGACCACCCACCGGATATTGACTGGCATTGAGATCACAGATCAGGCAGTTGGGCTGCAGATT
>Ga0070711_100000683_pt1 | contig 17780 bp, 11 predicted proteins | sample LARL53metaG_FD_65452 | JGI IMG/M metagenome (GOLD analysis project Ga0070711, IMG submission 65452) | Corn, switchgrass and miscanthus rhizosphere microbial communities from Kellogg Biological Station, Michigan, USA - LAR L5-3 metaG | ecosystem: Host-associated > Plants > Roots > Rhizosphere ... | reverse complement strand
CAAATTTTCCGCGTTCTCCACGATCGACCGCAATTTGACCGCGGACGTCATTCCCATGGAAACATGATCCTCCTTTCCCGCCGAGGTCGGAACATTGTCGACGCTTGCCGGATGCGCCAGGACCTTGGCTTTATTCAAAAGCGACGCTGCCGCAACCTGCGCAATCATCATTCCGGATTGCAATCCAGGTTTGCGCGCAAGAAACGCCGGTAGGCCGTCGCTCAAGTCGGGATTTACCATGCGCTCGATTCGCCGTTCGCTGATGCTCATCAGATCGGTGAGTGCAATTGCTGCAAAATCGAGCCCAAGGGCGAGGGGCGCGCCATGAAAATTGCCGCCGGAAATAACGTCCCCGTTTTCCGCAAACACGAGGGGATTGTCGGTCGCACCGGCGCTTTCAATTTCCAGGGTGTTTTCCACATAGGCCAGGGCGTCACGTGCCGCGCCGTGCACCTGTGGCATGCAACGGAGACTATAGGCATCCTGAATTCGCGGATCATTTTCACGATGCGATTCGCGAATTTCGCTTTGCCGAACCAACGCACGCAGGTGTTCGGCAACCGCAATCTGCCCGGGATGAGGTCGCGCCTTTTGAATCCGCAAATCGAACGCGCGCGGCGTCCCCATCAAACTCTCGAGGGTCATGGCGCCGGCAACATCAGCCACCCGCGAGAGCCGTTTCGCACGAAAAAGGGCGAGGCCGCCGACCGCGTGCATCGCCTGGGTGCCATTCAGTAACGCAAGGCCATCTTTCGCCTCCAGCACGATGGGTTTCAACCTTGCGCGGGAGAATGCATCAGCCGACGCGACACGCTCGTTTCCGAAGAACGATTCGCCTTCACCAATCATCCCGAGGGCCAGGTGCGCGAGCGGGGCGAGATCGCCACTGGCGCCGACCGATCCTTGCTCGGGAACGAGCGGGTAAACACCGCGATTCAACATTTGGCAGAGCAACTCAACCACCTCGAGTCGCACACCGCTAAACCCGAGCGCGAGGACATTTGCACGCAAGAAAATCATCGCGCGCACTTCGGGAATCGCGAGCGGCTTGCCCAGCCCGCAACAATGGCTGCGGACAAGGTTGAGTTGCAATTCGCGCAACGCTTCCGGTTCAATTTTGACATCGGAAAGTTTTCCGAATCCGGTGCTGATTCCGTAGATGACGTCGCCGCGCTCAAGAATTTTTTCGATGACGTCACGAGATTTGCGAATTCGACCGCGCGCTTCGCTCGTCAGCTCGATCGGTTCGTTGCCAAGCGCGATTGCGTTCAATTGCGCGAGCGAAATCGGGCGTCCAGCAATTTCCACAGCGCGATCTTAGCTGCTTGCGTAGGAAATGACAAAGCGCCGAGGTCAAGTTGTTCTAAAAGACTGTAATTCCGAATCGCATAGACGATGAGGAATCTCGCAAACGTTCGAATACGTGTGAGCAAGTGCGAGATCCCTCGGCCGAGGGCTCGGGATGACGAGCTATATTTGTTAACCCGCCCAGCGCACGGTCTTGGAGGAACGTGCTTCTGCGCGTGCAGGACAACACGCGAGACACCGTTGGCCCCACAAGGTCCGAGCCGGACTGGCGTAGGTGCCTGTGCAACAAAGAAGAAGGCCAGGTCGAAAACGACCTGGCCTCTAAGTTAAAGCTGTCCGCAGGTGGAAGCCTATTTTGAGTAGGTATGCGTCGACGCTGCCGTGGTTGCGGTAGTCGTCTCCTCCTTCTTTTGCGCGCAGGCACCCAGGCTCAAGGCGCTGGCCAAAACGGCCACGATCATAATTGCTTTTAAAACTCTCATTTTGTTTTTCACCCCTTTCGTAGTTGATTGCTGGCGAGCTTTATATAAGCGAACGCGCACCACGCAACGATTTTCTCCGCCACATCCAATTTCCCTTGATCATTCCCTGATCGTTACCGGCGTGTCCACGTCCACCAGGTCAAAAAGCTCGATGACATCTGCGTTTCGCATCCGGATACACCCGTGGCTGTCGGGTTCGCCGATTTTGTCCTCGTGCCTTGTTCCATGAATGTAAATAAAACGATTGCGGGTATTGGCGTTTTGTGGTTCGACCCCATCGAGCCAGAGAATGCGCGACAGCACCAAATCCTCAGTCGGTGGAAGGGGATCGTCGGGTCTGAGGGCGACGCGACCGACGAAAATCGTCCCTGCCGGCATGGCTTCCCCGATTTTGTCGCTGATTCTAAATTTTCCGAGTGGTGTTTTGTAGCTGTTTTCCTCCGAACCGAGTCCGAATCGCGATGTGGAAACTGGATAACGGCGGATAATCTTCCGGCCGCGGCGTAACTTCAATTCCTGGTCACGCACCGAAACTTGAATATGCAGGCGAGATTTTTGCATTGTTCTGTCCTAAAATACGGCTGCGAATGAGCAAAAATTATCACATCGCGGTGGTGGGAGCGACCGGCGCGGTCGGCATCGAAATGTTACGCGTGCTGGAAAGGCGTGCTTTCCCAGTGGCGTCGATCCGCGCCTTCAGTTCGAAACGTTCCGCCGGTAAGTTCGTGACATTTCAGGTCGAAAAAATTCCGGTGGCAGAACTGACGCACGATTCCTTTCGAGGAATCGACATCGCGCTTTTTAGTGCGGGCACGCCGGTCGCGCGAGAATTTGCCCCAATCGCTCGCGACTCCGGTGCGATTGTGATCGATAATTCTTCGACCTTTCGAATGGAACCGGACGTGCCGCTGGTCATTCCGGAAATTAATGGCGGCGACGTCAAGCTCCACCGCGGAATCATTGCCAATCCAAATTGCACAACCGCAGTCGCGCTGATGGCGATTTATCCGTTGCATCGGGTCTTCAACGTGAGTCGCGTTTTCGCCTCGAGTTATCAGGCAGTTTCAGGCAGCGGTGCACGCGCTATTGCCGAGCTGGAACGACAAGTTCGCGCGTTCGCCGAGAATCGGCCGGCACAGGCAGAGGTATATCCCCATCCGATTGCCTTTAATGTTCTTCCGCATGTCGACCTATTCCTCGACGGTGGCTACACCAAAGAAGAAATGAAAATGCAGAACGAGGGGCGTCGCATCATGCATCACCCGGAATTTCGGGCCTCGGTTACGTGTGTTCGCGTTCCCGTTTACCGCGCACATTCCGTCGCCGTCAGCGCAGAATTCTCCGAGCCGATTTCGGTGGAGCGGGCGCGAGAAATCCTGGCGAAAGCGCCCGGGTTGGAGCTGGTCGATGAACCGGCGTGCAATCGCTATCCCATGCCGATCGATGTTGCGGGCAAGGATAATTGCCAGGTCGGGCGGGTGCGGCGTGATTGCGCGTTTGAGAACGGTCTCGCTTTTTGGGTATCGGGCGATCAATTGCTCAAAGGTGCCGCGTTGAATGCCGTGCAAATCGCGGAGCTGTTGTAACAAGGAACGGCTGTTTTCCAAACTGCCGCTTTATCAAGTCGGCGGTTTGCCGAAGAAAAAAAACAGATCCCTTCTAAACGCTGCGGCATTCTAAGACCGCGCTGGCAAAATTCTGCCGTCGCATCAGCTTCAACAAGGATGTGGCGGTTTTTCCAAACCGCCGATTTAAATTACAACGGCAGTCAGAGACAGCCGCTTCCTTGATCCGGGGCCCTTCCAAGTCTAATTCTTGTTAGTCATTGCGGAGGTGGAGTCGGGCTTTCGCCTTTCTTTCCTTTGCCTTTACCCTGCCCGTCTTGTTGTTGTCCACCCTGTTGCTGGCCTTGCGATTGAATTTGCTGGTCACGGTGCTTGCCGCCGCCGCCATAGCCACTGGGGCCACCAGGGCCACCGCCGGCACTCTGCGACCCGGGCTGATTGTATTCATCATTCCGCTTCCCCTTGTGTTTACCACCTTCGGGGTCGCCCTGATTCCCCAGGTTCGCATTCGAATTTTGCGGAGTTATCGTTGAGCCCTCACCAGGCGTTTGCTCACCATGTTCATGACCCTTCTTCTTCCCTTTATCCTGCTCGTAACCCGCCGGTGAAGAACCTGGCCCACCGGATACCGCGGGCTCGTTTTCGAATTTCTGGCCTTTGTGCTTGCCTTTGCCCTGCTCGAACGACTCAGTGCCCGGCGCTATCGAAGCACCGGCTTCGGTCTCAAATCTTTGGCCTTTACCTTTTTTGCCATGCCCTTGTTCAGATGGGATCGCTGTCGCTGCCGGCGAAGTTCCAGCCGTGACCCCTGTAGCTGCCTGATTCTGAAGGGTCTCGCCCTTATGTTTGCCTTTGCCCTTTTCGAAAGGCGACGCACCGGGCGAAGGCAGCGGGCTCACGTTTGCTGTGGCAGCTTTCGGCTGAATAGTCGGGGGCGGAACGTTTTTCGGATTCTCGGTCCTTAACTTTTCTTCAAGTTTCGCCTTGGTTCCGGGATCAGCAATATTCGCCCAACCTTTTTCGATCTTGGGCTGAGTGATCTTTGCTTTGATCGCCTTGGGCGCAACCTGAGTAGTCGGCTTCTGCACCCTCAATGGCGCTGCCAGTACGAGCTTGTCGCCTTGAACCTTGGTTACATTCCCACCCTTGACTGCTTGTAGCGGATCGATGTTGGTACGTTCGAGTTTCAACCGCTGGATGGGGCGAGTCGAATACCTGCTCAACACCGCGTAGTCCGGACCATAATTGTAAACGATGGAATTGTTATAGGTGATGTTTGTCACATTTACCGTGTTGTTGATATAGAGGACGTTCTGAGTGTAGGGGTAGTAGTGTCCAATCAGGACCGGCTCGCCGATAAAACGAATATCGATGAAATTGTAGTAGGCCGGCCCGATTCCGAATTCGACATCGACATGTCCGCCGATTGGTCGACTTTCGTAGACAATTTCACCACCACCTGCCGGCGGTAAAGGTGCCCAACCAATGTAATCTCCGCCTGTCCGCCAGGACACCCAGGCCGGCCCCCATTCATAACCGGGAACCCAGCACCAGCCATAGTCTTCCAATCGAATCCAGCGACCGTAGTGATAAGCGGCCCAGCCGAAATCCTCATACGACACCCATGTCCAGCCGACATCGGTGTAAGCCCAGTAGCCATCCGTGTACGGCCGCCAATCCGGGTTCGTAGCCGCATCAGGCTGCCAGACGTAGCCGTAATCAGCGACTTCGTACCAGTTACCTCCATTCAAATTGTCGTAAAAAAAGTTGATTGAGACATCCGCGCGGCCTGATTGAAACACCGTAAGCGCGAACGCACAGACCGAGGCAAATATTAGGAAACGCTTCATAGGTTAACCACTGTTATGGCGTCTTAGACTTCGACGCGCATTGGTTTATTCACTGGGGATTCGGATGCGCTGGAACAATTGCGCGCGTTTCGGGTGCTGACGTTTTTTCGATAATCTGTGCCGTCGTTGCGGCGCCCTCGAAGTGCCACTGACAGCCTGTTGAATGCCCTTATCCTAGCCTTCTCCCCGACGGGAGAAGGAAGCAATTCGCTCAACGCGATAGAAACTCGAGCAAAGCACACCGTCTCTCAAACTCTCTCCCGTTGAAAGAGGCACGCGTAAGCGGCAGTGAGGGCTACCCCATTTTGTGGGAAAAGAGGTGGTAAGAGCGGTTTTTCGATAATCTACTACCGTGGCCGGACTACGACAAAAGAGCGGACCCGGTGCCGGCACATAGAAAATATGTGAGTGCTGTCCGGATCCAAACCGGAAATCACCTTGCTGAATTCGTTCACCGAATTGACCGGTTGCTGATCGATTTCTTCAATCACATCGCCGCGCTGTAATTCGGGCAAGTCCGTCTGGTCCACGACAACTCCGCGCACACCCGGCGGCAAATCCAGGCGTTTCGCGACTTCGGGGGTTAATTCGTTCACCTGAATTGAGCTCAGCGCGTTGTCATTGTTTTCGTCCTGATCCGGGGTTGTGTCGGGCGCGTTTGGCTGCGGCACAGGATTGCTTGGATTCGGTTGGCCCGGTCGCGGATTGACACTCGCGGTTCCATAATTCGGTGGCTGCTCACGCAGTTCCGTCGAAACCGTGAGCGGTTTGCCATCGCGCTCGACTTCCACGTCGATTTTCTTGTTCAACTCCGCTTGCGCAACGAGTGAGCGGAGTTGCGGAAAATTTCTCACTTCCCTCCCGTTAAACTTGCGAATGACGTCGCCCTTTTGCAGATGGGCATTGGCCGCGGGCGACCCCGGAACAACATCTCCGATCACCACGCCCTCCCCATTTCCAACAGGGTTCTGCGGATTCACCTGAGCCTGGATTCCAAGATAGCCGCGAATAATTCGTCCCTGCTTCAAGAGGCTCTCCAGCGCGACTCGCACCGTGTTCGAGGGAATGGCAAACCCGATTCCCTGGTTGCCCCCTGTGCGCGAGATGATGGCCGTGTTAATTCCGATGACTTCCCCGCTGGAATTGATCAACGGCCCGCCACTGTTTCCCGGATTGATCGCGGCATCGGTTTGCAAATAATTGCCGAAGGTATCGTCGCGATTGGGGCGACCCTTCGAGCTGATGATCCCTTCAGTTACTGTTTCCTCAAAGCCGAAGGGATTGCCGATTGCGAGAACCAAGTCACCTGCTTGCACGGCATCGGAGTCACCAAGCTTCAATGGTTTCACACCGGGTTCGTCGATTTTCAAAACCGCCAGATCAACCTGAGAATCGCTTCCGATGAGTCGCGCTTTTTTGGTGCGGCCATCGGATAATTGCACTTCGATCTCATCCACCTGATCGACCACGTGACTGTTGGTGATGATATGCCCCTCATTGGTCACGATCACGCCAGACCCCAATGAGTTTTGCACCATTGCTTCTTCATTGGGATTGCGGAACTGGCGCGGCGTGCCGAAAAAGAATTCGAACGGGTCGAGGGCGTTTTGACGGCGCACCGCAATCTTTTTCGATGTCTTCACGCTGACGACCGAAGGAATGACATTTGAAACGAGCGTGCGTCGCTCCCGGTTAAACTGCTCGAGTGTGCCAATCTCTTTGCGATCGACCGGCGGCGCGGTAGCGAGCGAATACTTCTCCGGTGTTCTGGTTGGCTCGCTCAGCCCACCGTGCTTCATCCGATAATCGTAGAGAAGCGAAATTCCGAGGCTGACCAAGACCACGAAAATCAGAAATTTAAGAAAATTTTTCATCAGCTGACGTGTGAGAAAGTTTGTCCCTGTCTTTCGACAATCAAGTCGCGGAAACGTTGATTCTCCGGCCGATCCAACCCCGGATCGTTCTCTAACAATTGCAGAGTCGCCCGTCGCGCCTTCCGCATCAAGGCGGCATCGCGTCGCAGGTCTCCCAGTTTCAATTCCGGCAGTCCGCTTTGGGCAGTGCCGAGAAGATCGCCCGGCCCGCGCAGCTCCCAATCCGCTTCCGCAATCTCAAACCCGTTAGTTGTCTTCTCCAACACCGCCAATTTCATCATCGTCTCGGGAGTTTTATCGGAACTAACCAGCCAGCAGTGGGAAGTGTGGGCCCCGCGCCCGATGCGGCCGCGCAATTGATGCAGTTGCGATAATCCGAATCGCTCGGCGTTTTCAATGAGCATGATCGTTGCATTAGGAATATCGACTCCCACTTCGATCACAGTCGTGCTGATCAAGGCGTGCGTCTCTCCAGCACGAAATCTTTGCATGATCGCTTGCTTATCGGGCGAAACTACCCGGCCATGTAACAATTCGCAGCGAAATGGCCGCAAACGTTCCTGCCATTGTTCGAATTCTTTCGCCGCAGCTTTGGCATCGAGCTTTTCGCTCTCATCGATGAGCGGATAAATGATGTAAGCTTGGCGGCCGGCGGTCAGCTCCTGCCGCAGGAATGTAATCGCTTCGCCCAGTTTGTCGGTGGTGAGAAGATGCGTGATAATTTCACCCCGACCGCGCGGCATCTCGTCGATGGTGGAGACTTCGAGATCGCCGTAAATCGTCATCGTCAGCGTCCGCGGAATGGGCGTCGCGGTCATGACTAGAACATCCGGCGCCGGTTCTCGCGCGGTAAGCTTGCCCCGCTGCGCCACCCCGAATTTGTGCTGCTCGTCTATCACGGCGAGGCCGAGGTTTGAGAATGTCACGTTTTCATAGAGGAGCGCATGCGTGCCGACGATGATCTGAGGGGCGGGATTGTTGCGACGCTCTTCTTCTGGGGAGCGCAGGCTGCCAGCCTGCTGTTCGCGGCAGCTTGCCGCGAACTTCTCTTTCTTGAATTCAACCTCAGGGTACCACACCCAGGGATAATCTTCTTTGGGTGTGACCACCCCGGCTTCCCACGGATTCCGCGTGATGTAGTTAAATTTCTCTTGAAGATCGCTCTCTGACCGGATCAGCCGATCAAACGACTCCCCCTCCCATATTGGACCACTTGATCGTTCGACTTTGTTGATCTGATTCGAAGTGAATGACCTTATGCTGTGCAGAATTTTTGAGAGCGAAAAGAAGATCGAATTGCCGCCTTCACCATCCCTCTCGACCATCGGTTCGATCAAGAGATGAACGTGATCCGGCATTACACATGCCGCATAGAGTTCGTACCGGCGATCTTTCCATCGCAAAATAGATTCGAGGACGATATCGCGCGCCTGCGGGGATAACTTGCGACGGTTTCGTGTTGAAAAGGCGATTGCGTATTTCGCCCATGGTCGCTCGAAGTGCGGAAGACGGCGATAATGGTAGGAAGGCTCGGAAATTCCAGGCGAAGACCTTGTGTCCGGCAAGCTGCCGGACACGGCAGGCTGGCAGCCTGCGCTCCCCAGCAGAGCAGAATCGCGCGCAAACAACGGCAGCGGCGTGTTGTCTTCCTGGCGCGTGCCCGTGCGCAACGCGATGCGGATCCCGAGCGGATCGAGCCAATTACGCAAGACCGCATAATGTTGCTCGGCCAAAATCTGCGTCGGCGCCATGAGGGCGGCCTGCGATCCGGACTCGACGGCGAGCAACATCGCCGCGATCGCCACCACGGTTTTTCCGGAACCGACATCGCCCTGGAGGAGGCGATTCATCGGCGAAGCCAGTTGCAGATCGTGCTTAATCTCGTTAAGGACCCGTTGTTGCGCGCGGGTGAGACCAAATGGAAGCGCCGCAGTGAATTTTTCCTCTAACAAACCGCGAGCTTGGTGGCAGCAACCGACCCGCGAAGAATTTTTCGCGCGCGCCGCCGCGATTTGCATCTGCATCCGGAAAAATTCGCCGAGTACCAGATGCATACGGACCTCCCGCAGCTGTTCGTCGCTCTCCGGGAAATGAATTTTGCGTAGTGCATCTTCGTCGTCACCGTTTCCCAGCGAATCGGGCAAAGGCACATCCGCCGATGCGACGTCAACCTGCTCGAGCAACCGAAAAATCAATCCACGCAGCACCCGCTGCGATAAACCCTCCGTCGCCGGATAAATCGGAGTGATCCGGCGAAAATGAATTAAAATTTCTTCATCGTCTTCAATCACCTCACACTCCGGATGATCGACGACCAGTCGCAGGCCTTTGCGTTTGACCCGACCGAAGATGATAAGCCGTTGTCCGGTCGCGATCACTTTCTGGATGTAATGCAGATTGAACCAGCGACAGGTGAGCGGCTGACTGAGCGCGTGCGCGTTGCTTTCTTCCAGCACCGCTTCAAAAATCTTGCGGCCGCCGAAACGCATGAGGCGGGTTTTAACGACATCGCCGCATAAACAAACTGGATCGACAGTTTCGTCGCGCGGGAAACTCGGAAATTGGAGCCGGTTTTCATATCGGCGCGGATAATGCGTGAGCAGGTCGCGCACGCGCGCAATACCCAACCGGCGCAGCGCAAGCATTCGTGGGCGCGGAATCCAATTCAATTCGTCTAGTACGGTATCGAGGTCCATCAATTGAACGACGCGGCTCGGCGTAAAGCTTGCACGTGCAAATCAATTCGGGTTTCGCCTTCGTAAAGGTTTGGATGCAGGCGAAAAGCGACGTCCCACGGTGCGGGCGGTAGCGGGGCTGAAGCGCCATCGAAAAAGATGGCGCGCCTAATCGCGTTCTGTTTTTTCAACCTGAGGTCAAGATGCCTTTCTCCGACGATCCGCGGCGGCCGGGCTGCTTCGACCCCCGAACAAACGAAAATCGGCTGCGGATTGCCGTTCCCGAACGGTTGCAGCATCTCGTGCCAATGCAGCAAATCGAAGTTGATCTCGGCCAGTCCGATTTCGGCGTCGAGATGCAAGCGCGGCGCCAGCGCGTCGTCGGATAATTGCCGCGCTGCCGCCTCCAAAAACTGTTCCCGAAATCGCGGCAAATTTTCTTCGCGCAAACTCACTCCAGCCGCCATTTCGTGTCCGCCGAATTTCTCCAGCGTGCCACCGCATTCCGTAAGCGCGCGCACAATCGAACAATTCTCTATGCTCCGTCCGCTTCCTTTTCCCGCACCGCTTTCATCGAATCCGATGATAATCGTCGGCCGATAATATTTTTTCGATATTCGCGACGCCACGATCCCGAGAACTCCGGGATGCCAACCGCGCGCACCCAGGACAATTCCGGCATCGCGCGACGGATCAAAGTTTTTCGCGAGCTCCTCTTCCGCCTGTTGAAGGATTTGCTTTTCAACTTCCTGGCGTTCCCGATTCTGATTGTCGAGTTCGCGGGCGAGTTCGGCCGCTTCAATCGGATTATCAGTCAGCAGCAAGCGCAATGCTTTTTCAGCCGTTGCCAGCCGTCCAGCTGCATTCAACCGTGGCCCAAGCCGGTAGCCGATATCATCCGGCATGACGGGCGGTTTCACCCCCGCGACTTCGATCAATTTTATGATCCCGGCGCGACGCGACGAGGAGATCACGGCAGAGCCGCTCTTTACAAAAACGCGATTGTCGCCCTGCAACGGAACAATGTCGGCGACGGTGCCGAGCGCGACCAAATCGAGCACGGTTTTGAGATCAAAATCGATTCGGCGCGTTTTTAAGAGAGCATGACAAAGCTTAAAGGTGAGACCGACGCTGCAAAGATATTCGAACCCCGAATTCGTGGTTTTGGGATTCACCAGCAGGCATTCGGGCAGCTCAGTCTTTGGCTCGTGATGATCGAGCACAATCACATCAACACCAGCTTTTCGGAGCGAAGCGATTTCGACGGACGAGGATGTCCCGCAATCGATGGCAATGAGAAGCTGCGGATTGTGTTGGCGAAGACAGCGCGCAACTCCTTCGGCGCTCAGCCCGTAGCCTTCCTCGATTCGACGCGGCAGGAACAATGCGGCTTCGCCACCGTAGGCGCGCAGCATTTCGGACAACAGCGCCAGAGAGGTAACCCCGTCGACATCGTAATCGCCGAACAGAACGATGCGTTGACGTTGATCAATGGCGTGGAAAATCCGGTCAACCGCATCCTGCATTCCGGGTAAAAGAAGTGGATCGGCCAGGGTCGAGAGTCGCGGATTTAGAAATGCGCGTACCTCATCCGCACAGATAAATTCCCGGCGCCGAAGCAAACGCGCGATGCAATCGGAACCGCACAGTTCCGGCCACGGAATGCCAGTACTGGGCAACGCGATGTCGCGCGCCAAAATCCATCGAGGTTGCACCGATTATTTTATGCGCACCGTGAACGCTGACAAGAACGCGGTATCACCGCGCAGGCGGCGAGGGACCTCACGCCTGGTCGTTAATATTCCGGCCAAGAGAAACCCTTCGGTTCGAGCCGGCCTGGCGTTTTCTGCGCGACTCAGGATGACGGCGCTTTGGCTTTTCACACCAGGCTCAAACGCAACTCGGGAGTGACATCTAATTTGTTCAGCAGACAACGCCGATGGAATTCGCGGAGGCCTGCTTTCTCGCCCTCACCGAAGTCGAAGAAAAGATGTTCGCGATAATACTTTCGGCAGAACTCTGGTGAGACGCGCGTTTGTGACGAGACGATCTGATCTATGCTGGCAACATTGCGGTCACGAAGGGCACGCAGTTTGTCTGCGATCTCTTTCGCATTTTCGATTTCCTGGCGAATCAACCAGAAGGCGAAGGCAAACGGAAGCGATGTCGTTTGCATCCACGCTTCGGCTAGATCCCAATAGTGAAAATGATCGCCATGCTCGACGCGAAAACGAATCGCTTGGTCGCCGATGAGCAGGCGGAACACAGGCCGGCGGCCTGTGCGCTCAGCGGACATTTTGTCCGCTGTTCCGGTTTCAGTGGAGCCCTTCACTGCTACCGATTCAGCGGAGTGCAACTCCGCTGGGCGCACAGACTCCAAGTCCGTGTTCCGTACCAGACGCGCGTGCAACCCGCGCTCATTGAGGAGGCACCGAAGTAGTGCGACCGACGTTTCTGAGCCGGGGTCGATCTCAATTTCCTGTGCGCGGGAGAGATCTTCATTGTGCGCGACGATCACGCTATGGACCGCGCCACGTGCGGAAATTGAAACCCCGTCGACGATCCGGTAAATCGGCCGCCGCAAATACTCCAAACTGGAAACAAGCGCGACATCCAGATCACCAGCCTCAAGTTTTCGACAAAGCGCGGCCGGATGATCGAAATCAACCGTTCCACGCCAGCCGTAAATCAGCGGGCGAGCGTTAAGATATTTAACGCAGCCGATGCGCAGCATTTTCAAGCCACAGATGAAACACGGATGGCCACGGATACAGAGAAAGTTTTTCTCCGTGTTTCATCCATCGCTTATTTTCGCGGTCGGTGCGCGGCTCTAAACGCACGTCAGTTCCGCTTCGGCCGAGCGCACGCCGGGCATCGATCCGTTTTTCGAAGGAGTAACACGCCGATAATGACTGTCGCGTTGGACTGGGTCGCGACCGGCCTCCCGAATCGCGTGCTCCAAGGCGGCGACGGTTTGCTGCTGCGGTGTTGTTGCGCCAGCCATGTGGAAAATCTTTTCTTCCAGAATAGTGCCGTGTAAATCGTCCACGCCATAACTCAGGGAGACCTGTGCGAGGGGCAGGCCGGTGCTCACCCAGTACGCAGTCAGATGATCAATGTTATCCAAATAAATCCGGCTGACGGCGAGGTTGCGGAGTTGTTCAATGGCCGTGGCGGGCTTGATGTGGGCAAGAATTGTCGTTTGTGGTTCAAAGGCAAAAGGAACAAAGCCGGTGAAACCGCCGGTCTCGTCCTGAAGCCGGCGCAACTTGCTTAAATGATCGACCCGATGTTCAAGGGTCTCGATGTGGCCATAAAGCATGGTGCAGGTGCTGCGACCACCCATTTCGTGCCAGGTGCGATGGACCTCGAGCCATTCCTCCGCCGTTTCCTTGCCACGGCAAATCGCGTCGCGCACGCCCGGATTAAAAATTTCTGCGCCGCCCCCGGTAATCGAGCCCAGTCCGTGCTCCCGCAACAATTCAAGCATTTCCCGAATCGACAGCCGAAAAATGCGCTGCGCCAGATGACGCACTTCGATGGCGGTGAACGCCTTAATGTGTAAATCCGGGTCGAGCGCACGTAACTCGCGCAGCAAGTCGAGATACCACTCCTTGCGCAACGTCGGATGAAGCCCACCTACCATATGGACCTCGGTGATACCAAGTGGCAGGGCTTCGCGGACAACGCGAACAATTTCCTCGATGGCAAATTCAAACGCGTGGGGATCGCGCTTCCTGGCGGCGAAAGCGCAGAACTGGCACGAGAGAATACAGATGTTGGAATAGTTGATGTATCGGTTGTGAATGTAACTGGCGTAATTCCCGTTCTTTCGTTCGCGCACCACATTCGCCATCACCCCGAGGGCGTTCAGATCCCGCGACTGATACAAAGCCAGCGCCTCGGCATCGCTGACGCGCTCTTGCACTTCAATTTTCTCTGCAACGGGCCGAAGCGCGTCGGGGATTAACCGGTAATTCATTCGTAAGTTGATACGCGTAAGCGCTGGGTGAATGATGCATGGTCTGAGAAATTGATGCAACCAAAACGACCAATCGGGTGGCGACCCCGAATTCTTTGTCGGGTTTTAAACGAATAATGGTGAGCGCGTGTCCGTCGTCCTCTTCCATGTCGGAGCAAGGCGCCAGCGAGCTTGACGATGCTGCCCTGATGGCGGGAGCGGCACGCGGCGACATCGCTGCATTCGAGCAGCTTGTCGAACGTCATCAGGCTCTGGTCATTGGCACGGTTGGGCGAATGCTCGGCAACAATTCCGATGTCGAGGACGTGGCGCAGCAGGTTTTTGTGCGGGTCTGGAAAAGTGCGGGGCGTTACCGGCCAACCGCGAAATTCACCACCTGGCTGCTAACCATCACACGCAATCTCGTTTTTAATGAAGCGCGGAGGCGCAAACGGCACCCGGGCGACTTGTTGGACGTTCATGAAGGCGAAGAGGCTCTGGCGCTGGTCGACTCGGCAGGACGGATCCCAGACGAACAACTGCTCGAGGCTGAGCTGCAACGCGAGATTGATCGGGCAATCCTCGCGTTGCCGGAGAAGCAGCGAATGGCGCTCGTGCTCCGCCGTTACGAAGACAAAAGCTACGAGGAAATCGGAGAGGTTCTTGGACTGTCGATTGCTGCAGTCAAAAGCCTGCTGTTTCGCGCACGGACCGAGCTGCGCGCTGCGCTTAATCGCTATCTTGAGCGCTAGGCCTCAAAGGAGCGGCTGTTTCAGCTGCCGTTTAGCTACTAAGACGGCCGCTGGAAGCCGCCGCTCATTTAATGAGTCGGCAATCAGAGGCGGCCGATCCACCTAAGAAGCAAACCCCTAGAAGGTGGAAAGGGCGAACGCCGAAAAGCGTCCGCCCCCTCTCAACCCCACATTCCACTGAAAACTAGAAATCGCGATCCTTGGCTGAACTCTTGAATTGCACATCTTCGCCCGTTGCGGGGGGCGGAGGCGTTCCCGGTTTCGGATAATCCGCTACCGCCTGCCGGTTGCCGGTTGGCACGAGCCGAACAGCGCCCTTGGCGTTGTTGCGCCAGCCGTTGATGTCGGCGTATTCCTCTCCCACATGATGTAATCCGTTCACCTGATCCTCCAGACCGGTTCCATACTTGGAGGTAATGATCGTCGGCGTCACAAAAACGAGCAGATTGCGTTTGACCCGGCTGTTCAGATGGTTCTGAAAGAGATAACCAAGAACCGGGACATCGCCGATGAATGGCACCTTGTTGCGCGCTTTGGCGACTTCGTCCTGGAGCAATCCACCAATGGCCAGTGTATCACCACTGCGGATTAAGACATTGGATTCCAACGTGCGCGTGTCGATGATCGGGCTGCTGACCGTTGCACCCGCGAACACGAAAGTAGAATCTCCGACTTTGTTGCTGATCTCGGGTTTCACCTTCAGGGTAACAAAGTTGTCCTTATTAATGCTGGGCGTAACGATGAGCGTGTTGCCGAACTTTTTGTCTTGGAACCCACCGAAAACGGCGGTGGCAGTTTGTTCATTGAAATTTAACTGCGGGACCGGCTGAGCGCGGTTGATCTCAATTTTTGCCTGCAAATTGTCAGCGGTCACAATCCGCGGATTGGCGAGAAATTCTGCGTCGTTATCTTCATTTAGTAACCGCAGGGTGGCGGACATTTGTGGCACGCTCAGGATGGCGAATTGGCCGGGGATCAGTTTGCTGAAATTGCCCAAGATATTGGGGTTAGCAGGGTTGCCCAGAGCAAAATCGCTTAGCGGAACATTACCGCTCGTGTTCGAGCCGCTTGTACTGCCGGGTGCGCCATAAGAAAACGTCTTACCATTACTCGCGCTCCCAACCACTCCGGACCAATCAATGCCGTAGCTTTGTTGCGGGTTTGCCGTAACTTCAACCAGGCGGGCTTCGATCATTACCTGCTTGGTTGGCTTGTCGATCGTCACCAGCAATTTGCGGACGTTGTCCAGGTTGCTGCGAGTTTCCCGGAAGAAAATGGTGTTGGTCCGCTCGTCGAACTGAGGCGGATCCTTGCTCGCAAGCTGCGAAGCCAGCAAAGGCGCTACCTCTTTTGCCCGCGAATAACTGAACTGATAACTGTCGCTCTCCGTCGGCTCCGCGGTCTTTTCGGCAGGCGTCTTAATATAATAAACATGGTCAATCTGATCCAGGGACAAGCCTTTGGCCTTTACAATAATGGCGATCGCTTGCAGCGCGGTGACGTCTTCCAAGCGCATCGTCACCGTGCCGGTCACCTGATCGCTTACCACCATGTTAACCTTGGCCTGACGGGCCAACAGACGCAGCACCTGGCCGACGTCGTCGCCCTGAAACTCACGCACGCCGACACCACCGCTTTCCGTAACAGATTCGGCAGCGGCAGGCGGTGCAAGCGTGGTGGCCGGCGTGCTGGTAGATGGTTGGGGGACTGCCGTTTTGGGCGCTGCTGGCGCCGACGTCGCACTCGTCGCCTGGACAACGGTTAAAGGGGCAGCTACTGACTCGGATTTATCGGTACTCTTGGCAGAATTGGTTTTAGCCGCGGTCTTTTCAGTGCTCTCGGGAGCAGGCGCAGTCGTTTGGCCAAAGGAGACGGAGATGGCCGCGAGGAATGCGATCGTTCCGCAAGTCAGTTTGAATGTGAAAGTTGCCATAGTAGTAGTGCGATGTTGATTAAAGCAAAAGGCGTTAAAGCAGGAAGCAGACCAGCCTCTTGTCTTGTTTCCAACCCCCTCGAAGGCCGGTTTTCGAACGCTCAGGCGGAGCGCGCAGCAGCAATAAAATCGCGGACCCGGTAAATATCTTTGCGGCCGGATCGTCCCTCGACCCCGCTCGCTACGTCCACGCCAGACGGCCGAGATTCGGTAATGGCTCGACCCACGTTTTCGGGCGTTAATCCCCCGGCTAAAATCAATTCCAAGGTCGGATTCGCCATGATCAGGTCGCGCGCCCACCTCCAGGGAAATGGCACACCGGTTCCCCCAAACTTCCCACCCGCAACTGTATCCAATAGGATCCGCTCGGCGTGGTAATCAGGTAGCCAAGTTCCGGGCCCGGTCATCGCAATTGCCTTCCAAAGGAGGATGTCAGCCTCCACGAGATTCAGACAAAATTCCGGCGACTCCGCCCCGTGCAATTGCAGAAGGTCGATCCCATCCAATGCCGTGATCGTCGTCGCATATGACTCGGTCGGATTTACCACAACCCCAACCCGAACAACCGTATCGGGCAACTCTCTGATCCAGTCGGCCGCTTTCGCGGGCTCAAGGTAACGCCGGCTGCCCGGCCAGAAGTTAAAACCGAGAGCATCCGCCCCGGCCGCGATAGCAAGCTCCGCGTCTACCTGATTAGTGATGCCGCAAATCTTAACGAACATGGATCTTTGAATGACGAATGACGCGAATAACGAAAGACGAAACAATGATGAACTCAAATTACGAAAGAGACCTCACCGGTCTTCCCCTTTCACGTCATTTAACGTATTTGGCGGACATCTTTCCCTTCTCTATCCGCGAAGTGCGCGGTCAGCCCGTGGCTGCGGCGACACCGCACTAGGCTGCGGTCGCAAACCCCAGCGACGGCTTCGTAAAATCAGGCGCCGGCATCTCTTTGACCAGCTTGATGATTCCGTTCTGCCATTTGCGTCCGATCTCCTGCAAATAAGGATCGTCCTGATCGAACCGCATTCGCGAATTCGCCAACAGTGAATCGGTCTCGTAGCAAAGCAGATCGATGGGTGGCCCCACCGCGACATTACTTTTCATTGTCGCGTCGATAGAAACGATTCCAAATTTCACCGCGTCGCTCAATGAAGTCTCGTAATTGAATCCGCGATCGAGAATCGGTTTACCGTATTTCGTTTCGCCAATCTGCAGAAACGGACAATCGCGGGTCGCATGAATGCTGTTCCCCTGCGGATAAATCAGGTGAACCTCCGGCGCGAGCCCTGCGATCTGGCCACCGACGATCAGGTTGATATTGAAGTCGAACCCGTCTGCTTCGAGCGCCACGCGATCGCGTTTCTCCACCGCGCG
>Ga0070711_100000681_pt1 | contig 17838 bp, 9 predicted proteins | sample LARL53metaG_FD_65452 | JGI IMG/M metagenome (GOLD analysis project Ga0070711, IMG submission 65452) | Corn, switchgrass and miscanthus rhizosphere microbial communities from Kellogg Biological Station, Michigan, USA - LAR L5-3 metaG | ecosystem: Host-associated > Plants > Roots > Rhizosphere ... | reverse complement strand
CGATGATGTTGAGCTTTTTGATGGCATCGATGCCGGCGATCACGTCGCGGCCGGGGCCGTCGCCCGCGTCGTTGAAGATGGCGCGCTGATAGGCGTTGCCGAGATTGTCGCTGCCGCGATAGTTGGGGGAGAAGACGATGTAGCCGTGGGCGGCGAGGAGTTGCGGGAAGAAGCTTAACGCGATAATCGAAGAGGCTGTGGGTCCGCCGTGAATGTAGAGGACGAGCGGATATTTTTTCTCTTTGTCGAAATCGGGTGGGTAGAAGAGCACGCCGTCTTCGGAAAAATTGTCGGGGCCCTGCCATTCGAAGCGATCGGTCTTGCCGAGTTTGAGTGCGGCGATGTTGGCGTTGAAGTTTGTGAGGCGGCGCGGCGCATCGTTCGGCGACGCCATGTAGTAGAGCTCGGACGGCTGCGTGGGCGTCGAGCCGGTGAAGGCGATGTCGCCCTTGCGGCCGACGTAGGCGTCGATCCAGAAGGCCCAGGTGGGGCTGATGTCGCCGAGGTTGAGTTTTTTCGGAGCGGCAGCGGTGGCGTTCGGGCTGGCGGTGAGCGGCTGAAGCCACATCGAAGTTTGCGTGGCGTCGTGGCCGCCGACGAGGATCGAGTTGCTGTCGGGCATCCAGATGACGCGGGCGATGTTGTGGTCGATTGGCTTCGTGGCGGAGGCGCCGTCGGCGGGTGATGCGCCTGCGGCAGGCGTTTGCGTGACCAGGATTTCGGTTTCGTTGTTGGGGTCGGCGTCGCGCGGATACCAGTAGGCGATTTTTGAGCCGTCGGGCGAGAACAGGCCGAAGCTTTCGAATTTTTCGTGCGTGGTGACTCTGCGGATCGCGGCGGAATCGACGTCGATAATTTGCAGCGTGGTCTGGTCGGCGTCGCCGAACTGCGGATGATCCTGGCGCGTGAAGAGGATGGATTTTCCATCGGGCGACCAATTGATGGGAGACGCGGGCGAACTGGGTGGCGCGCTTTTCGCGAGGCTCCACGCGCCGGATGTGAGGCGGCGCGGCTTGCCGCCTTCGGCGGCGACGATCCAGAGATGCGATGGGGTTATGGGGCCGTTCGCGAGGTAATCGTTGTCGCCGACTTCGAAGGCGTCGTTGTGCTTCTCGATTTCCTTTTTATTTTCGGGCTCGTCGGAAGTGACGAAGGCGATGTCCTGCCCATTGGGGCGCCAGGCGAATTGCTCCACGCCGTCGGGCACGTCGGTGAGTTTGCGCGCTTCGCCGCCGGTCATCGGAAGGACGAAGAGCTGGAGCTTGGGATCTTTGGCGGTGGCGTCGAGCGCTTCGAACGCGAGGCGGTCGCCTTCCGGAGACCAGCGTGGGGAGCCGACCCCTTTGCGATCGTGGGTGAGGGCGCGGGGAGCGCCGGACGCGATGTCGATGATGAGGAGTTCGCGGTCGGAGCGGTCTTGCTCGACATTGGGGCGCGAGAGGATGAAGGCGATCGATTTGCCGTCGGGAGAGATTTGAGGATCGGAGACGGTGGCGATTTTAGCGAGGTCGTCGAGTTGGATGGTCCGGGCGGCGGGTTGAGTTTGGCTCGGGGTCGGTGCGCTTGCTTCGGCGGGAGTTTGCTGCGGGGTTGGGGTCTGGGCTGTGAACGGAGTTGCGGTGGCGAGGAAGAAGATCGCGGCCAGAGCGGCGAGGATCGCGCCGGGCGCCGCGCGAAGCTTGACGAGGCGGAGCTGCGCACCATTTTTGGGAGCTGCGTGCGACGACTGATCGTCGGTGGACATTGGTGCGGACTCCTTCGCCGCGGAATGATTGCGTTAGCGAGCCGCAGTGGCGGCGATTAAGCGTGCGTATGCTGACATGTCGCCGGAAGGCGCGTCAACCAACGGTGTGGAAATGCGGGCTGTTCGGAACGCTCACTCGGGAAGGCTAGTTGCGGACACCCGTCGCGCTGAGCTTGATGCGATAGAGGCTCGTGCTCGCCGTGATGTAGAGCGTTTTGCCGTCGGAGTCGCCCCAGGCGACGTTGCTGACGACTTCGGGAATCTTGATCGTGCCGAGATGCTTACCTTCGGGAGACAGAATCCAAACGCCGCCGGGGCCCGAGCCGTAGAGGTTTCCTTTTTTGTCGACGCGGATGCCATCGGGGCCACCTGGCGTTTTGTCGACGTTGGCGTCCGCAAAGAGTGTGCCTTCGCCGACTGAGCCGTCGGCGTTCACCGGATATTTCATCCACACATGCTTGCCGGAGTCGGCGATGTATAGGAGTTTTTCGTCCGGCGAAAATGCGATGCCGTTGGGCCGGGGCAAATCCTTAATGATGAGTTGGAGTTTCGCGTGATCGGGTGCGGCGCCGGGTTTCTGCCTGGTCGCGCCAACAATGCGATAGACGCCGTTGATCTTCAACTCCTTCAGTGGGTCGTCGTCGCCCTGCGTCGGCAAACCGTAGGGCGGATCGGTGAAATAGAGCGAGCCGTCGGATTTGTAGACGAGATCGTTGGGGCTGTTCAGTTTCTTGCCTTCGTAGGAATCGGCGAGGACCGTGACCTGTCCTTTCGGATCGAGCGTTTCGAGGCGCCAGATGTTGCGACGAGCGTGACCTGCGATCGTTACGCGTCCCTTCGTGTCGAGCGTCATTCCGTTCGAACCGGGCTCGGGACCTTTGTATGGGTCGGCACCCTCGTAGCCGCTCGGGTGAATGAAAACGTGAGAGCCCTTGCCTGGAATCCATAGATCGATGTTGTTCGCCGGGATCTCGGCGAAGATCAGGCTGCCTTCATGCGTCCACGCGGGACCTTCGGTCCATTTGTTGAAGTCGCCGGCGAGTTTTTCGGCCTTCGCGCCGGCTGGAACGATCGGATCGAGCGCGGGATCAAGTTTTTGTACTTCCTGGGAAGAGGCCGGCGACGCGATCGCCGCAACCAGGAGCAAGGCAAAGACGCTGTAACGCGGGAGAGTCTTCATCGCACCTGTTTATCGGACAAGGCGGCGGGGCGTCAAGGGACAAAGTCGGAGGGCGTCGCAGGACGGCTCGGTGGCTAGGTCCTGCAAGGTGTGCCGGGGCTGAGCCGATCTCGTTGAAATGTTCCTGTTGACAATCAACAGGGCGAGATGTATTTTCCTGTTGACCGTCTAAAGGAACGAAGGAGCTTTCCGGGGATGACGCCACCGCGCGGAGAAGTTTTGCAGGGAACGCTCGACCTGATCGTACTGAAAACGCTGGACGCGATGGGCTCGCAGCACGGCTACGGAATCGCGCAGCGGATCCAGCAGGTGTCGGAGGATTTGCTCAAGCTGAATCAAGGGACACTGTACCCGGCGCTGCTGCGGCTGGAGCAGCGCGGATGGATTTCGTCGAAGTGGGGCGTGTCGGACAACAACCGCAAGGCGAAATATTATTCGCTGACGCGCGCCGGGCGAAAGCAGCTGACCAGCGAAGTCGAAAGCTGGGGGCGCATGTCGGCGGTGATCGAGCGGCTCCTGGGCGAGGAAGGTGCGTGATGGGCCGGGTGCGCGTTTTCGCTTCGCGGATGATGGGGCTATTTCGCAAGCGCCGCTTGGACGAAAACCTAGAAGCGGAGGTCAGCGCTCACCTTGAATTTCTGACCGAAGAGAATATCCGGCGAGGGATGAACCCGGACCGAGCGCGGGCGGCGGCGCGGCGCGAATTCGGCGGCGTCGAACAGACGAAAGAAGCCTATCGCAACCAGCGCGGAGTGCCGTTGCTCGACAGTATTCTGCAAGATCTGCGTTACGGGGCGCGGACGCTGCGGAAAAATCCATGGTTCACAGCCGTCGCTGTGCTGACGTTGGCCCTTGGGATCGGCGCAAATGCCGCGGTCTTCAGCCTGGTCGATACGATCCTGTTGCATCCCCTGCCGTATCACGCTCCCGAAGAGTTGGTCGTGGTCTCGGAGACTCTGCCGAAACAGAGCAACGACGAAGTCGGCGTGGCGCCTGCGGAGTATTTCGACTATCGCGCCGCGAACCAGGTCTTCTCGCAAACCGCGGCATACGAAAACGAAGGCTTCAACCTAACGGGCGAAGGCACGCCTCTTCGCGTAAACGCCGCGAGGCTCAGCGCCTCCGCATTCTCATTGCTTGGTGTGAAGCCGCGGATCGGCCGGCCTTTCACGGAGGAAGAAGACCGCGAGGGCGCACCCGGCGTAGTCCTGCTCTCAAGCGCGCTTTGGGAAAATCACTACGGCGCCGATCCTCAGATCGTTGGGAAAGTCATCAAGCTCGGCGAAAATCCCTACACCGTGATCGGTGTTATGCCCGCCTCGTTCAAGTTTCCGTATGATGGCGCGCCGATCGCGGAAAACGCCGACCTCTGGGTGCCCGAAGCATTTGCGGCGGAGCTCCTGAAGGACCGCCTGAACGAATTTGGCGTGGGTCTCATCGGACGGCTGAAGCCGGGCGTGACCGCCGAAACCGCGCAAGCAGACATCGAAAGTGTCGCGGCGAATTTCATGCGCCAATATTCCAACGACTATGGAGGAACGGTATTCGTCGCACCGCACGTCCATCCGTTTTCGCGGCGCGCGGTTGAGAAAATCCGGCCGCTGATTCTGCTGCTGCAAGCGTCGGTCATCTCCATCTTGATGATTGTGTGCGCGAACGTGGCCAATCTCCTGCTGGCGAAGGCGGGAAATCGCAGCCGGGAGATGGCGGTGCGCAACGCAATCGGGGCGGGGCCCGCGCGTTTGATGCGTCAATGCGGGGTGGAAAGTTTGCTGCTGGCGTTCCTTGGAGCCGCGGCCGGCATGGCCTTCGCTGCTGTTTTGCTCGAAGGCGCGCGCCGCTTTGGTCCGGTGGCCTTGCCTCAGCTCCAGGATGTGTCGCTGAATCCTTTCGTATTTGCTTTCGCACTGCTGCTTTCCGTGATCGCTACGGCGCTGTTCGGATTGCTGCCGGCGTGGCGAATGTCTCATGTCGATCCACAGGCCGCTCTGAAAGAGTCGGTCGGACTGGTGAAAAGCCTCGGCACACAACGCGTGCAGAACGCTCTGAGCGTCGCGGAAATTGCGCTGGCGCTGGTGCTGTTGATGGGCGCCGGGCTGCTGCTGCAGAGCTTTCGCCGTTTGCTCGAAGTGCCGATGGGTTTTCGGCCCGGTGGCGCGGTGATTGTGAGGACACTGTTCGATCACACGCGCTATCCCGACACCGTTCGACGCGAAGCGGTACAAAAGCAGCTGCTGCGAGAGTTGGAGTCCATGCCGGGAGTGAGCAGTGTCGCCGCGGCGAGCCACTTGCCACTGAGCGACGCCCGCATGATCGGTTTCCGCCTCGAGAACGCGGCGGCCGGCGATTTTCACTGGGCTGACAATTCGCTGGTCAGCCCCGGCTATTTCAATGGGATGGGGACCCCGCTGCTGTACGGGCGCGATTTCAACGAGAACGACACGCGAAGCTCGCCTAACGTTGCGGTCATCAACGAGACGCTCGCGAAGCAATATTTTCATGGGCCGGACGCGATCGGCCAGCACTACCACTGGGGCGGCGACCGCGACATGTTCACGATCATCGGCGTCGTTGCCGATATGCGTGTGTCCGCGCTCGACGCGGAGCCTCGCCCGATGATTTACAACTCCATGTTTCAAATCGAAAGCGCGATTGGCGGGCGGAATGCGTTTGTCTTGCGCTTCGCGGACGCGGGTGCCGGCGAATCGGCGGAGCAAGGCGTGCTGGCGGCGGTACAAAAACGCGCGTGGTCGATCGACAAGGACCTGCCGATCTACGGCGCGACCACGCTGGATGCGATGGTGTCGGCGTCGGTGGCACAACGGCGATTCACGATGCTGCTGACTTCCGGGTTCGCGCTGATTGCGTTGCTGCTGGCGATGGTCGGATTGTTCGGCGTGGTGTCGTACGGCGTCGCGCAGCGCACGCGAGAACTTGCGGTGCGAATCGCGCTGGGCGCCAAGCGCGAGCAGATCGGTTGGATGATTTTGAGGCAAGCGGCAATGGTCGGCCTGATCGGTTGCGGCATCGGCCTTGTTCTGTTTGGCGTGACGGCGCCGCTGCTGGCCGCAAGCCTCTATCAAGTGGGTCGCTTCGATCCATGGATTTTGGCGGCGGTATGCGGATTGTTGCTGGCGGTCGTGTTGTTCGCGGCCTACTTGCCTGCGCGGCGAGCGATGCGGGTCGATCCGCTGGTCGCGCTGAGGTACGAATGATGAGCGGACGGGATCGGGTGAGTTGGTTTGGGATGCTGTTGAGTCGCGTTGCCGGATTATTCTCGTTGCAGCGCAGGGAGCGGGAACTCGACGAAGAGTTGGGCGCGCATCTCGCAGCGCTCGCAGAAGAAAATATCCGGCGCGGGATGAGCCCGGACGACGCGCGCGCGGCGGCGCGCCGCGAATTCGGCGGAATCGAGCAAACGAAAGAAGCGTACCGCGACCAGCGGGGCATCCCGTTTCTGGATGCGCTCGTGCTCGACTTTCGATTTGCACTCCGCATGCTCGCTAAACGACCGGCGTTCACGGCCGTCGCGATTCTTACGCTCGCGCTCGGCATCGGTTCAACGACCGCGGTCTTCAGCGTCGTGGATCGGGTTCTTTTCCGCAGCCTCCCCTATCCCGAAGACAGCCAACTGGTTTCGTTCGGCGTGACCGCGCCATTCGAGTCGCGTGAATTCATGCTCGGGCCGGACCTGATCGAATGGCGTTCGCGGCAGACGGCGTTCGAGTCGATCACGGCTGTCGAGCCAGGCAGTACCGATTGCGATCTCGCCGAGCAAAATCCGGTCCGGCTGAATTGCGGCCAGATCGATACAGACTTTATGCGGACGTTCCATCTTCAGCCGATTCTCGGCCGAAATTTTACAGCGGACGAAGATCTCCCGGACGGCCCGCGTGCGGTTTTGCTTTCATTTGGATTCTGGCGTTCGCGGTTCGGCGGCGACCCGGCTGCCGTGGGGAAGAAGCTGTCGCTCGACGGCAAACCCGCGCTCATTGTGGGCGTGCTTCCCCCGGAATTCGAAATGCCGACGTTGGCGCCAGCTGATTTGGTGTTGCCGCTGGCGCTAGGCCAATCGACCGATCGAGGTCCGGACGTCCACATGCGCATCGTGCGCACATTTGCGCGGCTTAAACCCGGCGTGAGCGCGAAGCAAGCGAGCGCGAGGATGCAGCCGCTGTTTGAGGCGTCGCTGAATTTTGTTCCTCCGCAATTTCGTAAGGAAGTGACATTTCGCGTGAGGTCGCTGCGTGACCGGCAAGTAGGCGATTCGCGCCTGGCCTCATGGATATTGCTGGGCGCCGTGTTCGCTGTGTTGCTCGTGGCCTGCACCAACGTGGCCAACCTGATTCTCGCGCGCGCGACGTCGCGACAACGCGAACTCGCGGTTCGCGCGGTTCTGGGAGCCACGAGAGGCCGTTTGATATGGCAGGCGCTGACGGAAAGCCTTGTACTCGGCGTGTTGGGAGGAGCGCTGGGTTGCTGGGCCGCTTATCTGCTCCTTCATTTGTTTGTGTCGATCGCGCCCGACGGCATTCCCTATCTACGGCAGGCGTCGCTCGATGTGCGAACACAGACGTTTGCGATCGTGGTGTCGCTGAGTTCAGCCATTTGCTTCGGACTGGTACCGGCTTTTCAGAGGACGGCGCCGGAGCTGCTCGCCGGCAAGGGAGCGCAAACGATGCCGCGCAATTTCCTGCGCCAGACCCTTGTCACGGCGCAGCTGGCCGTGTCGATCATCTTGCTCGCGGGCGCGGGATTGTTGCTGCGGAGCTTCTGGAGGCTGCAAAACGTTCCGCTGGGGATGAAAGCGGACAGCGTCGTGACGGCTAAAATCGATTTGCCTTCCTATCGCTATCCCCAGGCCGCACAGCAGATTGCCTTTTTCCGTGACCTGCAAGCGCGCCTGGCGCAAATGCCCGGCGCGGGCGCGCTGGCGGTGAGCGATACACTGCCGCCATCGGGCGGAATGCAGGCGACATTTCTATCGGCCATCGAAATCGCAGGTAAGCCGAAATTCACCGAAGGCACGGGCGGAATGGTCGGTTATCGCTACGTTACGCCAGCTTATTTTTCAGTGCTGGGGATTCGCATCGAACATGGGCGCACCTTCGAGGAAAGAGATCTCTCCAGTACGGATTGGCCGGTTGTCATCAGCGCGGCGTTAGCCAAACGGTTTTTCGACGACGAGGATCCTATCGGTAAGTCGTTTCGATTCGCGCATCGGAACGCCTGGGGCACGATCGTCGGCGTGGCGGCCGACGTGAAAAACGACGGTCTCGTATCGGTAGGCGGCCCGGAATTTTATCTACCGTGGAAGGAAGAAAGTGATGGCTACTATCGCAGCGCGCACCTAATTGCGCGCACGGCGCTACCTCCGGCCACCATCGGAAAATGGATTCGCGCTGAAGCGGCGTCGATGGATCCGACAATTCCCGTCACCGTCGAAACGATGAGCCTGCGCGTCAGTAAATTGGCCGACCGGCCGAGATTCAACGCGACTCTGCTGACGCTGTTCGCGGCGATGGGCGTGACGCTGGCCGCGATCGGTATCTACGGGGTGGTGGCCTTCCTGGTATCGCAACAGACGCGCGAGATCGGCGTGCGCATGGCGCTGGGCGCAACGCCTCGCAAAATATTGAAGATGGTGCTGTCGGCCATTGCGCAGTGGACGGCGGCGGGTGCCGCACTCGGCGTGGTGGGCGCATGGTTTTGCGCGCGCCTCTTGCAGTCCCTGCTCTTTGAAGTGAAGGCGCATGACCCCGTGTTGCTGTGTCTGGCGGTTTTTGGCCTACTCGGAGTCGCGTTTGTTGCAGCGTGGATTCCGGCGCGGCGGGCGATGCGGGTCGATCCGCTGGTGGCGTTGAGGTACGAATGATGAGCGGACGCGATCGGACGAGTTGGTTGCGGATGCTGTTGAGTCGCGTTGTGGGGCTATTTTCGTCGCGGCGCGGCGAGCGGGAACTCGACGAAGAGTTGGGGGCGCACCTCGCAGCGTTGGCGGAAGAAAACATTCGGCGCGGGATGAGCCTTGAAGATGCGGTCGCGGCGGCTCGGCGTGAATTTGGTGGCGTCGAGCAGACCAAGGAAAAATATCGCGAGCAGAGAAGCGTGCTTGCGGTTTCGGTTTTTGAGCGCGATCTGCGTTACGGGTTGCGGTTGCTGACCAAGACGCCTGCTCTATCGATCGTGATCATTCTGATTTTGGCGATCGGGATTGGTTCGGGCGCGGCGATTTATAGTTTGATCGATGCTTGCCTGTTGCGCAGCAATACGTATCCGGTTGTCGATCGATGGGATGTGGTGCGCGCGTATCTGCCGAGCCAGAAGATTTACTCGAATTACCTCTCGACGCCGGAAATTCTGGAGGTTAAGCAGCTCACCGATATTTTCGACGACGTCGGTGCAGTGCATGGAGATGGGTTCACGTTGTCGGCGGGCGAATTTCCGGAGCGAATCGGGGGCACGCATGTAAGTGCGAACGCGATCAGCATGACGCAGGTTGCGCCGATTCTGGGGCGCATCTTTCGTGAAGACGAAGACCGACCAGGCGGGCCGATGGTCGCGCTGATGAGCTACGAACTGTGGCATCGGAAATTTTCAGAAGACCCGAACATCGTGGGCAAACCGATTCGTCTGAACGACGTGATGTACACGGTGATCGGCGTGATGCCGCGGCACTTTGATTTCTGGGGCGGCCAGGTGTGGATTCCGCTGCAGCTCGATCTTGCCGATCAGAATCGATCCGACCGGCGGAACTGGATCGTGGCGGTGTTGCGCAAGGAGGTCAGCCCGCAGCAAGCAAATGCGCGCCTTCGCGCCCTTTCGATGCAGCTTGCCGAGCGATTCGGGACCTCGATGCCGGAATATCGCGATTGGACGCTGTCGGTGTGGAACATCAACGAAGCAGTGATCGGCGGGGTGAAACCGGCGCTGCTGATCCTCGCGGGGGCCGTCGCATTTCTGGTGCTGATCGCTTGCGCAAACGTGGCGATTTTGCTGATGGCACGTTCGACCTCGCGCATGCGCGAGGTTGCGGTGCGCATGGCGCTGGGAGCGGGACCGCGGCAAATCGTGCGCCAGTTGCTGACCGAAAGCGTGCTGATCGCGTTCATCGCGGCTGCGGCGGGTGTGTGCATTGCGACGGCGACCTTGCCGCTGCTCGTGCACATGATTCCATCGGAGTGGATGACGACCGATCCCGAGCTCGTGCGGGTGAACGTTCGCGCGCTCGGAGTCGCATGTGGGATCGCAGCGACGGTGGGGATTCTGTTCGGGCTCGCACCGGCGTTGCAACTCTCGCGGCAGGATTTTGTGGAATCGCTGAAAGAAGGCGGCACGAAGATTGGCGGCGATCGCCGCGGGCGTTCCGCGCGAAGCACGCTGGTCATCGCGGAAATCGCGATGTCGCTCGTGGTTTTAGCCGCGTCCGCGCTGATGCTGCAGAGTTACCGCCGACTGCAAGGGATCGAGCTGGGATTCCGGCCCGATCACATGATGAGCTTCGAGATTGCGCTGCCGCAGGCGCGCTACGCCACGCGTGAACAAATCGCCGGATTCTTCGAGCGCACGGTGAGCAGCATCGAATCGCTGCCGCAGGTGGACGGCGCGTCGGTGGTTTCCGGGCGTCCGATGGTGGATCGCACGGTCGATCTCGCGTCGCGCGATTTTTCGATCGAGGGGCGTCCGGCCGAGGACGCGCGAGCCAACGACAACGCGAATTTCCGGATCGTGAGCGCCGATTATTTTCACACGATGGGCATGCGCCTGTTGCGGGGCCGCGGATTTTCGGCGCAAGACGGAGCGAATGCGCCGGCGACCGCGATCGTGAACGAAGCGATGGCGCAGGCATATTGGCCGTCGGGCGATGCGATCGGCAAGCGCGTGCGCCTTGGGCGTGCCTACGGGCGCCGCGAAATGTATGCGAGCGCCGACGCAAGCGAAGTCGTGCTGACCATCGTCGGCGTCGTCGCCGACATGAAGCAGACACGCGACATCGAGGAGCTCGCACGCCCGGAGATGTACATGTCCCTAGCGCAGCAAAGCGATCCGCCGCGCGACATGACGATCGTGGTGCGCAGCCGCGTCGAGCCGACGCAACTCATGACATCGATTCGCGGCGCGCTGCGCAGCATCGATCCGCAGCAGCCGGTCTACGGTGAGGACACGATGGATGAAGTCGTCGCGGATTCGTTTGGGCCGAAGCGGCTGACGTTGTTCCTGCTGGCGTTTCTCGCTTCGGTGGTGCTGGTACTGTCTTCGGTCGGACTTTACGCCGCGCTGGCGTATTCGGTCGGGCAGCGGCGGCACGAAATCGGCATCCGCATGGCGCTCGGCGCCGATGGCAGCAACATACAGAAGATGATCGTTTCGCACGGGGCGCGGCTGGCGGGCTGGGGCGTCGGGATCGGACTAATCTCGGCGCTGCTGCTGACGCGATTGATGCAAGGGTTGCTCTACGGCGTCAGTGCGAGCGACCCGGCGACTCTGGGCTTGGTCGCTGCCGCGCTCGGTGCGGTCGCATTGCTCGCCTGCTTGGTCCCGGCGCGGCGCGCCACGCGCATTGATCCTCTTGCGGCATTGCGGCACGAATAGCGGCAAGACTCTCTGTCGGCAAATATCGGGCGTGTTAGAATCGCCGACGGGCAACCGTTTGACAGACTTCATGCACGCGATCAATTACAAATGACGCGCCATTGCTCTTCGCGGTACGAGCGAGAAGCGCGAAAGCTGGGCTGGACGCGTATCGCCGGGCTCGACGAAGTCGGCCGCGGATCGCTCTTCGGCCCCGTCGTAGCCGCCGCCGTTATTCTCAATCCGAAGCGGCGCATCGTCGGGCTCGACGATTCCAAGCAAATTGCCGCCGAGCGGCGCGAGGTGCTCGCCGAGCGGATTCGCGAACACGCGGTGGCCTGGGCTGTTGCCGAAGTCGATGCGCAACGCATCGATGCGTGGAACATTTATCAGGCAAGCCGGCAGGCGATGACTGCGGCGCTCCAGCACCTCAGCATGCAGCCCGACTACCTGCTCATTGATGCGATGCAGCTCGACGTGCTGATCGAGCAGAAGTCGCTGATCAAGGGTGACGCGCGCTGCGTCTCGATCGCGGCAGCGTCGATCCTGGCGAAAACCTATCGCGACGCCCGCATGCAGGAGTTGGACGCCGTCTATCCTCAATATGGCTTGGCGCAGCACAAGGGTTACGCCACGCCGGAACACCTCGAAGCGCTGCGAAAGCATGGCGCCTCGCCACTGCACCGTTATTCCTTCGCGCCGGTTCGAGACGCGGGTTGCTGGGCGACTGGCGCAGTCCAGATCGACCTGCTTCCCAACCCCGTTCCGACTTGACCGGATTGGACTTAGCGCTGCAAAACCCGGACAGTAAGGCATGCTCTTAGACAGTAGCGCTCCAACCAATGACGCGAGAACTCATCCATTCGGCCTCGATCACGAGGGAACAGCTCCGATTCGCCTATTCGACGCGGATGCCTGGGCTTCTGAGCAACCCTAAAAGCACTTTCGCGGTTAGTTCCTAGCCATCAGTGGCTCTCCGGAAACCCCTTCGCCGGGGCTTCGCCGACAAGTTTCCTACTAGCAACGGGGATAACTGGTGGCTAACACCAAACTTTCGGTTCGTTGACTTGGGTTTTCCCCGCCTGTAGCGTACCTAAAGCACGACTTCTGCCGGCCTCACGCCGCGCGGTGCGGAAACGCGTCGCTGCAGCAGGCGCGGACGGCGCATTGTCTGAGCTCGCGAATGGCCTATAACAAAAGCAAATACGTCGAAGCCGCACAAAAACTCCTCAACCAGGGCAAAGTCGCCCAGGCCATTGCGGAATACCAGCAGATCCTGAAGCACGAACCGCGCGATCAGGTCACGCTGATGACCATCGGCGAGCTGTACATTCGCCAGGGCGAGACCTTTCAGGCCATCGACTATTTCGAGCGCCTCGCGCAGCTCTTTGTCGGCGACGGTTTCCTCACCAAAGCTATCGCGGTTTACAAGCGCATCGCCAAACTGGCGCCCGAAGAGATTCGCCCGCTCGAGAAACTTGCCGATCTGTATGTCCAGCAAGGAGTAATGAGTGAAGCGCGGCCGCTGTTTTTGCAGCTTGCCGAGATTCACCTCAAGAATAATCGTCAGCCCGAAGCCGTCGCGCTGCTGAAGAAGCTCCTTGCCGCCGAGCCCGACAATCTGCGCATTCAGGTGCGCCTTGCCGACTTGTATCAGGCGATGGGCCAGAATCGTGAGGCCGTCGACGCATACATTTCAGCCAGCCAGCGCGCTCTTGCCCGCGGTGACCAGGCCGAATGCGAAAAGCTTGCGGACAAGGCGCTGAAGCTCGACCCGAAAAATCTTGCCGCGGTCATCGTCAAGGCGCGCGTGCATTCCACCCAGGGTAATTTCGCGCAAGCCGCCGAAGTCCTCGAGCAAGTTCCCGATCTCGATAAGGGCGGCGAGCAAGCTGAGCTGCTGCTCGATTTGTACATCAAGAGCGTGAAGTGGGATCAGGCGACCGATCTCGCGCTGAAGATTTTCGACGCTGATCCGAAAAATTTTGGTCCAGCGCAAAAGCTGGTCGAATCGCTGCTGGAATCAGCGCAGACCGACCGCGCGATGGCGATTCTCGACCGCACGCGCATGCCGATGATCGACGCCGGGGAACACGAAGTGGTCGGAAAGCTTTTAAGCGAGCTTGCCGAGCGCATGCCAGGCCGCCTCGAACCGCTGGAATGGCTCGTGGACATGTACGGCCGCACGAGCGACTCGTTCCGTCTGCCCGACGCATTGGCGCATTTGGGCGACGCTCTGGTCACCTCCAACAAGCTCGAGCGCGCCAAACAGATTTTCGAGCAGCTCGTCGATCGCGAGCCCGAAAGCGAACCTGCCAAGCGCAAACTCAACGATGTGCTGCGCAGGATGGGCCTGCTGGGCCCGGAAGCGGCCTCGCCGATTTTGATCGAAGAGAGCGCGCCTGTCGAACTTGCGATGCCGGCCGCGCCGAAGTTGCGCCCCGATTTCGAGCCTGCCGCGCCGGAAGTGAAGGCAAAGCCGGTGGTGACCGCTCCCGCCGCGCCGGTCGAACCACCGCTCGACGAAGACACCCAAAAATTTATCGCGCAGTCGCTCACCGACGTGGATCTGTTCGCCAGCTATGGCCTGACGCAAAAAGCAATCGGCTTGCTCGAAGCGATTTTGCGCCGCGCGCCCCGCCACACCCCGACGCTCGAAAAATTGCTCGATTTCGTTTTGGGCGCGGGCGACGACCGCCGCACTGCCGAGCTTGCGGCGAAACTGGAACAAATTTACACGCAGCGCAACGATCCGCGCGGCGCCGAACGTTTTGGCGAGTTGCGCCGCCGCTTCCAGCGCGCTGCCGGGCTGACCGACGAGGAATTGATGGGCACACCGGCACAAGCGGCTGCGCCCGTCGCGGCAGCCGAGCTTGAAGTTGAGGCATCAACCGTCGAAGAGTTGCCAGAGCTTTCGGCTGAACCTGCCATCCAAGTTGCCGGCGAACAATCGTCGATCGAAATTGAAGAAGTCAACGGCGTGCCCGCGGACTCCAAGCTCGAAACCGTCAAGGAAGTGGATCTGTCCGACGAATGGGCGAACATGCTCGAGGAGCCAGAAGCGCCGGCGGAAGTTGCTGCAGCGCCGGCTGCTCCTGCGACGGCCGATTCCGCGGTCGAGGAATTTTCGATTTTCGAAGAGGCGCCCGCGGCGTCCACTCCTGAACCAACACCCAAACCGGTCGCTCCGGCGGCGCATGAGCCGGAAGAATTCGACATTCCGATGGAAACGCCTGCGGCTGGGGAACTTGAGGTTCCCGCCGAAACGGAACACGTTCCGGCCGCGCCCGTTGCCGCACAGCCCGAAGAGATTCCATTTGCGATCGAAGAAGCCGCGCAGGAAGCGGCGGCCGCGACGCCTGCCGCGAAGACCCCGCCGCCTGCACCAAAGGCGCCCGAGCCAGAACCGGAATTCGAACTCGATCAGGATTACGAACTCGTGCTCGATCCCGAGCCGCTTGTTCCGGCTCACGACCAGCGGCCGCCCGACGTTCCGATTGTCGCGAAGCACTCCGAGCCTGAGCTCGTCGCGCAAAACGCTGCACCGGCTGCCGGCTTCGCCTCCGATCAATTCTTGTCCGATCTCGCCAATGAGATCGATCAGCTCGGCATCGATGAGTTGTCGCCGGCGTTTTCGACGCCCGCGAATCACGAGGCGGCCCCGGTCAATAACGCGGCGCAAGCCGAACAGCAGGTATCGCAAATCGAAGTTGGACCGCTCAAGGAAGTATTCGACGAATTCCGCGCCGAGCTTGGCGAAATGGGCGGCGAGGAAGAAGACCTTGAGACGCACTACAATCTCGGCATCGCATTCCGCGAGATGGGCTTGCTCGAGGAAGCGATCAGCGAATTCCAGAAGGTGGCGAAAGCGGCCGAGCGCGGCCGTCCGTTCCCGTACGTCATGCAGTGCTACACGCTGCTTGGGCTCGCGTTCATGGATCGTGGCCAGCCTTCCATCGCGGCGATGTGGTACGAACGGGCGCTGCGCCTGCCGAATGTCGAAACGGAAAGTGCGCTCGCGTTGCGGTATGATCTGGGTGTGGCCCAGGAATCCGCGGGCGAGTCCGACGCGGCACTCAAGAGCTTTTCACAGGTCTACGCGGTCAACATTGACTATCGCGACGTGGGCGAGCGCATCGCCGCTCTGCAAAAAACAACTCGATAACTTGTTCGCCTTCATGAGTCCCGGAGAAATTGCCTCCCGATGAATCGGATTCTGAGCGCGATCCTGGTCGTCGCCTGCTGCATGATGGGAGCGGTGCTGTTTTATCTGCCGTGGACTGGCGTGTGGGAGCAGAATTATTTCCTGACGCATTTCCCTTCGTTGATGCGGATCTTGTTGCACCCGTCGTTTCGCGGCGCGGTTAGCGGACTGGGAATTCTGGATATTTTTCTCGCGATTCGTATGATTGGATCTGAAGGCAGCGCAGTGCCCTCTTCGAGTGTCAATCCTCGGTAATTCGCCGGCTGGACGCAAAGCGCCAATTCTCTGCTACGTGACTGACCGTAAATGTCTCGCGGGTCCGCCACGCTCTCAGGATGAGTTGTCTCAACTGGTTGCGAAAATCGCGGAGCTTGTTCGCGCAGGAGTCGATTGGATTCAGATTCGCGAGAAGGACTTGACCGGGAAGCAATTGAGTTCGCTGACGCGAGACGCGCTTCGCGAAAGTCGTGCCGCGAGGCCAGCGGGGGAGTACTGTGCGACTCGCATTTTAGTCAACGATCGCGTCGATGTTGCGCTGGCCGAGAACGCCGATGGAGTGCACCTTGGTGAAAACGGTTTGCCGGTTGCGGAAGTCTCGCAATTAGTGAAACGCCCTTCATCTCCGGAAGGTTTTCTGGTCGGAGCTTCCTGTCACTCGATCGAAGGAGCACGGTCGGCCGCAGCCGATCGAGCCGACTACATTGTTTTCGGGCCGATTTTCGCGACCCCGTCGAAGGCGCAGTTCGGCCAGCCGCAAGGCGTCGAACGTCTTGCGGAAGTTTGCCGGAAGGTATCAATTCCGGTTGTGGCGATTGGCGGCATTACTCTGGACAATGCGGATGCATGTGTCGGCGCAGGAGCCGCGGGGATTGCGGCGATACGCTTGTTCCAGGATTCGCACGATCCCGCTGGGTTCATCCGTTCACTGCGAGCACTGCGCCGCTGAGCTCAACCGATTGAACTTGCGCGGTGGAACAGTTCCGGCTACGGCCCGACCGGAATCACGTGCGGATCGATCACGAATGTCTTGCCCTCTGTCGTCGTCACCGTTACCTGGTATTCGCAAGCAAACATCCGGTGCCCGGAGGCGAGCGCCTTCGCGGCTTTGGCATCTGTCGGATGCATCGAGTCCGCGGTTAGTTTCGCGACGTAGGGGTCCGTAAACGGCCACTTGTCTCTCTTGAACGAAACTACAATGCTCTTTACACCCGAACCGGCAACCCATTGCACCTTCTCGCCGGTGCACACGAAGATCGCTTCGTCGTTGTCTTCCACGCCGTCTGTGTCGGTTACCTGGATTTTGGTAGGACCCGAATAGTTCGATTCGTGGGCCGCGCAATCGACGTGCGACAGGTTGTTGCCGTGATTTTTGTCGACGATACGCTTGCGCGGCGTGGACGTTTGCGCCGATCCTCCAGATGGAAGCAGAAGTATCGCGGTCGCAAGACTTGCGATCGCGAACACTCCTCGAAATACCCAACCGCAGGGCCGGAACGAGACTTTCGTCATTGAGCCTTTCCTTTCTGAGATTCAGCCGGAGTCGCGACTAAAGACTTGTACAGGGGATCGTTCTGCAACCGATCGAAATTTGGGGTGTCGCGCACGCTTGCAGCTGGATAACCGGCAGCCAGCGAGCGCTGGAGCGATTCGAGAGCTCTCTTATCGTCGCCCGCTTGGGCGTAAACAATTCCCGCATAGTACAGGACTTCCGGGTCGGCGGGGGCGATGCGCAACGCTTCTGTGATTGTGTCGCGCGCGGGCTTTGCTTCGCCGATCATCGCATGATACTCGGCGAGATAGCTGAGCATGTGCGGATTGTGCGGATTGACCTTGCGCTCGTCTTCGCCGAGCGCGATCGCTTTGCGATATGCGGAGGAGGCCTGCTCGTGCAGCGCGGGCGCCCAGTAGTAGGCGTCGGCGAGATTTCCCCAGAGTTCGTAGTCTTGCGGATCGAGCGCCGTCGCCTGCTCGAAAACCTGCGCGGCGTTGCCGTATTGCTTCAGCTGAAAGTAAGCGGTGGCGAGATTTGAAGTGACCGGGCCGGTTGCGCGGATTTTCAGCGAGCGTTGCAGCGGTTCGATCGCATCGGCGTATCTGCCCTGCTGGATCCGCGTCGATCCCAAATTGCTGTAGCCGACG
>Ga0070711_100000678_pt1 | contig 17860 bp, 17 predicted proteins | sample LARL53metaG_FD_65452 | JGI IMG/M metagenome (GOLD analysis project Ga0070711, IMG submission 65452) | Corn, switchgrass and miscanthus rhizosphere microbial communities from Kellogg Biological Station, Michigan, USA - LAR L5-3 metaG | ecosystem: Host-associated > Plants > Roots > Rhizosphere ... | reverse complement strand
CCATCAAAAAGCACTAAACAACATAAAAGTTCATAATCCAGTATTTTTGGTTTGGCAATTAAAGTACGTATCTATCTAGATTACTGCCGGACACTCTTGGGCCCACATCAGTTGCCTGTCTTACCATCTTTAGGGTATTGAAGTCATGTGTGTATGACAGATAAATGGTATATATCAACGCTGTATCTTTTCCTGCAGTCTTTCTTATTGTTCTGCCTATTCTTTGTACTATTTGGTTCATATTAGATGTCGTTGCCAATATTATTGCCACTCTAACTTCCGGTACATCATATCCTATTTCTAAAGTATGTACTGAAAGCAGTGGAAAGAATTTTTTCCCCCATTCTGATAGTATTCTTTGTCTCTCTTTTGATTTCAGTTTGCTATCTATAAGCATGGATTCTATTCCTTTCTTTTGTAACATTTCCTTCAGCATTTGAAGGGATTCTATAGTTTCGCTAAATACCATAATCCTTTCAGAAGAATGTTTTGTTGCGATGATATCAACTGCTGCTAATAGTTTATTTTTGGCACAATTAATTAAGTTCTTTCTCTCCTTAACATTTGCAAACCATGCTCTTGCTAGCCCAGCTGAACGTCCTCCTCTTCTTAGTAGTGAGGTTATTGATTTAGGATCGGACGTATGAAGATATCCAGAGATGTTTCTGATTTTCTTAGAGCATTCATCATAGATCTTTTGTTCAGCATAAGTTAGATCAACCTTTATTGGAATAACAACGGGCCTTGCCAGCCTACTGTCCTTTACGGCATCTTTTATCATATATCTTCTGACTGGTGGCAGCAATGACAGGATTGTGTTGTATCTAGGATCTTGTTCGTCTATTGTTGCGGTTAGGCCTAGCAATGGTTTTTTAGGATCTGCAGCAGTTACAACTTTTCTCAGGGTTATAGCGGTATCACTTACCAGATGTACTTCATCAAATATTATCATGTTTGAATTGTTAATAAGATCAGGATTACTAATTGCACTCTGGTATGTACTTATTGTTATTTCTCGTACCTCTTTACGCTCTCCGAAATATGCTCCTATTCTTTCCTCAGGAATACCATATCTTATTAGCCTGTTGATATTCTGCTGAACTAGTACAATTCGAGGAACTAGAAATAGGATATTGAATAAATAATTATTATTGCCATTAAGTACTATTGCTTCGCACGCTCTTTTTGCACATTCGAATGCTATTTCTGTCTTGCCAGTGCCAGTACTGTATATTATCGAACCTCTATAGCCATTTGTTATCCACGCATTAACGGCCTCAACCTGATCCTTTGTAAGTTTAAATGGAAATTTTAGCGAGGAGATTGCTGACATTGCTGACAGCGGCGCAGATGTGGGTGATGACGTTTCGGATGTGCTCGGATTATAATTCAAACGTGTTGGTTGCTATATCTCTCTCTTGTACCATAAAAAGTGTTCTGACATTTCTAGTCCTACTTTTTCTATGACTACTGAAACATATGTTGTTTGGGAAAATAGAAAGAAAAAATAGAAAATAGTCATGAGAAAGGCTATAAGCGCTGCCTCCAAGACATGCGTAAATTGGGGAGAACGACAATAGCTAAGGCTCGATCTCAGGGAGCAGATTTGGCACCATTTTGAGCCCCAGCCTACGTTGAGACAGTGCCCCTATCGAACAGAAGCCAAGCCAGACGTCTGGTTGGATGAGAATAGCAACATCATGCCTTGTTATTTTTCCGGAAGCTATATTAGAGGAACTACTAGGCGGAATAACCCCTGGTATCAGTTAAGAGAGTCATAAGAGCTTCCTACAACCCCCTTTTGGACCTGTACTGCCGTTATACACAAGGATAGACTATCATTTTGTGAGATTGGTAAGACAGACTTTGTTTCTGATTTAAATCGAAGGTGTAAAAATCAGTCAGTGTTTTGCAACACGTCATATGCAATTAGGATCGCAAATACATGAGGTTACAAAAGCTAAAATACCAATCTCGGTTAAATAAGCGTGAGCCTCCGTACTCGTCTATTTTGCACAACCGAAGGGTATCGTCTCTTGACATACGGGAACTCTTTAGAATGGGAAAAATAACACATTTCAACTCCACCACAAACGGTTAATCTCATTGTCAAACATTCTATTCCAATATATTAAATAAAAAGTAATTACCTCTCAAATCAATGACAAGACATCTTTGTATATGTCAGTCATGCCTTTGGACTGCAACTTATCTTAAAGATGACAACTTGCGTTCTGAAAAGTGTCCTGTTGACTGCGGTCATGTTGAACTACTAGAAATTAAATAATCCAATATAATCTACATTGAATACGAGGGTTATAAGAGAACGTACCATGATGTCATTGGGTAGTCTTCATTTCAATTAAATTTCAATTAAATAAATAAATTAAAAAAAAATAAACCTGCTTACTAGCTTACTAGCCATCAGGTCTTCCCACCATTTTTTGCTCAAATGAATGACGATCCCGAACCAAAAGGAAGATGTAAGTGCTGTCTATAATTATGTAACAATGCTTGAAAACATTAACCCTAACATCTCTGAGATCATCAAAATGGTATAGGCAGGAACGTATATGGTGTAACCACTATTTGCTCACCATTGTTCATTCACTTCACTTCACTTTGGGTAACATAGGAACACGGTAATATCTGTCCGGAACCTTCCTGACAATGGATCGCGTTTGCAGGTGCCGGTAGTGTCGATATACTCGTTGATACCCCTGACCTACAAGAGCTTTTTGAACCTAGACTACCTTTAATTACTACCTTTAATTTTTCTGTTCCTTCTGGAAATAGCTTCAGATTTAATGTCTGTCAGAATAAACGAAAGTGTTGGATTAATAGCAGTGACTGCAGACGGAAAGCTCGCAAGACCATCGGCAATTTTCAATATGATCGTAATATCACATTTGTGATTTGACTCTTTAACTGTAAATTGCGCTGTTATTAGACCTCTCTCTACATCTTGGAACACCCTTTTGGTGATCCAAGTAGTATCTTTTCTATCAGCAATAACATGCAGCTTCATTTCTTTCCCCATCCATTGTTCTGGCAACTGATGCAAAACATTTAAAATGTAATCCTGATCATAATCATGGCTCGATGTTGTTGCTGCTGCTGGTGTGTGTTGGTTTTCTTCTACCTGTACCCGTGTGTCTTGAATCGGTTCTATCCCGTTATTCGTTGCAGCTTCTACTTCTCCTGCTGGTAGCTGCTTAGACAATGATTGCCGTTGAATATCTTCATACGATCGTACCTTACTCTCCAAATGTCTTTCTTCTTTAGACTCATCATCTCTCTTCGGTCTAAGTATAGCTACTTCTTTTTCTTCTTTAGCGAACGATAATTGTTTTTTTATTTTGTTCCATAGCCTAAAATTCATTTTATTCTCCCCTTATTTTCCCTCGTAAGAGGTGACCATATGTATTTTTTTCGCAGATATGACCAACTTACCTTCTACACGCAGATATTAATGGACCAGTATTTGTGGCGGATCAATTACTCTTCCGTATTTCGAATCTATTAATCGTGCGAGAGTTCTAGCCGGACTCTTGTAACAATGTTTGGTGTAAATAGGTGAAGATGTCCAACCATTCAACATCATATTGTTCCGGGTGCACCTAGCGCGCTTATGTAAGTAAACGAATACTAAGGTCAAACCCACCAAACCCGCTAGAGCCGAAATGATGGAGGCTGTATAATTTGCCAAAAGTGGATATGGTAGAATAATACCACATTTAAGTCGGGCAATACGCCTCATTCTTATTTCAGTGTTTGTCCGACGACAGTTAACATTCTAGAAATCAGACGCTAAATTAACAGAACCCTAATTAGGGAACTGTTAACTTAACGGGTCTTAGGAAGTAGTGTTAACTATCGGGGCATGGCAGTCTCATTACTCTTCAACGGCGTTAAGCTTAAGCTTGACGACGTCAACGTCAATAAAAGACAGAGAATACTTAACAGAGCGAGCAATACAATCGTAATTAAACTTAAAGCAAATAATGTTGTACGAGACCATGTAGAATATCTGAAGGGTTAGTGTGATTTGCATACTATGCAAAAGATTATAGACGGTACACACAGTATGAATCTAGAAGAATTCCTCGGAGAGCGAAGGGAACAATTAGAGTGATCCAAATTGCCTAAAAATACTAATTCGAACCATTGCTTAATGGTACTATTAGTGGCAGCGATCCCCACTATTATTATATTTGGTTATCAAATATATCATACTCACGCACAAAATAATTCAATTTTGCAAATAACTACAGATAAGAAAACATACCAACCCGGCCAAACAGTTGCTATGACTATAAAAAATAATGGTAATCACCCGCTAGTATTTTCTGATTCGCTCCTGGGTCTGATTATACAAAATACCAAAACAGGACAAAAAGCGGGATTACTTGGATCACAAGTAATGTCTGAACTAAAGCCAAATGAATCAAAAACAATTCAATGGGATCAAAAAGATATTGACGGAAAGCAAGTACAACCAGGGGCTTACAATGCCAGAACATCGACTCCGGCTAGCAACTATTCAAGCAGCGCACAACCTGTAGCTGCAGGCACGACTTTTGTTATACAGGGAAATCCATAGTAAAAGAGAATACATAGCTACATTATATACTCGCTATTTAGTATCAACTATGGGCTAAGTAATCACCGAAAGTATATTGAAATTTCTTGTCATGATGCCGCCGGCAGACCACAGTGTGTACTCAGTACAATCTGTTGACTAGCTTTATGGCCATGCAGTAATCATCCATATTCGGCTTGTTAATTCTAAACCTGCCATCGCATACATCCTCGGAGATATGGAGGAAAGAACAATTATATTTGCAGCATGCTTTCATCGCAAAACCTGGTTATCAATAAGAAAAGAGTCCTACAAACTGCCAAACGTTTGGTCTTCTGCAGCCTAGACAGCCTTCAACAGTTATCTGACAAGTAAAACAGGACAATGAGCATGCTGTACTACACCATTTGCTACACTTCCCATCAAGAATCTCTTTAGCCCAGTTCTTCCCCTAGTTCCAATGACTATTAGATCTATATCCTTGTTAGTAGCATAGTCGATAATAGATTCAATAACCGATTTAACATCTACGAAAATATCTGTCTTTACATCACGAATACCCTCATTATTTGCTAGATCTCTTACTTTCTCAAACCAGGATTCGACCCTATTTTTTATATCTTCATGGTATTGACCTGTTGTAGATGCTGCAGAAGCTGCATATCCATACGGTATACGGGGAACAATAACATGGATACAAAATAGCTCCGCATTCTCCTCTCTTGCAATCCTTGTTGCATATTTAGCGGCATTTAAGGAATACTCTGAACCATCTATAGGAACAAGTATTTTTCTTATCTGTATTTTTCCATTATTATCGGACCTTGACTGTGCCTCATTTGCCATACTGTCACTAATAATATTGCCCCTTTAATATAATCTGGTCGTATTCACCATGTATTCCACAAAGTTGTTACATAAACGAGAACTGGTTCGAGTCGAGCTACAGAGTTCGAATATTGCTTTTTCAGTCTTCTCTAATTGATTGTTTTATCTATGTCATTTAATATCTTCTCCTTCTCCGAGCGTCCATGGAAACCACGTTCCAATAATTTTAGCCCAGTCAATTCGTAAAGACACGTATATTATAATGGCTAAAATTGCGACACCGGAAGCAATTCCGATAACGAGATAGACTGAATTTTTTGACGTAATATTAGTAGTACCCGGACCTAGCAAACCCAACCGCTTAATAAATGCTCGTCTCAAAATTATTGAACCCCAAACCATTACTTCATTAAATATAAATTTACCACTAAAAATCGCAATTGCAAATTTCCATGCGCTATATTTTGTCATACCTAAGGGGACACTTACGAGATCGGGAATCGGTATTAATGCTGCTGTAAATGCTCCAACCCAGGCATATCTACTGAGAAGTCTCTCAAGAGGAAGAATGCTTTTTTTCTTACTGAATTTTAGAATATCGCTTTCATAATAACTGGGTTTGACATTTGTATTTCTAAAGAAGTCTACTATAGCGGATCTCATTTCTACCCATCTGACCCTGCCGACAAGTTTGTGATGGACTTGTATCTCATAGTTCAATGATTCTAAAACCCCATACATTTCGTCACCATCATTCTTGCAAAATTCCAGTGGTTGGAGTATATCATAGTCACTGACACTAATTACGATAGCCCTTTTGGTGCCTTCGTTGATATCCATTAGTTGTTTGGTGTTTAATATCCATTAGACTTAGATTTAAGAGCAGTGCTTCAAATGACATCGCTTATAAAATTTATTATGGCTGAAGTTATTCTGCCTATTGTTTAGTATTCAATCCCAACTAGAAATCCGCATTATTAAACCCTCGAACTTTAGTTCAGTGTCTGTTAATCCCTGGGATTTGGATCGTAGGTCTTTTGATTTATCCTCCTCTTCTGCATATTTATCTTGATTAATTCTACTTAGGTAATTCGTTAGACTTTGTACTTCCTCGAGTTTTCTGAGGCAGCTCTTCTTGCCTTTTTCTGTTAAACAAATGTATGTCTTGTTGTCAGGCGTGACTTGCGTACTTGTGTGTCCCATATTTTCTAAATCCTTATACATCTTAATGGCTTGTCTCCTCCTATCATATTCAAGCTCTAAATATTCGGCAACCTTCTCTAAATTATACAGATTAAAACAGAGAATTTCGAATCATTGATGTTTTAGCTCTAAATATTTTGAGGGCTGTTGCCACCTTTTTTAACACGTAGCTGATTAAGATTCCTGCAAAGAACAACCCATGTTATAGCCGTCATTGTACTGTGACGTACGAGCCTGGACCAAATTTGGGCCCAAGAATTCTAAAGTCAGCAATATCATTGCTGCTAACGTCACAGTTATTGTTATCATTATTTCACCTCCTTACTCCTCCAGCTGCCCTAGTTCCGTTGGAGTTCTCGCACCTCCACCAATAATCAGGGCAACAACGTACCTGCTACTGATAGAATCCTCTTTATTTTATTACTTACTGACTTGATATTGCTTGGTTGCAAGCTTCCTAAGAAATGCTCTTTCAGACACCCCAGACATTAGTTTTCATAAGAATAAGCAACTGTCTGCACAAGTATGTGCCTTAGAACTAATGTACTTTCAAACTTGTTAATGTAGTATGTAATATCATATATCAGGCAGTATTAATGAAAATGGTGGTGATGATGCGTTTATGTTAAATGACACATTTCTCAAGACAATAATAAATAAGGCTAGAGTAGCTAGGCTAGCAACAGTTGATTCAGAATGTAAGCCGCATTTGATACCAGTTGTATTTGTATTTGATAATGGTTATTATTTTATACCAATAGATGAGAAGTCTAAGCGACAAAAGCCTGATAGGCTAAAAAGAGTAAAGAACATACAACAAAATCCAAACGTCACAATATTAATAGACGAATACAATGAAGATTGGAGAAAACTTTATTTCGTTATGATACAAGGAATGGCCTCGATAATAGGAGATAAAAAATTAGAACAGCGTGAACTATTGTTATTAGAAAGAGCCCATAGATTATTGTCTGATAAATATCTCCAGTACCAAAAAATCGGTATTGGCGAATATATCATCATGATAATTCCACAAAAAGTAATAACTTGGAAGAATGAATGAGTCGACCTATTAATCACATACAACTATTTCATTTTTATTTGTTATCTGGCAAACTTGGAAAGATGTTTTGTTATATCCACCATTTTCTCAAGGTCTCTACCTACTGGGATAAAGTTATATCCAAATATTATATGATCTACCCCCATACTTTTTATTCTTTGTATGTCACTTCCTATCTCGTCAATATTTCCTGATAATGGAAACCTATTTTCATCTTTCTTAGATGATTGACCTTCTCTAACATTTGGATATGTAAGGATGATAGTTCTAAAGTTATCAGGATTCTTATCTGCCCTGTTTGCCTGTTCTCTTATTGACTTTATACTATTTTCAATATATTCCAAAGGACCTCCAACTACACCAAGCCAACCGTTGAGATCATATTTTATTATTCTTGAAAATGTATTAGGGCTAAATCCTCCAAGATATATCGGAATACTAGACTTTTGAACTGGTTTAGGCTCAATCTTTGAGGCTGGAATACTGTAGTATTTGCCTTTAAATTCTACAACATCGTCAGACCATATCCTCTTCATTGCTTCAATAAAGTCGTCAGCTCTTTTTCCTCTATCAGAAAATGGAATATTAGAAGCCTGATATTCATCTTTAGACCAGCCTATACCAAGACCTGCGATTGCCCTCCCTTCCGATAGAACATCTAGCGTAGCTTATCTTTTTGCAAGCATAATCGGAGTATAAAAGAACATATCTACAACAGAGGTACCCAATGAAATTTTGGTCGTATTGGCAGCCACGTACTCTAGAACATCCAACGGATCTAGCACTTCTTGATATTCAATTGGAAGGCTACCGTCTGGAGTTGCTACATATGCTGATTGTGGTTTTAACGGCCATAGAATTCTTGTGATTGTCCATAGAGAGTCAAAACCTTCTTTCTCAGCCTGCCTGGCCAACTCAAGTATATTCTCTCTAGTTGCTTATGGGCCAAGATTGGGTAATGTAATGCCAATTTTCATACACTTGAGTAAGCTTCTTGATATAAAGGTCTATCAGTATTACCTAGATAGAGCAAAGAGCTAACAGAAATCCTTAACCAATTAAAAAGTAAGATAAATGATTTACATCATTAAAGGGGGTAGTAGATACTTTTCGGAGTTATTAAAAAGAAAAAACTTCGAACTCAAAAAGAATATGGCGAATATATGTTTATTTCTGGGAATAACATTGTGTCCTTAGAGATAATTTCATTAGAAACAGGTTATGCACTCCATTTGGTGGAGTTCTCATGGATTTTTATGACCATTCCAAAAACTGTTTCACTGACCGACCCCCGCCTAAACTTAAAATAATCTACATACTTTATGAAGACAAATAATAATGTAACAAAAGAGATTCTCTCTTCTCCTTAGAAGTAAGTAGGCCCTTTCTATACTCCTTCGTAGCATTTTCATTTGATAATCCTGCGCAAATAAAATTGGAAGCTACACTAAACTCTAATTTTTCGACATTACATTGTATATGATAATGACAACTATCGTAATCTTCTTTCTACACTCTGACTTCCTGGTTATTGCTGTTATTACGTATTTCTTTCATTACAATCATGTCTATTAATATGGCTATTATTGATAATAATATACCAGTATAAAATATCATTATATATGATTGAGATGACGGAAACGAACCGATAATTCCATTGATCGATATTTGATTAGACTGCATATACATTCCTACAAGAGTGGGACCTATGGCACTTCCCATAAGATAGAAAACATTACTGATTCCAAAAGATATTGCAGTTTGATTCTTTGGAGTTGAAACCAAATTTATATTCACCGCACCCTGATGAAGCAGCTGGGATCCTGCCCCCAAAATAGCGAGACTTATTAGAAGTGGTCCAAGACTATGAAAAAATAACAAAAGGGTAATAAAACCAATAGCACTTACGATAGATCCCATTAAAGTAACCTTTGTATTTCCAAGCTTTGATATTATGGGGCCAGAAGACAAACCAATAGTCAGGTATGCAGCCATAAATGGAATAATTATTGATGCTGTATTTATCACGCCTTCTCCAAAGCCGACAGGTTTTGGGTTTCTAATAAGTATAGGAATAGCATTCAAAATTGCAAACATGAATAAACCAGCTATCATTCTCAAAACATTAGCGAAGAATAAAACTTTATTCATCACTAGTTTAAAGTCTACAAGTGGAGACTTTGCTCTTCTTTCAATATAAACAAATATCCATAAAGAAATAATTGCGGTTACAGATAGACTGACAATGACAACAGAGTTAATAGGTGAAAATTTGATATGTAAATTAGTTATCATAAGCAGAATTGACACTATTCCTAGAGAAAATAATATTGCTCCTTTGATGTCTAATTTGGAATTTGAAAGTGAACTTTTACTCCGTTTACTACCATTATCCCGATATTCCTTTCTGTCTTCTTCTATAAATCGAATTACTAGGATAATAAGTAAAATCACAACAGGTAAAATACTAAAGAATGTAGCTCGCCATCCAAAGTAATGTATAACTGTACCTCCTGCCGCTAATCCTATGACTGCTCCAGATGCAAACATTGAGGTGATTATTCCTTGATTAAAAGCAAGTCTTTTCTCTGGTGATTGATTTCTTACTATTGCAACTGCTATAGGGAATATGCCAATTCCCAGGCCCTGTACTGCTCTTGCAACCAGCATAAAGTAAATGTTAGTTGCAAATCCAGCTGCTAGAGTACCAACAGCATATATTACAAGTCCGACCAAAAGCACCCTTTTTCTTCCATACATGTCTGACAGTTTTCCCATAACAGGAGTCATAATTAGTGCAACTAGCAGATAGGCAGTAAGTATCCACGATACAGTATTGTAAGAAATGTTGAAATCTTTTATAAAATCTGTCAGTGCTGGTGCAACCATGGTTTCTACGTACATGATTACTAAACCAATCGCACTTAGAATCACTAATGTTAAATAGCCGGTATCTATAGTGGTTGATTTCATTTCAATTCACTAAATTATGAACAATACAATTGACAAATAGCGGAAGTGGTGATGGTGGTCTGACTGGGAATATATTGCACATGATCCTCGTTTGATTTGCTAAGAGTAGGTCAGCATGATAGTTAAACATACACACAAACAAGCAAACCCCACTGTAAGTAAATTATTGAGATGATAAAGGCCATGCCATGTGTGGCGTCTAACTAATCCATAGAATAACTGTCCTTGAACAAGAAATATACATTCGTGTCCATTATAATGTAATAATGAACACGAAAAAGAACCTTCCTTCTGAAAATATTGTATTGGTTGAGAGCATAATGAGTGGCAAACTAACTAAAATCGATGCTGATAGTAGCGCTCTTGAAGTTGCAAAGAAGATGTCAGAAAATAAAGTTTCAGTAATTCTAACGGGTGATCAGGACAAGATTGAAGGAATAGTAACAGAGCGAGATCTGGTCAAAAACATTTGTGCAAATGACGTGTTAGCCAGCAAGACTCCGGTTATCTCGATTGTTACGAACTTATCCTCTCTTATAACAATCTCTAAACACTCCACTATTGAGGAAGCTGCTTACCTGATGCTCAAGAATGGAGTGAGACATCTTGCTGTAGTAGAGGATGAATCTAATAAAAATATAATAGGAATAATTACCACAACAGACCTAGCGAAATACCTCAGCAAGAAGTTAGAGCCCATCGATAAGAAATCATCTGTATTGGTACAAGCTCTTTATGTTGCAGAAGAACCAGCAGAAGAAAGAGATATTGCAGCGGATCGGTAGATACATACTTGATATTGTTGAGTGCTAGCACTTCAAGCCTTCACGCCCTACACTGCCTTCACTTATCGATTAGTCCTTCCTTAATCCCAACAAAGTCCTGGCATAAATCCAAATGCAGCTGCCGCTGGTAAACCTGTTGTTTGTAATGTATCTGAGACCAAGTTGAGATGAACTTGATATATTGAACTCTTCTATTCTAGACTGCAATATCTTTTTCTGCAATTATTCTTTTTGGGGTTATTCGTACTAGCACCTCACCTTCTCCACTGTTCCTTTTACCGTATTCTTGCGCCTTACTTTTTCCCATATACCGTTCTGCTATTTTAGTGGCCCATCTTAGAACCTCTCTTTGTTTGTAGGGCATTATTTTCGCAACACCAAATATTGTTACAAAAGAAAATAGTGGTGTCTGATCGTCTACACAAATACTTACTGCTTTATCAAAGCGAATATTTTTTGCTTTTGTTGTTTCGCTACCAGTGTTAAAAACAATATCACCTATCCCTCTTTTGCGATTTTTGTCATCTATAACAAACCAGATTGGGACAACATGAGAACCTCCTTTTTCTCTGACTGTAGCAAGTTTTCCTGTAAAGGTACCCTGCATAAGAAATCTTCGAATTTCTGCTTTAGACATTGCTGCCATTAATGTTAACCACAACATTGGCATTATTAAAAATGATGTCAAGACATCCTTAAGCATATTCTCATTAAATAGAAAAGATTTTAGACAGATAAAAACCAGTTATCTCTCTTTGCCAGTTCACAAATAACAAAATTATTCATTTGTTACACATTGGATAATTTATCACACTGTTCCTTCTTAAACCAGTAAAAATAATAGATGTCACAAATATTTCACTATGATTATGAAAATAGCTTAGATTTGATTCAGGTATAGAGAAACGACTGGGGTATCCAAAGGTTACTTCCAGTCCTCAATAATATAACGGTAATCGATTACTTCCTCTACCTTTACTTTATTCTTAAATTGCTCGCTTGGATTTTGGAAGGTGTGAATTGTGGGTTTATCAAAGACAGTTTCAACAACATAAAGCCAGTAATCATCCTGGCTAGACCTGATAAGCACTCACCTGGAATATATTTGCTAATTGAAAGAAGTTATCTTAGAAATATTATTATGATTTTTATTATTGGATTCATAAAACAACCATAATAAAATGCAAATGTTATTAGTCGGCACAGCATTCTGCTTCATATGGGATTATATGGAATATTTGGAAGCCATTCTCCGGAAAGTTGCCCTTTGAATAATCTGGAGATTAGGAAACTTGTAGTAACAATGGACAAACAACTAGCAACTGTGGTTGATAAGACCAAGATAAAAATTCAACAACAATATCACTCTGGATTGGAACACACGTTTGTATGGATCGTAGATGCAGAGGATGGACATGGATTTAATCTCATGAACCGTTTTCAGTGACCTTTGATCTTAGTTTGTCGCTTACCTCTTTTAGTGTTTTTATTGTCGTTGGTGCTGTCTCTGCTGCCTCTCTTGTTGCATCTTTAACTGTGTGTATTGTATCTCGTGCCGCATTTGTTGTTTCTTCTACAGCACTGGCAGTATCCTTAATAATCCCACGGTCGTTTAGATTTTTTACACTGTCATTAATTTCGTTTACAGTATCACTTATACCCCTGGCTGCTCGTGCTATTTCTTCAACTGCACCACTTTGATGTAGTGTTAGAACTAATTCTCTTATACTCGAAGATGCTTCAACAATACCCATAGCCACATTTTTTATGGATTCAGCAGCTAGCTCAGAAGTAGTCCTAGATATTTTTGCGGTTGCATAATCTCGTATCCTCACTGAATTATCGTTAGATGAGGAAGATGACATTTTATCAATATTTTACAAAAAAACAAATATTAATTTAATCTTTGCGCTGCTGCACATCTATTCACAACAATAAATAATTAAAGTGTCAGTATGATCATCCAAAATGCTTATTGTTGGACTAAAGTTTTAAAGACGTTCATAAAGTCAGGCGCAAATATAGGCGACTATATAACGTAACCAAACCCTGAATTGAGCCATTTTTTTGTGGAGTTAAATCGTCTATTCTACTCCATACACTTAGGGTTTCTGTTCACTTATTGGTAGGCTAAACGTAAATGTAGCTCCTTTACCATCAGCATTATTCTCAGCCCATATCTTTCCTCCATGAGCCTCTACAATACTTTTGGAAATGAACAATCCTAACCCCGTCCCTGAAAAAGATTTTGAGGTGAACTTTGAGAATAGTTTTGGCAGTATTTCAGGATTTATGCCACTACCAGTGTCCTTTACTCCGATAATAATCTGATTATTGCCTTCGTCTATTATTGTTGTAACAGTAATAATTCCCTTCTTGGTAAATTTAATAGCGTTAGTTAATAGATTAGAAATAACTTGAGTGATTCTTCCTTTGTCGACTTCTAATATCACATCTTGGGGTTGATATAACAGCTGAACATTTCTGCTGTCTATTAGGTCTTTACCTAATATTATATCATCCATAGCGTTTATGATTATATCATTTAGGTTCAACCGTTCTTTCTTCAGTTCTAGTGACTTACTTTCGATTTTTGTAGCATCTAATATATCGTCAGTAAGGCGATTCAATCTCTTTGCATTTCTAGAAATAGTATCCAGGAATTCAGTATACTGCTCAATACTTCCAGTCTTAGTGAGAAGAATTTGCGATAAACCTAGTATCGGCTGGATAGGTGTTCTTAATTCATGGGCTGCTATATTGATAAACTCTTTCTGAGCCTTAGCATGAAGCTTTAATTGTTCATGTGCGTTTTTAATGCCTTCATATAATTCAGTTTGTTTCCATAAACTCTCAAATATTGCAACATAAGATAAAACTCCAGCCTGGCTATTAGAATATGTTGATAATCCTATTGCTTCATCGAAAGTTGTCTTTAAATCATATTTTATCTCCATTACTAATGAAACTTTTCTATCAACTACTAAAAATGTAGCCTGAGTATCCTGCATAGCCTGTTCAATATACCGAACATCAAAATTGTGGGACTGAGGAGTAGGACGTTCTATCGTTAAGCTTCGTACCAATTGTTCCGTTGATTCATGTCGAGGCATTAAGATCCTGACCTTCACATTTCTCTGTCGTGCTGCTTCTTCTGCCACCTCTACTGCTCTCATCTTCTGTTGGCGAAGAAAAGCATTAACCGTAGGGAACATTATCATAATTTCATTTTGTGCTTTTTTTACAATATCCAAATATAGTTCCCTTGCTCTAGACGAACTGGGAATAACTTCTATCTCCCCGAAATCAACACCTTCCTCAATGCTTGCTATTCTATCTTTGACGTCAGTACCATCTTTCCATAACTCTTCAAAGATAGAATGAAAGTGAATAACATACTGAGGTTCATTACTAACTAACACGCTTTGAACCATTTTGCCATCCTTCATATTGTCTATTGTAGCATGAACCTCTTTGTCTGTAACAGAAAAATTCATTGGTGGCATATTTTTTATATCTCTTATCTGAATTCCGAAATCTAAGAGCATTTTCACCAATTCAAAATTATCTCTATCTATAGCTGTAGTGACCAACCTAACGCCCTTATGCTCTCCTTTTTTAGATCTAGTCAGTATCTCTTTACCTAAACCCGGGAATCTATCATACCCTAATTGCAATCCACCAGATCTGGAACAAACTAATAATTCATTTGAAGTTTCAAGCAAATCCTTTATTTTATTATCGATATCGTCTTGATTTCTTAATAACTTAGTTTCATAGTGTATTACTCGACCTTCTTCAAATTCTTTGATTCTCTGCTGCGCTGAAATTGCCTTATCCCAAAGAGTATCAAACATATACAGGTGTTGGTCTAAAATTTCGCTTACATTACTGTAAATAATCTGTGATGCTATCTTGCCTTTCTCAAATAAAATTACAGGAGCAAGGTATTCTGTTTCACTGACCATAAAATTGCCTTTTATTCCATTTAAATGCCGTAGCTCATCTACTATTGTCATAAGCTCTTTGCAAGCATCTATATTATCAGGAGTGATTTCAGTAAGGTATCTAAGCTTTACACCTCTACTTTTTGCATCAAGGAAGGCTTTCTTTATTGATTCAACTATACCGGCTAATGATGGCCGTGTGTAGTTCATACAGGTATCAATTCTCTTCTTTGAATTGGCAAAAAACTCTAGTTCTCTGTCGATTACACGATCAGCACCATACAATACATAGGTTTTCTTTTCATTTTGCGTATTATTTTCAAAATTTATTTCGTTTAACTAGTTATTAACCATTATTTTGATACTTACGAGTAATACACAGAAGAATAGCAAGCTGAGGACGTGAATGGCGACAGCTGAATCTTGCCGTCATCATAAAATACCAAGCATTTTGTCTGTTCCTCTCTACTGTCTTCATGGTTAAGAATTGGTGCGAGAAGGCTCCTACTAATTTTAGGTTCAAGTTTCCTAATGTTATAACACATTGTGAAAAGATTGAAGGATGTTGACAATGATTTAGAACAATTCTTTGAAGCAATTGGCCCGCTTTCCGACAAAACATTGACACTCTAGTCCACTGATATTTGAAGCCCATTCATTGAATGCTTCAATGACTGCTTGACGAGATGATGTATCTCAGCCAATTATTGTATATGTCAGTTGGCCATTTGTAAATTTATTATCCCAGGCACAGCACGCTACTATCGATGGGACTATTGGAACGAAATTATTGGTATCATGATAACGATTGAATTTGTGATGACCGGTTGAAGCCTCAGCTAGTTGAAGAGCATCACTGTACGCATTTGGATATACTGAAAATAGCACTATTTTACTGATAAGGCAGAATATATCTTTGGAAGCGAAACATCATATCTAAAGCTGACATTCATATGTCCATCATCGAACTCTTCATAAAAATGTCTAATCTTCATTTTTTCAAGTCTAGAGTGAAGTATCCGAGCACCTCATTGAAGGTTGAACTCATCGCTTGTACCACAATCAATGCACATTAGCTTCAATTTTTTTAGGTTATTGCTATATTTTTCAATCATTCTCGTTGGATCCCATGATAGCCATCTATTCCAGACGTTTTGCAGCATCTCTCCTGTGTTAAGATCAAAAGGCAAATCTACACCCATTTTTTGACTTTGGATTGGGCGAGTAATGCGCTGCCATAGCGAACACATTCAAAGGAGGTTCATCCTTTCTTTGATGGCGGTTAGATTTCTTCCAAAAATCTTCCAGCCATCTCTTTGGTCCTCCTGCTTCTCTAAATGCATCTAAAGCTTTTGGAAAATCTGGAAGGTAAGAGTATTCAAAGGCTGCATCTCCTGAGTGGTCTGCTAAGGCTTGAAATACTTCTGGATGCCGCATGCCCAACACTAGCGAACCATAACCTCCTGAAGAATGCCCCCAAACTGCATGTGCAGAAACACTATAGTTTTTATCAACAAATGGTACGATTTCTTTTATGATATAGTCTTCATATCTTCCTGTTGCTGATGAATTTATGTACTGGTTTCCTCCAAATTTGGTAAAACAGTCAAGTAAGACCAAAATCATTGGACCACATTTCTTTTCAGAGATAAGGCGGTTCATCTTATCTTCGATGTTTTCTTTTAGAGGATGTGCATTCAGTAGCATTTTCCCTTGCCCTCCAAACCCCACGAGTCCAAAAACTGCAATGTATCCACGAGAGGAACTTTCAGTATATTCTGGAGGTAAGTAGATTATTAAATCTCTAATATATGGGTCCCTTAAAGGATTGGATTTGAGAACTTTACTTTCAAGTCTGTGTACTATTACTTTTCCTTTCAATATCACCAATGTATAGCATAATTCTCAAGTCATTAAAAGCATTTTACTCTGACTGGATCTAAATCAACTAATTAACTAACTATGGTCAAATGACAATCCCAACTAACCACCACACCTTGACATGCTAGTATCTTAAGTGTTCTTCTCTTTTATTTGATTTTTCGTAAATATTCTTCATATCTGGGTGGGATATAGAATATCTTTTCTGGCTCTTAAGAATAATTCTCTTCACATTAGGCTAATGAGCAGGGTATTTTTCTGTATTGAGATATTTCTTTGCAAGCTTGTCTATGTGTTCGTCAGCTCCTGTAGTTTTCTGTTCAACTACTCTTCCCTTAATGGTTACCATACTTTCTCGTTTCCTTCCTAATCTTCAGAGTTATTTTATTGGTGACATAATACGCAGATAAGCTAAATGGTATTATCGCAGATATCGCCCATAATCTAAGGACGCCAAGGCGATTTCTTTAATCATAGTCAAGCAATTAAGCTTAGGCGGTTGAATAGAAATTGAAATAGGCACTTGAGGCTACAGCAATATGGAAGTAGGGTTCAGAATAATTGTACTGATTTACTATAGTTCTCGTGAAGGACCATT